>WNFU01007148.1_pt1 | contig 13300 bp, 13 predicted proteins | sample 5400121 | NCBI WGS metagenome assembly WNFU01 (sample SAMN13153360, study PRJNA577476) | soil metagenome | isolation source: 100 cm soil or saprolite under grassland replicate 1 | place: USA:California | collected 2016-06-15
CCTCGGCATTGATATTGATCCCGCGCGCATCACACTCGCGTCTTCTCTAGGGCTTCGAGCGGCGCGGCGCGAAGAAGCTGTGGACGCCTCTGCCGCGTTTACCGCCAATCGCGGCTTCGACGTGATCCTGATCTGCGCCGATACGCCCTCAAATGATCCGGTCGAACTATCAGGTGTGATTGCTCGTGACCGGGCGCGTGTTGTCGCGACAGGCGCAGTGGGACTCAGCTTCCCACGCAAGGTCTATTACGAGAAAGAGATTTCCTTCATTAACTCGCGTTCCTATGGACCGGGTCGCTATGATTTGAACTATGAAGAGCAGGGCAACGATTATCCCCTTGGCTACATACGTTGGACAGAAGGACGCAACTTCGCAGCTGTCGTCGATTTTATGGCAAAAGGGCAACTACAAGTCAAGCCGCTCATCACACATCGCTTTGACATTAGTCAAGCCACGCAGGCGTATGAAGTGATTACGGGGAAGAAGAAAGAAAAGTTCCTCGGTGTATTACTTATATACCCGCAAAATGTTGAAAACCTGGAAAGTTCAAAAGTTATCAGGTTTAACACTTCAACATTCAAACCTGCAAACTGCAAACTAGGTGTTTTAGGCGCGGGTCTCTTCGCCAACTCTGTTCTGCTTCCCTCCATCAAAAAAGCTGGCGACATTGAACTCATTGGCATTGCCTCCTCAGGTGGATTACACGCCCAGCATTCAGGCAAGAAATTCGGTTTCCAATATGCCACATCGGACGATGACGAGATCATCAACGACCCGAACATCAACACGATTGCCATTCTTACCCGTCATGATACACATGCTGACTTGGTTGTGAAAGTACTGAAAGCAGGGAAACACGTATTTGTTGAGAAACCGTTGGCGATCAACAGCGTTCAGTTATCAGCCATCAGCAAACAGCTGCTGAAAACTAATAACTGTATACTGACCACTGGCTTTAATCGCAGATTCTCCCCTCTCACTCAATCGCTTTCCTCTTTCTTCTCACATCGTAATGAACCTATGCATGTTCATTATCGAGTAAATGCCGGTGCTATTCCTTTGAATCACTGGACTCAAGATCCCGAAATTGGCGGTGGACGAATTATTGGCGAAGCCTGTCACTTCGTAGACTTTATCACTTTTCTTGTTGGTGCGGCTCCTATCTCAGTGACCGGACACGCGTTGCCCGATGGCGGCAAATACCGCGAAGATAATGTCTCCATGACCTTCACGTTTCCTGATGGCTCCATCGGCATCGTAGACTATCTCGCCAACGGCGATAAATCCTTCCCCAAGGAACGCGTTGAAGTCTTTTGTGGCGGGCAGATCGCTGTACTGGATGATTTTGTCTCTTTGCAAACGGTGAAGGATGGTAAAAAGAAGGAAGTAAAAAGTGCGCAGAATAAGGGTTGGGTGGATGAGTGGAAAGTCTTGGCGAAATCCATTCGCGAAGGTGACGAACCGCCGATTCCCTATGAGCAATTGATAGGCGTGACCAAGTCCACGTTCGCGGCAGTGGAGTCATTGAGGAAGCAAAAAACTATTGAAATTTCATAAGGGATACGTAATTTATGCCCATCAAGCCGTGGAAAGTGTTAGAAACAAGTTATTTCCGCCCAAGGTTTCGGATCGATAAATGTGAGTTGTCCAACGGGAATTTGTTGGATGCTACAATCATTGAATTTCGGTCGTGGGCGATCGTCGTTGCGTTGACGAGGAACGGTGAAGTTGTCTTAGTCAAACAATATCGCCATGGAGTCTGTGATGCCCTTTTGGAATTCCCTGGCGGCGTCGTGGAAGATAACGAAGATCCTTTAGAAGGTGCAAAGCGCGAACTTCTGGAGGAAACAGGATATACAGCCGCAAACATTATTCCAGTAGGAAAACTTTATCCAAACCCGGCTCTTCAGACGAATACACAGTATTGTTTCCTTGCACTGGATGCTGAAAAAGTAAGTGAACAAAATCTTGACGGGGTGAAGATATCGAAGTCCACCTTATGTCACTTGATGAGTTGGTCGAAATGGCAAAGAGTGGTCAATTCCCACATGCTTTGAATGTTGCAGTATTGTTTCAGGCTCTTGCTTATATGGGGCGAATCCATTAAATTTTGACTTGGAAGGAACATCATGCGAATTCGTGCTGGCATCGTCTTGATTGAAGATAACAAAGTCGCGCTGATCGAGCGTCACCGCGCAGGGTTGGATTACTTCGTCTTTCCCGGTGGCGGCATGGATGAAGGTGAATCGCCTGAGCAAGCCGCAATTCGTGAAGCGATGGAAGAGTTGGGAATCCAGGTTGTCATCAAACAAAAGGTCGCTGAAATCCAGCTTGGACGGAAGAACCGTCAAGTTTACTTTCTGGTGGAGCAAATCGGTGGCGAGTTTGGGACAGGTGTCGGTGAAGAGTATACAAACGCTGATCCTAACGATCCCGACGAAGGAATCTATATCCCGATCTGGATGCCCATGCATGAATTGTTGCTCCACAAAAATATCCATCCCGCGGATGTGGCGAGTCTGGTGGTTAGGTCTATGCAAGAAGGTTGGGCAGAGGACGCCAGATTTTTTGTAGAAGAACCGAAATGAAAGCCACCCCCGCTAAAATAGAAAAGTTCGTTCAGATTCTTTCGGAAACGCCTTTACGAATTTCACAAGCCGCAAAAGGCTTGGATGAGGCGCGCCTGCAATTCAAAGCTGACAAAAAATCCTGGTCGGCAAATGATATCCTTGCCCATCTGCGTTCCTGTGCGGATCTGTGGACTCATTCCATTTACGCGATGCTCGCAGAGAATGAGCCTGTATTTTCCGATATCAATGAACGCAAATGGGCGAAAGTCACACGATATGCGGAATTGCCATTTGCAGAATCGTTCCAGGCGTTTTCATTGCAACGCGAAAGCCTTTTGCGCATCTTGAAGGCCTTACCGTTTGAGTCTTGGGAAAGATCGGCGATCATCTTTGAGCGCAAGCACACTGCCTTCACACAAACGCGTCGAATGGCAAAACATGAACAGGAGCATTGTGAGCAGATCGCATCCCTATTACAAAGCCAGGAGGGATAAGACAAGCGGTACAATCGTTATATGAAACCAGCATTGCGGCACAGAGATGGACTTGTTTCACTGCCTCTGTGTCGTTTTGATTCTACAAAGGAGAAATCATGCCCAAGGTTCGTTTCAACAAATTTTATCGCTATATCGAGCTCACCCGCCTCTTGAAGGCTTATGAGAAGGAATACCCGAATCTAATTCGGTTGGAATCCATTGGGAAAAGCTATGAGGGACGCGACGTCTGGTTGATTACGGCGACGGATTTCAAGTCTGGGAATGACACGGAGAAACCCGCTTTTTGGGTGGACGGCAATATCCATGCATCCGAAGTCACGACCTCCGCGGCGGCGTTATATCTCATCCATTCATTGGTTACAAAATATAAGCAGGATGAGAACATCACGCGTGCATTGGACACGCGCGCCTTTTACATCGTTCCCCGTGTGAATCCTGATGGCGCGGAGTGGGCGCTCGCTGACAAGCCGAAAATCATCCGCTCGAGCACACGTGAATATCCATATATTGACGATCCTATTGAGGGACTGGGCTGGGGCGAAGATATTGATGGCGATGGGCGCATTTTGCAAATGCGCATTGAAGATCCGAATGGCGCGTGGAAGGTGCATCCTGATGAGCCGCGTTTGTTGGTCCGCCGTGACCCGATTGAAACGGGTGGAAAGTATTATCGCATTTTGCCGGAGGGCTTGCTGAAAAATTATGATGGCGTCACGATCAAAGTGCTCCAACCGAAACAAGGTCTGGACTTGAATCGTAACTTTCCTGCGGCGTGGCGAACCGAAAGCGACCAACATGGGGCAGGTCCCTATCCAACTTCCGAGCCCGAAGCGCGCAATCTTGTTGACTTCATCGCCAAGCATCCGAATATCACGGGTACGATTTCGTTCCATACAATGAGCGGTGTCTTGCTGCGTCCGTATGATGATCGCCCCGATGATGATTTCCCAACAGAGGATCTATGGACGTATCAAAAGATCGGCGAGAAGGGAACGGAGCTCACGAGTTATCCGAACATTTCTGTTTTTCACGATTTCAAATATCACCCGAAGCAGGTCATCACAGGCGGCTTCGATAACTGGACCTATGATCACCTGGGCCTTTTTTCGTGGACAGTTGAATTTTGGAGTCCGATGAAACAGGCGGGCATCGAAAAGTTTAAATTCATCGATTGGTATCGCGAACATCCCATTGATGATGATTTCAAATTGCTCAAGTGGAACGATGAAGTTCTCAAGGGCAGAGGGTATGTGGACTGGTACGCGTACAAGCATCCGCAGCTTGGAAAAATAGAACTGGGCGGCTGGGATTTCTTGAACATGTGGACGAATCCACCCCTCGAATTTTTGGAGAAGGAAATCAGTCCGTTCCCCGAATGGATTGTGTGGCATGCTCTGATCTCACCGCGGCTTGTCCTCTGGGAAACAAAAGTTATCTCACTTGGATCTGATTCCTACCGCATCCGACTCGTGATCCAGAATGAAGGCTGGCTCCCAACCTACGTGACAAAGAAAGCTCTCGAACGAAAAGTGACTCGTGGCATCATCGCGGAGATCACGTTGCCAAAAGGCGCGTCATTAGAATCTGGAAAGCAGCGGGAAGAGCTTGGCGAACTCGAAGGCCGCGCATACAAAACTGTATTCGCTGATGAAGCCGATGAAAGTACAACGGAACGCGTCAAAGTGGAGTGGGTGGTGAAGGCGAAAAGAGGAACGAAGGTTAATCTGATCGCAAAACATGATAGAGCGGGGACGGTGAGGGCGGAAGTGGTCTTGAAGTAAAAAGTTGTGGCAGCACGATTTGCTTAGCAAATCGAACTGCTGCCACAACTTTTGGGGAACTTTAATTTTTTCTCAGCGTCATTCGATTAATGCCGATCAATAAAAACTTTTTTATGGAGGACGAAATGAAAACTCGATCCGGTCTATTCATGTTATTTGTTGTCATCCTAATGCTTGTTTTGGCTGCTTGTGGAGGTGCGGCTGCCCCTGCCACTCAAGCCCCTGCTACTGAAGCACCCGCGGCAACGGAGGCGCCAGCCGAGTACTTTGCGGCAGAGGCTCCGCTTGTTGAGGAGCCTGCTGCAAAAAACGGAGAAAGCCTCGCGCAGGATCAGGCCCTTGGTCAGTCACCTTTGGCGCCATTGCCCACAGCCGCCGCGTATGAAATTTCCAATCCGGCGGGGGATTTAACAGTAATCGAACGTTCCAATCGCATGATCATAAAAAATGCGGACGTCCGCTTGACAGTGAAGGATACCGACATTGCCATTGACCGCGCCACGCAGATCATCGGCGATACAGGCGGATATATTGTCAGCTCACGCGTTTGGTACCAGGATTATTACGGCAATAATTTGAAATATGCCGCGATCACCATCGGTGTACCTGTGGATGAGTTTGAGAAAGTTCTCAGTCGTTTGCGCGGACTGGCACTCAAAGTGGTGGATGAAACTGCCGCGGGCGATGATGTTACCGACCAATATGTGGATTTGCAATCCCAGTTAACAAATCTTGAAGCCACGCGCGCCCGTATCCAGGACTTCTTGAAAGATGCCAAAACGATCGATGAAGCGTTGCGGATTAATCAGGAACTTTCAAATATTGAAGGGCAAATCGAGCAGATCAAGGGACAGATGAACTATCTCAACGATCGCTCTGCCTACTCGACCATTACACTCAACCTTGAACCTGAATTTCCTGTCCTGACGCCCACGCCAACCCCAACCGCCCATCCAACTGCCACGCCCATTCCATGGAATCCAGGGCAAACCTTTGGCGAGGCAAGGAATACGGTCACAGTTGCATACCAGGGGATTGCCAACTTCCTCATCTGGTTGGTTGTGGTCATTCTGCCGATTGTCCTGCCACCCGCACTGATCCTTTGGGTCGTTTGGAAATGGTTAAATAGAAAAAATGTAAAACCAGTTATTGCAAAGAGTGAAGGGGATTAATAACTGGTAATTCCGACAGAGACAGTACTTTACGTACTGTCTCTGTCGCCAGTTAAATCAGTAAGAGTGCTACGATTGCTCCAAACGCACCACACGCAAAATTAACCCAGTCGTTGTTCAGCCATTCCCAGCCGCGGATGTGAACTGTCTTCGTGCCGCAAGTGTGAAGCGGATGTTTTTCAGTCTCTTTGTTGTCGGTAGGGCAGTAATACATGGCTTGCACGGTCGCACCGAGGAATGAGTCGAAGAGCGAGCCGGCTAAGCCTGCGGCAGTAATTAGTAAAAAGTAATTTGTGTTTAGCGCGTGAGTGGGAGAGAGCAAAACTGCAAGGAGGGCAATAATGGATGCACCCAATAGCGATGCAAACGTTCCCCATAACGAGATGCCGCCTGAAGTCCCTTTTTCGACGCGCTTTCGCAAGTCTGTGATCATACGAGGGGGAGTCGGATTCAAAACTCCCAGCTCGGTCGCCCACGTATCCGCGTTGACCGCCGCGAGCGAGGCAGCAAATCCGAGCCAGGGAATGATCGATTCGGGATAAAACCCATGGAGCGCGGCGAAAAGCGTTGCCAGTCCTCCGTTGCCGAAGACCTGACCTGCGTCGCGTTCATGTCCTTTAGAAAATTTCTCGCTGAGACCTTGCTTCCGTTTTTGGAAGGCGCGGCTCAAACCTGAGGAGGTGATGAAGAAAGTGAGCAAAAGAATTGACCATTGCCATCCGCCAATGCCAAAGATAATCGTGCCTACAAACGCTGCAGCAAAAGCTCCACTTTTGTTAAGACTATGAGCGCGATAAGCCAGGTAAGCAATGACGATCGCAAAAATGAAGCCGTATAGGATTTGCATTTAGACTGGTGTGGTAACGAGGAACAGAACTGCCATGAGGAATAATAACGCGCAAAGTGTGCTTGAAAGCCAAATGATAAATGCAAGCGGACGTTCCTTTTCCCAGCGATATAAATATAACCCGGCGAATAGTCCTGTGAGGAACATTAGCGCGCTGATGAGTGGCAACAGAATCAAACGGACAGAGGGTGCGGTCACATTAGGAACGCCGAACGGATTGAATCCAAATGGAACTTGTGCGAGCAAAGGGATAAGAAATCCAACCCAGGCAACGAGACCAAGGTTGAGAAGGAGCCCCGTCATCCATAAGAAGCGTGCAAACGGACTCTCCCATGCCTGTGTAATCACAAAAGACGGGTACACTGATTTTGGCTCGGCAGGGGTCAGACTGCCCATTTCTGTGGCGCGCGCAAACGTGCGGACAAGGGAAGCCGCGTCCCGAGGAGAAATCGCAAAGACGTGCTTGGATGTCGCGATTAGGATCAAATTCCTCGCGCTGGATGCGATAAACTCCACGGCTCCCAGATCGGGATGACGGCGCGTGCCAAGCACAGCGCCTGGCAATCGAAAGCGCGGCAGCGACAAAGGATGTGTGAGGTCAGTTGCAGGACGGACCCATTCGATATCCGTTAGAGGAATATCTTCGACGCGCAGCCCCCAAAGGATGGCAAGGCTGTTGCGGTCGATGTAATAATCCGCTTTGAAGAGGGCGTAGGCACGATACCCAAGGAAGGGAATCGGTGCAAAGGCAAGCAGACCTGTCAATAAATAGGAGACAAACATGGGTCCAACCTGCGCGTTCGTGAGATTTGTAAAGCCCCAAATGGAAGCGCCGGCAAGGATAATAATAATGATTCCATGCAGAATCATCCCGAGTTGTTTGGCGGGAGGGAAATGTCCAACTTTGGTATTGATCATTTGGCGTATTGTAGGGAGAGGTAAGCCCTCCCTACGTTATTTCAATAAATTTCTTGTGATTTCAGCGATATTATCAACTGGTACCAGTTGATTCTCTTTTTCTGTACGTGGTTTTAATTCTACCATTCCCTCTTTGAGACCTTTTTCCCCGACCGTTATTCGTATTGGGCAGCCTATCAAATCCGCGTCGTTGAACTTGACGCCTGCACGTTCCTCGCGATTATCGAACAAGACTAACATGCCTGCGTTTTGCAAATTATTGTAAATCTCTTCGGCTTTGGCGCGCGTATCTAGTTCCTTGCCAGGAATTTGCATAAGGTATACATCGAATGGTGCGGCAGGATGAGGAATAGTTAATCCCTTACTGTCATGATGTGTCTCAGCCAGGGCGAGCAAGATATTTTCAAAATCATAATTTTTGCGGGTAGCCAAACTTATGGCAGACAGAACAGAAAGAAGATTTCTACAGTTTATACAAGCATCTCCCGCTTTGGCCTGAATTAAGTCTTCTACAATTTCGGCGGAATAATCGCGCCCATAATTTGAGTTCTTGAGGTGATAATCTGCCTCATTTGCGCCAGAAACAAGATTTTGCGACTGTGGAATCAGATCATCTACCACGATGATTGTATCTTTCAAACCGATTGGTGAGGCATAGCCCGCAGACGCGCCTGATCTTTCGATCTCTTCAGCTGTCGCGGGGCGGACATCTCCAAGATGCTGTTTCAATTTTGCTTCGCTGAGTTGCATATCTCCGCGCACGACGACGAAGATGAATCGATTGTCAGCGATTCGCGTATACATTAGTGCTTTGGCAGTTTTTTCCTTTGGAACATTGAGAAAATTTGCCAACGCCTCAATCGTATGACAATCAGGCGTCAACACTTTTTCAAGCGGAAGCTCATCTTCTTTTGGCAATGGAGTTTTCTCAAAGCGTGCGAGCTCTAGTCGTTCCGTGTATTTACAGTTCGTACAATGTTCAACTGCAACAGGACCTGATGCGATTGGAAAGAAGGTTTCATCGTCATTGCCAATGGTTGGCAACGAAAGCTGGGTAAGGAAAGATGGCTCATTGGATAAATCACGCAAGTGATTAAGAGCAACTTCCCCCAATTGTGTTGGGATGTTTTCACGTGTCAAATATCCCGCGCGGACGAGAAAGGAGAATCCCTCGGTTCGTGCGTTGTTAGGAGCGTCACGTTGGGTCTGGATGTTGAGATCGCGGTATTTCATAATATATGAGTACCCCTCTCTTATGGAGAGGGGCGGAGGCTTTATTCTCTTTTCTTTCTCGTAATTTTTCGGGTTGTGCCCTCTGACATTTGCTCAGGGATAATCATCGGTGTCGATGCGATGGATTCGGCTTGAGCCGCCTCGGATGGTGTAGTTTCGGGAGTCGGCTCGAGGTCCAGTTCGACCGTTTCCTCCATCCGAATCTGACCACGCAGAAACGCGCCTTCCTCGGTCACAAACGCGGTGGTAACCACATCTCCCCAGACACGACCTGAGCCGCGGATTTCCAGCTTTTGGGTGGTGATATTCCCGCGTACGGCGCCCGCTACAATGACCGTATTGGCACGTACGTTCTGACAAGTCACGCGTCCGGTCTCGCCGATGACGAGCATACCGCGCAAGGCGATCTCACCTTCGAATGCACCTTCGATGCGGACGCCGCCCGAGCCATTGATGGAGCCATGCCAGATCACCCCTGAACCAAGCACAGATGTAATTCTCTCTACGGCTTGTACAGGTTGTTGCGTCTCGGCAGGGGTTGTATTGCGTCTAAACATATGGAGAGTATTTTACCGTTAAAACAAAAAGGGCGGACGACTGTCCGCCCCTCCTAGTAACTTCTCACTTTTTACTCAGCAGTTTTCTCTTCCTTCGGACCAATCTGTACACCAATCGTATTGAACCCCGAATCGACATACAACACTTCGCCTGTAATTCGTGCGGAGAGATCAGAAGCCAAAAATACTGCCGCGTTACCCACATCATCAATGGTCACGTTTTCACGCATGGGGGACATGTCTGCAAAATGCCTGTACATATCGCGGAAACCGCCCACGCCCGCGGCTGCCAGCGTACGGATGGGTCCTGCGGAGATAGCGTTCACACGGATTTTTTCTGGTCCGAGATCATAAGCAAGATAACGTGTTGATGATTCCAATGCAGCTTTCGCCACGCCCATCACGTTGTAGTGCGGCGCAACCTTCACTGACCCATAGTAAGTGAGACACATCACCGAGGCGCTAGGATTCAAAATGGAATGGAACGCATTTGTCAATGCAACAAATGAGAATACAGATATATCCAGCGCGTTCTTGAAGCCCTCGCGGCTGGTTTGATAATAGGGCTTGCTTAATTCATCACGTCCTGCAAACGCAATCGAATGGACCAGCACATCGATCTTCCCGAAATGCTGTGCAGCCTTTTCCGCCACAGCCGTGATCTGATCATCTTTTGATACATCACATTCTTCGACCCATTGACAGCCCACTTTTTCTGCCAATGGCTTGACGCGTCGTTCGAGCATTTCACCAGCATAACTGATCCCAATATTTGCACCCTCGCGATGAAATGCTTGCGTGATGCCCCAGGCGATGGACTTATCATTTGCCAAACCAAAAATCAGTGCGTTCTTGCCTTCAAGTAAACCCATCTTGTCTCCTTATGTCATTGCGAGGAGCGCAGCGATGAAGCAACACCTGCACTCCCTGGCACCGTCCGCCCGGGCAGGTGTGCGTCAGGTGCAAGTGTCTCCTCGTTTGGAATCTTCCAACCTTTCACCAAAAACCTCCACGGCTTGGATAGCCACGGCTCTGGCGTATTGTTTAAACCCACACGTGGGCCTTTCGTCACGAGCGACTTCGGGACTTTGAGGCCCGTTTCGATCCACAAGCCGCCAGTCGTTTCCGTTAAATCGACTCCATTCTCATTTTTGGTGATTCCCATCGCCTGACAAAGTTTACCCGGTCCGAATGTATCGCGCCCACTCCTTCTTTCCAACATGATATCTACTCCCTCGATCGGCTGGATAGCGCGGATCAACACAGCCGCGGGGAAGCCGTCGCGCTCGGTGACTACATTCAACATCCAATGATTGCCATACGTGAAATAGACATACGCGTGTCCAGGTTCTCCAAACATGACAGCCGTACGCGGCGTGAGACCTGCCTTGGCATGACAGGCTAAATCCTTTTGGCTGATATAGGCTTCGGTTTCAGTAATTAATCCGACAAGCCTCACACCATCGAGAATTCGAACCAGCCGCGCACCGATGAGTTCACGCGCGACAGTTAGTGTGGAGCTGTTATAAAAATCTCGGGGAAAAACCATAACGTTTCAACGCTAGAACGTTTGAACGTTCAAACGTTACTTAAACCTCGGATCGCGTCTTAGCGTCAATCGCAAGCCATCGTTGAGCTCAATCGATGGGCGATAATTTAATTTCTGGCTGGCAAGGGTCAGGTCCGCGCAGAGACGGGAAACTCCGCCGGATGTTTTGGGGTTGTAGATCACTTCCGCGTTGCTGCCTGTCACCTCCAGCACTGCTTTAATCAAATCGCGGATGCTGGTCTCTTTCCCTGAACCAACGTTGATCACCATTCCATTTACGTTTGGCGCGGTAGCCGCCGCGACCAAGGCACTCACCACATCATCTACATAAACATAATCGCGCGTCTGATTTCCATCGCCGTGCGCGACCAACGTCCCACCGCGTTGGGCCTGCTTCAGATAATGCGGCACAACGGGTGGGTGTGAGGCTGGCAAATGCTGGCCGGGTCCATACGCATTGAAGATCCGCAAACTGACCGTTTCGATTCCCCACAATGCACCAATCGTGCGGACGTAATATTCCGCGGCGAGCTTCGAAACAGCATAGGGAGAACTCGGATTGGGAATAAAAAATTCGCGTAAAGGTTGCTCTGCGAGATCGCCATACACCGCGCCCGAGGAAGCCAGGACGACGCGCCGCACGCCAACGTCGCGCATGGCTTCCATGAGAGCAACCGTTCCGCCGACGTTGACGTTATTGTAATCGCGCGGATACAAAATGGATTCAGGCACGGAAACGCGTGCCGCAAGGTGATAGACCACATCTACTTCCTGGAGAAGAGTCCACAGTTTCGGGCGGTCGCTCATATCGCCGCGCGTGAAATGGACATCGGGTCCGAGTGCCTGAGGGTCGCCAGTAGAGAGGTCATCGAGGCCGCGAATTTGATGTCCCTCGCGGGCCAGTTGGTTGGCAAGCGAAGAGCCGAGGAATCCCGCGGCTCCAGTAATCAGAAAGTTCATAAGTGGAAGGGATTATAGCACTACAACATTATGTTACACCTGCATGATTTGCTAAGCAAATCATGGGCAATGCCAGTGAGCAAATCACGGGCAGTGCCAGGGAAGAACACTCCTCGCCATGACGATGTTCTAAGATATTGGTTGACTCATCCACGGTAGTGTGGTATCCTTCTTCTTGTAGGATAACAGTAAGTTCGTATTGGAAGTACAAATACCAGCAACTCACGGTTTGATACGTGAGTTGTTTTGTTTTGCCCTCCGATGGAACCCAACAGAACACCTAATTTTCAAATTGCCAAAGGAGGCAAATACAATGTCTGAACGTATAATTGGTACGGTCAAATGGTTCAATGGTGACAAGGGTTACGGTTTTATCTCCCGCGAAGGTGGAGCGGACGTTTTCGTCCATTACTCTGCCATTCAAAGTGATGGTGGATACCGCAACCTGCAAGAAGGACAGAAGGTCGAATTCAATGTAGAAAAGGGTCCCAAGGGCCCCCAAGCGACCAACGTCTCCATGGCCAGCTAGTCTGAAACGAAAAAGAGCCCCGCGATTTCGCGGGGCTCTTTTGATTCTTAGGATTGACTCTGATATTGGGCGATGGCTTCTTCAGCAAACGGTCGCCCACTTTCGCGATAGATTCGGATCAGTTCTTCTGCATCAAACGGGACGCGGCGAAACTCAAGGCCGGTCTGACCGTTCTCAATAGTCAAGATCGCATACTCCGCCCATGGATCGGCATGAAAATCGTCATCGGACTGATTGTGACTGTAGGCAAAGCCAACACTGCCTGGGTTGAAGAAGAAAAGCTCGCCGATCCTTCTTATTTGTTGTGCATGAGTATGACCGCCGGTCAAAATACGACCTGCATATGCACCGAGATATTTTTGAAATTCGTCCTCTAGGGCGGCGGGCAGGATCACATCGTCAAATGAAACGGGGGAACCATGGAAGCATAATAAGTCAAGATTATCTTGAAGATGCACAGTAACTGTTGGCTGAAAACTTGAGATAAAGCTTATATCATCTTCGGTGAGTTTTGACAGTGACCAAGATCGGACCTCTCCCATTTTGATGAGTCGTTCCGTCGGAATCCCTTCGTCCGCAGTTTCTTCACCACTAACCAACCAGGCATCCGCGTTCCCTATCACAACTGGGCAATTCAGTCTGCGCAAACGTTGTAGGACCTCTGCAGGTTGTGGTCCGCCTTGAAT
>WNFU01008674.1_pt1 | contig 13299 bp, 14 predicted proteins | sample 5400121 | NCBI WGS metagenome assembly WNFU01 (sample SAMN13153360, study PRJNA577476) | soil metagenome | isolation source: 100 cm soil or saprolite under grassland replicate 1 | place: USA:California | collected 2016-06-15
TCACCGCACTCGCGTTCTCGACCCGCTCACACGTCGCACCGTGCTGAAGGCGCGCTGGGGGATCCTGGCAGTCGCTGGACAACACGTCGTCCTAGCCGGCCCGGGCAGGCAGTTCACGCTGCTCGACGCAGTAACCCACGCGCAGCAGCGGCTGGCGTGGCCCAGCATCCTCAGCGGAGGCGACGAGCCGGCGGTTGACCCACGGGGCCGCTTCGTGGCACTCACATTCGGAGATCCCGCCTGGAGGGGAGGGTCACAGCAGGCTCTCGACGTCTGGGTGCTCGACACCAAGACCGGGAAGCTGACACAGCTGCCCGGCATGCCCGCCTTCGTCGCCCTCAAGTCCACCAGCATTGCCTGGACGGACGACGGCCGGCTCGTGTTGCTCGCCGAAGAGCGCAGCGGGAGAGACGTCGTCGCCCTCTGGCGGCCAGGTCAGAAGCGCCTCGCAGTAAAGACCGTGCACTTACCGGATCGCAGCGACAGTGGCAGCGACTCGTTCGCACCCTTGCCGTAGCGACAGCAGCCCCCACTACTACTGCCTCAGGTGGAACCGCTCAGTCCCTTCGCAACGGACTGTGGCGGACCTGAGCGGACGAGAACCGAGCGCACTGTCGAAGGCCACCACTGGCGGCCTCCCTGCGAGGTCCGCACGCCGTCTGCGTTCAGCCCGCGCGCGATCTCACCGAGGCTCATGCCGTTGGCATGCTCGTCACGGATGCGCGTGAGGACCTCAGCAGGAAGACCTACCTTGCGACCAGGCCTCGCGGACGGCCTCCGTTCCGCTCGAGCCGGACGCTTTCGCTCGGCGACGAAGCCTTCGAGCCCGGTGACCGGGATCAGCCGTGAGCCCCACTCGGTTCGGACTGACTCGATCGCCGGGATGACGCGTCGATCGAGCGTTGCGAGGCTCACGCCGAGCGCCTCGGCCGCCTGCTTGCGAGTGTACGCAAGCCGCTCGACCCGGTCTGTCAACTTGAGGTCGCGCGCGGAAGGAACGGCGACTGGCTTGCTCGCGTGGCGCCGCTGCTTCTCGCCCCTCCGTCGCTGTCGCCGCCTCGCCATCGTCTACGCCATACACCAATGCTGAGGTTGTTTGCATCGATGATGCATCTGCGTCTCGCCTGCTATTGCGGTCCGTAGTTGCTGTACACGAGAAGGTTCAAGAGGCGCCAATCAGCGCTCGAGGGTGCGGCCTCGAGTGAGTTCGCGTTCGAGCTCGATCAGGTGTCGGAGGGTGTACAGCGGTTCGCGGTCTTGCTCGCGATCGAGGGCAGCGAGCATACGAGCGTGGTCGCCGAGCGAAGCGACCGACGGCCGAACGCCGTGGCCGAGGGGCTCGCGCGTCGCGGCGCGCCGGAGGTCGTCGTAACCGCGGGTCCCCGCCGGCTCCCGGACGATCTTCAGCTCGCCGGCATCGGTCCGAAGCTCGAGCACGGGCTGGCGGACGAGATCTTGCTGGAGTGCCAGCCGTTTGCCGTCCGAGCGGCGGGCCTCCAAGTCCTCGAGCGCGAGCCCAAGCCGCCGCAGGTTTTCCTCCCTCGTCGACGGGACGAGGTCGATCCCGTCTGTCAGCTCGTCGCTACCGTGGATGACACGGCCGAGCCCGCCGATGACGATGTACGTCACACGATGCCGGTCGAGCGCCTGGAGCACCGCGATCGGGTCGAAGACGTCGTCGCGGTCTGCCATCAGCGGCCGCGTGCCCTCAGCATCGCCTGGACGCGCTCCTGTGGCGAGCGGTCGAGCGTCTTGCGAAGGCGCGCGTCCTGCTGGCGGTCCGCCTCGTACGGCACCAGCGCTAGCTCGAGGTCGAAACCGCACGCTCGCACAAGGTCGCGCAGCGTCTCGAAGCTCGGCTGGACGACATCGCGCTCCCACCGAGCGATCTGCGCACGATTCTTGCCGCTCCGCTCGGAGAGCTCGCCCTGCGAGAGTCCGGCGCGCAGGCGCGCCTCCCGGATCAGCGTACCGCTGGTCATAGTTCAATCCTAGCTGGAGTTGCCGTAAAGCGCATCAGTGATTGATCTGCTACACTATACTCCTATGCCGCGCCCGGCGCCGCAGCAGCTGGAGCTCGAGGTGGTTCCGATCGAGTCGCCGGTGAGGTCGCGCGCAGGCCGGAGCGGTTCCGCCACTGCGGCAACGCTGCTCGGTCCGCGCCTCGCCGTCAGCCCGGATGAAGCAGCAGCCGTGCTCGGGGTCAGCCGCGACTACTTCGACGAACACGTCATCGGTGAGCTCCGAGTCGTGAGACGAGGGCGATGGATCCTCGTCGCGCTCGCGGAGCTCGAGCGCTGGTTGGACCGCGCCGCGGCACGCGCTACTGTCGGACGGAGCAGCTGATGGCCGAGGGAATCGAAGTTCGTCACGCCCGCTCTTGCGGCTCGCGACTTGGCAAACGTTGCAACTGCAATCCCGGCTACCGCGTCGCGGCTTACGACGCAATCAGCAAGCGGAAAGTCTCGAAGACGTTCAGAACGCTCGGCGAAGCGCGTCGCTGGCGCGCTGGGGCTCAGACGCAGGCGGCGAAGGGTGTCCGCCTCGCCGGCACGTCTCAGACGCTCCTCGTGACTGCAGAGGGCTTCGTCGACGGAATCGCGACCGGCGCGATCCGCACGAGGACCGGAGAACGGTACAAGCCGTCCGTCGTTCGCGAGTACGAGCGCTCGCTTCGCCTGCACATCCTCCCCACACTCGGCGGTGCGCGTCTCTCGCGGATTCAACGGCGCGATATCCAGCGCCTCGCCGACGAACTCCTCGCCTCGGGCGCTGACCCGAGCACGATCCGCAACGCGCTCAAGCCGCTCCAGGTGATCTACCGACGCGCGATCGAGGACGGAGATCTCGCTGTCAACCCGTGCGAGCGGCTACGACTTCCCGCTGCCCGCGGCCGCCGCGAGCGCATCGCGTCGCCGGCCGAAGCCGCAGCGCTGATCGCTGTGCTCCGTCTCGAGGACCGCGCGCTGTGGGGCTGCGCCTTCTACGCCGGGCTGCGCCGCGGCGAACTTAGAGCGCTCTTGTGGGACGACATCGACCTTGCCGATGGCTTGATTCACGTCGAGCGCAGCATGAGTGGCCACGGCGAGACAGGCCGCCCGAAAAGCCGCGCAGGCCGTCGGGGCGTCCCGATCGTCGCCGCGCTTCGCGACCTCCTCGTCGAGCACAAGCTCGTCACGCGGCGCGACACCGGCCTTGTCTTCGGCTCAAGCGCATCACGGCCGTTCACGCCGACGGCAGTGCGTAGGCGTGCCCTGACGGCCTGGCGCCGAGCCAGCCTCGACGCGATCGGCCTGCACGAGTGCCGGCACACGTTCGCGAGCCTCCTCATCGCAGCCGGCGTGAACGCGAAGGCAATCACCGCCTACCTCGGCCACGCGTCTATCCAGACGCGTACCTTGAACGTGCGAGTGATCGACGTTATCTCGTACCGGTCGACCTTCCGGAGTAGGAGGTCTTAGTAGCTTCCCGGTGACGCGCGAGGTCGCTCGGATCTTGACGATTAACGGCGGCGGACCGGAACCACCCGATTACTGGCGACGACGTAGCGCCGGCCAGTCCACTGAAGCCGTAGCTGACGTACATGGCTCCAGCAACAGACGCTGTCGGAGTGGCTGTAGACCGGCAGGTCGAGCGCCAGCATCCCGTGCGTACCCCGAAGCGTCGTCTCGCACATCTCGTTCGGACCGAAGACGCGCCAGGTTCCTCCCCCACCGAGCGTCGCGACGACCTCATGCGGTCCACATCCGTGATTCGTATGCGGGTACTGCTCGACCAGGACGTCGGGGTGACGATCTCCGGTCACGTCGGCAAGCGCGACACGGAGCGTCGCCGGTCCCGGGCCGACCTTAATTAGTGGAACGGCAACGCCCCGCCACTGCGTCTGAAAGTTGGGCGGCCCGGAGCGCCGCGTCCACAATGTCAGGCCCCATCGGACGTCATCCGGGAAATCGCCATAGAGCGAGATCCTTTGAGACTTCACCCATTCGACGAGGACCTGATCGGGTCGCTGGCCGCCGTGGAGGTACCAGACCTGTCGGAGGCGGGTGCGCCGGGGGATGAGCTGTGAGAGGTCGAACTCGTGTGGGTCGTCAGGCCCGAGCGTACGCGCGACGGCGGGAAGGTGCTTCGGCGTCACGAGCTTGATGGGGACGACATTCGATCGCTCCGCGGCTCTGACGGCGAATGTGATGACGCCCGCAAGAACCGTGACCATGAGAACACCGAGCCAGACCCGCGGCCAGATGATGTGACGGGTCATCGATTTCGATGGTAGGCGACGTTCGCGGGCTCCCCATGTCGCGTGTGGGGAAGTCTGTGGGGAAGTCTTACAACGAAACGGGCGGTTTTCAGCGTTCTAAAGCGGAAAGCGTGCATGAACGCGAAGGCGCCAAAAGCCGGCGATTAGCAGGACTTTCGGCTCTTGGATGAGGTGGGCGGTACTGGGCTCGAACCAGTGACCCCCAGCTTGTCGAGCTGGTGCTCTCCCAACTGAGCTAACCGCCCCGGTCGGCTTCGGATTGTAGCCGGGTTGCTCCTCGTGCTCCGGCTTCTCGAGATCCTTCGAGCCGGAGGCTCTAGCTCACCATCAAGAACGAAGGATCGACCGGACGCCCCTGGTAGCGCAGCTCGAAGTGGAGATGCGTGCCGGTGCACCAGCCGGTGCAGCCCGCGATGCCGATGCGCTCACCTGGCCAGAGCCGTTGACCTCGTCGGACGAGCGGCTGGGACAGGTGCGCGTACAACGTCGAGTAGCCCTCATCGAGGTTGACGAGGACGACGTTTCCGTACCCCTCGTAGCCGGTGAGGTAGCCGACGCCGCTGACGACACCCTCCGCCGCGGCACGCACGTCGAGCGACTGCAGGATCCCGATGTCGAGGCCAGGATGCCACCGGTAGCCGTCCTGCCCGAACGGCGACGTGATCGTGCCCTGCGCCGGCCACTGCAACGCAAGCTGTCTGCCAGCGTCGGTGTGCGCCGCCGCGATCGAAGGACAGAGAAGTGCGGCCAGGGCCGCGGGCAGGAGGAGCCGCACCGGCGGCAGGTTACCGCAGCCCGGCGGACGCCACGCCTCAGAAAATCTCGGGGCACCACGGATGGCGGTCCCACCGGAAGAGGCCGTCGGCTCGCGCCAGCGCGCCGACGGTGACCTCCTGCAGTCGTCCGGCTCGGGCGAGCGTGGCAAACGAGATGCCGCCCATGAAGGCGGAAGCGAGCGACTGGACGGGAAGTCGTAGGTCCGGTTCGTCATCGGTTCGCCCCGCGGCGCCGTCCTCGAGCTTCCAGCGGCCCTCGTTCCACGGGCAGAACTCGTCTGCGACCTCGAGGACGATCTTTCCCTCCTCGGAATAGCGCCTCCCGGAGAGCGCCGCGCCGACGTCGACGAGGCGAACCCAGAGTGCGTCACCCATGCGGTAACGCATCCGCCTCGGCGTGGCGAGCAGCAGGAACAGCGGATGGTCGGGCGGCAGCAGCCAGGCCTTCACGGTCGCGATCCCGTCGACGGCGAGCAGATAGCCCCACAGGTCACGCAGCGCCTCGGGAGTGGATCCGAGAGCTTCGACGACGCGTAGCTCCGCGGTCGTTGTGCCCTCCTCCCAGCCCGGCTTGTGGCGATAGGCCGCATAGCCGTCGATCGACCCGTCGCGCTCGTAGGCAACCCAGCGCCTCGGCCCGGCTCCCTCGCGCCGGTCCTCCGGGTCGGCGATCTCACGATCTTCCCACCAGAGCCGGTTGCGCGAGAACATCCCGGGCCATCTGACCCGGATGCGCTCGAAGGCGGACGGGAGCGTCTCGAGCGCCTCCTCGGGCTCCAGCAGTCGAAGCGTGCCGCCGGGCTCGACCGGCTGCGAGAACGAGGTGTGCTCCCGTGCGAGCGTGATCTCGCCGCAGAAGGATGCGATTCCGTAACCGAAACGTCCGTAGATGGGCTCTTCGGACGCCCACAGGGCGGCGAGAGGCTCCCCGCGCGCGTGCACGTCGTCGAGTTGTGCGCGCATCAGCGAGCGCAGTACGCCGCGTCGCCTGTGCGTCGGGTAGACGCCGACGATGCTCACGCCGGCGGTCGGGAGGTCGCCGCCCGGAACCGTCAGGTTGAACGTAAACGCTGCCGCGCCGCCGACGATCGCGCCGTCCGACCACGCGCCGTGCATCCGTTGGAGCGTTACCTGGGCGACGGATCGCTGCATGCGCTCCTCGGTGGGGACCGTCCCGAAGTACTGGCCGATCGCGAGGAATGCGCCCTTGTACTCTTCGAGATCGCGGACCGGCCGGACTTCGAAGCTCATCAGAACTCGTCCGGGCAGAACGGCGGACGCGTCGTGCGGAAGAGCGCGGTCGCGCGGGCGAGCGCCCCCGGCCGTAGCTCACGCACTCGCTCGGCGGCGCCGAGCCGGTGGAAATCGAAGGCCCCGAGGTACGCCGAGGCGAGATCTCTCGAGTCGAGCTCGAGATCGGCCGCGCTTCTCGTCTTCCGGACGTCGTTCCCCACGCTCCAGCGGCCGGCGTTCCACGGGCAGAACTCGTCGCGAACCTCGAAAACGACGGAATCGTCCGTCGCGTACGAACGCGCCTTCAGCGCGGCCTCGAGCGCCACGAAGCGGAGCCAGAGGCCGTCCGAGAGGCGCAGGTGTAACCGGCGCGCGTCTTCGACCATGAGGAAGAGCGGCGAGCCGGCGTCGAACATCGATTGCTCGACCTTCACGACGAGATCGATGCCGAACAGGAATCTCCAGAGCTCGCGCGTGGCCACCGGCGAGGTGGCGATGGCGTCGAGGACGCGCAGCTCTCCCTGAGGGATGCCCTGGTCCCAGTCGGACTTGATCCGGTAGGTCGCGAAACCTTCGGGGACGCCGTCGATCTCGAGCACGGCGAAGAATTTCGGCCCGGCGCCTTGACGCCAATGCTCCAGGTCGGCCAGCTTGTAGAGCTTCCAGTGGTCGTCGGTGCGCGCGCACATTCCGGGCACCTCGAGCCGGACGCGATCGTAGACAGGCGGGAAGAGCTCGAATGCCTCCTCGCTCGTGACGAGCCGGGTCGTTCCGATCGGACCGGGATCGTCCCGGAACCCGAAGCGATCGCTCTGCGCCTGCAACGTGACGTTCGGGGCCGCGATCCCGTATCCGAACCGTCCGTAGATGGCGGACTCGGACGCCCAGAGAATCGCGAGCGGCTCGCCGCGTCCGTGCAGGTCCTCGAGCTGTCGAGCCATCAGCCTTCGGAGGATTCCTCGGCGCCGGTGGCTCGGCAGCACGCCGACCCACGTCACGCCCGCGGCCGGGAGAAGCCCGCCCGGCACGGTCAGCTCCAACGGGTACGCCGCGACGACAGCGACTGGCCGCCCGTCGTCGTACGCGGTGTGAATGCGATCCGACGGCATCAGCGTGCGATTGCGCTCGAAGTCCTCGTCGCGCATGGAATCGCCGAAGGCCGAGTACACCGCGCCGACCGCAGCCTGCAGCTCGTCCTCCGAGGGATTCCGGATCTCGACGTCCACGGGGGGCGAGCCTACCGCCGGCGCGGGCTACGGCAGCCGCTCGAGCGGGGCGTAGTCGAGCATCAGCCGCCGTTCGCTGCCGTCGGCGAAGCGGACGGTGACGACTCCGCCTGCCTCGATCTGCGTCACGACTCCCTCCCCGAGCGTGCCGTGCCGGACGGAGTCGCCGGTCGAGAGGGACGGGACATCCTCGCGCGGCGCAACGCCCGCTGCGCCGTACGACGACCAGGACGCCGGTCGGAGCCGTTCACGTTCGACGCCCGCGGGAAGCTCGTCGAGGAAGCGAGACGGCAGGTTGTACCCGCGGTATCCGAAGAGTGCTCGCGACGACGCGTGCGTCAGCGTCAGGAGCTCCTTGGCGCGCGTCATGCCGACGTAGCAGAGTCGCCGCTCCTCCTCGATCCCCTGCTCCTCGATCGAACGCGCGTGCGGGAAGATTCCCTCCTCCATCCCGATCAGATAGACGGCGCGGAACTCGAGCCCTTTCGCGTTGTGGAGCGTCATGAGCGTGACGAGGCTCTCCTGGTCGCGGATCGCGTCCTGGTCCGAGTAGAGCGAGATCTCCTGCAGGAAGTGAGAGAGCGAGGGCTCCTCAGCTGTCTCCTGGTACTCGCGGGCGACGCCGACGAGCTCCTGCAGGTTCTCGATCCGGCCCTGGGCCTCGATCGTCCGCTCTGCCTCGAGCGCCTCGAGGTAGCCGCTGCGCTCGAGCGTACGCTCGACGAGCTCGGCGACCGGTAGCTCGAGCGCTCCGGACTGGAGCGATTGGATCACGGTGCGGAACTGCTGGACGGCGCGCAGTGGTGCCGCCCCGACGCCGGCCTCCTCGGCGAACTCGGTCGCTTCCCAGAGGGAGCGGCCTTGCGTGTCTGCCCATGTCTGCAGGCGTGCGAGCGAGGTGTCGCCGATGCCGCGACGCGGCCTGTTGGCGATCCGCTGCAGCGAGACGGCATCGTACGGGTTGTCGATCACCTGCAGGTAGGCGATCGCGTCCTTGATCTCTGCGCGCTCGTAGAAGCGCGGGCCGCCGATCACCTGGTATGCGATCCCCTGACGGACGAGCACGTCCTCGAGCACACGCGACTGGGCGTTCGTCCGGTAGAAGACCGCCACCTCGTCGCCGGAGAAGCCTTCCTCGACGAGCGAGGCGATCCCGGCGGCGACGAAACGCCCCTCGGCGTGCTCGTCCTCCACTTCGATCACGCGTACCGGCACGCCTTCGCCGAGCTCCGACCACAGCTCCTTGGGCTTGCGCTCGCGGTTGTTCGAGATGATGCCGTTCGCCGACTCGAGGATGGCGTTCGTCGAGCGATAGTTCTGCTCCAGCGCGATCGTGCGCGTGCCGGGGAAGTCACGCTCGAAGTCGAGGATGTTGTTGATGTCGGCCCCGCGGAAGGCATAGATCGAGTTATGGGTGACGATGCCATTCGCGATGAAGTTGTGCGTCTGGGCGACGTCGATGTCGTACACCGGCGCGTCGAGCTCAACGGGCTCAACGCTCTCGACAACGTCGAATTGCCCATGTTCGTCCACCATCAGCATCCCGGGCCGCACGGCCGACGCCGGCATGAACGGCAAAGAGTTCCGGTCTCTGCCGACGGCGTCACGCTGTGCACCAAGCCGAGCGGTGAATCGGACGGAGACATCCAGCACGTCCTCGATTTGCTCAACTCTCTCGATCAGGCTTCGAAAGTCCGAGGATGCGCATTCGACACGCCAGCCGCTAGACCCGCGGTAGGCCGGCCGGACCGAAAGGCCCGTGCTTGCCAGCGCACGCCGTCCTTCGTCGTCGTATCCGAACAGCGCCAATCGGTGAAGTGTTCTGGTACCCCGCGCATCTCCACAGAGCGAGACCGTTAGCCATCGGCGGACGCGCTTGCCGCTCGTCGTGGTGGCCGCGCTGAAGTGCGGGTGATCGAAGCTGAGGCCGCGGTCCGCGAGCAATCGCCGACCGGCGGCGTCCGTGTCAACACCCGCGAAGACGCGATCAATGAGTGCCTGGTCGGCGACGACGCTGCGCCCCTCATGCCCTTTGTAGGGCCGCGCGACGAACGGCAACGTTGGTAACTGGTACTTGAGCGACAGCAGAACCTCTGCGGTACGAGCCTCCGCCTCACTCGAGTAAACATCGACGACCCAGGTCGCGTCGGCGTGCTCGGCATTCATCCGAAACGCGGGGCCTGCGACCGATCGTGGCTGCCCGCGTGTGTACGTCTTCGACGTTCCGATCCGAAAACCGCAATCGCGCTTCCACATGAGATAGGTCATGTGCAGCTGGGGTGTCTTTCCGGGCTTGAATCCCGCGAAATGCGTGTGTTCCGGGGTGGAGATGATCCGACGGCCGCTCTCTGTCGTGATGGCGATTCCGGTGCGTCTCGACGAGCGATGAACCCGCGTAACGTGCGATGGCTTGAACGCGCCGCTCCCGTAGCACGACAGAACCTCTTCACCCTCGCGGATGTGCTCGATCGGCTTCTTGGTGCCGTCGGCCATCGAGATCAGCGTCCCAGTAACCAAGCATTGATCAGGATCGCCAACGGCGCAGACGTTGCGGTGCTTTTCAGCGAGCAGCTGGAGCAGCCGGTACTGCGCGTGGTTCGTGTCCTGGTACTCGTCCACCAGGATGTAGCGGAACGCCTGCTGCCATTTCTCGCGCGCCTCCGGGAAGCGCTCGAGCACGTCCACCGTCAGCATCAGCAGGTCGTCGAAGTCGACGGCGTTCGAGGCGAACAGGCGGCGCTGGTAGAGGCCGTACGCCTCGGCGACGGTCTGGTCGTAGAAGGACTGCACGCGCGCGGCGTACTCGTCGGGATGGACGAGCCGGTTCTTGGCATTCGAGATCTGCGCGTGGATGCCGCGCGGAGTGAAGCGCTTCGGGTCGCGTTCGAGCTCCTCGAGGCACTGCTTGACCAGGCGGATCTGGTCGGCCTGGTCGTAGATCGTGAAGTTCGAGCGGTAACCGAGCCGCTGGACCTCGCGGCGGAGGATCCGCCCGCAGGCGGCGTGGAAGGTGAGGATCCAGAGCCCGCGGCCGCTGGCGCCGAGCAGGTGCCGGAGCCGTTCCCTCATCTCCCCCGCGGCCTTGTTCGTGAAGGTGATCGCGAGGATCTCGTTCGGCTTCGCGCCGACCGCGTTGATCAGGTGCGCGACGCGATACGTGAGCACCCGGGTCTTTCCCGATCCTGCGCCCGCGATGACGAGCAGCGGCCCCTCGGTCGCGAGCACGGCCTCGCGCTGGGCGGGATTGAGATCGGCGAGGTACTGCTCGGGCGAGGCGACGGCCATGCGGCCGATGCTAGCGGCGGGCGAAGCTGCGGACTTCGAGCCGCCGGACGCAAAGCACTTCCTCACCTGCACGCGTGATCCGGTAGACACGTCTGCGCCGGCCGTCTTGCCAGCGCCCGGCCAGAGCGCCGTCTCGCTCGAGGCGCCGCAGCGCACCGTAGACGGTGCTCCCTGCGACGCGTGCGCCGCGGCGTGCGAGCGCGCCTCGCAGCGCGTAGCCGTGCGCCGGCGCCCGGCGCAGCTCTTCGAGGATCAGCCGGTCGAGAAGCATCGCGGCTCGAGGATACGGCCAAGGCTGTTTTGGCACGGCCGAAAGGACCTAGGCCGAGCCGCCCGTGTCTTGGGACTGTCCCCGGCCACGGCCCGCCGGGCCGTGGCCGAACTGTCGCTAGCGGACATGGAGTTCGTGGCGAAAGTGTGACGTTGTTTCCACAGCCAGCCCCTTCAGACGGGAATAGGCTTCCGCTCCGTGCGGCTGGCGCTCATGATCGAGGGCCAAGAGGGTGTTACCTGGGACGACTGGGTCGCGCTCGCGTCAGCCTGCGAGGAGCACGGCGTGGAGGCGCTCTTCCGCTCCGACCACTACGTCTCCGGCTTCGACGAGAGTCGTCCGGCCCTCGACGCCTGGGCGACCATCGGCGGACTTGCGACGCGAACGACGCGGCTCGGGCTGGGAACTCTCGTCTCCCCCGGCACGTTCCGCCATCCATCCGTGCTCGCGCACGCCGCCGCGACCGCGGACGAGATCTCCGGCGGACGCGTGACGCTCGGAATGGGCGCCGGCTGGATGGAGCGGGAACACCGGGCATACGGCTTCGACTTCGCAACCGCGGCCGAGCGCGTCGCCCGCCTCGGCGAGCAGCTCGAGATCGTCCACCGCCTGCTGAAGGAGCAAGTTGCGAGACCGGAAGCGAACGCTCGACGAAGCCTGCGAGCGCGCGGGGCGCGACCCGGCGACCCTTCGCTACTCGCTCATGGCGCCCTGCGTCGTCGGCCGTGACGACCGTGAGCTCCACGACTCTGCGCAGCGGGTGGGCGCCCGCTTCGGGCGCGATCCCAAGGAAGTCCTCGAGCGGTACGGTGAGCGTGGACCGGTCGGAACCGTGAAGCAGGTCGTCGAGCGGCTGAAGGAGATCGAGGAGATCGGCTACGAGCGCGTCATGCTCCAGCACCTCGCCCACGAGGACCTTGACACGGTCGCGCTAATCGGCCGCGAGCTGGTCCCGGCTGTGACGTAGAGCGGCGCGGCAGGCCTCGGCCATGACGAGCGCCACCGCAAGCAGTAACAGCACCGACGCTGCAATCGCGGCGTAAGTGATCGTCGCCGAGGTTCCAGGGACGGCATCGATCCACTGGACAGCGACCACAGCTCCGAACGCGACGGCGACGCCGAGCGCGATCGTCGAGCAGATCAGCGGTACGAGCGAGAACACCGGCCTAACCCGCCCCGCCACGAGCGCCACGACCGCGGAGGGGACGGAGACGAGAAACGCCGCGACGGCCACGTGCTGCTTCCAGGCGAGGTAGTCGGGCTTCACGACCCAGGGAGCGGGCGGCAAGGTGTTCTCGGGCACGACGTAGAACGGGAAGACGATCGCGACGACGACTGCCGGAACGAGCCAGGAGGCGCGCGCAGCTGCGCGCAGGCGCAGCTCACCCGCGAGCTCAGCCGCCAGCTCGTCGACCGGTCCGAAGCGCCCGAGCGCGTCCTGGCCCCCTTCACGGAGGTGCTCGCGTACCTCCGCGAGCACACGCCGACGCACACCGAGAGCGAACGGCAGGCGCGCCTCGAGCTCGCGCACGTAGCGCTCGCGCACGTTCACGTCCCCACCACACTCCTCACAGCCGCCGCGAACGCCACCCAGTCACGCCGCCGCTCGGCCAGCGCCCGCCGGCCCGAGCGCGTCACGGAATAGACGCGGCGGCGGCGCCCTCCCGCGACCGCCCACCGACTCGAGAGCAGCCGCGCTCTCTCCAGGCGGTACAGCGCCGGGTAGACGGTTCCCTCCGAGAGGTCGAACTCGCCGCCTGACCGCTCACGCAGGCGTTCCACGAGTGCGTACCCGTGCGCGGGCCGTGACGCAAGGACTGCGAGCAGGAGCAGGTCGAGATGGCCTTTCAATACCTCGGACCGCAAAGCTTTGCGAGCTTAGGTATCGGAGACGTCCTTGTCAACCCGTAATCTGGCCGCCGCGTGCGCGGCCCAATCGAACGGCTCTTCCCGAACCTCTCGCACAGGCAACGCGTCCTCCTCGACTGGCTCTTCACGATCGTCGGCGCGGTGTTGATCGTCCTCGCCGTGAAGGCCTGGGTCGTCAACCCGTACCGGATCCCCTCCGCGTCGATGGAGCCGACCCTGCACTGCGCGCGGCCGGAACCGGGCTGCGAGAGCGAGCGCTCCGACCGCGTGCTCGCGAACCGATTCATCTACCACTTCCGCGATCCCAGGCGCGGCGAGATCGTCGTCTTCCGCGCGCCCGGGGCCGCCCGCGCCGAGTGCGTCGGGGGGATCTTCGTC
>WNFU01008841.1_pt1 | contig 13299 bp, 12 predicted proteins | sample 5400121 | NCBI WGS metagenome assembly WNFU01 (sample SAMN13153360, study PRJNA577476) | soil metagenome | isolation source: 100 cm soil or saprolite under grassland replicate 1 | place: USA:California | collected 2016-06-15
GCCACAGCGCGCGTTCGTTCTGGGTGGCCGTGGGACGCTGCTCGGGGATGAATTCCGGGATTGGGGCGGCCGGCGAGCCGCGGTCGTGCACGTCGAGTGGCGGACTCCCGTGCCGTTCATTCGCCTGCGAGCCGGACCGGCGCGGACGCCGGGAACGATCACGCTCGCGCCATATGTCGCGGCGGGATGGACCGGCGAGCCGATCGCGTTCACACCGTGGCGGGCGACGCCCGGCACCCGTGTGACTCTGGGCCTCGGCGCCGAATGGCTCGGGCTGTTTCGCCTCGAGGCGGGATACGGCGTCCAGGCGCGCCAACTGCACGTCGCCTTCGACGTCACGCGCGATTTTTGGGACATCCTGTGATACGGAATACTGGACTCGGGCGCCTTCGGTTATAGCTTGGAGGCACCCGCATGCCCGTAAACTCATTCCCAGACGAGTGGCTGGCCGCATCCTTTGAGGCCCTCACGCCCGAGCGCCTTCAGGCGCTGCGGGCGAAGGCGGAGGTCGGCCGGACGTTGTGGGAATGCGTCGTCGCCGAGAAGATCGCGACGGATGCCGAGATCGTCGATAAGTTGGCTCACCGGTTCCGGCTGAAGGTCGCCGACGTCGGCAAAGTCGACCAAACCGCTCGCGACGGTGTGCCCGAGCAGATCGCGCGCCGCCACCGCGTCCTGCCGCTCCGTCTGACCGACTCCTACCTCGAGCTGGGTACCGCAAATCCGCTCGATCTCGACGCCGAGAAGGCGCTCGCGTTCGCGACGGCACGCGAGATCCGTCTGTTCCTGCTCGCCCCATCGAAAATCAGCGAGAAGCTGGACGAGATGTACCGGTCGGACAAGGCGATCGACAAGCTGCTCGAGGGGATGGGCGATCAAGAGGTTACGACCCTGTCCGAGGCGTCGGCGCCTGAAGAGCTCAACATTTCCGAGGCAGACGCCAGCCAGAAGCCGGTCGTCCGCCTCGTGGACATGATCATTTCCGAGGGGATTCTCTCTCGGGCCAGCGATATCCATGTCGAGCCGGAAGAGGGTGGCGTCTCGGTGCGCTACCGCATCGACGGCGTGCTGCGGCAGGTCATGAAGATTCCGCGCCAGGCCGGACTGCCCCTCATTTCCCGCATCAAGATCATGTCGTCGCTGGACATCGCCGATCGGCTGCGCCCCCAGGACGGCCGCGCGCGCGTCGCGGTCAATGGCCAGCCCATCGACCTGCGCGTTTCGACGCTGCCGGCGCAGCTGGGCGAAAAAGTCGTCATCCGCATTCTCGACTCGCGCGCCACGGTCAAATCGCTCGACAGCCTGGGCCTCAATCCGGGTGAAGCCGAAGCGATCAAGCGGCTGCTCGAAAACCACGAAGGCATCCTGCTCGTCACCGGACCGACCGGCTCGGGGAAGACGACGACGCTCTACTCGGCGATCAACCAGATCAAGGGCGAAGGCGTCAACATCGTCACCGTCGAAGACCCGGTCGAATACCGGATGCAGGGGATCGTCCAGGTCCAGGTGCAGGAAAAGGCCGGCCTCACGTTCGCCGCGGCGCTGCGCTCGATTCTGCGGCAGGATCCCAACGTCGTTCTGGTCGGCGAGATTCGTGACAAGGAAACGGCGCAGATCGCCGTGCAGGCGTCGCTCACGGGACATCTGGTGCTCTCCACGCTGCACACGAACGACGCCGCGAACGCCGTCACCCGGCTGGTCGACATCGGCGTCGAGTCGTACAAGATCGCCGCGTCGCTGCGCGGCGTCGTCGCCCAGCGCCTGATGCGCAGGTTGTGCCCCACGTGCAAGGAAGTGTGGATGGAAGCGCCGCCCGAACGGCTGCGGCGCTGGGTCCCCACAGGTACGCCACTGTACCGCGCCGCGGGCTGTCCCGACTGCGCGATGACCGGCTACCGCGGCCGGTTCTCCATCCTCGAGATCCTCACGATGACGGCCGAGCTCGAACGGCTGATCGCCGCCGGTGAGGCGGCGGACCGGGTCGCGGAGGCGGCGCAACGTGGCGGGATGAAATCGCTCTGGGATTCCGGGCTTGCGCACGTCGTGCGCGGCGAGTCCACGCTCGAAGAGCTCACGCGGGTCGTCGATATTCCCGCCGAACCCGAGGCTCCGGCGCGCCCGGCGGCACCCGTCCCGGTTGCGCGCGAGCGCCCGTCACCCGTCTCCACGGTCTTCGATCTTCTCGAGGAACACGCGCCGCCCGCTCGTGGCTCAGGCGCGCACGGTCAACCGGCGTCGAAAGTGCTCCTCGTGGACGACGAGGACAGTCTGCGCAAGGTGATGAAGGATCTGCTCGAGCGTGACGGGTACATCGTGACCGAGGCGCGCGACGGCGTGCAGGCGCTCGATCAGGTCGATCGGGTGGGACCCGATATCATCGTGCTCGATTTGAATCTTCCGGGCCTGGACGGCTATGGCGTGCTGTCGCACCTGCGCTCGCGACCGGCCACCGCGAACATTCCCGTCATCGTGCTGACCGCGAAGGGCGATGAAGACAACGAAGTACGCGTCTTCGATCTCGGCGCCGACGACTTTCTCACCAAGCCATTCCGCGCGCGCGCTCTCTCCGCGCGTCTCGAAGCCGTGCTCGGCCGCCGCCGCTGACCTCCGTTCGAGTGTCTTTCGTGGACACGTACGCCCTGCGTGGCGCGGGGCCGAGTCTCGAGGTGCTGGCACTGCGGCGCGGTGCGCGGGGCCGCAATCCGGGATCCTGGGAGACGGTACATGGCACGATCGAGCCCGGCGAGACGCCGGTGCAGGCGTCGCTGCGCGAGCTGCGCGAGGAAACGGGTCTCGTGCCCGAGAAATTCTACAATCTCAGCCGCACCGACGCGTTCTATCAGCACAAGAGCGACGAGCTGGCGCTCATTCCGGTGTTCGCCGCGTTCGTCGCGCCCGGCGCGAGCGTGAAACTCTCGGCCGAGCACGACCGCGCGGAGTGGCTCAACGCCCGGGACGCGGCGGGGCGGTTTGCCTGGCCCCGAGAGCGGAGAGCAATGGACGACATTTTGTCAATAGTGGGGGGTGGGGACGCGGGCTTGCTCGAAGACGTTCTGCGAGTAAGCTAGTACGCAGGCTCCCTTGTGAATCCATTCTATCATCGGATCTACCGCGTGGTCCGTCACATCCCCAAGGGACGGGTGGCGACGTACGGGATCATCGCGCGGCTCGCGGGGCGGCCCGGCGCCGCGCGCACGGTTGGCTGGGCGCTCTCCGCACTCCCCGAAGACAACGATGTGCCGTGGTGGCGCGTCATCAACGCGGCGGGCCGCATTTCTTTTTCCGGACAGGATCACAGCGCGGTGCTGCAGCGCGCATTGCTGCTGCGTGAAGGCGTGCGGTTCACGCCGGGCGGGGGGGGGGCGGTGAATCTGGGGACGTATGGCTGGCCGTCGGAAGCCTACGACAGCGCCGTGGCCTCCCACAAGCGCGCCGCCTCGACGCGGAGATCGCGCAGGTTGAAAGGCTTGCGCACGTAACGCACGCCGAGACGCGCGAGCGTCTCTTCCGTCGTCGGGCGCACGTCGCCCGTCGCGACGATGATCCGATCCCGCAGCGCCGGCATCCGCGTCACCAATTCCTCCGCCAGCAGTATCCCACGTTTCCCCGGAGCCATCGCGCGCGCGTCGGTGATCACGAGGTCGAAACCGCCGCGCTCCGCCAGATCGAGCGCGTGCTGCGGATCGCCCGCCACTTCCACGTCATGGCCGTCGCGCGCGAACAGCGCCTTGATCGTCCGCTGCACGGCGGGATCCGCATCGACGAGCAGAATCGTGCGCTTCACCATCGAGCCGGCATTGAGGGCCGGCGTGCCGTGAACGGGTGTCAATACCGGCCGCACGGCATCCGCCGGCGCCGGAGGCAGGTCGACGCGGAATGCCGCACCGCCGCGCGGGCCGCGGGGTTCGAGCGTGATCTGCCCGCCGTGACTCTCGACGATCGAGTACGTGATCGAGAGGCCAAGCCCGGTGCCTTTGCCGGGCTCTTTGGTCGTGAAGAACGGCGTGAAGACACTCTGGGCAACGTCGTCGGGAATGCCGGGCCCCGTGTCCGCGACCCGCAAATGCACCTGGCCGTCGAACCAGGTCGAGACGGTGATTTCGCGCGGGCGCTCCCGCGGATTCTCCGCCACCGCGTGCGCCGCGTTGGTCACCAGGTTGAGCACCACCTGCTGCAATCCGTGCCGATCGCCGAACACGTCGGGCAGCGCGCCGCTCAATTCCCGCTCGACCGCGATGTCCTTGAGCTTCAAGTCGTATGACGTCAGCGACAGCGTCTGGCGGATCACGTCGTTCAGGTCCACCGGCACGCGCTCGGCGCCGCCTTTGCGCGCGAACGTGAGGAGATTGCGGACGATCCGGCTCGCGCGCTCCGCCTGTTCCTGAATCACCTGCAGGTGGCCGCGATCCTTTTTGCCGAGATCCTTCTGCTCGAGCAGGAACTCCGACAGTCCCGCGATCGATGTGAGCGGATTGTTCAGCTCATGGGCGACGCCGGAGACGAGCTGACCGACGGCGGCCAGCTTTTCACTCTGCACCAGCTGCGTTTCGAGGGCCTGCTGCTCGGTGACGTCTTCTACCATGACGACGATGCTCTGCTCGGTCGCGGCGCCCGGAATCCGAGCGGCGTTCACCCGGACCGCGCGCCCCAGCCGTTCGGAGCGCGCCACGAGCGGGGCGGGCCGGTCGCCGCGCCGCGTGGCCACAAGCAGATCCTGGAGCGCGTTCGGCTTCCCCAGGAGCGCCTCGCCCAGGGGCGTGCCAACCACGTTCGGCAGCGGCGTGTTGAGCAGGTCGGCGAGGGCGCGATTCGAGCGCTGCACGCGTCCCTCGTCGTCCACGACCGCGATACCCTCGCTCAATGCGTCGAACGCCGTCTCCCACTGCTCTTTGGCGCGCCGGACCATCTCGAAGAAGCGGGCGTTCGCGATGACGACGGCGGCGTGAGTCGCGAGGGTGGACAGCAGCCGGATGTCCTCCGGCACGAACACGCGTTCTCTGGGATCGGTGATGACGAGTGTGCCGATCACGATCCCGTGCGACCGGAGCGGTACCGCGGCCGCGGCGGCGGCTTGAAAGCCCTTCACGATCTCGGTCGGCTCAGACCCGGAATTCCGGATCAGCTCGAGATGCTCCCGGCCCGTGGAGCGGGCGAGCAGCCCGGCATCATCCGCCTGGATCTTCTGACCGCGGAGCGGCGCCAGCGTGCCCTCGGCGGCGACGACCCGCAGGGGATCGCTGGGCGCATCCCCCAGCAGCGCCAGCAGAGCGCCCTGCGCGTCGAGAAAGCGGACGGCGTAGCGCACGACCTGCTCCACGATGCGGTCGAGCTCGAGCGAATCCGACAGGACGTAGGAGAGCTCCTGCAGTGAAAACAGCTCGGAGAGCCGGCGATTGAGTTCCTCGTCCGCGCGGCGCCGCTCCTGCTCGGAGCGCAGCAAGCGCTGCCGCAACCGCCACAACACGACGCCGGCACCCACGAAAATCAGGGCGACGGCGATCGTCGCGAACTGCAGTGCGTGTTGTCGCAGCTGGTCCATGGGCATCTATATTCAACTATCCATCTTGAGAATCAATCTTCTGCTGTGCGTGAGCCTCGCGGCATGCGGCGCCGAGCAGGCGCGCCCCGCTGTCGCGCGTGTGTGGCCCGAAATGGGCACGATGATGTCGGTGGCGGCGTGGGGAACGGATAGCGTTCGTGTCGCGCGGGCGTTGGACGCGGCGCACGATTCGGTCGATCGCATCGATTCACTGATCCAACGACACGTCGCGTTCGACGCCATCGACGCAATGCGGCGTGCGATTCGCCGCCGCAGCGGGGGAAGCGTCGCACTCGTAGTCGAGAGCATCGCCCCCGGGTACGCGCTCGATCGTGCGGCGCTGGCGCTCGCCACTGTGGTGGATAGCGCGCTACTGGATTTGGGCGGGCAGTATTTATGGGTCGGTCCAGCCGCGCGTCCCACACACCGCGCGGTCGGCATACCGGATCCCGACAACACGCTGCATACGCTGGCCGTGGTCGATCTGCAAGGCGGGTCGGTCAGCACGGAGTCGCAGCGGAACGCGCCACACGGTGCGGCACGCTCGGTGACGGTGCTGGCTACCGACGGTCTGACGGCGAACGCCTGGGCGGCTGCCCTGCTCGCCCTGGGGTGCGAGCGCGCGCTCGCGGTGGCGCAGGGGATGCACGTCGTGTGTGCGGACTCGGCGGGCGTGCGGTGGGCTACCGGTCTCCAGAATCGCGTTTCGCTTCCAGCTGCGCGCGCGCCCTGACCCGGGCGCGTTCCTGATCGAGCAGGCGGAGCGCGTGGCTCCACGCGTCGCTCGACAAGCCCTGGTAGCTGATGGCCAACTGTTCGCGGACACTGATGTCCGGCTCGAAGAGGTAGATCGCGGCCGCCTGCTGCCGCGCGTCGAGCTGGAATGAGCTCCACGTCGGCGACAGCGGCACGACGCCGATGGGGCGAAACAGCCGGCCACGGCTCGTGATGTTCAACTCGTCCGGATTGAATCGCGCCTGCGGCACGACCCCCAGAAACGTCACCATCACCAGCGTCGGATGCTGCGTCGATCCGCGGGCGGCGGCATCTGCGAGATCCGCGGCCCGGCTTTGCACGAGCTGCGTGAGAGAGCGATAGGTGTCGGGGGCGAGCAGCCGGATGACCTGTTCGTCGAGCGGCAGCACCTGGACCTCTATGGTGCCCGTCGCGAGGCGGACGGCGATATCGTCGCGACGCAGTGTACCATACCCCACCGGAACGGTGTCTTGAGATACCAGTCTGCACGTCGGCACGACTGCAAGAAAAAGCAGTATCGTGCCAACGTGCCAACGTGCCGTCGTCAGGCTCATGCCGGCGTCGCGATCAATCCGGCAATCGCCTCTCTCAATTCCGCAATTCCCTCGTCCGTGCGAGCGCTGGTGACGACAACCTGATCCTCCGGCAGCCCCAGCTCTGCGCGCAGCTCGCGCTCTCTCGTGCTGCGTTTGCCTGAAGAAAGCTTATCCCCTTTCGTGAGAGCCGCGAGCACTTGCGGTTCTTCTTCCGCGAGGGCGTCCTGCATCGCCTGGTCGTCCGTGGACAGCGCGTGGCGGATGTCGAGCAGCCAGACCACGCCACGCAACCGCTCGCGTCGCAAGGCGTGCTTCACCAATCCTCGGAACGCGGCTCGCTGCGCTTTGCCCGCGCGCGCATATCCATACCCGGGGAGGTCGAGAAAGTAGTGCGAGTCGTCGATCAGGAAGACGTTCAGCGCGCGGGTCTTCCCCGGCGTTCCGGAGGTTTTGGCGATCCGCCGCCCTACGAGCGCATTGAGTAAAGATGATTTGCCGACATTCGATCGGCCGACAAACGCGACTTCGGGAAGTGGAGGATCGAGCAGCACATCAGCGCGGGGAAACGAACCTACGAAGGAGGGGCGCAGCATGCTGCGCCCGTACCTCAGGCTTCTTTCTTCTGGCGGGGGCGCTCGGTGACGAGCAGCGGCGCACGGCCGGACGTGACGCATTCCGCGGTGATGGCCACCTCGCGCACGTCATCGCGGCTCGGCAGCTCGAACATGATGTCGGTCATCATTTCTTCGAGGATGGCGCGCAGTCCTCTCGCGCCGGTGCCGCGCTTCATCGCCTTCGCCGCAATCGCCTTGAGCGCGTCCTTCTCGAGCGTCAGGCGCACCTCCTCGAGGTCGAACAGTTTCTGGTACTGCTTGGCGAGCGCGTTCTTCGGCTCGGTGAGGATCTTGATCAGCGCGTCCTCGTCGAGCGCGTCGAGCGGCACGGTGACCGGCAAGCGGCCGACGAGCTCGGGGATCAGGCCGTAGCGGAGCAGGTCGTCCGGCTCGACGTCGCCGAATGGGTTCTTCTTCACCTTCGCGGCCAGGCCCTCGGCGACTTCTTCCTTGGTAAAACCGATCTGCCGTCGGCCGGTGCGGGACTCGATGATCTTCTCGAGCCCGTCGAACGCGCCGCCGCAGATGAAGAGGATATCCTTGGTGTTGACCTGGATGTATTCCTGCTGCGGATGCTTGCGCCCGCCCTGTGGCGGCACGCTCGCGACTGTGCCTTCCAGAATCTTGAGCAGCGCCTGCTGCACACCTTCGCCCGAGACGTCGCGCGTAATGCTGGGGTTCTCGGACTTCCGCGCGATCTTGTCGATCTCGTCGATATAGACGATGCCCCGCTCGGCCTCGGAAACGTTGAAATCGGCGGCTTGCAGCAGGCGCACCAGAATGTTCTCTACGTCCTCACCGACGTAGCCGGCTTCGGTGAGTGTGGTGGCGTCGGCAATCGTGAACGGCACGTCGAGAATACGGGCCAACGTCTGCGCCAGGAGCGTCTTGCCGACCCCCGTCGGGCCGATCAGGAGGATGTTGCTCTTGTCGAGCTCGACCTCGGTATCACGACCGGAGTGGGAGTTGATCCGCTTGTAGTGATTGTAAACGGCGACGGCGAGAGTCTTCTTGGCCCGGTCCTGCCCGATCACGTATTGGTCCAGCACATCCTTGATTTCCGCGGGCGTGGGGACCTGCGTGATGGCTTCCGCGACTTCGCGCTCTTCGTCCTCCGCCAGAATCTCGTTACAGAGCGCGATGCACTCATTGCAAATGTAGACCGACGGCCCGGAGATGAATTTCCGGACTGAATCCTTGGATTTACCGCAAAACGAGCAGCGGAGATGCTTGTCGTGAGACATCGTATCCTAGTATGGGAAGGCGCTTCTGGCGGCGCAAGGGATCACTTCTTTGCCTTCCCATCTTCCTTGATTTCCTCGAAGTTCGAGATCACGTGATCGATCAACCCGTACTCTTTGGCCTCTTCCGCCGACATGAAGCGGTCGCGGTCCATGTCCTTTTCGATCGATTCGACGGTTTTGCCGGTATGCTTGGCATACAGCTCGTTGAGCTTGCGCCGCAGGAACAGGATCTCCCGCGCCTGGATCTCGATGTCCGACGCCGTGCCCTGGGTACCGCCTGACGGCTGGTGCATCATGATGCGCGCGTGGGGTAACGCTGACCGCTTGCCTTTGCGGCCGGCGGTGAGCAGGAACGAGCCCATCGACGCCGCCATGCCCATGCAGATCGTGTTCACCGGGGCACGCAGGAATTGCATCGTGTCGTAAATAGCCATGCCGGAGGACACGAGACCACCTGGGGAATTCACGTACAGGTAAATATCGCGTTCCGGGTTGTCGGCATCCAGGAACAGCAGCTGCGCGATGATGATGTTGGCGACATCGTCGGTGATGGAGGTGCCGAGGAACACGATGCGGTCCATCAGCAGCCGGCTGAAGATGTCATAGGTGCGCTCGCCACGGCTCGAGCGCTCGATGATGTACGGCGGATAGATGTGGCTTTCGAGCTTCGTCACGCTTGCTCCACGGTGGACTGCGACAGAAGATAGGCGAACACCTTCTCCTCGGTAATGCTCCGCGCGACATCACGGAGCCGCTTGGCCTTCTCCAGCGACGCATACAACTGCGCCGCCGGCATCCCGCGCCGCTCGGCAAGCTCCTGGATGCGCGCATCCAGCTCGCCTTCGGTGGCGCGCAGAGTCTGTGACTCGACCACGAAGTCGAGCACCAGATCGCGCCGGACCTGGGATTCGGCGATCGAGCGGAACTCCTCGGCGAACTGCGGCCAGCGCTCCTCGGGGATCTCGTACGCCTGGGCGTACATCCCCAGGACACGCTCGACCAGCGGGCGCGGCGCCACGACGTTGTTCGCCTGCACGATCTGATCGACCAGCTCCGAGCGCACTTTGGCGTCGGCCTCTTTTTCCGCCTCTTTCCCAAGGTCTGCGGCAACCGCAGTCCGGAGAGCCTCGAGCGACTCGAAGTCGCCCATCTCCCGCGCGAACGCATCGTCCAGCGCGGCGAGCTCCTGGCGCTTCACTTCCCGCAGGGTGAGCTGGATATCGCGGGTCTGCCCCCGCTTCGCTTCTTCGGCGAAGTCGTCGGGGAAGCGGACGGTCGCATCGACGGAGTCACCCGGCGTGAGGTTCATGATGCGCTCCTCCACGTCGGGAATCGCCCGGCCCTCGCCCAGGACGAACTGGTAGGGTTGGGGATCCTTGACCTCACCGTTCTCGCGCGTCGCGATCACGACGTCCACGAGATCCTTGGGCTTCGGCTTTTCGCCCGTCACGGGTGTCCACGGCGCGCGCTGTTCTCGCATCGCGTTGAGCTGCCCGTCGACCTGCGCGGTGCTGACCGCCGGCACCGTCCGCGTGAGCCGGAAGCCGCCGAGACGCTGGAGCTTCAGATCGGGCTTCAGCTCGACGTGGAATTCGAACGTGACGGGAGCGCCTTCCTCCCACTTCAGGTTGTGGATGTGGGGATCGGCGATGGGCTTCAGCTCTTCCTGCTTCTGCGCGACGCGCCAGCTCTCCTGCACGAGCTCGCGCAGCGTCTCCTGCCGGATGTCCTCGGCAAACTTCTTCCGCACCACGGCCGCCGGCACCTTGCCCTGGCGGAAGCCGGGCAGGCGCGCGCGCTGCTGGTACACCTTGGTCGCGCGTTCCTCGGCGGCTTGGACGTTCGCAACCGGAACGATGATCTCGAGCGAGGCTTCGCCCGGTTCGTCCCGAGTTTTCTTCACGAGGATGGTATCAGGCATGCTGGGGAAAATCTAATACTAGGGGCTAGGGGCTCGGGCTGGGGACTTGGGGCTAGGGGTTGGGGACTAGGGACTCCCCATCAAACTCGATTCTTGCCCTGCAGTCCCCAGTCCCAAACCCCTAGCCCCGAGTCCCCAGAATGCGACCGGAGGGACTCGAACCCCCACGGGTTGCCCCACCAGCTCCTAAGGCTGGCGCGTCTGCCAATTCCGCCACGGTCGCTAGCTTCCGCGAAATGTATCTTTCCCGGGCCCTGTTGTCGTCCCTTCAATGATTTTGGGAGCTTGCAGATGAATCATCCACGCGTCGGTATTGTCGCTCTCTCGCTTGCCCTTGGCGTGTCCGTCCCCGTCCGCCCCGCCGCCGGTCAAGCGGCAAAGGACAAGGATCGAGTCTGCGCCCAGGTCCAAAACCGCACCCCCCCGGTGGGAAGCTGGGCGAGCTACAACTGGACTGGTGGCCGCTCGAACGGCACCACGATGCGGATGGCCGTCGTGGGTCAGGAGCCGCAGGACGGGAAGGCCTATTTCTGGTACGAGGTGACGATCGCCGATCCCAAGCGGCCTCGGGACAGGATGACCCTGCAGATGCTCGTGGCGGGCTTGGGGACGGGCAACGTGCGGAGCATCGTGATGAAGAGCGGGCAGCAGCCCGCGATGAAGATGCCTCCGCAGATGATCCAGATGGTCAACTCTTCTCCCGGGATGAACATGGCGGCAGATCTCGCGCGTCAGTGTCAGACGATGGAGGTCGTGGGGTGGGAGTCGCTCGCGACCCCGGTCGGAGAGATCCGCGCGCTCCACCTGCGCAATCCGGCGTCGGGCATGGTGTCCGAAGTCTGGGTGCAGCCGGATCTGCAATTCGCGATGGTGAAATCGGTCTTGAAAGACGGCGGCGTGATGGAGTTGGGCGCGCAGGGCACGGAGCACGGATGCCAAGTCCTCGATCACGGAGACGCCGATCGAGATGCCGGGAATCCCCGGCGCTACCCCGCCGAACTAGTCGCTTCAGCTCCCACCGCCGCCGAGCTCACTTCTCGATGCGATAGGTGGTGCCGAGTGCAGCTTGTAAGCGATCGGACAATTCAGCCATTGCCGACCTAAGATAACGTGCGCGTTGACGTGCTGCGGGGCTCCGTCTACTTTGACGCCGTGCCGTTAGTACTCGCCCTCCTCCTGCTCTTTCTCACCGCGTGCAGCGGGCAATTCCCGCAGTCGGTGTTCGTCCCTCGATCCGATTTCAGCACCGAGCTCGCGGGGCTGTTCACGAACATCTTCTGGTGGGCCGTCGCCGTCTTTGTAATCGTCGAGATGCTGCTGCTGATCGCGATCGCGCGGTTTCGCGCGCGACCAGGGGCCGCTCACCCCAAACCCGTGCACGGCCACACGGCGCTCGAGATCGGGTGGACGCTCGCTCCCGCCCTGATCCTCGTCTTCATCGCCGTGCCGACGATGCGCGCGATTTTCGCGACGTCGGGCCACGCTCCGGAGGGCGCGCTGCGCGTCGAGGTCATCGGCCACCAATGGTGGTGGGAATACCGCTACCCGACCCTGAACATCAGCGCGTACAATGAGCTGCACCTGCCGGTGCGGACGCCCATTCAGGTCGACATGACCTCGGCGGACGTGATCCACAGCTTCTGGGTGCCACGGCTGGGAGGAAAACGCGATCTGATTCAGGGACGTACCAATCGCATCGCCTTCCGCGCCGACTCGACGGGCGAATACTGGGGCCAGTGCGCGGAGTTCTGCGGCGCCTCGCACGCCAACATGCGGCTCAGAGTCTTCGTGGAGTCGGACTCCGCGTTCCAGCGGTGGGTCGATCAGCAGCGTGCGGCGCCGGCGACGCCGGCAAAGGGCTCGCCCGCCGAAGCCGGGCTGCAGGTCTTCCGGCGCAGCGCCTGCATCGGCTGCCATGTGATCGCCGGCGTTGCGCAGGGCAAGGTTGGCCCTGATTTGAGCCACGTAGGGGGCCGGGCCACCATCGCGGGGGCGTTGTTCCCCAATACCACCGAGACGCTGCACCGCTGGATCCTGAACGCGCCGTCGCTGAAGCCGGGTGCCTTGATGCCGCCGCAGAACGTGTCGCCCCAGGATCTCGACGCGCTGATCGCCTATCTCCAGAGCCTGAAATGAAGAGCTGGCTGACGACCACCGACCACAAGCGCATCGGCCTGCTTTATTTCTGGACCGCGTTCGGCTTTTTCCTGATCGGCGGGCTGGAGGCGCTCATCATCCGCGCGCAGCTGGTGCGGCCGGACGGTGGGCTCGGCGTGAGCGCCGAGACGTTCAATCAGCTGTTTACGATGCACGGGACGACGATGGTGTTCCTCGCGCTCATGCCGCTGTCGGCCGCGTTCTTCAACTTCATCATTCCGTTGCAGATCGGGGCGCGCGACGTCGCGTTCCCGCGGCTGAATGCGTTCAGCTACTGGGTGTTTCTGCTGGGCGGCCTGTTCCTGAATGCCAGCTTCATCGCCGGACCGCTGTTCGGTGCGGACCGGCTGTCCGTCGCGCCCGATGCCGGCTGGTTCGGGTACGCCAATCTCACGTCCCGGCAGTTTTCGCCAGGACCGAACGTCGATTTCTGGCTCCTCGGCCTGCAGATCCTCGGGATCGCGTCCCTCGCCGCGGGCTTCAACTTCATCGTGACGATTCTCAACATGCGCGCGCCAGGCATGCGCATGCT
>WNFU01009182.1_pt1 | contig 13296 bp, 12 predicted proteins | sample 5400121 | NCBI WGS metagenome assembly WNFU01 (sample SAMN13153360, study PRJNA577476) | soil metagenome | isolation source: 100 cm soil or saprolite under grassland replicate 1 | place: USA:California | collected 2016-06-15
TTGCCAGACCCGTTTGCACTTCATCTGCAATCAACAATACGCCATACTTCTTTGTAACGGCTCGCACGCGAGGCCAAAAATCATCTGGCGGGACGATGCCACCCGCCTCGCCCTGAATCGGCTCAAACAACACACCCGCCACACCAATGCCAACTTTGTCGCAAATTTCAAGTTGTTTCTCCACCGCCTCGGGGTCGCCAAATGGAACATGATATATCTGTCCACCATACAACGTGCCCATGGGTTGGCGGTAATCGGCTTTACCCATCATGGAAAGCGAACCCATCGTCTTGCCATGAAAACCCTTGAGCGCCACGATGAACGCAGATTTACCCGTATAAAGTTTGGCGATCTTGATCGATGCTTCAATTGCTTCTGTACCGCTCGCAGCAAACCATGAATATTTCAAATCACCCGGCGTGATCTCTGACATCAGCTTTGCCAGCACACCGCGCAACGGATCAATTAATTCCTGACTTGGCATCGGGCTGCGCTTCACTTGTGCGATCACGGCCTCCACCACTTCAGGATGACACCAGCCCAAATCCATCATACCGAAACCGCCAAGCCAATCAATGTATTTACGTCCCATCACATCGGTGAAGGTCGAGCCCCTGCCCGACCATTCCACTGAAGCCCAATCACCCGCCTCTGTTACCGACTTGCGATATTCTAACCAGCCGCGATTGAAATGCTCAGCAAAATTATTTTTGGATTCTTCGATGATCCATTTTGCTTGATTCTCTTCAGGAAATGTTTCCTGCTTGATGATGTCAAGCCATTGCGATGAATAAGAGAGTGCAGTGTCGTAATTCATATAATTCCTTACAAGTTTGCCTCGGTAGTCGAGTAGGGCGAGTGCGCGAAGCGTCTCGCCCGTACACTTGCACCCGATTTGCTAAGCAAATCATGCGTTCGGTGCAGTGCAGGTGTCGAGACTATCAATTTGATTCAAAAATTGCATTACTTCTGCTATCAGTGGTTTCGATACAACTTGCAACGAACACGCAAGTCTATTCAACCACCGGTGAATTCTTAAAATTTCCTCGTCCATTAATTCATAACGTCGAATGTCAAAAGTCGAACGTCTTTTTTCAACTCCGACATTTGACGTTTGACTTTAGAACGTTTGTTTATCCATCAATTCTGCCAAGCCTTCGTCGAGCAGATCCAATCCTTCGTCCAGTTGTTCTTCCGTGATCACGAGAGGTGGGACAACAAAGAGAACATTTTTGAAATTGAAAACATATACCCCATTGGCAATTAGGAAGTTCTTGAGAGGCGTCAAATCCATCGGCTCTTTGGTCTCACGATTCTTCACCAACTCTAGCCCGGAAAACAAACCGATATAACGTACATCACCCACCGACGGATGCTTTGCTTTCAATTCTTCTAAACATTCACCAAGATGTTTTCCGACTTTCTTGGCATTCTCGAAAATCTTATCTTCTTCGTAGGCTTCAATCGTGGCTAATGCCGCGGCGCAAGCCAACGCGTGACCGTTATAGGTCAGACCAGCAAACAAGATTTTGTCATCAAAGAATTTAGCAATCTTTTCACGGACAATCACTGCGCCAAGCGGTACATAACCTGAGGTAATACCCTTTGCCGTTGTGATGATATCTGGCACCACATTCCAGTTATCCACAGCGAACCATTCGCCTGTGCGTCCCCATCCACTCATCACTTCATCGGAGATAAGCAAGATTCCATACTTATCACAAATCTCACGTATCCGCGGCCAGTAATCATCGGGTGGGATGATGAGTCCATTTGTTCCTGTCACCCCTTCCATGATGATTGCTGCGATCTGGTCGGGACCTTCATACTCGATCACTTCTTCCACATGCTTGATACACTGACGACCACATGCATTTGCATCACTCCAGCCGAATGGACAGCGGTAACAGTATGGGTCAAGGAAATGGACAACGCCTGGAATTGCTGGCTCAACTGGCAAACGACGGTAATCACCAGTCAAAGCGATTGCGCCGTATGTGGCACCGTGGTAAGAGCGATACCGTGCAAGGATTTTGTGCCGTCCCGTGTAGAACCGGGCAATCTTGATGGCATTCTCATTCGCTTCTGCACCACCCAGTGTGAAAAATGTTTTCTTCAAATCGCCGGGAGTAATTTCTGCCAGTTTCTTTCCAAGCAATCCGCGCGGTTCGGTTGCCATGCTTGGGCTGGCAAATGCCAACCGCGCAGCCTGATCTTGAATCGCTTTCACCACTTTCGGATGCTGGTGTCCAACGTTCGTGTTCACCAACTGTGACGCAAAATCCAGATAGCGTTTTCCATCCGCGTCCCAGAAGTAAACTCCCTCTGCTTTCACCATGGGAATCGGGTTCACTTGTCCCTGATTGGACCAGGAATAGAAAGTGTATTCTTTGTTGAGATCGACAATTTCTTTCGCTGTGAGGTGGGTCATGTTGTCTCCATATGAAATAGGCGAGTAGACAAGTACACAAGGAAACATGTACACATGTCTACTTATTTACCTGTTTACTTCTTTACTTCCTTCACGATCTCCGCATACACATTTAATGTCTCATCAATATCAGCGTCACTATGCTCATAACACAGGAACCACGGTTCACGCGCATCGTGGTCGGGCATGACACCGCATCCAATTGCCTTTTCAGTGAGCTTGAGATACATCTCATGATCGCTTTTCGCCCAATCGCGCTGACAGGTCACCGCATCCACGCCCAGAGAGAAGGAGAAAATCGCAGGATAACCTGTAAACACTGCTGGAATATCATTCTCTTCGAAGATTTCTTTCAAGCCATTCATCAGGCGTTGCCCGCGTTGCTCAATCGTTTTGAGAATAGGCTTTGATTTCAACAGGCTTAATGTTGCAAATGCGCCTGCCACACCCGGCTTATTGTTCGTATACGTTCCACCTTGCGCCACGCCATGACCGATAATGGACATGATTTCCTTCTTACCGCCGAACGCAGCTACAGGGTAGCCATTGCCCAGGGCTTTTGCGTATGTCGCCAGGTCTGGTTTGATTCGATAATATTCCTGCGCGCCGCCGTTCGCGATACGGAATCCTGTCTTGACTTCATCGAGAATAAAAACACATCCGTACTCTTCGGTCTCCTTGCGGATCAGTTCCAAAAATCCATCTTGTGGGTTGATCGCAGCACAATTTCCCTGACACGGCTCGGAAATGACGGCCGCAATCTGTTCTCCATAGGAACGCATGACCCGTTCGAATCCCTCAAAATCATTGAAGGGAAGCGTGATGATAAATTCACGCATGGACTTCGGGATACCCGACGATCCCGGCACAGGGATTGGACTACGACGATTCCCATAGGCTTCTACCGGTGCATAAGTCGACCATAAAGTGTGATCGTGGAAACCATGGTAGTTCCCTTCGAACTTCAAGATCAGATCACGCCCCGTGTATGCCCGCGCCACACGGATCGCATGCATCGTAGCCTCAGTTCCCGAACACGCCAGACGGACCATTTCCACAGCAGGAGCCATTTCGACAATCATTTCGACCACCGCAACTTCAAGTTCACCTGTCATGGCGAAGAGAATCCCTCGTTGGATTTCTTCAATGACTTTTTGATCCACTTCATCATACGAATGCCCCAAAATTATCGGACCAAAAGCCATGCGATAGTCGATATATTTTTTTCCGTCCACATCCCAAAGATATGCGCCCTTTGCCTTTTCAACGTAGGGCGTGATATTGTCTCCCCAGAATCGAAAATTGGAATTTACGCCAAGCGGTATAACTTCTTGAGCACGTTTTTGCAGCGCAATTGTCCTTGATCCGAACATATATTTCCTCCGAACGGATTAGTCTGTTGTTGCTGGGACTTCTTTTTCAGAAATTTGGCGCACGATTCGTTCAGGTACGCGCCACTGATACACATCCTTGATGATCAAGGGCACAATGGAAGTGGTCGTCTTGCGAACTCCCGGCACTTTCCGTACCACTTCCGTCACGAATTGATAGATCTCCGCAGTATCTTTGGCAACAATCTGAATACTTACATCTGATTCCCCAATTCCACAGGCCACATAACTGACATTATCAAACTCAGCCATTTTTTTTGCGACTTCAAGAATGCGATCGGATTCAACTTCCAGCCAAATATCTGCAATAGTGGTTAAGCCAAAGGCTTGAGGCCTTGCCACTGCACTAATTTGGATAACACCTTCATTTACCATCCGATCAATACGATAGCGAACTGCGCGTTCTGAAATATCCTCAATGCGACGTGAGATTTCTGAGGCAGGCATGCGCCCATCTTCAAGTAGGAGATTGACAATTTTTATGTCAATTTTGTCGAAATTGTACATAATTATTTATTAATTTTTCCGAAATCTACAAGGGTAACGCAAATATACATCAAAATAGGCACACAAGTCAAGCCTATATTGCATTTTCCTAGGGCCTTCGCAAAGTAATGTCAAACAGATGTTTTGAACTGCCACACCTGCCTGATTTGCTATGAATTGCCAAGCAATTGAAAAATCATGGACGGTGCCAGGGAGACCGCGAAGTAAACGAAGAAAAAACCGGTCAAGCCTTGGCGCTCTTTGCGTGCTTCGCGGTTTATAGTTCTTAAGTCCGTCCAAGTCTCGACTTTGAGAAAGCCTTGGCATTTTCCTGTGCTTACATTTGTATGATTTTACTTTCTCAACACATCTATAATGATGAAGATGGGAAAATCATATAGACCTACAAAACCTAATCAATTCCCATTGAAACATATTTCACATTGACGCAAGGTTGTCAAACAGGTATAATTAACGCTTGGCATTATTACAACCTTGTAGGAGCAAAATTATGACAACACCTGATATCGCGTTGACCACGACGCTGGAACCAAAAACAAAATTAAGTGGTAAAGTACTAAAAACAACTCTTGCGGGCGCACTGGTGGAAGTGGGTCAAAATATTCCCGGTGTGATTCACATTTCTCAATTGAGCAAAGATCCTGTCAACAAAGTGGAAGATGTTGTGAAGGAAGGCCAGGTAGTAGATGTGTGGGTCCGTCGCGTGAAAAAGGATCGCATTGAACTTACGATGATCGAACCCCTGGCGCTGGAATGGAAAGAGATCGAACCCGATATGGTCGTCAAAGGAAAAGTGGTTCGTCTCGAGCCTTATGGTGCATTTGTTGACATCGGCGCTGAACGTCCTGGCATGGTCCATGTCAGTGAACTGGCACATGGCTATGTAAAGACCCCCAACGAAATCGTGAAAGAAGGCGATGAGGTCGAAGCCAAAGTCTTGGATGTAAACCGCAAAAAGAAACAAATCAAATTGAGCATGAAAGCTCTTGAGCCGGAAATTGAAGAATTCAAGCCTGCGAAAAAAGAAACTAAGAAAACCAACAAGCGCGGACCCAAAAAAGAAACTGTAGAGGTTGCATCGCAGGAAGAGGAAAAAGAAGCTGAAATGACCGTGATGCAAATCGCCTGGCAGGAAGCTCTCAATAAAGCGAATGCGGAAAGGGCCTTCAAAGTCAAACGTGCGAAGTCCAACGTTTCACGGGAACAGGAAGATATACTCGAACGGACCATGAAGAAACGCCTCCCCACTGGCGGATAAAGTTGCAAACACAGCAAAGGAGCGGATCACCAAACGATCCGCTCTTTTTATTTTCATGCGTTCTATACAGAGGTATCGCTGAAATATCTTGCGAATGCTTCAGGTCGTATAAACAAAAGAATAAATACTGCCGAAAAAAATCCTCCCAAGTGCGCCCAATGATTGACACTATAATCTGCTTTCTTAAGCAATATTTGAATAGCAGGAATGATTTGAATTCCGACAAAATACAGCACAATCCAAATCGCCCGGATACGCGGCCACAGCGGGACAAAACTAATAAACACCAATGTGCGAATCCGCCCGCCGGGATAAAGGAGCAAATATGCGCCCATTAAACCGAAAATCGCTCCACTAGCTCCAATGCCAGGAATGCGCGAGTCAGATTGAACCAGGATAAAAAGAACATGGGCCCATGTCCCTGCCAATAGATAGAAAGCTAAAAACCGCCAGGGACCACAGGCGTCTTCGACACGCCTTCCGAAAACCCATAAGGCAAGCATGTTTCCAAGTAGATGGAAAAGACCGCCATGCAGAAACATTGCAGTGACATTGGAAAGTACCCCACCGCCTTGTGCACTTAAGATCACGCGTGGCGTGACAGCATATTTCATAAAAAAGGGCCAGTAATTATTCCCAACGACAAATATCTCAATATAAAAAACAAAGCAATTTACAACAATCAACAGGACAGTCATTATAGGAAAAAAAGAATATCGATTCTGTTCTGTATCATTTAAAGGGATCATAAGGTTGGCCTAGAAGGGCATCAGAGGAATTTTGAAATTCCGTAAACGATTCAATGAATCCAAAGCTAACAACATGTGAGGAATGATAATGAGAAACCATCCTACTGTAGCCGTCACCAAACGGGCAAATTCAGATCCATCGCCTTGCTCATCAAAAACCTTTTGCCAAATAATGTGATTGGAACGTACCTCTGCCAGGGAAAGCAGAAAACTTCCTACGATGACAATTGGCAATCCTAACCATAAATAGAACACAGGATGCGTGAAAGGATTTAGTCCCACTTGTACGAGCGCAAGACTCAAATAGAGCAGGGGCCACGTAAATGTCAAACGAGCGATCGAAGACGAGGGTGCAACATAGCGGATGTTTTCATTTTGCAATCCTTCAATACGAAGGATTTGTTTATAAATATGATCAAATTCTCTTGAATTCTTCGCTTTTGAAGCTAATTCTTGATAGACCTTCAATGCCTCGTCAAATTGCCCCACTTGCTCAAACCGTCTCGCCACGCTGATAGGGTTGGATTTCAGATATCGTAATTGCTCGAGGGCTGAGACAATCTCTTTGTTGGATGGATTGATTTGATATGCCTTCTCAAGCGCCCCAATTTGCTGATCAATATCTGAGGAAAACTTTCCAATCAACAACCATGCGTCTTCATAGTTATTGTATTTTTCCAACGCTTGTTCAGCCAATCGAATAGTAGTAGCGATATCTTTCCGCTCTGCATATCCTTTTGCCTGAGCAAACAAATCGATCGCCTCAGCTTGGTTTTTGTTTTCTACAGAAGCTTTCTGCTCTTTTTGCAATCCTTCCAGATAGGCCCGTATCTTATGATTAGCAGGATTGATCGCCAATACGTTTTCACAGGCAACGATTCGATCTTCCAGGGAATCAACCAATCCAGAGAGCCACATCCAAGCCATTTCATTCTGTGGATCGACCTCCACAATCTGAATCAGTAAATCGCGTGCTTCCATCTTCCTGCCGGCACGCGCTGCCTGAATTGCACTCTGAAGACTTTCTACTGAAGACACTTAACCAATTTCCTACATTTCCGTGTTCTCTTGTAGCTCAAGCAGGAATTTCTTCTTGTTCGCGGCACGAGCTGTCTTTCCGCTGGATGTTTTCAAAATCCATTTCGGCCCCACCACCTTCACATACCGTAAAGCAATCGCAGAATTTTTTGTCACGTGCAAGCGAATGGCATCCGCAATTTTTTGCTGTTCGTCTGCATCCTCAGAATCCACTTCGGCAATAACAACCACATCTTCTGTGCCTTGCCTTTCATCAAACAGACCGAACGCCACAGACCGGCCCGCATGGACGCCAGAGACCTCATACGTCAAGGCTTCTAAATCCTGCGGATAAATATTCTTGCCTCCCACAATGATCATATCTTTCTTACGACCAGAGACAAAGACCTCTCCATTTGAGATATAGCCATAATCACCAGTCAAATACCATCCATCACGGAATACTTTTTCCGTAAGATCAGGGCGATTGAAATACCCTGTCAACATGCAATCGCTTCGAAGTGCCAATTCACCGATTAAACGTTCAGGCAGCTCATACCCATTCTCATCAACGACCTTCACTTTTACATTTTCGAGCGGTTTCCCGGATGACAGCATCTTCATGGAAGGGTGACCCTCGAGCGGACTCTTGGCAACACGATCCACCATAAACGCTTCCCGGTCGATCTCATCCACGACGGGTACACGCCCCAACTGACTTTGAGTCACGCCGAAAACATTTTCTGCCATGGCGTAGGACGTCTGGAGCGCCTCGAATTTCAAGCTATGACCTTTGAAGCGTTCATAAAACGCGACATGGCTTTCCCAGCGTACGGGTTCTGAACAATTGATGACAGCACGCAACGAAGATAGATCCACGCCCTCGATATGGCGATCACGAATCTTTTGAGCACAAAAGTTATAAGCGAAATTGGGAAGCCATGTGAGTGTCCCCTGATATTTTGAGATGGACTGTAACAGTTTGTATGGGGCGCGTACCCAGTCAAACGGTGACATGATCACCAAAGGAATACCCGAAAGGATAGGCATGAGAAACCCGGCGATCAAGCCCATATCATGGTAGAGCGGCAACCATGAAACAATGACATCCGCTTCGATGATCGCTAATGACTTGCTATAAGAATTAAGCTGATTAAAAACTGCCTGGTGAGAAAGAGCAACGCCTTTTTGCAGGCCGGTGGTTCCGGAAGAATGCTGTAACAAAACAATATCTTCTGATTTGCGTTGAAACCCTTTTGATGAAGAAAAATCGATATCCACCTGGGCGCCAATACGATCGGTCACAACCACTGAACGTACCGAGCTTTCCCCTTGCAATGCTACGCGGACCTCTGCTTCAAATTCCGGATAGGTAACGATAGCGGCCGGTTTTGTCACAGAGATCAAGGCTGACAAATCGGCTTTGTAACGCTCGGGCGACAGCTTCTCGGTAAGGAAAGGCATAATGGAAGGGATTGCACCCTGCAGAATGGCTCCCCAGAACGCGTAAACCAGGTCTTCTCCATGTTGGAGGATGAGGACAACCACTTCACCGGGCTGGATCGATTCATGTTCCAAGGCTTGGGCATAAGCATTCGCCCCGCACAGAAGCTGGTTGTAGGTTATCGGTAGATCATCTCGGCCAGAAAACTGTAAAGTGACGGCGGCCCGGTCTGTCATCTGGGAATGGAGCGCTTTGAGGCGTTCAGGGAAAGTTGTCATGCTTTGCGTGATTCGACGAGCGAAGTCAGTTGAGTCAAATTATCAAACGTATTTGCATTCAATTCCGTATCTTCAATACGGACACCAAAGGTATCTTCGACAAAAAGGGCAAGATCCATCAAGCTGAACGAATCGATCAAGCCACTTGAGATCAATGGTTCATCTGCTGCAATTTTGCGATTGGGTTGTTTCAGAATTTGAGTAGCAATATATTTTTCAATTTCTGAAGTAATTGCGTCTGTCATACGAAGTTCCTTTAATAAATTTTATGGTTTTTGACCACATCCGATGAACTGTACAGTTGGATTAATTTGTTCGATGAGCAAGCGCTCACCGGATGCGGAAAGATGTAAGCCAGCATCAAAAAAATATTCCGACGGAATCGCGTTCCACAAATCGAGATAATTCCACTGAGCATTTTGTATCTGACGTGTCATGGCCTCATGATATTGGTCATATGCCCAACGTGGATAAGGAATATTGTAACGCACTGCTCCATTTGAAATAAATATAGGTTCGTTCACCATCAGAACGGGGACAGGATCAGCGATACCATGCCCAGCTGTGAGAGCATTGAAAAGCAGCATATCTTTTATGTCGTCCGGTGGCTGCATCCCTTGATATCGAGGACTATCACCCACACTAAAGTCAGGCATATCTTCCTCAGCCAAAGTGTTCGTATCGGCACCTGTTGCAGTCCATACGATGCCGAGCATTTGAAGCTTAATTTGGCGAGCCAGATTGGACCTTTGTCCAATCAATGTCTTTTCAAAAAAATCAGGTTCTTGCTTAACTAATTTCCTGCCTCCCTTAAAGGAAATATCATAAGTGTCCAAAACTTTCGTCACGCGTTCTTGATTTGCCACCAAAAATGGATTTACCCGCTGTGAGATCAACGTATTTAGCGTTACAAACCATATGATGAGATCCGGGTCATACTCAACGACTTTATCCAAAATTACCAGATCTTTGATGACAGAGGGATGTGGATAGCCCAGATCATACACTTTGATCGTTTTATCCCTACATTGGATATTCAGTTTATTCCACTGCTCCGAAATCACTTCATAGGCCCCAAGATTTTCCCCCCATACCGATGAGTCGCCGATCAATACAACACGGAATTCGTTAGATGTCTTGCTTGCCGAGATAGTATGAGACGCGAACACCGCATCCACGTTATCAACCGTGATCGTATAGGGATCGCCGCTGACACCAAAAGGAAGCCGCGTCCGCCCAGGGAACACAACATTGTAGCCAGATACCTTGGAAATCTGTGGGTCGATCAAAGCGTAAAGAATATTGATGATGACAAACAGGCACAACGCCTTCATTAAGACTTGCAGGGGGTTGAACTGTGTGTTCATAAAACACCAAGCAAGACAGTCATTGCACTCCACACTTTTGCCGGAGTAGTAAGCGTGAAAAATAGCCAACCCAGTGACACAAAATTAAATGTCAAAAAAATGCCTGCAACTCTGAGGACTCTCTCACCTGTCAATGTCTTTCCCCAGGCAGGAGTACGATCTTTCATATAATCACTCCAGCGATTTTGAATAAAAAGCCCTAGCCCGTGCCATAAGCCCCAAAGTACAAAACCAATAGTCACTCCATGCCATAAGCCAATTAAAACCATCGTGCTCACTTGTGTGACCAAGATCATCAAATAAGGCGGCATGGATCGTTCACTGGAGCGCATTCCACGCGTTAGCGGGTTGAAAAAATAACTACGGAATCATTGCGTCAGCGTCATATGCCATGAATTCCAGAACTGGGTCAGATTGGGTTTCAAACAAGGAGAAGCAAAATTTTCAGGCAAACGCACACCCACCAGCCTGGCCAGACCAATTGCAATATCTGTATAACCACTAAAGTCAAAATAGATCCGCAGGGAATAGCTCTACAAAAGCACCCACATCCAGGCTGAAGAATTAATTTGCTGCGCGAACACATCATTTAGTGCAATCCATGCCAAAGCGTCAGCAATGACAAACTTCTTGAATAATCCGAAAAAGACCCGCTTGCCAACTTCCGTCCAACCTTCGCGGTCAAGTGCTGTAGGATGGTTCAAGTCACAGATGAAACGCTCCAGCCGGTCGATCGGACCGGCTGTAGATGCAGGAAAGAAAATCACGTAGTTGACGTAATCTGCAAGTGTGGCACGGATGGCAATCGCCCAGCTTTTCGATCAAAAATAGTGTGCAGTAACCGAAATGCTACGTATGAAAATCCCAGCCATGCCAGTGAGATTGAGCCGCTCGTCTCTTTCTGACGTATGGTTGATAGCGTGTCAAAAAGCATGCTCAATGCGGATGGCACTTTGATAAAAATGAACATGAAAATTAAAGCGATCGCGGCAAGAACAAATAAGATCGATGGAAACTGTTTGACCCGCGCGACCAGAAAAGCAAAGACTAGCAAGATGACAAAAAGAACAACAATCCATTGGGGTCTTGGAGTTGCGGCAATAAAAATACCCTCTAGGTGGAAATAGCGATTCAAGTCCAGGAGAAGGATCACACCCAATAGAACCAAGAGGGAAGGCAGATTCTGTTTCCAGCCGCGTGCATCAGGAGTGGAGGTCAATAGCCAGATCAGCATGGTTACAACCAGCGTCCCCGTTGGAAGCCAAAACGTCAACGTACTATTCTCTTGAACAGGTTGTAGCCAATAGATCAAGAACGCGCTGACCCCCAGTAACGCCAAAGACCACCCCTTTTTCATTTGTCCAACCAGATAGGCAATTGCCGCAATAATGAAAAGCTGCGATATGGACATTTAAAATCCCTGATATATCCAGGTCGGCGATGTATCAGCAGTGAAGATAACCAGGGCAATCAAAATAAGACACAGGAGAATTGCTAGAAGATTCTCGCGCGTGAAGAGAACTTGAAATATCTTTTTCATATTAACTACCCACCAGGATTTCTTAAGTAAGCTTCCATGAATTCTTCCAGGTCACCATCCAAAACGGCTTGCGTGTTTCCCGATTCATGATCGGTCCGATGATCTTTCACCATTTGATATGGATGTAACACATAAGAACGGATTTGGCTTCCCCATTCGGCTTTAGTGTATTCACCGCGTAGGACGGCCCGCTCTTCCTCTTTTTCAGCCTGTCTCAATTCCAGTAAACGTGCTCGCAAAATTCGCATCGCAAATTCCCGGTTTTGCGTCTGTGATCGCTCGTTCTGACAAGTCACCACGATCCCTGTAGGAATATGGGTGAGGCGGACTGCGGTGGCATTTTTCTGGACGTTTTGTCCACCTGCCCCTGAAGACCGATAAACGTCCATTTTGATATCACCCGGATCGATTTCGATCTCAGCCTCATCCATGGCAACCTGCGGAAGTACTTCAATGAGGGCAAAAGAGGTATGCCTGCGATGAGCAGCGTCGAAGGGAGAAAGCCGCACCAGACGGTGAACACCTTTCTCCGAACGCAGATACCCGAAAGCATATTCACCATTCACCGCAATCGTCACACTCTTAATGCCAGCTTCCTCGCCTTCCGTGATGTCCAGGATTTCTGTTTCATAGCCCTGCGCTTCTGCCCAGCGCAAGTACATGCGCTCGAGCATCGCCGCCCAATCTTGAGAATCAGTCCCGCCCGCCCCGGCATGGATGGCAAGGATGGCCGAGTCGTGATCATACTTGCCTGAAAGCATCGCCTTGAAGGAGCGTTTCTCGAGTTCCGCTTCGATGCCAGAAATTTCTGCTTCCAGTTCGGCGCGCAGGCTTTCATCATCCAGTTGGGCAAGCTCAAGTGTGTCTTGCAGATGGCGCGAAAAGTCGCGCCATGACTCCACCTCGGCTTTGATGGTGTTGTATTGCTTCATGACGGGTTGCGCCTGAGAAGGGTTACTCCAAAAATCGGGCGCAGCTATTTCTTTTTCAAGTTCGGAAAGTTTAAGTTCCTTTGACGCCAAGTCAAAGACGCACCAGTAACTGACGAGTCAGGTCCTGAGCGGACTGTAATCGATTAACAAGGTCTTGCATTTTTCCTCCAAAGTATATTTCGCCCTGAGCGCCAATCTCAGTTCCGCAGTCGAAGGGCTATCCTCACTCCGCTCAGCGCGAATGATAATTGCTAACTTCCCATAATACCCTTAACAAATGCATCCGGATCAAAAGGGATAAGATCTTCAGGTTTTTCACCTAGGCCAGCAAATAAAATCGGCAACCTAAGCTCCCGTTGAATAGCGAATGCCATCCCGCCGC
>WNFU01007154.1_pt1 | contig 13288 bp, 11 predicted proteins | sample 5400121 | NCBI WGS metagenome assembly WNFU01 (sample SAMN13153360, study PRJNA577476) | soil metagenome | isolation source: 100 cm soil or saprolite under grassland replicate 1 | place: USA:California | collected 2016-06-15
GTGTAATACGTTCGGCTGCCCCAGGGGTGCTGGTACTCTGGCCGATAGTTGACGAGCAGCAACAAGCGAGCGGCCGGCAGGCTCTCGACGAGCCCGTCGAGCAGTGCCTGCGTTTCACCGTCGATCCAGTGGAGGTCTTCAACAACGACGAGCAACGGCTGCCGCTGGCTTTCCCTCAGCAAGAGCCGCTTCACTGCGTCCAGGGTGCGCCGCCGGCGGTTGGGCGGATCGAGCCTCGCCCACTGCGGGTCGTCAGAAGGTGCGTTGAGTAGCGCCAGGAGCGCCGGTAGGTCGCTCTCCAGCGCGCGGTCCAAGGTCAGCAGCTTCCCCGTCACCTTCTCCCGAGCTACGCGCGGGCTGTCCCGGTCCTCGATGGCGAAGTAGCCCTTGAGGAGATCGACCGCCGGCAGATACGAGGTCGCCTTGCCGTACGAGAGCGCGCCGGCCTGGAGGGCGAGCCAGCCGTGGACCCGGTGCGAGTGGGTGACCTCCCAGATCAGGCGCGACTTCCCCACGCCGGGCTCTCCCACGATCGCCACCACCTGCCCATGGCCGGCGGCGGCCCTGCCCAGCGCCTGTCGGAGTTGCTCGATCTCGGCCTCGCGGCCGACGAATCGCGTCAACCCGCGAGCCGCCGCAGCATGGAGCCGTGAGCGGAGGGGTCCGGCCCCCGTCAGCTCGTAGATTTCGATGGGCGTCTCGAGACCCTTCACCGGCACGGGCCCCAGCGGGTTCACCTCGATATAGCCTTCGGCGAGCCGCAGCGTGTCGGCCGTGAGGTAGCTTTTGCCTCCGTTCGCGAGTTGTTCCATCCGAGCCGCCAGATGAGTGGTTTGGCCGACCGCGGTGTAGTCCATATGAAGATCGCTGCCGATTGCTCGGACCACCACCTCGCCGGAGTTGAGCCCGACCCGAATCTCGACGGAAATGCCGTGGGAGCGACGCGCCTCCTCGGCCCACCGGCGAATGGCAGCCTGCATGTCCAGAGCGGCGTAGCATGCCCTGACAGCATGATCCTCGTGCGCGAGCGGCGCGCCGAAGAGCGCCATGATCCCATCACCCATGACCTGGTTGACGGTACCCTCGTAGCGGTGGACCGCCTCCATCATCCGTTCAAGAACCGGGTCCAGGATCTTCCGCGCCTCCTCGGGGTCGCGGTCGGCAAGCAGCTCCATCGAGCCCTTCAGGTCAGCGAACAGGACGGTGACCTGTTTGCGCTCGCCTTCGAGGACGCTTCGTGAGGTGAGAATCTTCTCGGCGAGGTGCCTGGGCGTGTAGAGCTGCGGCGAACTGAATTGGGGCTGGGACGTCGGCGGCGAGGAGCGAAGGGATACGCCACACCCACCGCAGAACTCGTCAGTCGGCTCGTTGGTGAATCCGCAGGAGGCGCAGGCGAGCGCCAGCGCGGCGCCGCATTTCGAGCAGAAGCGGCGACCTTCACGGTTCTCCGTGCGGCAGCTGGGGCAGAGCATCAGTGCAGCTCTTCCATCTCTGCCTCCGCCTGCTCCAGCCAGAACTGCATGTCCATCTCGCGGTAGATCGTCAGCGCGGTGGTGAGGTGCTCGTAAGCCTGCCGCCATCACCGTCCTCGGACCCAGCGCGAAGATCAATGGGCAACGTCCTATCCTTGGCCTCCGCCAGCGCGGCGTCGGCGGACGCGCTCAACGGTCGCCGTTTCGCTGGGCATCGGTGGAGACCACCAGCTCTGACAGGTGCTTGAGAATCTCCATGGTGAGCTGGGGGCGGTTGAAGATCAGCCACTCCAGCCGCTCGTTCTTGATGATCAAGAGTTCGGTGTCGGACACCGCCACCGCCGACGCTGAGCGCGGCGATCTCAGGAACAGCGCAAGCACGCCGAAGAGCTCGCCCACGCCGAGCCGGTTCAGGACATGGTCGGCACCGTTGATCTTCGTGCGGATCTCAACCGCTCCCGAGTGGATGACGTACGCCTCACCGCGAGGCTCGTCCTCCTGGAGGAAGATGACCTCACCCGCCTTGAAGCGGTGGCGCTCGACGTCGCCCATGGTGAGGTTCTTGTAGATCTCGAGCCCGATGGAGGGCAGGTGCGACTTGGCCTCTATCGGCAGCCGCGCGTTGGTCCAGCCGCCGAGACCACCCTTGAGGATGCGCACATTCCGGTAGCCTCGTTGGTGGAGGCGCTGAACGACCCGGGCGCTACACTGCTCCTCGGGGCTCGTGCAGTAGGCGATGACGAGCTGCATGGGGTCCACGCCGAGGTGGAACTGCCCCCCGTCGACTTCGTCGGGATCGAGCCGGATGGCGCACGGCAGTTTGAGCGGGCTCGTTTCATAGTCGGTCTTGGTGCGCACGTCGAGCAGCACCGGGTTCTGGCCGCTCTCCATGAAACCGACCACCTGCACGGGCAGCACGCGGTAGCGGTTGCGCCACCAGCGCTTGACCCCCATGCCCCCGTAGGCGCCGAGACTCACCAGCGTGACGCCTACCGCCACCCACGCCCAGGGGAACGGCCGCGGCGGCGGGTTCTTCACCTTCTCCTCGGCCTCTCGGAGAAGGTGCTTAACATCCACAAGGTTGGGGACGAGCCGGTCCGCCTCACGGAGCCTCGCCAGCGCGGTCGAGTAGCGGCCCTCGAAGAACGCGTCGACGCCGGCCGCCCACACCGGGTTGAAAGGGCTCTGGCCCGGGTCCGTGACCGCGGTACCGAACAGGAACTTCAGCACGTCCTTGGCCGGGATGAGGAAGTTGAAACCCTGGACGAGGCTGCCGCCGCCAGACGAAAGGGAGACGAACGTCATGATGCCGATCACGTTGGCGTCGTCGCCGATGGCAGGGCCGCCGCTGCTGCCGTGGGCGGCGGGGGCGTCGGTCTGGATCATGTCCTGCCCAATTGCGTCCTTGTTGAAGCCGGAGACTGCGCCGTTGGTGACCGACGCGTCGAGGACGACATCGCTGCGGGTGAGGAGCTCGTTGTAGAGCACGACGCTTGGAAAGCCGAGTATGTGAATGGGATCGCTGATCTGCGGCGCACGCTGGCTGATCCCGAGGGCTGGGTAGACGCCGGCCTGGACGTGGAGCAGGGCGAGGTCGCGGCCGGAGTCCCGCAGCGGTTGCCCCAGCGTGTCGAAGCTGATCGGGGGGCTGAACTTCCGGACCTTGGCGGAGAGCTTGGCGCCATTTGAGAGGACCACCGTGATCGATTTCGACGTGGTGATCTTGAGCCCCGCCATCGCGCGGTCCATCATCTCGCGCCGAATCTGGTCTTCGAGGGCGGGCTGGCCCTGCATAAGGCCCCGGGCGAGGAGGGCGGGCACGACGCACCCCTGGTCGATCGCGCTCTTCTTCAGCTCGAAGATGACCCAGGGCGGCAGCCGGTGGGCGGCGTCGACGACGTGGCCGTTCGTGATGAGATAACCGCGCCCGTCGACGAACCAGCCGGTACCGGTCTCGACGAACGGCGCTGGGTGCACGATGACTGGGCCCTGGCCGCAGTTCATCGTGACTTCGGCCTCGACGCGCACGGAGATGAGGACGACGGCGGGCTTGGCGCGGTGGACGGCTTCCTGCACGGTGAGCGCGGCGGCCGGGAGTGGAAGGGCGAGCATCGCGATCACGGCCAGCAGGACGCTGAAGAGCCTCCACATATCTCCGACCGTACCCTCGTAGCGGAGCAGAGCGCCCATCCTTCGTTCCAGGACGGGATCAAGGATCTTCCGCGCCTCCTCGGGGTCGCGGTCGGCCAGCAGTTCCATCGAGCCCTTGAGGTCGGCGAAGAGCACCGTGACCTGCTTGCGCTCACCTTCGAGCGCGCTCTTGGAGGTGAGGATCTTTTCGGCGAGGTGCTTCGGCGTGTAGGACTCGGGCGATGTGAATCGCGGTTCGGCTGTTGCCTGTGACGCAATCGGCGCCCCGCACTCTAAGCAGAATTTCGCGCTAGCGGGCAGCTCGGTACGACACTTCGTGCAGGTCAGTGCTACACGGGCTCCGCACTCCAGGCAGAACTTCGCCTGCGGCGGGTTCTCGTGCTGGCACCGAGGACACTTCATGCCGAGCCTCCAGCGAACCGAGCCGGACGTATGGGCAGGGCGACAGTAGCCCGGGGTCAGCGGCTCGTCAATGTGGCGCTCGACACCAGCCGACTGAGCTACTCTGGCCTCGGCTCAGCGCCGGTGGGTAATGGGCACGAGCCACCAGAAGACAGCAATGGCGCCGGCGGCTATCCCGAACGCCTGGAGGAGTCTGGGCATGGACGTCAACTTAGGCGCGGCGGCGGAATGAACTGGCGCCCTAGCTGACTGATCGCCCCTGGACAGGAACGATCACCTGCGTGCGCGAGCGGACATGCGGCGCGAACTGGTACCAGCCACGCATGGCGCGGAACTCCGGGGTGGCAGTGGCGTCCGGGCTGTCGAGCTCGTAGATCGTCGTGTAGATCCGCCTCGCCGTCCGTTCCGTCTTGCCGGCTACGGTCTCCGACATCTCACCCGAGGATACATAGCGCCGGCCGCGCCGCACTCCCGGGCATCTCAGCGCGTCTGGCAGGTGAACCGTGTCGTACCACCGATTCCATTCGGCCTCGATCGCGGTGTCGACCTCGGCAGTTACGATCAGCAGGCACTCGGGGAACTCGGACATTTCGCTCTCCTAGCATCGCCGCTGCGCCTTCTCGGCGGCGAGCAGGGCGTAATCCACCGCCTTCTCGACAGCGCCGCTGTGGCCGAAGTGATGGGCCAAGAGCTCGGTGATCTCGTCCATGCGCGCGGCGTACAGGTCCTCCAGCGCGTGACCCACGGCCTCGTGATGGATCCTGCGGCGTACATCGAGCAGCCTCGCGTAGGCGACGTCCTGAGTCAGCGCGTGCCTGAAGGTATAAACGTCCACGCCGCCTCCGGGGTACTCGTGGAGGAACTCGAGGCGGCGGAGCTCGTGTAGCGCCGAGTCCAGGTCCGCCGACTCGTCCCAGATCGCGCGGAGAAGCGGGAGGCCGACCTCGCGACCGATGACGGAGGCGACCTGCAGGAGATGCTTGACGTCGTCGGGAAGCCGGTCGATGCGCTCCATGAGCAGCCCTTGAAGGGTGTCCGGAACGACCAGGGTCGGATCCACCTCCGGGTGCTCGACCAGGCTCCGGGACAACTCCTCGATGAAGAGGGGATTGCCCTCGGCTTTCCCGAGGATCAGCTGGGCGATGTCCTCGGGCGGCGGCCGGACGCCGAAGATGGACTCCACCACGGCCCGGCTCTCCGGTGGCGGCAGGACCCCGAGCGTCATTTCGGCGCCGCCATGAGATCGCTCGACCCAAGGTAGCCGATAACCGGGCCGGTACGTCACGACCATCAGGATCGGCATGCTAGGCAGGCTCTCGATGAGCGACGTCAGAAGGTCTTCCGAGCTCCGGTCGATCCACTGGAGATCCTCGACGACGAGCAGAAGCGGTCGCCGACGTGCCGTGTTCCCGATCAGGCGGGTGATTGTCTCGAGGATCTTGGCCCTGATCGTCTCTGGGCTCAGCGTGCCGAGAGCCCCCGCCCCCTCCTTGACGCCAAGGAGATGGAACAGATACGGCGCCGAATCGGCCGGATCGATCTCGGCCTCGCTCAGCATGCGGCGAACCTTGTCGGCGATGATCTCGGGAGTGTCGGTGTCGGTGATCCCGCCGTGCCGTCGGAGAAAGCCGAGCACGGGCAGATACGGGATCGCGCTGCCGTATGACACGCAGTGTCCCTCCAGATACGCGACGTTCTTCTGCGTCAACCCCCGCCGGAGCTCGAAGAGAAGGCGCGACTTGCCGATGCCCGGCTCGCCCACGACGCCGAGAACCCCGCCCTGCCCCATCTCCGCCCGGCTCAGAAGGTCGCCAAGCACGGCGAGCTCCTTTTTTCTGCCCACGAAGCGCGCGAACGGACGGTCCCCGCGGGTCTCCAACAATGATCCCTGGGTCGCCAGGCCCAGCGCCCGGTAAGTCGTGATCGGTTCGCTCCGGCCCCTCAGCTGAACCGAGCCCACCGGTTCGACGCGGACGTGGCCCCACACGAGCCGGTGGGTGGCCTCGCTGAGCAGGACCGCTCCAGGCTCAGCCAGCTGCTGAAGGCGCGCGGCGACGTTCTCGTATCTCCCACAGCCGTGTAGTCCATCCGAAGGTTGTCGCCGATTTTCCCGACCACCACGAAGCCGGTGTTGATCCCCATGCGGATCGCCAGCGATTCGGCCAGGGCTGGCAGGAACTCATGACGTCGCTCGGCCAGGCGCCGCTGGATGCCCAGGGCGGCCACGATGGCTCGGCGCGCGTGATCCTCGTAGGCGAGCGGGGCGCCGAACAGCGCCATGAAACCGTCGCCCAGAAACTGGTTGATCGTCCCTTCGTAGCGATGGATCTCAGCCAGCGCCAGCTCGAAGAACCGGTTCAGGAAGCCGTGCATCGCCTCGGGTCCGAGCCGCTCGGCCAGCGTTGTGGAGCCGGGCAGGTCGCAAAAGAGGACGGCGACCTGCTTGCGCTCGCCTTCCAAGGCACTCTTGGACGTGAGGATCTTCTCGGCGAGATGCCGGGGAGTGTAGGCGTCAGGGGACGCGAAACGTGGCCGGGCGAGTTTACCGAGCGGGGCTGCGCACTGCCCACAGAACTTGTTCTCAGGGGGATTAGACACACCGCACGAAGGGCAGGGCGACGCGAGCGGTGCCGCGCACTGGCCGCAGAATCGTATGCCCGCGGCGTTCTCCGCGTGGCACCGGGGACACTGCATTCCCTCGCCTCCGATGGTTCAGGCCGGTCAGCAAGGACGTGGTTGCGCGAGCGTAGCCCCGTCGAACAGACGGGTCAAGGCGACTGGGAATCCCCTCAGGACGCTCGGAGACCCAGAGGACCTGCGCTGAGTTTGCGCTGAGGCGTGCCGAGAAACGCGGGTAAGAGCGGGTACGAGCAGGCACGGAAGGGTAGACCGACACGATCGGAAAACGACACGACGTCTGGAGGTTCGCGGAGGAACTGCGCTGTAACGGGTACTTACGAATTTCGCCTCGGTCCGCTTAGAAATCCGATGCTCTATCCTACTGAGCTACAGGCGCGTCCTTTTAAAGTAATACGTTTGTCTACGTCCCCCACGCGTTTGCCTGAGACAGGCCTAACGTTCAATTCCCCAGAACTGCGTAGCGCAGATGCTGCGCCTCTCGCAGCTTAGCGTGGCTGAGGGTGTCGCGCTGAGCGCAAATCGGATCTGACCTGACGCGCACTTCGGCCCTCGTCATCGTGGCCTATTCCCGCTCCAGAAACTGGCGGACCCGTTCCATCAGGGGCTGCGCATCATACAGGTTGGTCAAGACCACGGCATTGCGCAGGATGTCGCCCTGGAAGAAGCGCTCGTAGAGTTGCTGCCGACCGCCGAATGCGCTACAGGCCACATCCCACGCCAGATGGAATAGCTTGGCGCGCTCGCGGGCCGTCCGGGTATCCGTCTCCAAATAGCGATCGAGGTCCGGAGCGATCGGGCTGGCGAAATCCGCCTCGGTGGGGAGCGCCATCAGGCTGCTGGAACCCAGGAGCTGGATGATCTCCACCATACGGGGATACATGCTGATGAACAGATTGCGGGCCACCATGATGGGCATCAGGGCCGGTGACATGATTCCCCAGCGATCGATCGCGGCATCCGCCTCCGCCGCCCGCAGACAGGCCTTCTGGACCTCCACGTAGCCGATCAACTCGGCCAGCTTCTCTTGCACTTGAGGCAGCTTGCCCGACCCCAGCGTGGTCACCATGAGGCTGGTCAGCCCGACGATGAACTCGGCCTTGGCTACATTCTTCGTCACCACCTGATGCCCGGAGTGGAGGTATTGGTTGGTGGCATGGCCCATATCATTGGCCAACTCGACATCTCCCAACAGAAAAACCCGCTCCCAGGGGACGAGCACATGGTCGAACACCGCGATGGCATCCATCTCCTCGAACCGGGAGCCGAGCGGATGGTCGAAACGCGACCGGCCCAGATCGTAGCTTTCCCGACACACCAACTTGAGGCCCGGCGTGCTGCAGGGGATGGCAAACGCAAACGAATACCGGCCAGCCGCATCGTTCGGCAAATGGTGAGACCGTGCCGGATACACGGCGATCTCGTCCGAGAGGGGCCCGAGGGTAGCCAGCAAGCGGCACCCATGGACCACGATCCCGGCATCCGTTTCCCGGACCACGGACAGGGCGATGTCCGTCTGGTCCGTCAGGGGAGTCGGCCCGGGGGCGCGGCTGCGCTGCATATTGAGCAGCGTGTGCGTGAGGGTCAGGTCGTGCTCTCGAACGTACTCGTAGTAGCGGCGCATGTGGTCCTTGAATGCCGGGCGATTCTGGGCGAAGTAGTCGCCAGCGGCGGCCATCGCCATCAGGCTGACGTTCAGGAAGTCCGGAGTGCGACCCATCATGCCGCAGGTCGCGCGGGCCCAGTGGGCCATCATGTCGCGACGACGCTCCAGGTCCTGCGTCGTCTGTGGGGTGATGAACGACAGGCCCACCCGATCGCCACTGGTCGGGGAGCGATAGGTCATGGTCTCACGCAAGATGGGGTCATGTTGCATCTCGTAGAGAGCGGCGAGGGAGTGGACGCCGTTACGCAACGCGGGATGGGCGGTCACGTCCTTGACCCGCTCGCCCGCTAACCAGACCTCTGCGGGCTGCTCCCTCAATCTCGTAATGTAATCGCGTCCGCCACGCGCTGGCATCGGCTGGCCTCCCTTCTAAAGAATATGTCTTCAGAATATGTCTTCCACGTCATGCGCGTTCTATGCAGCGAAGATTTTCCGGCGCCAGCTCGAACCGCTCGCCGACGAGGTCGATCCTCGGCAGGGTGCAGGTCGTGGAGACGACTGCTCCTAATTCATCGGCTCCTCTGAGGGTCGGGCAGGCCGTCGGGCCCGAGCCAGTTCAAGGTCTGACCAGAAGCTGAGGCCGCTTCGTCGCGATCCGGGTCGTCATGTGCTCCCGGAGCTTGTCCATCATAACGGCCTCCGGCGGTGATTTCCCATAGCCGCCGAGCGCCGCGATCTGCTCCTCTGAGAAATCGGGAGCCACGTTGTGCAGGCATTCATGGAAGACGAGGCCGGCCGTCTTCTTCGCGGATTGCGTAGTGGCTGTCAGCTTGCCCCTGCTCATCACGGACACGTCCTTGTAGAATTCGGAGCCGACGAGCTTGCCGCGCTTGCTCGTATGGCCGGCGATGCCGGGCCTGAGGGTCGGCGGCCGCTCCATGTACTTGACGATGACCGACGCGCCCACATCTCGCACATGATGCAGTCGTATCGTGTCAGATTCGGATTGAGCGCCCCAGCCGACGAAGACCGAGTCGCTCGACGCGTCGAAGGCTTCGTCAAGTATCGCCTGCAGCTCGACCTCGATCTCTCCTCGCCTGTCGCTGGAAACCCCAGCGTGATTGATCATCTTGAGGTTGTACTCCGTCATGCGCACCTCCTCCTTCAAGAGCCCTTTCGCGGCCGCCAACCCGTGCCTCCTGCCCCACCGCGCGCCACGATCGCGCCCCCGGCGGCCCAAGTCAAGCGCCTCCGGGAGGGCCGGGAGGCAGACGAACGCGCCCGCCTTGAGCTTCGCACGCCGCGCGGGCGGCACAGGTCCTTCAGGGGACGAGGACGACCTTGCCGACGTTCTTGCGATCCTGGATGTACGCGTGGGCGGCCGGTGCATCGGCGAAGCTGAAGGCACGATCGACATGCGGGCGGACCTTGCCTTCGCCGTACCACGTGAGGATCTGATCGAGCCATCCCGCGAGCATCTCGAGCTGGTCCCACATATGGCCCAGGTTGACGCCCAGCACGCCCTTGTTGGTGCTCATGAGCGAGAGCGGATTTACCTGAAGCCACGGGATCGCGGCCAGGGTCCTGAGCGTGGTGAGAATGGAGCGCTCCCGTCCTGCGCTGAGGGCAGACAACCCGAAGCAGACCAGCCGTCCGGTCGGAGCGAGCAGGCGCAGACCCTTAGTCCAGGAGCTACCTCCGATGGGGTCGAGGATCACGTGTACGCCACGGCCCCCGGTGAGCCCTCTGACCTCAGCTTCGTAATCCTTGGTCTGGTAGTCGATCGGCTGGTCGAGCCCCGGGAGCGGACGAACTCATGCTTGCTCGCCGAGGCAGTGCCGTAGGTTTCGGCCCCCGCGATCCTGCAAAGATCGATGGCGGCGAGGCCGACACCACCCGCCGCTTGATGGATTAGAATCCGATCACCACGCTTGATGCCCGCCATGCCAAAGAGCATCTGGTATGCAGTCAGGTAGTTCACTGGAATCGCGGCCGCCGCCTGGGCCGCGAGTCCCGGCGGACGGGCGACGGCGAGTGCCTCGGGTACGACGACCGTGTCGGAGTAACCACCGAAGCGCGTCAGCGCAAGCACTGCTTCGCCGACCCGCGAGCCTGTCACCCCTGACCCGACGGCATCGATCGTTCCCGCCACCTCGTACCCGACGACGCACGGGATCTTCGGCGCATCGGGATACAGCCCCTGACGTGCCATGACGTCGGCGAAGTTGATGCCGCTCGCCTCGACGCGAATCCGCACCTCTTTGGGTCCAGGGCTCGGGTCCGGCGCCTCGCGCACGGCGAGTGTTTCGGGTGGCCCGACCTTCGTGATCCATACCTGGCGCATGGCAACGTACCTCTTCCTTCTCCCCTCAGGAGAGACGGCCGGCGTGAGGGGTGGTTCCGCATTGCCGTCCAGTCCTGCTCCCCTCTGGGTTGAATCCATCCACAAGGCGTGATTCGATCACGGCGGAAGGTGGAGCGTTCGCCACCGGGACGGTGTAACTAGGGTCGCGGCCGGGTCTGTCGGAGGTGACGGTGCGGCCGGGCGGAGACCCCTTTTCGATGGACACACTTTCGCGCCACGCGTGGGCGTCTCCCCTCCGGGCCCGCGCGGCAGGGCTTCCCGATTGGAGCCTTCTGTCTGCTACTTCTTCGGCGCGACCATCAAAACAGTGCAGGGGGCGTGCGCGCTCACATGTCGCGCAGTGTCGCCCAGCGCGATATCGAACAGCCCGCGTTTGCTGTGGCTTCCGATCACCAGCAGGTCAGCCTCGATTTCGGATGCAACCTCGACGATGACGTGTCGGGGACTGCCGAGGCGAAGGATCTTCGAGACGGACACTCCCTGGCTCACGAGGGGTGCGACATACTGATCTAGCTTCTCGGCCATGAGGCGATCGGTTTCCTGGATCAACTGCTCCCGCAGGTTCGCCGCCATTTCGGCCGGGAGACTTGAGCTAGGCAGTCGCGGGGCCTCATGCTCGTAGACGCTGAGGACGTGAAGCTGCTTGGCGTGACGGGCCAGGGCCGCTGCTACATCCCTCGCGGCGAGCGCGTGGACACTGTAGCGTTCCCACTGCTGAAGAGCGCCGGCCAACAGGACGTTCTTATACATGGTGTCCCTTCCCGCGGGGGTCGATGGCATCGTGACATGGACCACCCGCCAGCGCTGATGAGAGGATGCGCCTCTGCGATTGCTCCTTTATCCCACGTTCGAACCCCCGCTCAACGACGCAAATAGGTCTCTTCAGAGAACAGGATGCACCGACATCCGGATTAGTCAACCCTGAGCGATTTATCCCTTTTGGGTACCCCGCTCTCAGCCTTTTTCAGGTCATTGGTTGTTGCGACCTTAACGGATTTGCTCTTCAAACCCTTCTCCATCGTGAGCGGGCAACTCCTTCAGCTCCGCCTCGCAGCAGGCCTGCGGTCTCACCGAGGAGAAGGGGCGAGATGAACAACAGTACCCAGAAGCCCTGCCAGGCGAGCACCCGGGCTCCAGCGAGCATCGGCGCCACAAAGCCGGCGAAGAGCACCAGCTGTTGCTGGCGTTGCCGAAGCAAGAGGCGCTCGGCGAGCGCGGGGGTCGCCGATTAGACGGACGATCTGTCGTCCGCTCCACCACGCGGAGAGCGCCGGGACCAGCGTGAACGACAGGGCGAGGAGCCGCCAGCTCACAGAACCACGTTAGATACTCCGCGATCCGTTGCGCTGTGATCTACGAGAGAACCGTGCCGAGTCCGAAGCTTGCCTTTCGCCCTCTTGTAGTCCACGCGTTCACCGGCGTAATCCCCGAGGGCTAGGCGGTGTTCGCGAGAACGCGTTCAAAGATTTCCCGGCACCCGGGGGACATGTCGAGCAGCTCACAGCCCCACACGTTCCCCACCGTGGCCTCCGGCCCTTGCCAGGCCACTCGCCCGAGCGCTTCGATCGGCCGCGCCAGCCCTGGCTGACGGAAGGTGACCCACAGACTTTCGGGACGACCCTCGTTGAACGGGTGTTCCGAGGCGAACCCGACACCCCTGGCGGACATGTTGCGCGGCAGCCCCTGGAACAGGACCGTGCCATCCGGACTTTGCACCTCCACCGTCACGTCCGGACGGAGCGTCCGTAATGCCCGGCGACGTTCCCCGTGGGTCCGCAGCGCGGCAAGCTCGGCCTCCACGGCCGCGCGCTGGGCTCGTTCGACACTGAGCTCATGCTGACGGTCGTCGGCCACTCGACGCGCCTCCTCCACGTCCCCCTGGGCCAGGGCAAGCTGTGCCCCCAGGTACTCGGTCCCCTGGAGCAGTCCCTCCTGGGCTACGTCGCGCTCACGCTCAGCCTCGTGAAGCCGCGCCGTCACCTCACGGTGGCCGGCTTCCAACTGGTCATCGGCCTCCCGGAGGGCCTGCAACTCCTCTTCGAGACGTGCGACGGACGCCTTGGCCTCCCCGAGATACCACTCACTTTGTTCCCACTGCGTTTGGGTCCGTTCGGCAGTCTGTTTCCACTCCTCGACCTGGTGACTCAAGTCCCTCGCCAAGGCTGGCAGGTCCACTCGGACCGTCAGAAGGTCCCCGTCGGTCGCCACATGAACGTTGGTCATCGCTTAACTCCTCTCTCTTTTGGAGATTCGCGTGCCTGAGCCGACATGCGGAGGATGCATTCGAGGCCGCATAGGACTGATTCTCGAGAGGGAGTCCGAGGAATGGAAAGGGGCTCGATCCGAGGCGTGTTCGCTCCCCTGGCCTCGCAAGGCCAAGTCGGGGAGCGCCCCGCCCCAGGGCCGATTGGTCGGCGCTCTAAGGGCTGCGGGTCGACTGTCGTAACGCTACTCCGCTGGAGTCTGAATCCTCACAACAGCGTAATAGGGCCGCGTCGACAACCGGAAGAAATTTATGCAGTCGACGCCGCGGCCGATCATCAGCCGCTGGAGCTGCCGCCGGGATCGTCGCCGCCGGGCAGACGGCGACCGACCGATCGGTAGACCTTGAGGACAGGTTCGGCGCGCAGGAGACCCCGACGGAGACTCGGTGTG
>WNFU01008297.1_pt1 | contig 13286 bp, 11 predicted proteins | sample 5400121 | NCBI WGS metagenome assembly WNFU01 (sample SAMN13153360, study PRJNA577476) | soil metagenome | isolation source: 100 cm soil or saprolite under grassland replicate 1 | place: USA:California | collected 2016-06-15
AGGGTGTCCGTGATGCTGGTGTCATGTGGGGACTCGGTGCAGCCAGCGGCCGAGGCAGATCAGCGCGCCAGCGGCGCGGAAGACGTCGCGGGCGCGGTACAACAGCCCCCGCCAGCGGCGCAGCGCCCACGCGTTGGCCACATGGGCGATCGCCTGCTCCACCAGCGCCCGCAGCCCCGCCTGGAGGCGGTTGTAGGCCCGCTGCGCCTCGGTGAGCTGGTCCTTGGTGCGGCGGTCGCCGGCCGGCGCGTGCCAGTGCGCCCTGGTCTTGGCCATGCCGCGGAAGCCGCGGTCCAGCAGGCTGGCGACCTCGACCTGGTCCAAGACGTCGTCCAGGCCTGCCAGCTTGATGAGCTCCTGCTCGTGGCAGCTGCCCGGCCAGCCGCCATCCACCCACAGCAGGTCGCCGTGGATGGTGGCCACCGCCACGCCTTGGGCGGTGTGGGTGTGCCGCTTGGCGTCGTAGAGCACCTTCTGGTTGCCCCAGCCGCGGGGTCGCTGCACCCGGGTGCCAAGCCCGTCCACCAGCACCGCCTCACCGGAGGTGGCCATCTCCGCAAGCCACCGGCGCAGCTGATCGAGGCTGGTGATGAAGCTGCCGTCAGGCTGACAGAAGCCGAGGGCGGCCAGCTCGCCCAGCAGCAGGTCCAGGCTGTCGCCCACTTCGGTCTTGGAGATGCCGACCGCGCGGCCGGCACGGCGGTACGACAGCCCGTCCAGCAGCACCGACCCGACCGCGTCAAGGCGCACCTCCAACGACAGCGGCGGGGTGCCGCCCTGGCCCGGCGGCCGCGGCGGGGCCAGGTGCGCCAGGCGGCGGGCCAGCCAGTCAAGCACGGTGGCGGGCAGGGAGGAGCGGGGGCAGTATGCCATCGGGGACCAGACCTCCGGGCAGGCTTCGAGAACCCGCCCATGGTCTGGTCCTCGTCAACGTCCCGACGCACCGAGCATCACGGACACCCTCAGCGCCCCACCGGCGTCTCAAGTCGTTTACTTCAACGACTCTAACGGGTCACAAGGAGCGACACGCCGTCTAAGGGATCGCGCGGTGGACTCCACGGTCTGGGAGGCGGGCGGTCCCCGCCGGGGGGCCGAGCGGAGACCGCCCGCGCTTCGCATGCCCGATATACCGCCGGTTGAAGCAAGAACGTCTAAGTTCCTCATAGGTTACAGTCGCGCAACGACCACTAGCCTCGGCTTTTCATGAAGCGCTGGTGGGCCGTGGGGGGCGTAGCGGAGGGTCGGCTGCGATGGGCTCGCTGCCCACCAGGGCTGGGTTGGCGGGTTGAGCGTGACGGTTGTTGCCACCGGCGGTTGCCAGGTGGGCTCGCTGCCCACCAGGGCTGGGTTGGCGGGTTGAGCGTGACGGTTGTTGCCACCGGCGGTTGCCAGGTGGGCCGTCGCGGGGCCGCGAGCATGCTGGCCAGGCCGGGCTCCCGGGTGGCAGGACGCGAGCGGGGCAGTGGCGTCAGCAGCGCAGCGGCAGCGCCCGCAGGCGGGTGAACGCCGCGGCCAGCGCGGTGGCCCAGGGCCAGGTCCGTTGCAGGCGGATGGTGACGCGGCGGGCGTGGCGAACGACGCGGGCGGCCACGTGCCACAGCCGGTAGCGCAGCGTCTTGGGCTCGGCCACCCGCAGCTCGCCTGACAGCAGCAGGGTCTGCGCCCAGCAGGTGAGGTCGCAGGCCATGAGCACCAGCTCCAGCCAGACGGCGTTGCGGCGCCACCGGTCGAACGGCAGGTTGCGAAGCCCGGTGGCCTTGGCAGCGCGGATGCGGTCCTCGACGCGGGCGCGGCGGCGATGGCGCAGCTCCAGGGCGGCGACATCGGGGTCGGGCTGGTCGGTGATGAAGACCTGGAAGCGGTGCCCGTCGGCGTCGGTGAAGCTCAGCTGCGCGCCCGGGTGCGGGTCCTCGCGCCGGCAGATCGCCCGGGTGCCCGCAGGCCAGCCCGAAAGGTCCAGGGCGCACAGCTCGGCGACCTCGGCGCCCGCCCGGGGCTGGCCGTCGGCGTCCACGGCCGGGGTCCAGGCATTGGCGGGCACGGCCAGCACCGCGGCGCGGACGCGTTCGTCGGCCGGCAGGCTGATCGAGAACCGCACGCTGCGCTCCCGCAAGTGGTCGACCAGCGCATGGGTGGCGCCGCCGGTGTCGGCGCGAATCAGCAGCGGCTGGGTGCGGGCGGCCCTGGGGAGCTGGGCCAGGGCCAGGTCGACCAGCTCGGTATGGTCGGCGGCGGTGTTGGAACCGGCGTTGCCTGGCCGCAGGATCCCAGCCAAGGCCTCGCCGCTGCCGTCGCCGCGGTCCAGGTAGGCGACCAGCGGGTAGAACCCGAAGCCACCCTTGTAGGTCCCGGCCGCGCCTTGCTTGTCGGAGTGGGCGTCCACCAGCGTGCCGTCGACGTCGACGACCAACAGCCCGTCGGCGTGCGCACCAGCCCGCCAGGCGGCCGCTCTGGCGTGGGCACGCCCGGCGCGTAGGCCGGCGAGCCCGTCGGGATCACAAGCGACCTGCTCGATCATCCGCCACGCTGTCGGCGTCGAGGCAACCGGGCCGAACAACTCAGGCTGCTCACGCAGGACGGCAAGGTCGCTCAGGCAGTCGCCGCCGTCGGCCAGCAGCACCGCCAGATCCCGTAAGACCACGCCCGCCCCATGGCGGTGCCGGCTGGTCTGGGTGCGACCCGCCTGCCAGCCCAACGCGGCGGTCAACCCGAGCCGATCGGCCAGCTCACCCAGCAGCGCCGCCCCGGCGTGCCCGGCGATTCCATCTCCGTCGCAGGTGACCTCGAACCGCGCCGGCGGCTTGGTAGCCTGCACCCGCAAGGTGCCCTCCTCGGCCAGGGAATGTGACCTTCAGCAAGCCGCATTCTCCCTGCTGGGAGGGCCCTTGCGCGCTCAGCAACCAGCCAACTCAGCACCCACGCGAAAAGCCGAGGCTAGGTGCCGCGGAGGATTACCTTCAAACCTTGACCAGAAGCGGCACACCCGCCGAGCGTGGATTCCCGGCCGCAGGGGTCTGCGCAACCGCCTGTTGGGGTCACTCCGATGGCCCTGCGTCAGAACGCCTAACTTCGCCCCTGACGGTCCGCAACGACCTGGGAAAACGTAGGCCTGCACAGCGGTAGGCTGCCACTTACTCGCACGGAGGTGTCCTCCACCAGGACAGCCTCCAAAGCGAGCGGTCGTTCTCTACCGACAGCGCTCCATTGGCAGCGCCAGCCTTGCTGCGACGCGCTTCATGAACACGTAACGGGCCGCGCTTGTTGCGCGCTCCGGCCGCGACCCTACCGCGGGAACTGGATGACGACCCCGCCGGCCGGCCGCACGGCCGCATGCAGTGCCTCCAGCCGGTCTCGCAGCGTGGTATCGGCCTCTGGGTACAGGTGGCCGTAGCGGTCCAGCGTGAAGCTGACGGAGGTGTGCCCCGCGCGCACGGCGACCTCCTTGGGCGTCGCGCCGGCTGCGATCCACAGCGCCACGGCGGTGTGGCGAAGGTCGTGGATGCGCAGGCCCTGCAGGCCGGCTGCCTTGGTAGCCGGCACCCAAAAGCGCGCCCGAAAGCTCGGGACCCGCAGCGGTCCCCCACCGGGAGCGGTGAAGACGTGGCTGCTGGGCCGCTTGGCGGCGGCAAGATGTGCCTCCAGCTCACGGACGACGAAGGGCGGCAGCCCCACGGTTCGCCGGCCGGCGCGCGTCTTGGGCGGGCCGGCGATCAGCTTGCCTTTGACCTCGGTGAGGATCTCGGCCACGGTGACCGCCCCGGCCTGCAGGTCGACCCGGCTTGGACGTAGCCCGGCCAACTCCCCGATCCGCAGGCCGCCGTAGGCGCCCACGAACACCAGCGCCCGGTAGCGGGCGTGGATCGCCTCGGCCAGGTCGACGATCTCGGCGGGGGTGAGAAAGCGCATCTCCTCCCGCTCGATCTTGGGCAGCGGCACGTTGCGGCAGGGGCTTTGCGCCAGGTAGCCGGCGTCCACCGCGGCGCCCAGGACCTTGCCGAGCAGCTGGTAGGCCTTGACGACGGTGGCCGGTGCCAGCCCCTCAGCTGACAGCTGGGCCACCCACGATCGCACCTCCAGCTGGCCGATCGCGGCCAGCGGCCGCTGGCCGAACCGAGGCAGCGCGTGGCGGCGCAGGAGGGTCTCGTCGCGGGCTCGCGTGGTGGGTCGCAGGTTGGTGGTGGTCGCCCACCAGGCGGTGAGCCAGTCGGCGAAGCGGACGCGGCCGAGCCGGGGATCGGTCCACAGACCGCGGGTCTTGGCATGTTCCACCTCGGCCAGCCACCGTTCGGCGTCGGCCTTGCGGGCGAAGCTCTTGGACCGCTCGCGGCCGGCCGGGTCACGGTAGCGGGCCCGGTAGCTGACCTTGCCGCTCCACACGCGGCGCTCCACGTGCCCCATCCTCAGGCGCTCCTCCAGCCCTCACCTGACGAGGAAGGACCACGTCTCCGGTCACCTGACCAGCCAGGAAGGTCCATCATCGTATGGGCTCTTGCAGGCGACGGGCTGCCCGTGTGGGCGGCGTTCGTTGTCGAGGCCGCTAGGCGAACGGCCGCGCCGCTCAGGAGAGCAGCTTCCCTGCCTGGGCGGGACTCAGCTACCGTCCTCCTCAACCGAGTGGAGGCTGGGGTGTGACCGCAAGCTGGCCGAAGAACTGGAAGGCGCTCGTCCACGGACGAGCATGCCCCATGTGCGAGGACCGGACCGATGACAACGGGTCCGGCGTTCGCATCTACGCGGCGAGGTACAGCGACGCCTACCTGCAACGGGCCAGCGCGCAACGCGGGTACACGATCGTCATGTGGCGGGGTCGCCATGTGGTCGAACCGACCGAGCTTGATCCTAACGAGGCGACGGCCTACTGGCTTGAGGTGCTGCGCGTCGCCGAGGCGCTCCAGCGCCACTACCGGCCGTTGAAGATGAACTACGAGACGCTGGGCAACATGGTTCCCCACCTGCACACCCATCTCGTGCCTCGATACGCCGACGGGGATCCGGCGCCTGGCCGACCGTTCCCGTTCCTGGTCCAGGACGAGCGCCCGAGCCTCCCCGAGGAGACTCTGCAGCGCGACGCGGAGGCGTTGCGGTCCCTGCTTACGTGACCGCTTGTTGGACTCCATCGCCTCTGGCGCCTCCACAGGCACTCCGGTACACTTCGGATGTCATCCTAGGATTATAGGACTACAACCGGAGTCACGTTGATCCTGGCTGCCACATCGTCGCCGCGCTTGAGCGGCCCAGGCACGATCCGATTCACCTGGCCCCCCTCGTCTCGGGGATACTCAGGATGTCGTCCTAGCCCGACATCCTGGAGGAGACGGAGGCGCCGAGTGGCACTCGACCCGTCAAGCGACCGGCCTCTCTTCCGGCAGCTCGCTGACGCGCTGCGAGCAGAGATCCGGAGCGGGAAGCGGCCGGGCGGGAGTCAGCTCCCCACCGAGAGCGAGTTCCAGGCCAGGTACGGCGTCAGCCGGACAACGGCGCGGGCTGCCCTCCGGCTGCTTGAGACCGAGGGCTTGGTCGTGACCCGGAGGGGTCATGGCTCATTTGTCCGGGTGCGCCCCCCGATCCGCCGGGTTGCATCAAACCGCCGTCATGCGGCCCACCGGGCGAGCGGCAAGCCAATCTTCGACACCGAGGTCGAAGCGCAGGACCAGCGGCCCTCCCGCCGCATGCTGGGCACTGGCGTTGAAGAGCCTCCTCCGGATGTGGCCGCTTGGTTGCAGATCAAGTTGGAGGAGCCGGTCGTCGTTCGTCGCCGTCTGCAACTCATCAACGACGAACCAGCAGTGCTCTCAACCAGCTACTTCCCCCGGTGGTTGGCGGAGGGGACGCGCCTGGAACAACCGGATGCGCTGCCGGAGGGGCCCGACACAGCGATCGAGAACCTCGGCTACCGCTTCGCCCGAGTCGTCGAGGTCGTGAGCGCCCGGATGCCCTCCCCGGAGGAGGTGCAAGCCCTGCGCCTGGGGCCAGGCGTGCCCGTGGTCCGCTTGCTGCACATCGATTACGACGTTGAGGACCGGCCGCTCCAGGTTGCGGATGACCTCTACGTGGGAGATCGGCACGAGTTCGTATTCGAGTGGATGGAGCCCGGTTTCGAGGGAAAGGGGGACTAGGCAACAGCCATTCATAAGGGTGGCCTGGGGAACGTTGCACCGTTACCCCAGGCCAGTGCATCAGAGATTGGAGAGCCTCAGATGCACAGGCATCGTAGCGCGCCGACGGAGGAGTCGGTAGCGCAAGTCAACCCTGAGGCGGACGATCGCCTCGCCTTTAGCGTCGCAGAGGCTGCACGCCGCCTCGACGTGAGCCCCATGACGTTGTACCGCGAGATCGCCGCCGGGAGGCTCGCGGCCATCCGCATCCGTGACCGCCTGCTCATCCCCCGAATCGTCCTCGAACGTCTCATTGACGAGGCAATCGACGCGGCGACCGAGCCCATGGCGAGGGGTGGCTCGGATGTGGCATGACGCCTGGCCGCCCCTTCCACCCGGCGGGCACCGGCCGCCCGACTACCCGCCGTTCACCAGCCCCGGCGACCAGCTCCTCGCCCTGGGCCTAGGCGCCACCGCCGGCGCCGGCGCCATCGTGTGGGCCACCGGCCAGCTCGCTGGCCTCGCCTTCGGCCACACCTGGCTGGACGTCTCCCCTGCCGATGTCGGCCACGTCCTGTGGAACCTTCCGCAGCATTGGAGCGACCCCGCTCGGGCCTGGCCCGCCGAGGTGCGCGGTCTGCTGCCTGGCCCGGCCGGCATGTACGCCACCCTCGCCGGCCTGATCGGCGGCATCTCGAGCGGCACCGCTGCCGTGCTGCGGCACCTGCCCGGCCGGGCGGCCGGTCACCTGCCCGGCTACGCCAGGCCGGCCAAGCATGCCGGCGCGGTGTGGGCCAGCGGTCGGGAGCTGCGGCTGCTCTCCGTGCGGCAGCCCGAGCTGGGCCGGGTGATCCTGGGCCGCACCCCCGGCATGTGGGGGCGGTTGCTGGCGGCCGAGGACTGCCACTCGGTGCTGGTGTTCGGCCCCACCGGCAGCTACAAGACCTCCGCCCTGGTCATCCCCGCCGTCCTCGAATGGACCGGGCCGCTCCTTGCCACCTCGGTCAAGCCCGACCTGCTGCGCGCCACCCTGGCCCACCGCGTCCGGCTCGGCCAGGTCCTGGTGATCGATCCCCTCGGCGCCTCTGGCGTCAAGGCGGCCCGATGGTCCCCGCTGGCGTCGTGCGGGACCTGGGCGGGCGCCCAGCAGATGGCGGTGATGCTGGCCAACGCGATCGAGCAGACCCCCACCGAGGAGCAGCGCCCCGAGCACCGCTTCTGGAAGACCATGGGCACCAAGTTCCTGGCCCCCATGCTCTACGCAGCAGCGGTCAAGGGCCTGGGCATGAGCGACGTGCTCCACTGGCTGGACAGCCGCGAGGATCAGCAGATCAAGGACATCCTCGACGCCGCCAGGGCGCCGGCCGCTTTGGACGCGTGGGAGTCCAGCCAGTACCGCACTGACCGCGCCGTGGATTCCCTCTATGCGACGGCCGAGGAGGTCTTGCACGTCTACGGCAACGAGCGCGTCTCGGCGTCGACCGAGGGTCACGACCTGGACCTCGAGCACTTCCTGTCCGGGGACCACACGATCTACCTGTACGCGCCCGCCCACCAGCAGCGGCTGCTGCGGCCCTTGTTCGAGGCGATCACCCAGCAGGTGGTCGCCGCCGCCCAGGAGCAGGCCGCGCTCGCTCCTGACGGAAGGCTCAACCCTCGGCTGGGGCTGTTCCTGGACGAGGCCGGCAACTGCGCCGCCCTCTCCGACCTGGACGTACTCGCCACCACCGCCAGAGGGCAGGGCATCCAGCTCGTCACCGTCTGGCATGACAAGAGCCAGCTCGAAGCCAGATACGGGACCAAGGCCTCCACGATCCTCAACAACCACCGCGCCAAGCTGTTCCTGTCCGGCCTCGCGGACCTGTCCGCCTTGGAGCTTGGCGCCAGGCTGATCGGCGACCAGGCCCTGGTGGACCGCAACCGGTCGATGGGCTCCGACGGCCGCCACAGCCTGAACGAGTCCACCAGCTACCGGCCGTTGCTGCCGGTGGAGGACCTGCGGCGCCTGCGGCCGGGTGAGGGGGTGCTGCTGTATGGGCACCTGCGGCCGACCCCGATCCGGCTGCGGCCGTTCTACCAGCCGCGCGAGCAGGCCCGCCGGGAGCGCGCGGAGGAGCGCGCGGCGCGGCGGCTGGCGCGGGCGCAGCGGCGGCTTGGCCGCAAGACCGAGCGCGCCTTTGTCGGGATGGAACGGCGGCGGCTGCGCGAGCAGGGCCAGGCGCGAGTGGTGTGGCCGGAGCGGGAAGGGGGCCGGCGATGACCCTCGAGGTGCGTCCTGCCGGCATCCCCACCGATCAGCCCGAGCAGGAGGGGCCGGCCGACCCGCGGCCGGCGTGGGAGCGGGTCGCCTACACCTGGCTGCAGCGTGAGGTCGACGCCGGCCAGCCGGTCGACGCGGCCGGCCTGGCCCGCGAGGTGAGCGTGGCGCCCGGGTTCGCCGGTGATCTGCTGCGGGTGCTGCGCGCCAACCGCCAGCACGACCCTGAGCTTGGGGAGCTGCGAGCGCGGCTGGTGCGCGACCGGATCACCGACGCCTACCTGGCCCGGGAGCTTGCCGGCGACCAGCGACTGGACCCCGCCGAGCTGGCCCGCGAGGTCGGCACGTCGGCCACGGTCGCCCGGCAGTGGCTCCATACTCTGCGCGCCGGCCAGCAGACCGACCGGCGGCTGGCCAGCCTGCGCGCCGAGCCGGTCAGCCATGGCCACCCGACCCCTGAGCAGCTGCAGGCGTTGCAGGCCGCCTACGCCGGCGGCGGCCGCCGCCCCCAGGCCGAGCACACCAGGTCGGCGGGGTGGGCGTTGGAGCGCATCGAGCAGCTCTACCAAGCTCGCGAGGTCGCACGCGGCCAACCACTCGACCCGGCCGCCGTGGCGCACGAAGTCGGAGTGAGCGAGCACTACGTGCGCGGCACCCTCGCAGCGTTGCGGGGCGGCACCCTCACCAGCGCCCAGCGCATTGAGCAGCTCTGGCGGCTGTGGGAGGTCCAGGGCGGCCAGCGGCTCGCCTTCGCCGACCTCGCCCGCCTGGTCGGAGTCCGCGAGGGGCGGGTGCGGCAGGTGCTGGGGCCGCTGCGCACCGCCCACCGCAACACCACCACCAGCGAGCGGGCGGAGCGGCCAGTGGTGGTCGAGGACGGCGGCCGGCAAGCCTGGCTGGACCAGGCGGCCTGCCGCGACCACGACCCGGAGCGGTTCTTCCCCGAACCCGGCGAGCAGGTCAAGGCGGCCGAGGCCAAGGCCATCTGCGCCTCCTGCCAAGTCCGCGACCACTGCCTGGAGCTGGCGGTCAACACCGCCGGCGGGATCGACCACGATCACGGCGTCTTCGGCGGCACCCTGCCGGCCGAACGCAGCCCGCTACGGGGCAACCACTTCCCCGAGCCCAGCGCCTACCGGCAGCACCGCGAGCTGTCCGAGGCCGCCCACGCCCTGGCGAGCGAGATCGGGCTGCGGCAGGCCGCCAAGCGGCTCGGCATCCACCGCGACGCCCTCAAGGCCGCCTTCACCCAGTGGGGCCTACCTGCGCCGGAGCGGCGGGTGGGCTGGCAGCCCAGCCGCTTCCTCACCGACCGCGGCGAGGCCGAACGCGCCTTCGCCCTAGCCGAACGCCTCGGCTCGCTGAACGCGGCCGCGGTCGAGCTGGGCATCACCTGGCCGTCGCTGCGCAAGGCCTTCCAGCGCCATGGCCTCGGCATGCCGGCGCGCAACCCCCAGGCCGTCCGGCAGCGGGCGATCGAGGCGGCCCGCCAGCGCAGCGGCCGGCCGGTCACCCCTGACCTTGACCCGGTGTTTGTGGCCCTCAACCGCGACGAGCTCCCGGTCCGGGCGCGGTCGGGTGGGGAGCTGGCCGAGCGGATGCGCCGCGCCGAGGACTACGCGACCCTCGGCGCGCGGGTGGTGGTGGAGCTGCACACCGAAAGCCACGCGGCCAAGCCGAGCACGCGGGCCTGGGCGATCGCTCGCCGCGCCGACCGTGGCCACCGGCTGGCCGCCCAGCGCGCCAGCCGCGCCGAGCGCCGCCAGGCCGACCGCGCCGACCGCACCGACCGCCCCCACCATCAGGAGAGGGAGATGGTTGCTGATGCCCGCTGACCCGATCCATCCCGACCAGCTCGACGGCGAGCAGCGATTCCGCGCCGACCTGGTGGCCTACCTGGACAGTCTGCCGGTCGGGCGAGCTGGCCGAGCTGCTGGGCGACCTGCCTCGTAGTCGACAGGAGCCGCTGGGGCTGGGCGTGCTGATGATCGCGCTGAACGAGCGGCTGCCTGATGGCTACAAGCTGCTGCCACCCACCGGCCACTCCGGCCCGGGGCGAGCGGCGGCGCCGCACGCTGCGGCAGGTGGTGGCCGACCGCCGCGCCGCCCGCAGCAGCCGGCACCCTGATGGGCCAGCGTCGGGGCTGGCCGAGTGGCTGGCTGAGCGCCAGCAGCTGGCCGACCAGCAGGCCGAGCGTGCCCGGGTGGGCGCGGTGGGCGAGCGGCGGGTGGCCGAGACGCTGCGCACCCGGGCCACCGACCCCGACCCGGCCGCCGGCCGCCAGGAGCACGGCGACCCACCGGCCGAGCTGGTGGAGCGCGACCGGCCAGACCAGGAGCAGGAGCGTGACCGCGAGCCCGAGGACGACTTCGGCGACAGTTGGCGCACCTACCGAGAGCACACCGACCAGATCCGCCAGACCTACGGCTGGACGGTGCCGGAGCCGCCGCCGCGCGCCGAGCCTTGGCTGCCGCTGGGCCGCGACGACGACCAGGAGCGCGACCGCGAGGACCGCTGACCCCGCTGCCTCCGCTCCCCAGGCAAGCCCCGGCCCGGCGCCGGGGCTTGCCGTTGTCCCTGTAGGAGATGGTGAACGCATCGCTTACGCTGCGCTCGACTTGTCGGTTCATCGTCGTATGGTCTGCTCCTCATCACAGCCGGGGAGGAAGCGTGGACCGCCGTAGGCCGATTCTGAACCGCAGTGAGGCAGCAGCGGAGTCCGCCTTGCGGGACGCCGCGGACAAGAACGGTGCGAGGGTGTTCGCCAAGGTCCGGATCGCCGACGCCCTCAGCATCGACCGAACCGGCCTGCCCGATCCTGTCTGGAGGTATGCCCTCCAGGGCCACTTCGACTTCCTGCTCGCGGATAGGACCTCAAGCGTCCCCTACTTCGCTGTGGAGTTCGACGGACCGTCGCATCGGCGGAACCCGGACACACTGCGCCGCGATGTGATCAAGAACCTGATCTGCGAGCGGCTCAGTCTCCCCTTGCTTCGAGTCGACGCCAGCTATCTCCGGAGCGTCGGTCGGTTTACCCTCATCGGCTGGCTCGTTGAACTGTGGTTCATCTATGAACAGTTCTGCGCGATGCAGGATCGGGGTGAGATTCCCTACGATGAGCCATTCATGTACTTCAGCCTTTTCGAGGCAACGCCTGACGGACGATTCCGTTCCAGCTATGGACTCAGCGACGACGCCCGAGCGTTCGTCTGGCAGGCGTGGGGTCAAGGCACCTGCACCCAGCCCGTGCCCGAGGAAGTTTCCACATGGGACGATGAGGACGGCTACTCGGTGGCGCACGCGATCCTGCCGCTCCCTGCGGGCGGAACGCTGGTCGGATCCGCCCGATGCCGAAGCTTTCGTTTCCCGCCGGTGGGCCCGCGGGAACTGGCAGGCGAACTCGCCATGGTCGACTTAGGGGACAAGCTTCGCCGCTATAAGCAGGGTGCTCATCGTCCCATGAGCGAGTCGGAATTGGCCAAGCTGCGAGAGCGAACCGCAGGATGGATTCGAGAGGGCATGTTGATTCCTGATGCCGAGAAGCGGTAGGAGGCAAGCTCTGAGGCGCCTATGAGCCTGCGGGGCCGCTTTGCCGTCCCATGCTCCCGCGATGATCGCTCAACCGCTCATCCATCTCCCGGGACAATGTTCCCAGCCGCGTCGGTGGCGTGGTCACCGCTGAGCCACGGCTGCGGCACTGGTGCTCGAAGGCGGAGGTGGCTGCGTTGCCGCCCCGATAGCACGGCCCAAGGGCGGACACTGCCGTTCGGTAGTGATCGTGGCGGACACTGCCGGCTGTTCGCTGTCCGGCCAGGACGGCTGCCGCACTGCCCGCGGCACCCTGCCGCCGTCCACGGGCCGCCGCTGCGCCAGGTGTTCCGGGACTGCGGTTGTCTGGAAGGAGCGTCCGGTGTCCGCTCCGGTCGGACGCTGGTGTCCACCCCGCCTGCGCCGACCTGGCCCGGTTGAGCAGCGCAGGTGAGCGGACCGCCCTGCTTCGGGCGGGCGGTCGGGACTACCGCAGCAGGCGCGCGGACGGCCGCAGCGTCCGCCGCCTGTCTGCGGTGGCCGGCCTGTCCGCGGTGCGGTCGACCGGACGGCTGCGGCAGTGTCCAGGGTCGTCGGGTGCGGCCGGAGCTAGGGTCAGGTGTCCGGACGGCGGCGGACACGGCACAGAGCTGCGGGCGTCCGTTGCTACAGAAACCGGTCGCCGGGCCGGCGTCCGCTGGTGGGGTGCAGCCAGCGCCGGTAAGCGTTCCGGAGCTGCCGGCTGAGCCGGTCGCGGAGTTGCTCGCGCACATACGTCATGGCCGGCCGCTCCAGCGCCATCGCTTCCTCAGCGGTCAACCCGCCGAGCCGGAGGCCCTTGACGTTGCCGCCGCGCCAGGCGGCGATGACCGCGCCGGACGCGGTCTGCGGATCGACCCCGAGTGTGGCCCAGGTGCCGTAGGGCCAGGCGCGCAGCTCCACTGTCAGGTCGGGCAGGAATACCAGCTCGTGGGGTGTCCGGTCGGGGTGGCCAGTCAGCAGCTCGTACAGCACGGTGCCGTCCGGCTGCGGCACATCCGGATGCAGCAGGGAAGCGGGGGCGACCACCAGCACCCCGGCCGCCTGGTCGTCGGCGTCGTCCGGGTCGAGGCGCAGGCAGAGGTAGCAGTCCGGCACCCGGCCGGATTCCAGGACCTCCCCGAGCGCGTTGGCGCCGAGCTGCGCCACTGGCCCCGCTCCTACGTAACTGCTGGTGGATGGCTGGGGCACCAGGCTACCCGGCCCGACGAGGATGTTGACATTAAGCAGGCTGAGTCGAAAATCCCTCCTCCGTGGTGCCGGCCCGACCTCGGTTTGGACGCAGTGCGGCCGCGGGTGTGCTCAGGCGGCGGGGTCGGCTGGGTGGATGCTGACCTTGTGGCCGAGGCGCTCAAGCTGGTGGACG
>WNFU01007157.1_pt1 | contig 13285 bp, 10 predicted proteins | sample 5400121 | NCBI WGS metagenome assembly WNFU01 (sample SAMN13153360, study PRJNA577476) | soil metagenome | isolation source: 100 cm soil or saprolite under grassland replicate 1 | place: USA:California | collected 2016-06-15
CGGGCTCCCGTTACCGCAGCGAGCAATGTTCTGGCGCGGGCCTCACTGAGCGCCCCATTCAACCCTTCGGAGCCATCGGAATCGGTGTGTCCTCGGATCTCAATCTGAACCTGCTGTGCGCGGGCGCGAGCGACCTCATTCAGTTCGATCAGCAGATCGCGGATTGTGCGCATCGCTGCGTCCTGACCCGGAGTCAATGATGACGAGCCTTTTACAAAGAGTACCGCGAGCGTGTCGAGGCGCTCTTTGAGAGCTATCTCGGGATCGCGCCCAGCGTATTCGAATCGACGAACACCGGCGAGCGCGGGTGCGATGCGTTCGCTGTCCGTAATCCATCGCGTCGGAGCGGGACCGCTCGCCGTCAGCAGACCGTCACGATAATCGAGTCGGACGCCCGCGGGCGGCCGCAGCAGGTCCATCGCTCGCGAGGTGACGAACGCAGGGTGCAACGCCTGATAGGGTTCCCACCGGCTGTCGATGCGATCCGGCCGGAGGCCGGACGAAGAAATGAGAGCTGCGGGATCGGTTGCATACGGATCGCGCAAGCCGGAGATGACAAACCTGCCATTCTGACGGCCGCTCGACACGACGACAATCCCGGGTTCGGCGCGGAGCCGCTCAACATAGCCGTCCCAGCGCTGCCGATCGCGGATGCTCGAGAACAACCATGCGCCTGCCGCGACAGCCACAATGGCGCCGGCAACGGCCCACGGCCGGTTCGACCTTCGTTTCCCGGATTCACGAAACTCGCTGACGAGACACTCCTCGAGAATGGGTCGCGCCTTCTCGAAGGGCGCGGCATCGCCGTGGAACGACCGCAGCTCGGGTCCGAGCTGTCGATGCGTCGCTTCCAGAGCGTCTTCGAACACGCGGCGAATTGTTGCCGGCGCGGTGCCGCGCACGACGCCTGCGAGAACGGCGTGCGGTCCACGCTCGACGAACACGGTGAGGTCGCCCACGCGCATCGCGTCGAGCGAGTCGCCCGCGCTCACGCGGAACGAATCGCGGACGAAGTCCTGAATCGCAGTGAGCATCGCCGACACCTGATCTGCATCCGCAGTCGTGCCCAGCTCGCGCGTGACATGCTGCAGGAGGAGTCCCGTCTCGGCGTGGATCAGGAAGACCTGCTCCACGCGATACTGCAGCGTGTTGAGCAGAACGACTTCGCCGAACGATTTGCCGGTTCTCCATGCAGTCCAGCGCCACTGCAGCGCTCGCCAGGACAGGCTTTGCTCGACGCTGCGGCTGAAAGAATCCATCATCGCGCTGAGCGTGTGTCCGATCGCTTTGCGGATGGCCGGGCCCATGACGGGGAACAGCGCATCGGCCAGGGGCTGAGGATCTTTTCGAACCGATGACGTGAGGCCGTTTTCGATGAGCGGTGCGAGCGCCTGACTCAAGCGCGGATCGTCGGCGCGAAGTGCGATGGCATCGGGCAGCACGCGGCTGACATCGTGAGTTTGAACCGAAGAATCTCGAAAGTGGGCTTGCAGCTCGTCGAGCTCGCGCTGCTCGGGACCAACGAGCAGGGAACGCAGCTCCGCAAAGCTATCCTCAACGGCGACCGAGCTTGGCCGAGGTCGTCGACTCCGATCCGGCCGGCGCTCGTCTCGAGGGCCGTCGTTGGATTCAGGCATCCTCCAGTCCCTCGGCGCCCGGCACCCTGAGCTCGTTGGTCAGGCGCAGGGCCATCTCCGTCAGAAGGGTCGCCAGCGTGGCGCGATCGGCCTTGTCCGTGCGCAGCTCGCCTGTCTCACGGGCCAGCGAGGCGAGGACCTCGTCGATCTTCTCGCGGATGTCATCGCTCAAGCGCTGATGCTGATCGAGCATCTGCTGTCGAAGCTCGCGCTGGTTCTTGGACAACTGCTCGTCGACGCTCGAAATACGCCGCTCGATCGATCGACCGCTTTCCTTCAACTGGTTGGACAGACTGCTGGTCGAATCGACGCGATCCTCGTGCTCGGATTTGATCTGACCCGTCAACGATTCGGTTTCGTTGCGCACGTAGAGCTCGAGCGCGTCGAGTCGCTTTTTCACGTCGTCTTTGAGCGAGTTGGTGTCTTTGACGAGCCGCTCCTCGAGGCGCGCAAAGCGGCGCTCGACCTCGCGCAGCTGGCTGCCGAAGAGGATGTCGCGCACCTTGTCGAGGTTTGCCCCGCCTGTCACGTCCGACTTCAGCGCCTGCGCCGCGTCGTCGGGTTGGCGAATCGTCTCACCGACCACCGTCAGTTGCTCGTCTTTGGATGGAATCATGGCGCTCTCCTTCACCCGGAGTCGCGAACGGCAATTGCAGATAGCCGCAGATAGCCGCAGATGGCCGCAGATAACCGCAGATAACCGCAGATGCCCGCAGATAACTGCAACAACCTGTTGGTCTGCGGCCGGCCGCGACCGTCGGCGGCAGTTTTGTTTGCGCCCGCGCCGCCAATGCAGGGTTCGTCGCCATGCCTGAAGGAGCGGGGATCGGAGGCTAGCACAGCCTCAAGAGGCACGCAATTGCGCGGATGATATGACTGGCGGGTGGCTCACGCGGAACCTGCGCCCCGTCTAGCGCGGCGTCGGTCGCCCTTGCTTATATAAAGCACTTTGTAATATAAAGTTTAACGTGCCGCGCCTTCGACGAGCAAAATTCATCCTGCCAGCGTTGACGGAGGCGACCAGTCCGTACTGGCGACCGATCAAGTACTCGCTCTTCCCGCCACTCGGCCTGGCGACCCTGGCCGCCTATCTCGATTCAGATGTTGAAGCCGTGCTCGAGGACGAGCACGTTCAACGCCTCACGCTCGACGACCGGCCCGATCTCGTGGTGATCCAGGTGTACATCACCAATGCCTACCGCGCCTATCAGCTTGCGGATCACTACCGCTCACGCGGCGCTTATGTCGCGCTGGGCGGTCTCCATGTCACGGCGTTGCCTGAAGAAGCGGCGCAGCATGCAGACTCGATCTTTCTCGGACCGGGCGAGGAAACGTTTCCACGATTTCTCGAGGACCTCGCCGCCGGTGCGCCGTGCCGCCGGTACGAATCGTCGACGCGCACGCTCGTCGGCGTCCCGCCAATCCGTCGCGATCTGATTCAGCGTCGGCTGTACCTGGTGCCGAACTCGATTGTGGTCTCGCGCGGATGTCCTCATCACTGCACGTTCTGCTACAAGGACGGCTTCTTTCAGGGGGGCCGCTCGTTTTACACACAACAAGTCGACGCGGCGCTCGCCGAGATTGAGAGACTTCCGGGCCGCCATCTGTATTTCCTGGACGATCACCTGTTTGGGAGTCCGCCGTTTGCGCGGCAGCTGTTCGACGGCATGCGTGGCATGAACCGTGTCTTTCAAGGGGCCGCGACCGTCGACTCGGTTCTCAGATCCGACCTGATTGTCGCCGCGGCGCGCGCGGGTCTGAGAAGCCTGTTCGTCGGATTCGAGACCCTCAGTGCGGAGGGACTCGCCGGCGCCTGCAAGCGGCAGAATCTCGGACGCGATTACCGCCAGGTCACGCGGCGGCTCAACGACCTCGGCATCATGATTAACGGCAGCTTCGTCTTCGGGTTGGATGGCGATGACGCTGATGTGTTCGCCCGGACCGTGGACTGGGCCGTGGAGCAGGGCATTACGACGTCGACATTCCACATCCTCACGCCGTATCCGGGAACCGCGCTTTTCACCGAGATGGAGCGGCAGGGACGAATCACCACACGCAACTGGCATTTGTACGACACACGGCATGTCGTTTATCAGCCACGCGCGTTCTCGCCCGATCGGCTCAAACAGGGCTACGACTGGGCGTACGAGAGCTTCTATCGCTGGAGCAACATCACGCGCGCAAGCCTCGCGCACGACGATATCAAGCACACTCTCAAGCACTTCCTTTACAGCGCGGGATGGAAAAAGTTCGAGAGGGCCTGGGGCCTCGTCATCCGCTTGAAGCAGCTTACGCAGCTCCGTCCGATGCTCGAGGCAATCTTGTCGCCCGTGAGGGTTGAAAACGCGAATGCCGCTCCGGCGAGCGCGCCTCCCGTCAAGGTCTGTGATTCCGCTACTTCACCTTGACGTCAGAGACTCCCGGACGCCTCTGCGACGGATCGGCCTGCGCCATCCCGCGCACGTGTTTATCGAGGAACGCGAGCGCGTATGCGTTGATCAGATCGTGCTGCTCGTCTCTGAGATCGGACCACGAGAAGTGGCCGGCCCCCGTGAACTCGACGAAATACGCAGGCGACGACGTCTCGCTGAAGCAGCCTCGGGGTTTCTTGATCGCCGGTGTAATGCCCAGATCTCTCGTGCCGCCCTGGTACATCACCGGGATGCCGAGAACGCCAAGATGCCCGTTGACGGGAAACGGCTGGCAGTACGGCGACAGCGCCAGCGTCGCCTTGATGGAAGGCGACGTCAGCTTCCAAGACGGCCAGGCACCGGAAATCCCAAGGACGGTATAGCCGCCGAGCGAATGTCCGGCTAACGCCACGCGCGACCAGTCGATGCTCGTGTTCCATTTCTGATCGGTCCGGAGTGCGTCGAACAGTTTTCTGATGTCGTCCGCGCGGTCCTTGTATGTAGCCTCGGTCCACGCCGACGGGTTGCGGAGATCTTCCTGCGCCTGCGCGAACCCGCCGCCCCCGCAAATTGCGTCCTGATGATTTGGTGCGACGACGAGATACCCGGCGGCTGCCAGCGCTTCGGTCAGGAAGGTGCTCTGGGTGTTGCAGCCGCGAAAGCCGTGTGAAAAAACGACTAGCGGTGCCGATGTGGACACCGTCGGGCGCCATATCGCAACGCTCAACCCTGCAATCTGCTGCGTCTCGACGCCGCCTCGGGCCCAACGGCCGCCGGCCCGACCGCCACGGCCTTGACGAGGCGGCCGATTGCCGCGCAACTGGGACTCGTTGCCGCGTGGGCGGCTCTCGGGCTCTGCCTCAGATCGCGCAGCGAATCTGACCATACCGCGAGCGGCGGTCAGTGTAGTGCCGATGACGAGCGCGAACGCGAGCACGAGCAACGTGACCGTGCGAGCTCTGCGAAATGTGAGCCGACCCACCGATTATTCCGAAGCTGCGAGTCGAGACGGGACCAATCCGCGAAACCACTCCGGCACCTTTCCCCGGCACGGGGGAAGCGGATCGCAGGCCAGCAGATACAGCATCACCGTGGTGAGAAGCACAAGGGAGTAACTCAGGAGCACAATCGGCAAGCGAAGATTGACGTAAACAAAAAAAATCGGATACGCGAGCAGGAGCGAGAGCGTGAGAAATGAAATGCGGAGAAGCAGATCGCCCACGCGCCTCGGATTCCTGAACCCGTTCGCGACGCGCCGATAGGCGCTCTTCTCGTACACCTCGACCGGCACTTTGAAGATCGTCTGGGTCAGCACATAAAACAAGCCGCCGCAGAATGCGCCGATGAGTATGCGGCGAGCGAAGTCGCTGCTCAGGAAATACAGGCCCGCCCAAATGAAGTAGACGATGATGCTCAGGTTGGTGAGCTGGACGGCAAGCCACACGTTCGTTCTGCCGGTGAGCAGCTGAAACTTCCGGCAGCACCATTCGGTCAGGTTCAAGAGAACCGAATCGATGGTCGTCATTGCGGCCCGTCGCCAATATACACCTGAGGTCGGTCCCGGAAGCTCATCCATTGGCCGCCACGTCACGGATGGCTTCGTCGGGGGCTGCGGATCCGAATGCGCGCGCCGGACATCGTGCCGAGCCGTCGGCGCACGTTCCTCGAAGAGGACTGGAGCGTCGGCGCAACGAAAAGCCTGCTTGGCGCCGTCGCTTGTGGCGCTTGCGCGTTATAGCGAAGCCGAGGCCGTGTTGCTCGACGCTCGCAAGGATCTCGGCGCCTTGCCCGCGCCGCCGGCTCGTGACGTGAAGGCGACGACGACGCGTCTCGTCGAACTGTACGACGCGTGGGGGAAGCCTGATCGCGCAGCGTCGTACCGGGCGCTCCTGGCCTCTTAAGCACTCGGCAGCATAGTCTCGCCCTGCGTTCGCGTCCCATAGGCTCCACGCCTATAATCGGTCAACGCCTACGGCACCCAGAATTACAGCTGTTTGCCGGCAGGCGGCGGGTTCATGTGAACGCTCTTCGGTCCGCAGGCCACGTTATTCGAACTCCGCTGGATGCCTGGCGCCCGCGACCGGATGCAGCGTGGCAGCAGATATCGGCAAGAAGGCGCTGGTGGCCTACACCGCTGACTACGTTTTCTACAAAAATTAAGCGCGCTGGCTAGGCGGCAGGCTGTGGACGAACCTGAATCATTTGCTCATCGTGATTCCGTTGCTGCGTGCCGTTCGCGGCCAGATGCCAACGGGTGGACACCAGGCCCACTTCCAGAACCCCACCAGCAACGCGAGATTCATCGTCATGAACAGCGTGATCAAACGGAGAAGGCGAGCGGCGCTGCTCGGGCCGCGAGCGGCCAGGCCGGCCGCCGCAGCGCCGTACGCGCCGATCTGTCCCGCCAGCGCTAACGCGTACCAAGGATCCGTCACGAGCAGCAGATTGCTCACAAACATCGTGACGAGAAGAAACGGGCACAACCAGCGCAGTATCTTGTGCGACAGGAACGTGAACGCGATCCATCCCTGCGAGGGAGCCAGCAGGCGATAGAGGATCGGAATGCTCTGGAAATCGCCGGCGCCGATTCGGCGCCGGCGCTCGAACTCCGATGCGAGTTCGGCCGGAGTGTCCTCGTGCGCCACCGACTGCGTGTCGTAGACGATTGAGGATCCGGTGCGAAGACGAATCGAGAGCGGCAGAACGAAATCGTCGACGAGCGTACCCGCTCGAAGCGGCGCAAAAAGCTTGCGGCGGATCGCATAAATCGCACCGTTCGCGCCAAGTAACGCGTCAAGACGTGCCTCGCAGATCTTCAGGAACGTCTCATACTTCCAGTAGATGCTGTCCACGTTGTTGCCGCTGACTGGATCGCTCAGGACGAGCCGTCCGCAAACCACCCCCACGCGATCGTCCTGGAACCATCGCGCAACACGCCGCAACACGCCAGGCTCGATAAAGGCGTTGGCGTCGGAAAACACGACGATGTCTCCGCGCAGCTCCGGAATGACCTGATTGAGAACGTCCGCCTTTCCGCGACGCACGCGAAACTCGATCAGCTTGACCCGGGGATCGTTGAATTCGGCCACGAGCGAAGGCGTCGCGTCCGTGCTGCCGTCCGACGCGATGACCACTTCGAAGCGATCGCTCGGGTAATCGAGTGCGGCCGCGTTTTGGAGGCGGCGCGTGATGATGTCTTCTTCGTTGTGAGCCGCGATCAGAACCGAAATGAAAGGCGGGCTTGCCCCTTCGTCAGGGCATCGGCGAGTGCGGCCGAATAGCCGTGCGGCTGTCCACACGACCAGTGGGTAGCCAGCGTAGGCATAGGCGATACCGGCGGCGCTAAGCCAGAAACAGGCAGCCGCGACGGAATCCAGGGAGGGCATTCTAGGGGGTCGGCCGCGCAACGAGCGCCATGGTCGGACGGACCTTGCAGGAATTCATCCAGCGAAATGCGGCTGATTTCAACGAAACGCTATAGCGGATCTCTCGACACGGAGCGTTTTGACACCGTCCACTGAGAGAAAAGACGCCGTGTAGAGCGACATCTGCGAGGCCGACATCGCATCACGCGCGCCTGCCTGACGCGAACGCTGGAACCCGATTTGCCCTCAGCCCATCCTTGTCGGCGGCTAGAATCACTTCCGTGTACGTGCGCGACCGCACTGCAATCGTAGCGGCGCTGACCGCGGCGCTCGCGTGCGAGTCGATTTTCGCCCAGGAAACACCGGATTTGTCGCGTCCAGGCGTACATCCCCAAATCGCGACGGCCGGCGTGTACGATGACAATGTCTTGTGGACACCATCCGGAGGGTCGGATTTCGTCTGGCGTGTGAGCCCCGAGATTCGTGCAGAGCGCAAAACCGCGAAGGTGTTGGTTCACAGCCTTTGGAATATGGACGCTGAGCGCTTTCAGGAGCACTCCGACTTGACAACCCCGCTGGCGCGTCTGACGACGAGCCTCGACCTGATTGTCCGGGCAACCGCCCGGACGGCGGTGGAGGCAGGCGGCGGTTATCAGCGGACCGCTACACCCGTCGACTTGAACGACGGCACCGGGCTCGCCGCCGTCCGCACGCGTGCGTCGGTCTGGCATGGTGCGGCCGAAATCGTCAGCGCGCTCAATTCGCTCACGAGGCTCGGCGGCCGTCACGAGTTCAGCAGGCAATCGATCAAAAACGGGTTGACGACTCAAACCTACCTCGGCGAGGTGTGGCTCTCGCGGCAAGTCGGCAGGCGCGATGAGATTCAGGCCCGGGCGGGAGCGATGGTGTTCGATCCGGGCGCGGCCGTTCAATCGGAAACCGTACTCGTCGGCTGGACGCGCCGGTTTTCGGAGAAGACGACCGCCGGCGTCCGCGGTGGCCCCCGATATACGCTTGGCTCGTTTCGTCCGGAGCTCGCCGCCAACATCGTGCGGCGGATGCATCTCGGACACGCCTCGCTTTCGTACGTCGCGACGCAGGCAGTTGCGGTCGGTTTTCCCGAGCTCGTCGACGTGCAACGTGCGGAGGCCGAAGTGACCTATCGTTCGCCAAAGAATCTGGAGGCGACACTGCAGGGCGCTGCGCATTTGAACACGATCGGGACGAACGACGTTTATGTGTATCGGCTCTCTGCTTCGATTGGCCGACCGATCGTGCGAACGATCTCGGTCTCGATTGGCTACGATGCATATTTTCAGCGCGGGAGCTTCGGCCAGCACTCGCCCGGCGCGTCCCTGGCGCGCACCGGCATTTCGCTGCAAGTCATGGCGCATCCGCCTCGTTCGCAATGACACGCGACAGCCGGTTCATCTTCGCGCCTTCGACGCGTCGCCGAGGCAGGTGGCCAGCGGCGCTGTGTGGCTTCGTGCTTGTGGTCATCGCAGACGTGGCGGGACAGACCCCCGCCGATCGCGTGTCCAGAGCGGTGTCGGCCGAATACCGGATAGGCCCTGAAGACGTGCTCGACATCCTCGTGTGGAAAAACCCCGACCTCACGAAGACCGTTCAAGTCCGTCCGGATGGCAAAATCTCGCTGCCGCTGATCAACGACGTGCAGGCGGCGGATCTGACGGCGATGGAGTTGCGGGAAGCGCTGTTGAAAAGCTACGCCAAATACTTCACCGAGCCCGAAATCTCGATAAACATCCGCGAAATCCACAGCATCAAGGTTTCGGTCCTGGGCCTCGTGAAGACGCCCGGTCGGTATGAGCTCAAGAGCGAAGCGACCGTCCTCGAAGCGTTGGCGCTCGCCGGCGGATTCGGCGACTTCGCGAAGCTCGACAAGGTATTCGTGCTGCGTTCTGATGGCGCTCACTGGACGCGGCTGCCGTTCAATTACTCGAAAGTGCTCGACGGAGACAACCGCGAGAACTTCGTTCTCCGTCGCGGCGACATCGTGATCGTTCCCTGACCGGCGACAACAGCACATATGCCGCATTCTCCGCACTCGCCTCTTGTCGGATACCTCGACACACTGCGACGCCGCTGGGCGTTGGCCACGGTCGCCTGTTCCGCCGTGCTTGCCGCCATCGTTCCGTTCGCTCTGGGGCTTCCGGACATGTACCGCGCCAGTGCGACCATCCTGGTGGAAGGGCGGCTGTTCGAAGGGCTTGGCGCGAACTCCGCGGAGCTCGATGCGCGTCTTCAAACGATCAAACAGGAGGCGCTCAGTCGCGCGCGTCTGACCGACCTGATCAACGAGTTCGGCTTGTATTCCGTCCCCACGACGACGTCGCTTTCCGAGGCGCTCAATCGGTTGCAACGCGACATCGAGATCGATGTCACGAGTACAACGCAAGTGAGCGGGCAACCCACCACGGTCGCGTTCAAATTGAGTTACACAGGCGCAAGCCCGGACACCGTCGCGCGCGTCACCAACGCGCTGGCGTCGTTCTACATCGCGCAGAACGAGAAGCTGAAATCCATCGCGCTCAGCTACAGAACTGATGCGCTGAAGGGCGCTCTGGCAGACGCGAAGAAGAAACTCGAGGACCAGGAACGGCGCGTCGCGGCCTTCACGCGCAGCAATGTCGGGATGTTGCCTGCACAATTCGAAGCGAACCAGGCGGCGCTGGTCAGGATCAGCCAGCAACTGCAGGTCAACGCCAACGAACAGATTGGAGAGAGGGACCGGCGGCAGACCTTGCTGAATCAGATCTTCGAGCTGAGGAATGTGCGGCCCGGCGACGAGGCCGACCCGCGGGTCGCGCTGACGCTCAAGACGAATCAGTTGGCCGCGCTGCGGTTGACCGAGACCGCAGATAGTCCGAACGTGAGGGCTGTTGAACGCGAGATTGCGACGCTGAACAAGCAAGTGGCGTTGCAGGAATCCGGTTCGGGGGGTGTGATCAGTCGACAATCGCGTCTCGACAATCTGATGACCGAACTGGCCGATACGGAGACCCACCTGCAGAAGCTTGCCAAAGACGACGCGGAGTTGCGCCGGTCCCTGGAGGTGTATCAGTCACGGATCGAACAATCCGCCGCGCAAAACAGCGAGCTCGAATCGTTGATGTGGGATTACCGCGCGGCGCGCGACTCGTACGGCTCGATGCTGCGGCGATTGGACGAGGCGCAAATCAGCGAACGCGCGGGACAGACGCAAGGAGCCGAACAGGTGCGCATTCTCGATGCGGCGGTTTCGCCGACAACGCCCGCCGGGCCCGCTCGCCTTCGCTTGATGGTGATTGGTTTGCTGCTCGCGCTCGTCGTCGGCGTGGCGATTGCCTTCGCGGTGGACTGGTTCGATACCTCATTCCACAGCATCGATGATCTGCGCGCGTTCACGCACGTCCCTGTCATCGCGAGCATTCCGCCAATCCTGACGCGGCACGACAGAATCAGGAAGTCCCTCGTTCAGGGAGCCCTCGCGACCGGCGCGACGTTCCTTCTCGTCTTGGTTGGCACCGGCGCCTTCCTCCTGGCGCAGGAAAGCGATAGTCTGGCGCGCACACTGCTGCGCCTGGTGTGATCGATCGTGTTTTCGACGAGCAACGGCAAACGCGCGATGGATCGCCATCTGGTCAGCGTCCTCGATTCGACGTCGTTCGAGGCCGAGCAGTACCGGCAGCTTCGCCAGCGCGTGGAAGAACTACGGGCGACGCGCAACGTCTCCGTGATTGCGGTCACCAGCGCGGTCGCCGGCGACGGTAAGACGCTCACGGCGATCAACCTCGCCGGCACACTGGCGCAAGGCCATGGCCGCAAGGTCTTGCTCGTCGACGCGGACCTGCGGCACCCCACCGTTGCCGCCAAACTCGGTCTCGATTGCACCAGTGCCGGATTCGGGGCGGCCCTGCAAGGAGGCGCCGGAGCGCTGCAGGCTCTCGTGCAGCCAGTCGAGGGTTCCGCCCTTCAGGTGCTGCCGAGCGCGGGCACCTTCGAGAACACGTACGAGTTGCTGTCGTCCTCGCGGGTCACGGAGCTGTTCGCTGAAGCGCGATCGAACTACGAGTACATCGTCGTCGATACGCCGCCGATCCTCGCGGTGCAGGACACCAGCCTTCTCCGTTCGACGGTCGACGGGTTCATCGTGGTCGTCGCTGCCAACTCGACGCCGCGAAAACTGGTCGGAGAGGCGTTGAATCTCCTCGAGCCGGACTCGGTTGTCGGGCTCGTGTTCAACCGCGACAAACGGCCGCTCTTTGGCTATTACAAGGGTTACTACCGAGGCTACTTTCGTTCTTACGTGCGAGAGATGAATCGTCAGCGGTAGAAGCGTGGCGTTCGCATCACACCCACACGTGACGTCGGGCACTTCCATCGGCTGGTGGCGGCGCGATCCGACGGAAGCGGTGACGGCCACGGCCGGTCGCGGGGTCGGACCGGTCACGATGCTGCTGGGTGCCTATCTGATGATGCACCTGTTGCCCGCCGCCCAAATTCTCGCGACTCGTTTGAGCGTTCATATTCCGGTCGTGGTCATCACTGGGCTCCTGTTGACGGCTTCGCTTCCAGCCGTCGGCCAGATCGGCCGTTTTTGGCAAACATCAATCTCCAAGCCGTGGATGACGCTGATCGCTGTGGTTTTTCTCGCGGCGATTTTTGGTCAGGGTCCTGGCACGAGTGTGCCCTTCGTCACCGAGATCGGCGTCCGGTTCTACACGCTTCCGTTCTACTGCTGCGCCATTGCCCGCTCGACCGAGCAGGTTCGGCATTTGCTCTATTGGACGATTGGCGCGGCAGTCGTTCTGTTATTGCTGTCGTGGATATCCGGCCACATGTTAGAAGGCCGTTTCGCCGGACTGTCCGGAACGCAGCTTGAAAACCCGAACGATCTGGCCTTTGCGATCTTGCTCGTCACCCCGTCTCTGCTGCTGATCGCGTCGACCGAATCGCCCCTGGTTCGGGTGCTGTGGCTCATCGCATTGATGACGTCTACTCTTTATGTTCTCCGGACTGGGTCGCGCGGAAATTTTGTGACGCTCCTGGTCGTGATCGGAGTCGCATACGTCGTGGTACGCGGGTATGCGAAGGTCGTCATGCTCGCGATCGTCACTGCGTTTGCAGTTCTGATGTTCGTGCTGGTTCCTGCAGGGACGTGGCAGCGCCTCACACTCATTACGCTGGATCCATCGCGAACCGAAATCATCGATCCGCACTTGCAGGGCGCTCTCGGATCGCAGATCAGCCGAACGGAGCTGCAGAAGGAGGCGATCCAATTGACGGAGCGGCACCCGGCGCTAGGGGTGGGTGCCTTGATGTTCGCCGATGCGGCCGACCGGTTGGCGAGAACCGAAACCGGGAAAAGATCGCTCTGGCAGAGCCCTCACAATACCTATTTGCAGATCGCCGCCGAGAATGGCATTCCGGCGCTGTTCCTGTTCGTTGTAAGCCTTGGTTTGTGCTTTCGGATGAACCACAGGGCGTACCGAATGTGTCAGCGGCCGACGCGGCAGAACCGGGTCGTGCCACAGACGCACTGTCTCCTGCTGATGACTGTCGCCTTCAGCGTTGGCGCGTTGTTCTCCAATTCAGCGTACGACCCGTTCCTCGGCATCCTGGTAGGCCTCAGCTCCGCGAATTTCCTTGCGATCCAGGAGGAGCTCGGGGCTCCACGGCGGCCCTAACGGCCCGAGCATCGTCGAGGGGCGGCGAAGACTCGTCGAAGCTCGCGCCGGAATTGGACTCGAGCGAAGGCGGCTAACCCAGTCGTCGACCAGCCCGACAAGTCTTCCGACGTGCTTGCGGCGCGAGTAAAGTCCACGATTCCGACGAAAATGCATCCTCAACGGTGCAGTTAATACATCTC
>WNFU01022809.1_pt1 | contig 13275 bp, 9 predicted proteins | sample 5400121 | NCBI WGS metagenome assembly WNFU01 (sample SAMN13153360, study PRJNA577476) | soil metagenome | isolation source: 100 cm soil or saprolite under grassland replicate 1 | place: USA:California | collected 2016-06-15
ACGACTCGAACCCGATTCCGATGATTACCGGCTCCTGGTCCGCTGGATTTCGCTGGGAATGCCCTATGGCAAGCCGGTCGATCCAACCGTCGATCGCATCGAAGTCCTCCCGAAGGAGCGAACGATGGCGTTGAGCGCCGAACAGCAACTGGTGGTGTTGGCCCATTATACGGACGGTTCGGTCGAAGATGTCACACGCAGCGCTCTTTACGAAGCGAACGACAAGGAGATGGCCAAAACGGATGAGGCCGGTCACGTGAAGTTATACGAACAGCCCGGCGACGTGGCCGTGATGGTCCGGTATCAAGCCAAAGTCGCCGTCTTTCGCGCCACCATTCCGCTCGGCGCCCCGGTCGGGGACCTGCCGGCGCCGAAGAATTTCATCGACGAGCTGGTCTTCCAGAAACTGAGGAGCGTCGGTATGCCGCCCTCGGAGCTCTGTGATGACGCCACCTTTATACGCCGGGTCACGATTGACGTCGCCGGTCGTTTGCCGACGCCGGAAGAGGTGCGCCAGTTCATTGCCGAATGCGGCGCTTCGACCGGAGACGCATCCGCCGTTCCCCCTCACCCTGACCCTCTCCCTCAGGGAGAGGGAACAGCCGAGCGACGCGCGGAGAATTCCGCAGACGCGCTGGTCAGCAGCGGCGCGGCCAACAGCTCCTCCACCCTCTCCCCTGGGGAGAGGGTGGAGCTGTTGGGGAAAGGAGCGTCCGCTTACACCCCCGCATCGCGTCGCCAGGCCGCTCGGGAGGCTCTCATTGAGCGCCTGCTGGACAGTCCGGATTACGCCGACTACTTCGCCAACAAATGGAGCGGCTTGCTGCGCAATAAGCGCAACGACGCCAAACAAGCTCGCGGCGCTTACGCCTTCCATGACTGGATTCGCGAGAGCCTTGTCCAGAACAAACCTTACGATCAGTTCGTACGCGAAATTCTGGCTGCCTCGGGCGACATCCGCGAAAACCCGCCCGTGGCCTGGTACCGTCAGGTGCGCGAACCGCAGGCCCAACTCGAAGACAGCGCGCAACTCTTCCTCGGCATGAGATTGCAATGTGCGCAATGCCATCACCACCCGTTCGAAAAATGGAGCCAGAATGACTATTACAGTTTCGCCGCGTTCTTCAGTCAGGTCGGCCGGAAACCCGGCTCGCAACCTGGCGAAGAGATCATTTTCGCCCGGCACACGGTTCCCTCCGCCACCAACAAGAAGACCAAACAGCCCGTAAAACCAGCCGGGCTCGCCTCGAAGCCGGTGGACCTTTCGCCGGACGATGACGCGCGGCAGACGTTGGCAGACTGGATGACCGGCAAAGAGAACCCGTTCTTCGCCAAATCCCTGGTCAACCGGTATTGGAAGCATTTCTTCAATCGCGGCATCGTCGATCCCGAAGATGACATGCGCGAGACCAACCCGCCCACCAATCCCGAACTGCTCGCCGCCCTGGCGAAACATTTCGTCGAGAGCGGGTATGACCTCAAAGAGCTCTTGCGGACAATCCTTCGGTCGCAGATCTATCAACTCAGCGCCGTTCCGAATCGATACAACATGATCGATAAAAAGGATTTCTCACGATATTATCCGAAACGGCTGACGGCCGAGGTCTTGTTCGATGCGGTCAATCAGGTGACACGGTCCGAAGGCAAGTTCGAGGGCCTGCCAGCGGGCACGCGCGCTGTCTGCCTCCCGGATAACAGCTTTAACGCCGGCTCTTATTTCCTGACCGTGTTCGGCCGGCCGGATTCCTCCAGCGCCTGCGAATGCGAGCGCACGCAGGACGCCAGCCTCGCCCAGAGCCTGCACCTCCTCAACGCCAAGGAGATCCAGGATAAACTCTCCGCCGACAACGGTCGCGCCGCTGTGCTGGCGGCCGACATGCAACGCAGCGACGACGACAAAATCCGCGAGTTGTATTACTGGGCGTTTTCCCGGGAACCCAGCGCGGAAGAGCTGACGCTGGCAAAAGCCCACCTCGAAAAGAAGGTGAAGGAGAAGGATGGCAAAGAGGCGCCGATCCACAAGCGCGAGGCTTACGAGGACATCACCTGGGCGCTGCTCAACACGAAGGAGTTCTTGTTTAACCACTGAGCAAACTTCATGGTTTAACGACCAGAGAAGCGCCCGATTGAAATTGTCCGTGAGGTCAGCGCATACCGTGATGTCAAGAAGTCGCTCGACTAAAGATTTCGCGAAAAGGATCTCCGGTAGCGTCGCAATTTCAGCGATTTATCTTGCCGCATCTTCATCCGTGTGGGCCCAGCTTCCGGTCGCGCGGCTGTTCACTCTCTTCCCTCCCGGTGGCAAGGCCGGCACCACGTTGGAAGTCGCCGTGTCCGGCGCGGACCTGGACGACGCGAGCCAGCTACTCTTTTCGAATCCAAAGATCAGCGCCAAACCCAAGATCATCGGATCCACCGGCCAACCCGAGGCAAACAAGTTCACGATTACCATCGCAGCCGATGTCTCACCCGGCATTTACGAAGCACGGTTCGTAGGCCGCTTCGGTGTTTCCAATCCACGTAAGTTTGTCGTTGGCGATTTGCCGGAAGTCATTTCGCCGCCGACCAATCACACCGGGACCTCTGCCGCTGAGGTTGCGCCCGCGTGCGTCGTTAACGGCCGCGCCGATCCAAACGCGGCGGATAACTTCAAATTCGCCGCGAAGAAAGGTCAGCGTTTGCTCATCGAATGCCTGGCGCGGGAAATTGATTCGCGCCTGGACGAATCAATGGTGCTCCGCGACAGCAGCGGGCGCGAAATCCAGCGCAGCCGGCGCGGCGGACTGCTCGACTTCACCGCGCCCGCCGACGGACAGTACCTGCTCCGGATCCACGACTTCACGTACCGCGGCGGCGATGAATATTTTTATCGCCTCACCATCGGCGCCGGACCGCACATCGATTACATTTTCCCTCCGGCAGGCCTGCCGGCAACCAAAGGCAAATTTGATTTGTACGGCCGCAATCTTCCGGGCGCCGCACCAGCCAAAGAGCTTTCCGTGGACGGCAAACCGCTCGAGAAGTTGAACGTGGAAATTGAATTCTCAGGCGAGCCATCGTCGCGTCCGCTCGCCGTTGCCGGGTTTGCCCTCAAACCGGCCAGTTCGGTTCTCGATGGTTTGGAATATCGTCTCCGCACCCCCCAAGGCGTTTCCAATCCGGTCTTCGTCAGCCTGGCCACTGCGCCGGTCGTCCTCGAACAGGAGCCGAACAACAAACCGATCGAGGCTCAGAAGGTCGTCCTCCCGTGCGAAATCGCCGGACAATTTCACCCCGCCGGCGACGCGGACTGGTTTACCTTCGACGCGAACAAGGACGAGGTTTACTGGGTTGAAGTTTTTTCGGACCGACTGGGATTGCCGACGGACCCTTTCGTTTTCCTTCAGCGAGTCACCAAAAATGAGAAGGGGGAAGAGACCACCTCGACGATTCAGGAACTCTACGATTCGGACACGAACATCGGCGGCCCCGAATTCAATACCACGACGCGCGATCCCGCCGGGCGTTTCGAAGTGAAGGAGAGCGGCACGTATCGCCTCGAAGTCCGCGACCTGTTCGGCCGCTTGAGGAGCAGTCCGCGGCACGTGTATCGGCTTTCGCTGCGAAAAGAATCGCCCGATTTTCGGATCGTGGCATTGCCTCAGCCTCCGCCCCCGGTGAACAAGGACGCAAAGGAAGCCCTGCTCTGGACTCCACTGTTGCGACGTGGGGAAACGATACCCGTCAAAGTGCTGGCCCTGCGTCGGGACAATTTCAACGGCGAAATCGAACTCGGCGTTGAGGGGTTGCCAAAAGGCGTCACCTTCGCCCCTGACATCATCGAGGCAAACCAGAACTCAAAACTGCTCCTCCTCACTGCCACTGACGATGCCGAAAATTGGTGGGGTCCGATCACCATCGTCGGCAAAGCCAAGGTCGGCGATTCACAGATCACTCGAGCGGCTCGTGCCGCATCGCTCGCGTGGACGGTCCCGGATTACAACAACGAGGCGATTTCATCCCGTCTGACCGATGCGCTTTTTCTTGCGGTCAGCAGTGTTGAGTCAACGCCGATCACCGTTGAATCCGCCGAAAGGAAAATCTGGGAAGCAGCGGCAGGCGCGAAGCTGCAAATTCCACTCAAAGTGCTTCACCGGGGAGAGTTCAATGAAGGTTTGAAGCTCAAGGCGACCGGCGTTGGTGCGTTGGACTCACTGAAGGAATTGGACGTTGACGGGAAAACCAACGCAGCCACGCTGGAAATCGATCTCGCCCAGCAAAAGCTCCCGCCGGGCACGCACACGTTCTGTTTGCAGGCCCAGACCCGAGGCAAATATCGGAACGACCCCGAAGGAGCCAAGCAAGCCGAAGCAGCGTCCAAGCAGGCCGAGAAGCTGGCCGCGGACCTGATGGCGGAGGTCAAGAAGGCGGAAGAAGCGCTGGTTGCAGTAACTCAGACCGCTGAGGCGGCGGACGCAGAAGCCAAGGCTGGCAGCGAGAAACTGGTCTCGGCCAGGAGCGCGGCGGAGCAGGCGCCGGCAGACGAGGAGTTGGTTTCGGCCAGGGACTGCGCCGAGGAGGAGGCCCAAACTCTGGCCGAAAAAGCACGCTTGGCCGCGGACGCCAGAGACATGGCCGTGAAAGCGGTTGAAGAGGCCACCGCAAAGGCGAAAGCCGCCGAAAAGAAAAAAGCAACCACCGCCGAACGCGCCAAGCAGGCGAATCAACGGGCGCAACCCAAAGACGTCACGGTCACAATCTATTCGGCACCGATTTCGATTCGCGTGAAGGAAGAGGTGAAGCAGTGATGCCGCAGAATTGCATACTGCGCACCGCTGAAACTCGTCGGACATCCGGAGAGGCCGGACAACTGGCCGTAATGCCATTCGGAAATTCGGAAATGGATGTCCCGGAAGGATGGCTGAAAGAGGGCTATCCGTTCACCCGTCCCTTCGGGACTCGAATTTTATCGGCCACAATCCCCGCGACCGTCTCCTTCGACAACCTGTTTCACCTTCCGACCGCAGAACATCGAACATCCAACTCCCACCTTCCAACTCCCAAGGCGGCAGCGCATTTCGCCGGGATCGATGTTCGGCGTTGGATGTTCGGTGTTCGATGTTTTTGTTCCGTCTGGCTCAGCCTGTTCCGCACGGGGTCACTAATCGCCGCATTGCTCGCCCTTGGCACCGTCTCGACCCGCTCCCAGGAAGAGCCATCCGACAGCGATCATCATCTCAGTATCCCCATCTCCCAACTCAAGCGCTCCACTCGGGTTGACTTCGACACGGAGATCCTTCCCGTCCTGAAAAACCATTGCCTGGCCTGTCACAACAAGACCACGGCCAAAGCCGGACTGGTTCTCGAAACACCGGCCGACATTATAAAAGGAGGCGACTCCGGCCCTGCGGTCGTGCCAAAGCAAAGCGGCTCGAGCCTCGTCTTGAAGGCGGCCGCACACCAGCTCGAAGACACCGTCATGCCGCCGCCGAACAACAAGGTCCAGGCGTCCAACCTCTCACCGGACGAATTGGGTCTGCTCAAACTGTGGATCGATCAGGGCGCGAAAGGATCCCTCGCCATCGCCCGCCCCATTGAGTGGCAACCGCTTCCCGAAGGCCTGAATCCAATTTTCACGGTCGCGCTCACGTCCGACGGACAATTCGCCGCTTGCGCCCGCGCCAACCAGATCTTCATTTACCACCTCCCTTCGACACAACTGGTCACGCGCTTGACCGATCCGCAGTTGGTCAAAGGCGGTGCCAAGCCGGGCGTCGCCCATCGCGACCTCGTGCACGCCTTTCCGGTTTTCACCCGACAGCAAGAGGCTCTGCTCCGGCTCGAGCGACCAACATCTTGCCATCTGGTCTGTCCCGGACGGCAAGCTTGTCACGCGGGTTCAGACACCGGCAAAGATCAACGCTGTGACGTGGCTGAACGATGGTCGGCAAATTGCCTCGGGCGGCGACGACCAGATCGTCCGCATCTGGTTCCTGGATTCCGCGCAATCGGAGCTGCTTCCCGTCAAAGACCTCCGGGGTCACATCGGTCCGGTCAGCGCGCTGGACACCGTTCCGACCGCTGCGCTGCAAATCATTTCCGGAAGCAGCGATGGTACAGTGCGCCTGTGGAACGTCGAAGATGGGCAGAGCGTGCGCCAGGTCCAACAGGGCGGACCAGTCTCGGCGCTCGCTGTTCGTCGCGACGGCAAGCGGTTCGCTTCGGCCGGATTGAACCATGTCGCCAAACTCTGGGACGCCGCGGAAGGAAAACAAATTGCCGAGCTTAAGGGAGATTGGCAGGAGCACGAATATGTCGCGGACCGCGAACGCTTTCTTGCCTTCGCCAAATCCGAGGTGGATTTCCAAAAGGCGACACTGAAAGGCGCGGAGACCAATCAGACTGCCGTCGCCCAACGGGTTAAGAAGGCCGCCGATGCCATCGAATCGGCTGAGAAGGCGCTGGCCGAAAAGCAAAAGCGCGTCGAAGAAAGCCGGGAAGCCAAAGCGGCCATTGAAAAGACTCTGGAACAGGTCAAGGCAGACCTTGGGAAAGCAACCGAGTCGTTTGGGGCAACCGAGCGCGCGGCCAAAGACGCCGAGACGCGTGCGAAGTCAATTAAGGAAAGCCCGGCTGAAACCAATGAGGCGATTGAAAGCGCCGCCAGGGAGGCCGCCGCGAAAGCGAAAGCTGCCGCGGAAGCCAAAGCCGCGTTCGATAAACTCGCTGCCGAGATACAGGAAAAACAAAAACAGACCGGTGAAAAGCTTAAAGCAGCGGCCAAGACACTCGAAGACGTGGAGAAGGAACTCCAGAAGGCTGAGCGGACGAAATCGAACGCCACGACGGAACTCGAATTAGCCAACCCGGCTTCCGAAAAAGCCAGCCAGGCGGTGGAGAAGGCCAAAACCGCGATTCTAAAGGCCGAATCCGAACAAAAGGACGCGGAAACAGAGTTGGGTGCGGCGAAGAAACTCGCTGCTGAATCCGAGCAACCGATTCGCTCGCTCGCCTTTTCGCCCGACAATCTGACACTGGCGACTGCGGGCGACGATCGAACGGTTCACACCTGGAGTGCGGATAATGGCGTTGGGTTTGACACTCTCAACGGGCACCAGGGCGTTGTCTTCGCTGTCGCGTTCACAAGCGACGCTAATCCGATCTCGGGTGCCGCGGATCGAAGCCTGATATTTTGGGAGTCGCGGGCGCCGTGGAAGCTCGAACGCACCATCGGCACGGGCGACGCCAGCTCACCGATTGTCGATCGCGTCAATGCCCTGAAGTTCAGCCCGGACGGCAAGCGACTGGCCACCGGCGGCGGTGAACCGACCCGTGGAGGCGAAATCCTGATCTGGGAAGCGGCGAATGGAAGCCTGTTACAGGCGCTCACCAACATCCACAGTGACGCCGTTTTCGGGCTGGATTTCACACGCGACGGCAAATACCTGGCGTCCTCCGCGGCGGACAAGTTCGTGAAAGTGGTCGAACTGGACACCGGCAGGGTCGTCAAACAGTTCGAGGGCCACACGCACCACGTTCTGGGCGTCAGTTGGAAGCAGGACGGCCGGACGCTGGCGAGTTCCGGCGCGGACAACGTCATCAAGATTTGGGATTTCGTCAGCGGCGACCGGAAGAAGAACATCACCGGTTCCGACAAGGAAGTTACCTCGATCTGCTTCGTCGGCTACACGGACCAGGCCTTGGTTGCGTCCGGCGACAGCAAGGTTCGATTGATTAAAGATGATGGTACCGAGGTTCGCTCCTTTGCAGGTGCCGCGGACTTTGTCCATTCCGCCGCCACGACACCGGACGGACGCGTTGTAGTCGCCGGCGGCCAGGACGGTGTGTTGCGGGTTTGGAATGGCACGGATGGCCAACTGCTGGCGTCATTTCCACCGCCCGCGACGAAATGATGTTATCTGGGACCCGCCGCGGTCTTCTTAAGCGGACGAACGGGGATCGAGCCGGGAAGGGCTCTGAGCGCATCTCAGTACCTGAACATCTTTGCTGCGCCTACGTTCGCGCCGGCGGCGCAAAAAGCCAATACGCCGAGTCTGGAGAGGACCGTTTCCCAGCCGCCGCCGAAGCTGATGAGTTGGTGCAACGCATCCATCGCCCAACCGGTCGGGACACAGTAAGCGACGAATTGTAACGTGGCCGGGACGATTTCCAGAGGCCACCAGCATCCGCCGAGCGCCGCCATGATCGAGCTCGCCAGCACGCACAGGCCGATGATTTTATCCTCGTTTTCCACTACGGCACCGATCCACACGCCCAGGGAAGCCGCCAGCCACGCGTAGAGGCCGAGCGTCAGGAGGATCGCGAACAGGTGTTGACCCAGGTTGACTTTGAAGATGAATTGGCCAAGCAAGAGGAAGAAAATAATCTGCACGCCGCCCAGCAGGAACCGGCCATAAACTTTTCCCAGGACCAATTCCCATCGGCGAATCGGATACACCGCCAACCGCCGCAACACACCCTCCGCACGTTCGCTGGCGACGCTCGCTCCGCCGAAGATCATGAGGTTCATCATCAGGAATTGCACCAGGGTGCCGGGCAGCGACTGCTGAAATCCGGACGGGCTCGGATTGCGGCCGGCGAATTGCGCCTTCAGGCTCACGGGATTCTCCGACTTCGCCAGCGCGCGCAGTTCCGATTCGCTAACGGGCTCCTGGCTTCGGGACGCCAGCTCGAACAAGTGCGAGTTCAGCGCAACGACCGCACGAATCAATCGCAGTTCGATGAGGAAGGCCGACTCCCCGCCCGAGCCTTCGACCTGGAAGAATTCCACTTTCGCCGGCTCCGTCTTCAGGACCTTCCCGGTAAAGTCAGCCGGGATGCGAATGCCGCGTTCCGCTTCGCCGCGTTTGGTGTCGTCAACGAGGCGCATGCCCTGCGCGTCCAGTTCCTCCAGCAACAGCGTTCCGAGGAAGCCGGCGTCGCGATTCTCGATGAGCACAGCCGGGCGCGGGTTGGCCGGATCGCCGGATCTGCGGAAGGCCATTCCGAAGAAATAGACGAACACCAACGGAACGATGAATAACCAGACGTAGCCCGCCTTCATGCGCAGGAAGAGGCGGATGTCGTTGTGGCCGATTTGGAGGACGCGTTTCATGCCCGGAGTCCCTTGGCCAGCAGACGCTGGAAAATCCATGACGCTGCGAGCACCAGCGCCAGCCCCAAAACCAGGAGTTTCAACGCAGCCCAACTCCACGGCAGGTCACCGCCCGATTGCAACGCGCGCAGCGCCTCGATGAACCAATAATTCGGCAGGAGCGGACTGAGGTGGTCGCGGAATAAAGGCGGCAGATTTCTGGCGGGAAAGAAGCTGCCGCCGACGAACGCCAGGCACATCACGATGACACCATTCACGGCATTGGCGCGGCGCTCGCTTCGCGCCAATGCGGCGATGAAGGCCATGAACCCCGCTGCGAACAAGCCGAAAGCCAGAATCACCGCCGTCATCGCCAACGGCCTCTCCCAATGGATACCGAAGATCAGGACACCGCCGCCAAACATGACGATGCTGCCGAGCATCACGATCGCCATTGCGAGAAGCACCTTGGAAATCACGAAGGTCAGCAACCGTTCGTGCAGCGTTCGGAACCGGTCGAGCGTCCGTCCCCTGACTTCGCGGTAGAGGTCGCGAATCGCGTGGTCGGCGAGGAACAACAGGAACATCGCCGCCAGGCCCGGCAGGAGAAAGGCGAAGATGTTCAGCGCCGCTCCTTCGGATTTGGCCTTCTTGCGAGTAGTCGTTTCGTAACCGACCAGCGGCGGAAACAGGTACTGCTCGGCCTTTTCGAACTTCTCACCGGCGCGGACGATGAGTTCGGCGATTCGCTTCATGTCCGGCCGTCCCTCTTTCTCGAGGATCGCTTTCCATTCCGGCAGATCCGAACGCAGGTTGCGGGCAACGGCATTCAAGCTCGTAACCGCGACTTGCAGGAGTTCCTCCAGGATCGCCGGATAAATCGATTGTGCCGGGTTCTTGATCAGCTCGAAAGCGACTGGCCGATCACCCGTCAGATAGCTTCGGGTGAACCCCTCCGGAATGATCAGCACCGCGCTGATTTTGTTGTCATTGATTTGCTGGAGAGCTTCCTCCCGTTTGAGGAAGCGGGCCTCCAGGTGTTTCTTCATATCGCCCTGGTTTATCGCGGCCCGCAGCAAGCTGCTCAACACGGAGTCGTCATCGTCCACGACGGCCACCTGGATCGGACCGAGGCCGCCGCCTTTGGAGGAAGGGCCGAACACGAGGCCTATCAGCGCGGTGATGCAGAGCGGCAGCGCGAGATTGAGCAGATACGGCCAGGGATTGTGCCGAGCGCGCCTGAGGTCTTTGACGAGCAGCGTCCAGAGCATGGCTACTCGCGCAGTTCCCGGCCGGTGAGCTGCAGGAAAACGTCGTTCAGGCTGGGCCGCTTCAAGGTCACGTTTTCCACGCGCACGGGCAATTCGAGCAAATCGCGCAGACATTCCGAAGGATGCCGGCTGGTCTGAGCGGACACGACCAGTTGGTGATCCAACTTCTGAATGATGCGAAAGCGCTCATGAAATCCCGGCCACTCATCCGGACGGGCCTGGTGCAGGTTGCCCTCCAGCACGAACAGTTGGTCGCCGCCGAGGCGCTTTTGAAGTTCCGGCAGGGTTCCTTCCGCCAGCAACTTGCCGTGATCAATAATGCCGATGCGACTGCACAACGTCTCCGCTTCCTCGAGGTAATGCGTCGTGTAAAGGATGGCAGCCCCTTCCGCGCCGAGCTGGCGCACGAATTCGAGGATGTTCGCGCGCGCCTGCGGGTCGATGCCGACGGTTGGCTCATCCAGGAGCAGCAGTTTCGGGCGATGCAGGAGCGCGCAGCCGATGTTGATGCGACGCTTCATGCCACCGGAGTAATCCTTCACCGCGTCGCGCGCTCGGTCGGCGAGCGACAACGCCTCCAGCACCTCCCCTCCTAAAGCGCAACCTCCTGCGGCACCACGCCCATGATCTTCTGCGCGCGAGCTGGATTGGCCCAGAAATCCGCGCCATCGACCGCGACTTTGCCCGCGTCGGGCCGCAGCAGACCGGAGATCATCGAGATCGTGGTGGTTTTGCCCGCGCCGTTGGGGCCGAGCAGGCCGTAAATCTCACCCGCCCGCACCTCGAAACAGACATCGCTCACGGCGTGCACGTCGCCGAATGCTTTGTAAAGTCCGCTGACTTGCAGGAGGGACGCCATGGTGACGAAACGACTGGTAGCCGAAAAGAGCGTCTTGGCATAGGGAAAAACGCCCGGCCCCGTGGCGAAGATCCAACCGCAAAGCTCAAAGTTCGAAGTGAGCAGTCTCGGATCTCATCCGTCATAAGTTCTCTGGAACAACTAAGGGAGGCCATTGCTTCTACGGCCCTGATCCAAAACGAGGCCACACTGGCGACGCAACGCCGCGAAGAAGCAGCTTTGCCGTCCAAGCCCAAGCGAGGTCAGAAGTCGAAGCCCATCTTCTCCTGCGAGAAACGAGTCGCCGAGCGTGAACACGGCGGCTTTACCGCACTTTCGCGAGCGCTGCTTCCATCGCACGATCCGCCTCGGCCTCTTCCGCGATGGCTTCGATGGTCGCTTGCGAGACGTTGGCCGCTTTCAAAATTTGCTCAAAACGTATCGGCACAGCACTGTCGCCGGGGTCTCGCCACTCCGGGAGTTTATGGGTGTAATCCACCAGTGCCCATTCATCCAAGGACTGGAATTTCGCGAAAAGCTCGTCAATCAAAGCGACTTCAGCCTGCGAAAGTTCCGATGTGTCCGGGACGCCACTGAACTTCACCGTGTAAACATACCAGTTTGGGCGTGGAATGAACTTGTGCCATTCGCTTGGACTAAGGTCTTGCTTCTTGTGAGAAACAAGATCGTAAATCCGACTCAGAACCGGGCCATGTCTCATCGCGACAACCCAATCACCAGTGACAGGTCTGCCAAATCGAAGGAGCGCCTCCCTATCAATCAAGTAAAGGAGCTTCATCAGCGCGAGGTAGTTCATCTCGCCTCCGCTGTGCTCAATCAAACGCGCGGCGGTCTGAACGGCCTTGCGCTCGTTGAAGGTGAACTTGATGGGCTTCACAGAGTCTCAGAACTTACTGTATCACACTGTGTGACAGTGTGTGACAACGTATATACATAAGTGTAATACAGAACGTCAAACGTCAAAGCGGTCACGGGCGCGCCTTGACACGCCCACCAAGGGAGGGAGGCGCTACGGGGCCGCCCAAATCCCTTCAAGGACGAGCGAAGCGATGTTCTTGCCTTTGTATCCCCCAGCACCGCTTCTTCCGCTGGCAGTAAAACGGGCAAGCCAGAAGGTTTGCCCGACCGATTTGGTGGGAGTATCAAGCAACTCAAGCGCGTCCTGCGCGGAAGATGCGCCCGGCGGCCACCTCGATTGCCCTCTGAAAAGCAGGTCGGAGACTGCAAATTCATCCTCGCCCGATTTGACCGGAGACTGCGCGCCAGGTCGTAAACCATAGCAGCGACGAAAAGGCTGGCGATTAACGAGACGACTGGAACGTAAACGGAGATGCCGGACGCGAGCAGGGCAATGAGAATCGTTGCAATAACCCGCCGCTGATGTTGAAGCAATGGTCAGGGTCTCCATTGCCTTTCGGCGTTCACCGCGTCCACCACGTTTCGCTGGCGAGAAGACCATGCGGCTTAAGAAGTCTCCATTGCCTTTCGGCATTCACCGCGTCCACCACAATGCATGGCTGGACCTGAGCCGTTCTACAGGTTGGTGGGTTGTCTCCATTGCCTTTCGGCATTCACCGCGTCCACCACCCGCAGTTCTTCTTTGACCTTGCAAGAATGGTCGAGTCTCCATTGCCTTTCGGCATTCACCGCGTCCACCACATGACGCTCTCGGATTGGTTGGACGGCGAGGGCCAATTAGTCTCCATTGCCTTTCGGCATTCACCGCGTCCACCACCCTACACAAAGCACCGTGATGAATGGGTTGTGCGTGTCGTCTCCATTGCCATTCACCGCGTCCACCACACCCTCCGCTTACCTGCCTGTACCCCTATTCCATGCCTAAGTCTCCATTGCCTTTCGGCATTCACCGCGTCCACCACTGCAAGGCCAGTTTTTGAAGGCCTTGCCAATCTATCAGTCTCCATTGCCTTTCGGCATTCACCGCGTCCACCACGCGCTCGCCGTTTGGGGCGGAGATCGCGCCCGAATCATGGAGTCTCCATTGCCTTTCGGCATTCACCGCGTCCACCACATGACGCTCTCGGATTGGTTGGACGGCGAGGGCCAATTAG
>WNFU01033913.1_pt1 | contig 13274 bp, 9 predicted proteins | sample 5400121 | NCBI WGS metagenome assembly WNFU01 (sample SAMN13153360, study PRJNA577476) | soil metagenome | isolation source: 100 cm soil or saprolite under grassland replicate 1 | place: USA:California | collected 2016-06-15
GCGGAGCACGACACGCTGCTGGAGCGCCTGCGGCGCCGGATCCACCTGGAGCACGGCCTGCTGCTCGGACTGGCACTCACGCTGGCGGGCGCCGGCGTCCTGGTGGCGGTCTTCGTGCGCTGGGCCCAGGCGGGCTTCGGCCCGCTCGGCGACGAGTACCCGACGGCGCTGGGAGTGACGCTCGTCGGACTCGGAGTGCAGACGGTCTTCGGCTCCTTCTTCATCAGCCTGCTGACGATGCGTTCGCGCCGCGACGAGCAGACGGCGCGGGAACCGATCGTCGTCACCGAACGCGCCCGGGAGCATGTGACGCACTAATTGCGGATCTGCCTCGTCTACGACCACCTGTTCCCGCAGACGATCGGTGGAGCCGAACGGTGGCTGCGCGACCTCGCGCTGCGGCTCGCGGCCTCCGGCCACGAGGTGACGTACCTGACGATGAGGCACTGGCCCCGCGAGGCACCACCCACTCTCCCCGGCATCCGCATTCTCGGCCTGACGGACCCCGGCCGCGTCTACGACGCGGAGAGGCGAACACTCGGCCCACCGGTGCGGTTCGGGGCTGCGGTGGCGCGACACCTCGTTCGTCACGGAAGGGACTACGACGTCGTCCACACCGGAGCTTTCCCGTACTTCCCACTGCTTGCGGCGGCTGCGGCGAGACGACGAGGTCGCTACCGGATCTTCGTCGACTGGTACGAGGTGTGGACGCGCGACTACTGGCGTCGCTACGCCGGTTGGGCCGTCGGGACGATCGGCTGGCTCGTCCAGCGCGCGTGCGTCCGGCAAGCGCATCGCGCCTTCTGTCTGTCGCAACTGCACGCCGCACGCCTGGTCGCGGAGGGCTATCCCGAGGCGCCAACGGTTCTGCCCGGCATCTACGACGGCCCGATGGAACCAGCGCCGTGCCGGGAGTTCGACGACAACCTTGTCGTCTTCGCGGGACGTCTCGTGCGGGAGAAGCGCGTCGACGCGCTCGTCCGAGCGTTTGCGCGGGCGCGGGAACGACACGCCGATCTTCGTCTCGAGATCTATGGAGACGGACCACAGCGTTCGCGCGTCGAGGCTCTCGTAGGCGACCTCGGGCAGGGGCAGAGTGTGCGCGTCGCTGGACACCGTCCTGAGGAGGAGGTCGCGGCCGCGCTCGGCCGAGCCGCGTGCCTCGCAAGCGCCTCCGAACGTGAGGGCTACGGCCTCGTCGTGGTGGAGGCGGCTGCGCACGGAACGCCGAGCGTCGTCGTCGCCGGTGCCGAGAACGCAGCGACCGAGCTCGTCCACGACGGCGTGAATGGGGCGATCGCGCGCGACGCGTCACCGGAGGAGCTCGCCGATGCGATGTTGCGGGTCGTCGACGCCGGGCGGTCTCTACGGACGTCCACGTCCAACTGGTTCGCGACGAACGCCGAACGGCTGAGCCTCCAGACATCGCTGGAACTGGTTGTCCGTGCCTATTCGGAGACGCCCGAGCCCCGTCGGGCCAGCCCGGTAGCGTCCCCTTGACGGTTCCCGATACCACTCAGATAGCGGAGGCTGCAGTCGAGGAATCCGTGCCGCCGGCGGTTCCGAGCGGCACGCGCAGCGGCGTGCTCCTGGGCGCCGCCTCGGGGGCCGCGATCGTGGCGAACTACGCCTTCCTGCTCGCTGCGGGTCGGCTTCTCGGCAGTGAGGAGTACGGATCGCTCGCGGCGCTCCTTGGGCTCCTCGCCGTAGTGCTCATCCCGGCGAGCGCGGTGCAAATGGCTGTCTCGCGCGAGATCTCGCGACTCGTGGCGGGGGGACAGTCAGACCGGGCCGATTCGTTCGCCCGCGCCGTGTTGCGGCTGGCGCTGATCGGAACCGTGCCGCTCCTCGCTGTGGCCCTCGCCCTCGCGGTCCCGCTCGCCCACCTGCTCAACATCGACTCGGCCGGCGTCGTCGTGCTGGCGGAGGTCGCCTTCGCGACCGCGCTGGTTTTCCCGGCCGCTGCAGGCGTACTCCAGGGACGCCAGCGCTTCCACGCGCTCGCCGTCCTGTACGTCTTTCCTTTTGTCCTGCGGCTCGTGCTTCTGGCCGTCGTCGCGTCGGCGGGCTACCGCCTCGGCGGCGCGATCCTCGCAACCGTCGCCTCCACGATCGCCGGGACGCTCGTCACGATCGCGTTGATCCGCGAGCCCCTTGGACGCGGAGCGCGGTTCACGGCGCCGCCGCTCCGGCCTTTCCTCCGCTACCTCGCTCCGGTCGGCATCGGCCTCATCGGAATCGCTCTCCTCACCCATATCGACATCCTGGTCGTAAAGGCCCGATTCTCCGGCGACGACGCCGGGGCATACGGCGCCGCGTCGGCTTTCGCGCGCGTCGGCTTCTTTTTGCCGACGACCATTCTCGCCGTCCTGTTCCCGCGAACGGCGGCACGACAGGCTCGTGGAGAGGAAACCGAAGACATCCTCGGCCGCTCGTTGCTGGCCACCGCGGCCTTCTGCGCGGCGCTCGCACTTTTTTACGCAGCGGCGGGCGTCGGGCTCATCGCGACGACGTTCGGATCGGACTTCGCCGAGGGCGGCCGTATTCTCGGGCCCTTCGCGCTGGCCATCGGGCTGTTCTCGCTTGCCAACATCCTCGTCGGCTACGACCTCTCGCGAGGCGAGACGCGTTACGCCTGGATCGTCGCCGGAGGCGTCGTCGTGCAGGTCGCCATCCTCGCGCTCGTGCCTACGAGCCTGCGCGGTGTGGTCTGGGCGAACGTCGTGGTGGGTGTCGCGCTGATCGCCGCGCACGAGATCTTCGTCGGCTCGAGTGCGCGGGCGATTCGCGCCGGCCTCCACCACGTGCGCGGCGCGGCGGTCACCGCCCGCGCCGTGCTCCCGGAGGCGGCGATTGTGTTGCTTGGGTCGACGGCGTTCGTTTGCGCGCTCTTCTGGCCGATCGTCGTCCATCTCGGCTCGACGATCATCGGCTCGCCCGGCTCGGACGCGACGGCGACGGTCGCGGGAATCTGGCAGGACCGGCACGAGAGCGGGTACCACCTGCTCGGCTCGACGCACCACACGCTCAGCGGCGCCCCGTTCGGGTGGGACGAGACGAACGCGCTCAATGTGCAGGTCATGCTCGCGTACTACCCGACGTACCTCGTCGCGCACGTCGTCGGCGACGTCGCGGCGTTCAATCTCGTCACGCTCGCCGGCTACGTCCTCTCGGGAGCGACGATGTACCTGCTCGTTCGCTATCTCGGTTGCGGACGCTTCGTCGCGGCTTGGGCCGCACTTGTCTTCATCGTGTTTCCGTGGCATATCGCCCGTGCCGAGCACGCGTCGCTCCTGCACCTGGAGGTGTTCGCGCTGCTACTCCTTGCGCTCGTTGCGGCGGCCCGGCGGCCGACGTGGATCCGATTCGCACTCGTGGGCGTGGCGACGCTCGCCTGCTGGCTGATGTCGGGGTATTTCGGACCGATGGCTGTCGTCGCCGCCGTGGCCTTCGCCGTTGCCGCGGGGCTGATGTCGAACGCGCGGCGAGGTGCCCTGCTCGTGCTCGGCTCGACAGCATCGGCCCTGATTGCCAGTGCGATCGTCGCAATCGCCGCGGTCGCGTCGAACACGAATGCCGGTGTCGGACTCGAGCGTGCCGTGGGCGACCTCTCCATCTTTGGTCTTCGACCGACTGAGCTCGTCGTCCCACCGGTCGGCAATCTCGTACTCGGCGACAGACTCGACTCGTTCTGGTACACGCATCGCCACGGGTCGAATCCCACTGAGACGACGAACTACCTCGGCCTGCTCACGCTCATCTTGGCCCTCGCCTGGCTCGTCTTGGCGTGGCGTCGGCGGCGAACCCTCGATCCGCGCGTCCGGATCGCGACGGTCGGTCTCGTCGCGGCGTTCCTCGCCGGGCTGCTGTTCGCCGCACCTAGTCCAATCCTGCTCTTCGGGCACGAGGTGCAGACACCGGCGCGTCTTCTGTGGGGGGTGGTACCGGCATTTCGGGTGATCTCTCGCTGGGACGCCTTCCTGATGGCCGCGCTCGTGCCGCTGTCGGCCCTCGGGCTGCAGGCCGTCTGGCGCGCGCTTGCGCGACGCCGGCGGCTCGCGCTACCGGTGGCGATCGTGGCTGCGGCAATGATCGTGTCGTTCCTCGAGCTCACTATCCATCCGGCGCAGGCCCATTTCCGCACCCGGCCCGTTCCGGCCGAGTATGCCGCCGTCGAGCGCACGCCTCGCGGCGTCCTCGTCGAGTATCCGCTCGGTTACGCCGACGTCTACCGCCTCTGGCAGGGCCAGCACGGCCGGCCGCTGCTGAACGGAGCACCGCCCGACACGCGGGCCGACTACGCGCGGCTCGTCTTGCTCGAACCCCGCCACTGCCGACGGTTACAGACTCGTCGGCAGATTCGCCGACGGTGCCTCCGTCTGGCGGGTGGTCGCTCAACCGGCGCCGGCGCTCGTCACGCTGCCGGGCGGTTTCGCGAAACCGCGCCGCGTCGGCAATTACGTCGGTTACCCGTTCGTCTCGCCGTCCGGCGTCGGTGTGCTCGAGTTCACCGCGAGGACGCAGAGAGTAGTCCGGCTCTTCTTCGACGCAGTTCCGCCGCAGGGCGCACAGCGACCATTGCGCGTTGCCGACGCCAACGGCGAGCAGGCGTTCACGCTCAACGGAAGGACGGTTGTCTCCCTGACCGTCGAAATACCGCGTGGCGTCTCACAGCTGCTGGTGAAGACCGACCCGGCGGCGACGTCGGAGCAGGACGCCATCGTCTTGTCAGCGCCGCATACCGAGAAGGCGTCGGGCGAGCCAGCGCTCCACGCGGACATGATCTCGCCGGACCCTGGATTCTGATCGCCGGCAGCCGGTGAACTTGCGGCCCCGCTTCCTGCTGACATTCCTCGCCTGGTCCCGCGGCCTCTCGGGCGGCGATCGACACGTACTCGAGGTGGCCGCACGCTGGCGCGAGCACGTCGACGTTGCCGTGCTCGCTCCACCCGGAGCGGCTGCGACCTTTCGCGCGCTTCTCGGCGACGTGCCGACGTACGAGCTGGGTTCCGGCGGAGGTCGCCGAGCGGCCGCGGGGCCAATCCTCGCGCTCGAATACGTTAGACGGGCCGTCGCGGTGACGGTGCGGAAGCCTCCCTCCGCGGACGTCGTCATCGCGGCAAGCCACTTCACGTCCGACGCCGCTGGTCTTGCGGCACTTGTTCGTCGAGGCGCTCTCGGCGTGTCGTACGTCTACCACCTGATCGGCGCGCGGCAAGACCGGAGTGCGCGAACGCTCTGGAGCAAGGGTGACGAGCGCGTCGGCCTCGCATTGCTCCGACGCTTTGCGGACGTCGTGTTCGTCTCGAACGGGCCAACCGCCGCGGCGCTGACGACGCGCGGCTTTACACCCATTCACACAGCCGTCGGCGTCGATCTGGCGTCGTTCCGGCAGTCGAGTCCAGCTGAGCTCCCTCCACGGGCGGTATTCATCGGTCGCATGGCCCACACGAAGGGCGTGAACGACGCGATCGAAGCTTGGGCGCGGGTGCGCCGAGCCGTGCCCGATGCGCGGCTGGTGATGGTCGGAACGGGTCCGGAACGTGAGCCGGCCACAGCGCTCGCGCACACCCTTGGCCTCGCCGAGGCCGTCGAATGGCGTGGATTCGTGTCGGAGCAGGAGAAGCGGCGGATCCTGAGCGAAAGCCGGCTCCTCCTTGCGCCGAGCTACGAGGAGGGCTGGGGGATCTCGGTGTGCGAGGCGCTCGCGAGCGGGGTCCCCGTCGTCGCCTATCGACTTCCGGTCCTCGACGAGCTCTTCGGCTCGGCGTACGTAGGCGTAACGCCCGGTGATCTCGACGGGTTGGCCGAGGCGCCGGTTGAGACCGCGTAGTCCCGCGACGTGCGCATCCTGATCTTCAACTGGAAGGACCTCGCTCACCCTGCGGCGGGAGGAGCGGAGGTCCTGACCGAGCAGGTCGCGCGATCGCTCGTGACACGCGGGCATGCCGTCACCCTCTTCGCGGCCGCGGTCGAGGGCAGGCCGGACCGGGAGATCGTCGAGGGAGTCGAGATCCTCCGCCGGGGCACGCGAGTGGGCGTCTATCGAGCGGCGAGACGGTTTTGGTCCGAGCAAACGCCCGGCTCTTACGACGTCGTGATCGACGAGATCAACACGCGGCCGTTCCTGACGCCGCGCTGGATCCGCAAGACGCCCGTCGTCGCGCTCATCCATCAGCTCGCGCGGGAGATCTGGTTCTACGAGACGCCGTTTCCACTGTCGGCGGTCGGCCGGTACCTGCTCGAGCCGTGGTGGCTGCGCGCGTATCGCGATATCCCTGCGATGACGGTGTCCGCAAGCAGCGCCGAGTCGCTGGTTCGGTACCACGGCTGGCGCGACGTCACGGTCATTCCCGAGGGCTACACGCCGCATCCGGTTCCGCAGTTGCCGAAAGAACCTGAGCCGACGGTCGTCTTCCTCGGCCGGCTGGTCCCGATGAAGCGACCCGAAGACGCGATCGAGGCCTTCGGCATGCTGACGCAGCGGCTTCCGTCGGCGCGGCTCTGGCTGATCGGCGACGGCCCGCTCCTCGGGCGACTGCGAGACGGGGCGCCCGCAGGCGTCGAGTTCCTCGGACGTGTGGATCGCGGCGAGCTCGTCGATCGACTCGCGCGCGCGCATGTCCTCGTCACGACCTCCGTCCGCGAAGGGTGGGGGCTGAACGTCAGCGAGGCGGCCGCGTGCGGAACGCCGAGTATCGGCTACCACGTCCCAGGTCTCGTGGATTCGATCCCGGCTTCGGGTGGCGCGCTCGTCGAGCCGAGTCCCGAAGCACTCGCCGAAGCGCTCGGCGACGTCTTCTCGCATCGTCTGTCGCTGGAGCCGGCGGTCTCCACGGTTCCTTGGCCGGAAGTCGCCGCCGCCATCGAGCGCCGCCTCGACCAAGCCGTGGAGACGCGAAACCGCTAACGCTTCGAGACTGTGGACCGGGCGGGGACACCGGCAACAACCTCGCCAGGTGCTACGTCCTGCGTGACCACCGCGCCCGCGCCAACCAATGCATCGGCGCCGATCGTGACTCCCCCGAGGACGATCGCTCCCGAGCCGATGGTCGCCCCGTCCTCTACGCGCACCGTCAACAGGGTCCAATCCTCTTCGCCCGCGAGCTCACCTTGCTCATTGGTCGCCTTTGGAAACTTGTCATTCACAAACAGGACGCCGTGCCCGATGAAAACTCGGTCGCCGATGTGGACGCCGTCGCAGATGAACGTATGGCTCTGAATCTTGCACCGCGCTCCCACGACAGCCCCCCGCTGGATCTCGACGAAGGGTCCGACTCGCGTCTCGTCTCCGATGTTGCACTCGTAGAGATTCGTGAACGGCAGAACGATCACGCCGTCGCCGAATGTGACGTCCCTGATCAGGCGATAGGGCGCCTCATTCAAGGGCATCGTGGCCATCGCCTGACACACTAACCCAGCATGTCGGATCGCTCATTCACGTTTGTCTTGCCCACGCTCAACGCGTCTGGGCCGTTCTTCGAGCGAGCGCTGGGCTCGATCCGGCAGCAGGACTATCCACGCGAGCGCGTCGAGATCATCGTCGCCGACGGGGGGTCGACAGACGACACGCGCGAGGTGGCGAAGAGATCTGGAGCCCGAGTGATCGCGAACCCGAACAGATTGGCGGAATGGGGCGTAAAGGAGGGAATGGTGCGAGCGACCAACGAGATCGTGGTCGTCTTCGCAGCGGACAACGAGCTCACAGATCCTGGCTGGCTCGGCCGCATCGGCAGCCTCTTCGCCGGCCAACCGAGACTCAGTGCAGCGTTCGGCCGCCTGGTCTCAGCGGCGGACGATCCGCCGCTGAACAAGTACATCGAGCTCGTTCAGAGTGAACCACTGAATTGGTTTCTCAACCGGAACCTCGAGTGGTATCTCGAGCGCACTTCACCCGGACCGCACGGCTTCGCCCTGTTCGAGGTCGACCCGGCGCGGCCGCTCGTCTGGGGAGCGAACGGCCTCGCCGTCCGCCGCGAGCATGCGCTTCCGGCCTGGACGCGCGAGGGCTACGTCGCTGACGTCGATGCGTTTCACTCGATGGTACGCGCCGGCCATCGCCTCGTCGCGTACACGCAGGACCCGTACTGTTTTCACCACCAGGTGTCAACGCTCGGTGACCTACGGCGCAAGTGGCTGCGTAATGCCCGCCAGCACCTCGTGCATCAGGCGTCGTCCCGCGAGCTCGACTGGGTGCTGGTACCGGAATTTCGACGCCGCGCGTTGCTCTGGGCGGTGTACAGCCTGGTGCCCGTGGTCTCGGCTGCGGATGCGCTCTGGCGTGCAGGCCGCGACAGGTCGATCTACTGGATGTACCACCCAGCAGCGAGCCTGCTTCAGACGATCACGTACCTACAGGCACTCTCGTCGTCCAGAGCGGGACGCGCGCTTGTCAGACGCGCGCTTGCGCGACAACGCGGCTGACGACATCCACGACGCGCTCGATCTCCGTACCCTCGAGCTCGGGGAACATCGGCAGCGAGAGCGTCGTCTGGGCCCACTCCTCGGCCACCGGGAAGTCCCCTACGCCGTGACCGAGCATCGTCAGAGCGGGCTGAAGGTGGAGCGGAATCGGGTAGTGCATCCCGCTCGCTATTCCCGCCCGCGCGAGCTCGCCGCGGAGCTGCTCGCGATTCGGAATACGAATGACATAGAGGTGCCAGGCGGGAAGCGCCCAGGGCGCGACGAGCGGCGTCCTGGCGATCTCCGACAGGAGTTGGCTGTATGACGCCGCGTGCTCGCGCCTGAGTGCGTTCCAGCGGTCCAAGTGCCGGAGCTTCACGCGCAACACAGCCGCCTGCAGCGTGTCGAGTCGCTCGTTTCGCCCAAGCGCAACGTGCTCGTACTTCCGGCGCTGGCCGAGATCTCGAAGTATGCGGATCTTCTCGGCGAGCTCTTCGTCGCTCGTGACGACGGCCCCTGCGTCGCCGTAGGCACCGAGATTCTTACCGGGATAGAAGCTGAATGCAGCGATCCGTCCGAGAGATCCACAGCGCCGGCCGTTGTACTCGGCACCGTGGGCTTGTGCAGCATCCTCGATGAAGACGAGCCCGTGCTCGCGGCAGAGGGCCTCGAGCGGGCCTGCGTCGCACGGGTGACCGAAGAGGTGCACTCCTACGACAGCTCGTGTGCGATTCGTCACCGAGGCGGCAGCACGCTCGACATCGATCTGCCCGTACTGGTCGCAGTCCACGAGCACCGGGCGTGCCCGAAGCTGAAGCAGCGGTAGAACCGTGGCAATGAAGGTATTCGCGGGCGCGAGGACCTCGTCTCCTTCCGACACCGACGCAGTGGCCGACCGATGAGTACGCGGCCCATTCCTGCTCGAATGAAGTCACCTCCTCCCCGAGGATGTAATCCGTCGATTCGATCGCCTTGATCACGGCTCGGTCGATCTCGTCCTTGATCGACGCGTACTGGCGTGCAAGGTCTACGAACCGGATCTCGTTCAAGAGACCGCTGATTCGGGAGCGCTCACGTCGACCGGCGCGCCGCTGGCCCGAAGCGATTCCGTCGCCGCCTCGAGCACTGCGACCACGCGCCGCCCGGCCGCGCCGTCCGTGAGCGGCCGCTCACCCGATCGGCAGCAGCGGACGAATTCTGCGACCTGCTCCTTCAAGGGCTCCTGAGCTGGGATCTTCGGAATGACGATGTCACCGTCTCGGATGATCGCCCGGTATTCACCGAACTCAGTTCCGCGCGCCGACTCCGAGACGGCCTCGTAACTCGCACCCTTGTCGAAGATCTTCAGCTTCTCATCGACTGCGACGTCGTCGAACACAACCATGCGTCGTTCTCCGATCGCCGTCAGACGCCGCACCTTGTACGGGTCGATCCAGGAAACGTGCAGTCCGGCGATCGCACCGCTCTCGAAGCGAAGCTGCGCGAAGACGACGTCCTCGACGTCGTCTCGCAGAAACGGTTGTCCGCTGGCGCTAACTGAGATGGGTTCCTCGCCGAACAGGAAGAACAGAATCGAGAGATCGTGGGGGGCAAGGTCCCAGAGCACGTTCACGTCCTGCCGGATCGGACCGAGCCCGGTGCGGACCGCATGCGCGTACAGCAACCGCCCGATGCTCCCGTCTTCGATGAGGTCATGCATCCTCCGCACTGCAGGGTTGAAGAGGAACGTGTGCCCGACGAACAACACGCGGCTCGACCGGTCGGCCGCTGCGATCAGATCGTCGCACTCTGTCACCGTCGCGGCCAGCGGCTTCTCACAGAGCACGTGCTTCCCCGCCTCGAGCGCTTCCAGCGCCAGCCGGTAGTGGCTCGTCGTCGGCGTCGCCACGATCAGAGCATCGACATCGCCGGCTGAGAGCACGTCACTGACGTCGGTCGTTGCCCGGACATGACGGGTGCGCGCCTGCATGAACGCAAGCGCCTCGCGCGAGGTGTCGCAGATCGCGACGAGCTCGACGTCCGGCAGCTCGGTGACGACGCGCGCGTAGTTTGGGCCCCAGTAGCCGAGACCGATAAGGCCCACGCGAATGACGTCGAGCGGGGACGTTTCCTTCACCACGACTTCGTCAGCCCTTGGAGGAACCCGGCGAGATACGCAGCCTGGGTAGCGACAACACCAAGAGGCTCGAGGACACCGACGGCGACGGAGCGAAAGCGTACGGCGGCATGGACCCCGCTCACCGCGAGCGCACCCGCATAGAGAAGGACGAGTACGAGACCTGTCGTGTGCGCGCTTCCGCTCACGAGCAACAGGGCTCCGCCGGCGAACGCGGCGGCTGCCGGCGCGAGCGATCGAGCCGTCGCGCCGCTCAAGCTCCTGCCCCGAGTAAGACGGGCCGCTTGGCCACGCGCCCGAGCGTGCCGGATCGTCCCACGGAGGTGAGCGCGCAGGAGCGGGGGTGGGGCTGCTGCGACCGAGGCGTCCGGGGTGTAAATCGTGCGCCTTCCATGCGTGGCGAGCCACGCCACGAGTTCCTCGTCGTCGACGCCCGCGTCCACTGCGGCGAGGTAGTCCGCTCGCCGAATGACGACATTCTCCGCGGGATGATCGACGACGGTGCGAACGTTCCCCGGGAAGTAACCGGAGCGGCGCGATCCACCGCCCAGGCGAGACTCGAGAACCGCGGCGGCTACGCGCTGCCGCAAGTCCGCTCGTAGCGGCGACAGCGTCGGCACGACCACGGCAGCGACATCCGGGTCGGCGAAGAAAGGAACGGCCGCCGTCAACCAGTTCCCTGCAGGCTGCGCGCCGGGAGCAAGCACTGCCACGAACTCGCCGCGGGCATCTCGGGCCGCCTCCACGACGTCGAGTCGTTCGTAGTCGAGCCTCTCCGTGGCTTCGCCATCTCCGATGAACGAGACGAGCGGCTGCGCCTCCGGAAGGAGTACAGGCGTCCCGCGTAGTAGATGCCGCTTCCGCTGATAGGTGCGAAGGATGCGAAGGCGGTAGAAGATCGCAGCGGTGTCCAGAAGTGCTCTCACGACAGCGCGGGAGCGCAGCTGGGAGCCGCTGAACCGATACTCGAGCTTGATCGGAAGCTCCCGCACTTGGCGGTAGCCAAACGCATTTGCGACCGCGAGCAGCTCGAGGTCGAAAGCGAACTGCTTGACGAGAAGCAGCGGAAACACGTCTTCCACGACCGCGCGTCTGAAGACCTTCAGACCGACTTGCGTATCACGAACATCGAGGCGGAACAGCAATCGGTTCAGTAGCTGGTAGCACCGGCTCGCAACTCGACGCGAGCGCGGATAGTAGACGACGGAGTCGGGATGCCGCTTCGAGCCGATCGCCAAGTCGAGGTTGTCCCGTCGCGCGATCTCCAGGTAGCTCGGAACTGACGCAGGATCGACGTCGAGGTCGGCGTCGACCAGCGCGACCCAGGCTCCATGTGAGGCGAGCGCACCCGCCTTCACCGCATACCCCTTGCCGAGGTTGCGGTCGTAGTGGATGACCCGAATACCGGCGTCACTACGAGCCGCGAGAAGCCGCTCGGCGGTGTCGTCAATCGACCCGTCCGAGATCACGATGATCTCCAGGTCCTCGCGGGGGAGTTGATCCATGAGGACGCGCTGGATCACGCCGACGTTCTCGAGAATCCCAGGCCCGCCGTTGTAAACCGGCACGAGGACCGTCAGCAGCGGCCGCGAAACGGTTCCTTCCGAGGCGATGGCGACCGGCGAGGCGCTCGCGACTCTCACCGCGACGATTCTAGGCGCGCCGTCCGAGGGCGGCGCTCTGTGCCTGGCTCAGCGGACGCCGAGGACGAACGTCTTCTTCGAGACGGCGCCGAGCGCGTCGCGAACGCGAAGGGTGAGGCGGAACGTGCCCGCGCTCGTCGGCGTGCCGGAGATCTTCCCGGTCATCGCGGCGAGCTTCAGTCCGGACGGCGCGCCGGCGAACGTCCAGCGCAGTCCGCCCACGCCGCCGCGCACCGCAAGCTGGGCGCTGTAGGCACTGCCTGCAGCGGCCGCTGGGAGGCGCGTCGTCGCGATCGCGAGTCGCGCCCGGACGACTAGTCTCAGCTGCACGTCGGTCGTGGAGCCGTTCGCGTCGACGAGCCGCAAGCTGATCACGTACGACCCGGGCCGCTTCGGCACGCCGCTGACGACTCCGTCGACGCCGACGGTCAAACCCGCCGGCAGGCTCCCGCTCGCCAACCATTGGTACGGCGCCTGTCCACCGGTTGCGACGAGACTTGTCCGCGCCGGAATGCCGACCTCGACCGTCGTACGGGAGAGCCGCACGACGAGCGGTTGGGTCACGCTCAGCGTGAACTCGCGCGAGTCGACGCGCGTGCCCGTGAAGTCCTTCGCGTTGCCCGTCGCTTTGACAGTGAGCGTGGACGAGCCTGCGGCCGTCGGCGTCCCCGAGATGACGCCTTCCTTCGACAGCGTCAGACCGGCGGGCAGTGTGCCAGCGGCCACCTCCCAGGTCGTGTTCGAGGGGATCCCCCAGGTCGCGAGCGCGAACGAGTACGAGGCGCCGGCGACCGCGGGCTTCAGCGTCTGCGTGTCGATGCCGAACCTGCGCGGCCAGACCTCGAAGGTGAACAGCGCCTCGGCGCTCCTGTTGTCGCAGTCCTTGACCGCCATCCAGGTGCTGAAGGTCCCGGGCTCCGTGGCGATCCCGTCGACGAGCGCGGTCTGGTAACCGATCTGGCTGAGCTTCAGCCCCGGCGGCAGCTGGCCCGAGAGGATGCTGACGAGATGCGGGAGGCACCCGGCGTGCGTACCGCTCTCATAGTGGTAGAGCAGGCCGATCTCGGCGCGCGGGGGCTCCGGGTCCTCGTCGTCGAAGTCCAGGGCACGTG
>WNFU01012871.1_pt1 | contig 13270 bp, 14 predicted proteins | sample 5400121 | NCBI WGS metagenome assembly WNFU01 (sample SAMN13153360, study PRJNA577476) | soil metagenome | isolation source: 100 cm soil or saprolite under grassland replicate 1 | place: USA:California | collected 2016-06-15
GCGCGGCGGAAGCGCTCAACCGCATCCAGATGCCGCAGGAGGCGGTCGAGCGCATCAGCGAGTTGTTGATTCCGGGCTCCTCGCTAGTCGTTTCCGACGAGGGCCTCGGTCGCGAAACCGGCCGCTACACGGAATTCATCGTCTCGTACTAGGCACTGGGGGCGATCCCGGGGCAGAGTGAGGCGATGTTCGAAGGCTTCACCCGCACCGAGATCAAGACCAGTGGCGCGCGCATCGTCACGATGCGCGGGGGCAAGGGACCGCCGCTGTTGCTGCTACATGGCAATCCCTTCTCGCACCTGTGCTGGCACAAAATCGCCCCGCGCTTGGCGAGCGAGTTCACGGTGGTAGCCACGGACCTGCGCGGCTACGGGGATTCGGAAAAGCCGCCCGGCGGCGCCGACCATAGCGGCTACTCGTTCCGCGCCATGGCGCAGGACCAGGTGGAGGTGATGGCGGCGCTCGGCTTCGAGCGCTTCTACGCCGCTGGCCATGATCGCGGCGCCCGTGTGCTCCACCGCATGTGCCTCGATCATCCGCAAAAGGTCGCGCGCGCTGCCATCCTCGACATCATTCCGCAGCATCATCTGCTCCACAGCGTCACGCGGGAGTGGGGCACCTTCTCCTGGCATTGGTTCTTCATGATCCAGCCCTACGATTTTCCCGAGCGGCTGATGGGCGCCGATCCCGACTATTTCATCGAAAAGAAGCTCGCCAAGACCGAACGGGGCCTGAGCTTCTTCGACCCGGCGGCGCTCGCCGAATACAAGCGCTATTTCCGCAACCCCGCTACCATCCACGCCATGTGTGAGGATTATCGCGCGACCCACGGGGTCGATCTCGACATGGATAGCGCGGACTTTGCCGCCGGACGCAAGATCGCCTGCCCGGTGCTGCTGCTCTGGGGTGCGACCGGCGGCGTCGGCCGCAATCACAAGCCCATGGAGATTTGGCCGCGCTATGCCTCGGACATCCGCGGCGGCAGGGCGCTCCCTTGCGGGCACTATCTGTCCGACGAAGCGCCGGAGGAAACCTACCGCGAGCTGCGCGAATTCTTTGCGGCGGCGAAGCCGGGAAAGGCGTGAGGATGGGAACCGCTTCGACGATCACCGCACCTCGGCGCCCTTGGTACACCATCCTCTACGTTCAAGTTCTGATTGCGATTGCTGTCGGCATTCTCATCGGTCGCTACTTTCCGCACACCGGCGTCGCGCTCAAGCCGCTCGGCGACGGCTTCATCTCGCATCCGATCGCCGTCGGCGAGGAGCTCGAGGAAGAGCCGGTGTAGGGATCGCGCAGTGAATCTGCGAGGCACGTCATGGCATCAAGCCCGGTAACAATGGTCAACGTCCGCTATATGGTCGACGATGTCGAGGCCGCCGTCGCGTGGTACACCAAGCATCTCGGCTTCACGCTCCTCTCTAACGCCGCCCCGGCTTTTGCCGACGTTACGCTAGGCTCGCTACGGCTCTTGCTTAGTGGGCCGACGAGCTCCGCCGGGCGAGCGATGCCCGACGGCGAGCGCCCCGGTCCTGGCGGCTGGAACCGCATTCACCTGATCGTGGACGACATTTCCGCCGAGGTCACACGGCTGCGCGCCGCCGGCGTCGAGTTCCGCAACGACATCGTGACCGGGCCGGGCGGATCGCGGGTCCTGCTGAAGGACCCCGCCGGCAATCTCGTCGAGCTGTTTCAGCCGGCCCGCCGCTGATCGCGTTGGTGCAGATCATGGCGAAGACGAGAGCATCATGCATGCAATTGACAGAATGAGTGCGGGCGGCATGACCAGAAATCCCAGACGCAGGAACGTCAACAGCGTCACCTCCTGGCGCTCGCGCCGCAGCGCGATCAACCAGAGAATGGTTGCGAGCGAGCCGGTGACGGACAAATTCGGCCCGAGATCCACGCCAATCAGCACAGCGCCCGAGACCTGGGCAGTGACATGATCGGCGGCAAGAACCGAACCGGCGACCAGCCCGGCCGGAAGATTGTTGACGAGGTTGCCGACGATCGCGACGAGAATGCCCGCCGCCCAGGCGGTGCCGTGCGCCGAGCTGCCCATGGCCTCGCGTAACAGATCGTTCAGTATTCGAATGACCCCGGTGCGATCGAGCGCTTCCACGAGCACGAAGAGGCCGGCCACCAGCGGCAACACCTCCCAGGACATATTGCGAAGGATGGGCCAAGGCGATTGTCGATTGAGCGCGATGATTGCTGCCGCAGTGACGCCGGCGCAGATGAAAGTCGGCCATCCGAGCGCGACATCGAACGCCGAGCACAAGAGCAGGCACGCGCCCACCGCCAAGATGCCGCCGGCGGCCATCTGCCCGCCTCGCCGCAGCGGCGGGCGCGCGACGTTGCGCGCGATCTGCTCGGCGGCAAGCGTGCGCTGCTGGGTGAGACGAAGCACGAGATAGGTCGCGCCGATTGCGACGAGGGACGCCGGTCCGAACCGAGCGAGCCATGCAAGCAGCGACGGCATGTGGCTGCCGAAGACGACAAGGTTGGCCGGATTCGAGATGGGCAGCGCGAAGCTCGCGGCATTGGCGATGAACGCGCAGATCAAGAGATAGGGCAGCGGCGAGGCGCCGGCAGCGCGGGTGGCGGCATAGACCGCCGGCGTGAGCACGACCGCCGTGGCATCGTTCGAAAGCAACATCGTCACCACGGTGCCGACGGCGTAAACCAGCGCGAACAGGCGTTGCGTCGATCCGCGCGCGAGCGCGACGGCGACGGCAGCGAGCCAATCGAACAGGCCTTCCACGCGCGCGAGCTCCGCGAGCAGCATCATGCCGGTGAGAAAGAGATAGACGTCGAGCCCGCGCCCAATCCCGGCGAGCGCGTCGGTCCATGACAAAAGCCCGCTGGCGACCAGCGCGGCCGCGCCGACCACGGCCCACACTGCCTCGGGCAGGCGCCACGGACGAATGATGACTCCGCCTGTGGCCAGTGCGGCGATTCCCCAGGTCGCGGCGGCGCTTGCGTTGAGTATCGACACAGTACGGCTCTCTCACAGCTCGACGTGGATTCGCTCGATCATGGTACGTGGTTTCAACGCCGCCGGTCGCGAGACGGTTGTCTCGTCGTCAAACGCGCATTCTCGATTCCTAGCTATGAATTGTGGGGAGCAAATTCGATTGCGACTTCGACATACCTTGGTTTCGTGCCAACGAACGTCAGCGTAAACGGTGCGTTAAAAAGACATCACTTTTTCCCAAAGAAGAATCCGGGCCGCGAATTCATTTGACGTGTGATCCAAATGTCACGGACTCCGCGGCGACGCGGGAGTAGAAGAGCGCGGGGCGATGGAAAGTGAATCGCGATAGGGGATGTACGATGTACAAGCGATCATTTGCCACTGCTGCACGTCTGGCATGTGCTGCCGCCACGCTTGCGGCGCTCGCGGGTGCCGCGACCGCCGCCGACCTTGGGAGGAGAGCGCCAGCTCCATACCAGCCTGCGCCGCCTCCGCCTCCGGTCTTTACTTGGACCGGCTGCTACATCGGGGGCAATATCGGCGGGGGCTGGGCTTCGAAGACCTCAACCGACGTTGCCGGCGCGGTGACCGGCGTGGTCGGGGCCGATCTCGGCTCGCATACTGCGGACGGGTTCATCGGCGGCGGCCAAGTCGGCTGCGATTATCAAGCCGGCTTCTGGGTCGTGGGCGTCCAAGGCATGTTCGAAGGCTCGAACATGAAGGGGAGCAACACCGATCCCTCGGGGCTGTTCGCTGTCAATACGAGCATCCCCTGGTTCGCCACGGTCACAGGGCGCATCGGCTTTACCGCTTCTCCCGCGGTGCTGGTTTATGCCAAGGGCGGCGGGGCTTGGGTGCGCGACGACTACACGCTCAGCAGCGTCGCCGGCACCACGTTGGCAACGGCGAATCCCACGCCATCGGGATGGACCGTAGGCGGCGGGGTCGAGTGGTCCTTCGCCGGCAACTGGTCGGCCTTCGCCGAATACAATTATCTCGATTTCGGCACGCCGGGCGTCACCTTCACGCCTGCCGTGGCCGGGCCGACGTTCCCCATCAATATCAAGCAGAACATCAATAGTTTCATGGTGGGACTCAACTATCGCTTCAGCGCCGTCGGCTACTGATGGCTCGAGCGATCGGGATCGGGATCGATCGAGCTGTTGCGAAGAACCCCGCGGTAACCCGGGGCTCTTTGGTTCTGCACGAGGGTAGTCATGCCCAATTCGGTTTGTGACATCGTCGGCGGTCGTCCCCGCGAGACCCATATTCCAGAGGCGGTGGTTATGGGTCCCCGCAACGGGGTCCCCGCGACGCGAGCGTCGCGGGGTGCCCCTTGCGGGGACGACAATATCTGAGTCTGTCGGAGACTAACCGCTCGCGACCGGCGCCGGCGCGGCGAGGAAATTGCGCATCGCGTACCACAGCAGGTGCCGGTTGTTGCTGTATCCCGGGCTGTGCGCGGTGTGCGGCAGGATCACGAACTGGCGGTCGCCGTTGGGCAGTTGCTGGAAGAAGTCGAGGAGATCCTCCGTGGTCGAATTGCCGTCGTGCACGCCGCGGATCATGAGCACGGGCGAGGGCACTTTCTTGGGATCGACCAGCGGCAGATTGGCGGCCATGTCGAGATAGGTGCCGGTCGGGACCTGATCGCCGAACTTGAGCTCGACGGCGATGATGGCTTCGGGCACGGCCATGTCGTAGCTCGAGGCGAAGCCGTCGCGGGTGAAGAAGTGAAGGCGACGAGCACCAGCCGGTCCACCCGCGCAGGCTCGACCTGCGCGAAAGCAGCGGCGCGGATGGCCCCCGAGGAGGTGCCGTAGAAATGCATCTTTGCCTGACCGGTTTCGCGCGCCACCGCCGGGATGGCGGCTTTGAGATCCTCGACGCTGCTGGCGATGTCGGAATTGTTGCCCGAACTGCCGGAGTATCCGTAGCCGTCGTGATCCATGGTCCACACGTCGTAGCCGTAGCGCGCAAGCACGTTCATGAGCGAGTACTCGCCCTTGCCCGGCACGGTGAGATCGTATGACGAGCGTGCGGAGTTCGACGAGCCGTGCACGAGGAAGAGAACCGGAAGCGCGGTCTCGCCGGGCGTTGGCGCGCCGATGCGCTTGCGCCAGAGGTTGAGCGCAACCTCGCCCTTTTTGGCCCAGTATTCCGCGCTCCAGATCGCGCCTTCCCTCGGTTGCGCAATGCCGGCACCGGTGCTCTGCGCCCGCGCCGGGAAGGCGGACACGAGTCCCGCCCCGAGGCCGACGCTTGCTCCTTTGAGGATGGTGCGCCGCGCAAGCGGATGTGCGGGCGGCAGCGGACTGTCGGTCATGGCGTCCTCCGATTTCGGCGCGAGCTGGCGGCGCCGGCGCGCTCTTGGGCCGGTTTTCGCACGATCTTATCAGACCGGCTAGGCGGCCGGCAGATGGCCCGAGCAGGCATGCCGATCCGCGGGCGACGCTGTTTGCAACGCAAGCTCTCGCCCGTTCCTCCGCGTTTTGCTAGTCCTTGCCCACCATCGGCTCGAACCGTCAGAGGATGGCGTGGCAAGGCGGGATTGGAAATCGGACATTGCAACGACGATATGGTGGGGATGCGAAGGTTCCCGGAACATCGCCTGACGGTCGACCGATGACGCCGAGACCACAGGATCGTCAAAGCAGAGTGCTCGATGCGCTGCATCGGGCCGCGCTGTTCTGTGACCAAAGGATCGGCTGGAACCGGATCGGGGTCACGCTCAGCCTCACGATCATCGCGGTCGCGGCCGTGGTGCTCTATCGCATCCTGCGCACGATCGACGCGAGCGAGGTCAAAGAAGCCCTGCTGACCGCCGATCTGCGCAATATCGCGCTTGCCGCTTTATTCGTTGCCGGCGGATATTTCACCCTGACGTTCTACGATCTCTTCGCGCTGCGCACGATCGGCCGCAACGACGTGCCGTATTGGGCGGCCGCGCTCGCGGCCTTCACCAGCTATTCGGTCGGCCACAATGTGGGCGCAAGCGTGTTCACCGGCGGGGCGGTGCGCTACCGCATCTATTCGGCTTGGGGGCTGACCGCCGTCGAGGTCGCGAAAATTTGCTTCGTAGCCGGGCTCACCTTCTGGCTCGGGAACGCCACCGTGCTCGGGCTTGGCATCGCCTATGCGCCGCTTGCCGCCACGGCCATCGATCAGTTGCCGGCGTGGCTCAACCGCGGCGGGGCGATCCTGATTTTGGTCGTGCTGGCGGTCTACGTCAGCTGGGTGTGGCGGCGCCCGCGCGTGGTGGGCCGGGAAAACTGGTGCGTCAACTTGCCCGGCGGCCCGCTCACGCTGCTGCAGATCGGCATCGGCATCGTCGATCTCGGCTTCTGTGCGCTGGCGATGTACATGCTGGTGCCGGCCGAGCCCAATATCGGCTTCGTGACGCTGGCCGTGATTTTCGTCTCCGCCACGCTGCTCGGCTTTGCAAGCCATGCGCCGGGAGGGATCGGCGTCTTCGACGCCGCCATGCTGGTGGCGCTGTGGCAGTTCGACAAGGAAGACGTGCTCGCGGGGGTCCTGCTGTTTCGGCTGCTCTACTACATCATCCCATTCGCACTTTCGCTTCTTATTCTCGGCGGCCGCGAGCTCTTTCTCGCGGTCCGCGGCGCCTCTCCGCCGCCCCTCGAGCCGCTTCCTTCGCTGGCCCCGACCGAGGTGGGCACGTCGCCCGAAGCGAGGCGGGAGCAGGCGTAGGCGTCCGGAGCGAAATTCACGTAGATGTCACATCAGCGGTAGGTGCCCTGAGGCGGTATTGACACGGTCAGGCGCCGCCGCAGTAATGGTCAGCGTTGGTCCACCAATCCTGCTCACGATGAAAGTGGAACGGGCTGCTGGCCGTCTGCGCTCTCTGCCACGCGTGCGAATGTTTCGCACCTGGCTGATGATCGCCTTCCTTCTCGTCGGGCCGTGCATGCTCCCGGCGCCAGGCACGGCCGCCGACGGCCAGCCGTCAGGGGACACGCGGCTGGTCGCGCTTGCCGATTCGGCCCAACCATCGTTCTCGCTGCCGAGCCTCGACGGCCCCGCGCGTGGGCTTGCGCAGCTTCGCGGTCAGGTGGTGCTTCTGCATTTCTTCGCGACCTGGTGCGAGCCATGCCGGGCGGAAATGGCGAGCTTGCGAGCACTGCAGTCCCGACTCGACGGGGTGCCCTTTGCCATCGTGCCCATCAGCGTGGCCGAGGCGGACGGGGCGGTGCGCCGGTTCTTCGCCGGCGAGTCGTTGCCGTTTGCGATTTTGCTCGATCGCGACCGCGCGGTCGCGCGCGCCTGGAATGTTCAAACGCTGCCTTCGACCGTCGTCCTCGATCGCACCTTGAAGCCTCGCTTCATCGCCGAAGGCGACGTGGACTGGGCACGGCCCGACGTGACGAAGATACTCGCGGATCTGCTCATGGAGGTGCCGGGCTGAAGATGCCGGCAGTGAATCCTGAAAACACATCTCGAACACGGAGAAATGGCCATGAAGAGAAGAGAATTTTTGCGCGGCGGCGCAGCACTCACGGCTGTTGCGGCGTTGCCGCACAGCGCTTTGGCCCAAACGCCATTCGCGCCCAGGCCGGACGCTTGGCGCAAGTTCGAGGTCACCACTCGCGTCGAGATCGTCAAGCCGGCGGGGAAGATGCAAGTATGGTTGCCATTGCCGGCGGTTGCCGAGCCCGGCTGGATTGAACCGCTCGGCAACGAATGGACGAGCAACGGGCAGTCGGCGCAGCTCAAGCGCGATACGAAATACGGGGCGCAGATGCTGCACGTCGAATGGGCGGACGGCGAGCGGACCCCCGTCGTGCAGGTCGTCAGCCGCATTGCGACGCGCGATCGCGCGGTCGATCTCTCCAAGCGTGGCAGCGTGGCGTCGCTCTCGGCCGATGAGCGCAAACTCTATACCGCCTCGACCGATCTGATGCCGACGGACGGCATCGTCAAAGCGACCGCCGACAACATCGTGGGCTGGACCTTCAGCGATGTCGAAAAGGCGCGGCGTATCTACGAGTGGATTGTCGATAACACGTTCCGCGATCCGAAGACGCGCGGCTGCGGCATCGGCGACATTGCCTCAATGTTGAAGACCGGCGATTTCGGCGGCAAGTGCGCGGACTTGAACGCGCTCTATGTCGGGCTGGCGCGCGCGGCCGGACTGCCCGCACGCGACGTCTACGGCATCCGTATCGCGCCATCGCGCTTTGGCTACAAGAGCCTGGGGGCAGGCAGCGAGATCGTCAGCAAGGCGCAGCACTGTCGCGCCGAGGTTTACCTCAGCGGATTTGGCTGGGTCCCCGTCGATCCGGCGGACGTGCGCAAGGTGGTGCTGGAAGAGCCGCCTGGCCAGCTCGCGCTCGACGATCCCAAGGTCGTGGCAGCGCGCAAGACGCTGTTCGGCGCTTGGGAGATGAATTGGCTCGCCTACAACTTCGCCCACGATGTCGAGCTGCCCGGCTCGTCGGGCCCCAAGCTGGGCTTCCTCATGTACCCGCAGGCGGAGGTGAACGGCGAGCGGCTCGACTCGCTCGATCCCGACACTTTCAAATACGAGATCAAGGCCAAGGAGATCCCGGCATAGCAAGGGATCGCCGTGGGGTAGGGTGAGCGCAAGAGAGCCCATGCTGCGGGCTCTCGTCCACTACACATCCGGCCAATTCGAATTGTCGTAATCTGCTCCTGACTGGGGAGGCGGCTCAAATGCGACGCGATCTATTGAAGCTGCGCGACGGTCGAGCGGTCGCGTTACACCTCGGTTTATGTCTAACCTTTCTGCTGTGGCCCGCCATTGTCCGCGCGCAATCCGTTGCCTTCATCAATCCTGGAAAGTCAGACGAAATCTATTGGGTGACTGCGAGCCAAGCCATGGAGGCCGCTGCCAAGAGCCTCGGCATGAATTTCGAGGTGCAGTATGCTCAGCGCGAACCGCTGAAGACGCTCGAGATTGCCCGGGAACTGGCAGCGCGTCCCGCCGGCAAGCGGCCGGAATATGTCGTGATCACGGACGATTATGCTGTGGCCGACCAACTTTTGAAGATCATCGACTCTGCTGGCGTGAAGACGTTTCTCGCCTACAGCTCCATTCCCGCCGATCAGCGCGGCGGCACCGGGTCGCCGCGCGGCAAGTACAAAGGCTGGCTGGGCTCGCTGGAGCCGCGGGCGGAGGAGGCGGGTTATCTCACCGCACGCGCTCTCATTGAGCGCGGCAAGAAAGAAAAGGCATTTGCACCCGACGGCAAGCTTCACATGCTGGCAATCGCCGGCGATCGTTCCACGCCCTCGTCGATCAATCGCAATCAGGGCATGCGCCGCGCCGTCGCCGAAGCTCCACTGGTCGTTCTCGAACAGGAGGTTTATGCGGCCTGGAACCGCGAAGTAGCCGCCCAGCATGCCGATTCGCTCTATCGGCGCTACCCTGACGTCAAACTCATCTGGGCGGGCAACGATTTAATGGCATTCGGAGCGATGACCGCGTGGGAAAAGCGCGGCGGTAAGCCCGGTATCGACGCGTGGTTCAGCGGCATCAACACCTCGACCGAGGCGCTCGAAGCAATCAAATCCGGACGCCTCACCTCCCTTGCCGGCGGCCACTTCATCACCGGCGCGTGGTCATTGGTGATGATTTACGATTATCACCATGGCCGCGACTTCGCCGAGGAAGGGCTCGAGCTGCGGCGGCCGATGTTCGCGGAGTTCACCCCGCAGTTGGCCGACCGATACATCGAGCGATTTGGCAGCGGCTTCGATGGCGTCGACTTTAGCCGCTATAGCAAGGTGAGGAATCCGAAGCTTAAGCGCTACAACTTCGGTTTTGCGCAACTCCTCGAACCCCAATCCTAAAACGCGCGCGACGGGTGGAAGCGGCGGCGCTGCTTCCACCCGTCATTACCGGCAGCGTCAGCGATAGACGGGCGCCCTGCCGTAATAAGACGGCGTCGGGTTGAACATCGACTGGAACATGGAGCCGCTGCGTGCAGCGGGCACGGCGGGGGCCGGCGGTGCGGCCCTGCGCTGGGTCGACGCCACGAGCTCATGCTCGCGCTTGCGCTCGGGCGGAGTCTCGATGCCGCCGCGGCCGCTCTTGATCGCCGCGAGCGTGCGGCTGTCGAGATTGTAGACGTCGCGCCGCATTTGCAGCTTGCCCGCGCTGTCGACGAAAGCGGTCTGGTAGGTCAGGTGGACCCAGATCGGCGTCGGCTGCAGTTGCAGGTTCTGCTCGGAGCTGCCGAACATCCGGGTGATCCGCTCCGCCGTCCAATGCTCCTGCGGGCGCGCGATCTTGAGGAGGACCTCGGCATATTTGGCCGGATCCTGCACGCGCATGCAGCCATGGCTGTAAGCGCGCACCTCATGGGCGAAATAGTACTTGTCCGGGGTGTCGTGCTGATAGACCAGGAACCGATTGGGGAAGTTGAACCGAATCCGTCCCAGCGCATTGCCAGGGCCTGGCGGCTGGGAGATATGCACGCCGCCGCCGCTGTAGCTCACGCGCAGCCCCATGCGGGAGAGCACGGTGGGGTCTTGCGCAAGCGCCGGCAGATATTCGTTGTGCACGATCGAGGGCGGCACGTTCCACGTCGGATTGACGGTGATGTGCTTCATCGTCTCGCTCAGCAACGGCGTCGGCATGCTGGGCTTGCCGATCACGATGCGGGTGGTCCACACCTGCCTGCCCTCATGCATCACCCTGAGCGTGAAGTCGGGCTGATTGACGACCACATGCGCCGTGCCGAGATCGCGCGCGTACCAGCGCCAACGTTCCATATTGGCGATGATCGTCTCGATCTGCCGGGAGGCGTCGCCTTTCTTGGCGCCTGAAGCGCCGCGTAGCTCCGCGAGCATCGCCTTGAGCTTTTTATATTCTTCGTGCCGCGGGCTGAATGCGTCGAGCGCTTTGTCCGCATCCTGCGTCGCCACTATGGCGTTGAGGATGTCGGCCGGTTCGGGCGCCGGCTGCGGCAGCTCGATGTTGCGGCTCACCCGAGTGTAGGGGAAGCGCCCGGCCTGCACGTGCCGTGCATAGGTGAGCACCGTCTGCGTGAGCTTGAGATCGGCTTCCGCGAGTGCGTCCGAGCCCAACCCGGCAAAATTCGGCATCTTGTAGTCGCCGACTTCGAGCCCGTCGGCATCGGCGTTCTTCAAACGCGCGATCGCAGAGATGGCGCGAGCGTTCGCGACACCCTGGTCGAGCCAAAGCGGCGCATAGCTGCGGCTCTGATAGAACGCCTCGGCCGCGGCGCGCTCTTTCTTGTTGGCAAAGGTCCGGTCCGATGTGCCGGCGAAGAAGTCGCGAATCTTTTCCGCAACGGCGCGATCTGCAGGATCGAGCGATGCCATCGGGTCGGGCGGGGCTGCCTGCTCCGCCGTAACCGTCAACTCCGTCGCGGCCGCCGGTTCGCTAGTGGCGGCCGTAGGTTCGGTGGTAGCCGCCGTCTCGGTCACTGCTGGATTAGGAGCAGAAGCTTCGGTTGAGGCCTGCTCGGCAGGCGATGCAGCGGCCGGCGCGGGGGCCATTTTGTTGCTCCCGTCCAGCGCGAGTCCGCCCAGCGGGACGGCGGCGAGGATGAGGGCCAGGGCCGTGCCTGCCAGAATATGGTAGCGAAGGCGAGTCATGAGAGATTCTCCCCAAGGGTGCTTGCCCGCGTGCGGGCGCGACGGAGGCGTGCGGGAAGCGGGACAACGCGCACTGCCGCCACGCAACGGCGCAAGTTGCCGTCGGCGAGGCCGCAACCGCGGTTAGAGCCCGCTGTGGATGTGCATGAAGCCCCCCTGTTCCCATCGACTGCCACCCAAGCCGGCGCGTCGCCGGAGGTGGCTCCCGACTATTGGTCGCGCTGGGGGGGCAATTGGTTCAAAGGGATATGGGGGAGATCGGCGGCTGGCGACGCCAGGATTCGTTAACGGTCTCTTTACTCACCGCCTTTGTCGGTCCCGAGCGGTCCGGGTGCGAGCGATCGCCGTTTGCTTGGAGGTATTCCTAGAGGCCAATGTCTGAGGCGCTTACTTCCTTGCGAGTTGGCCTCATCTCGTGGAAAGCTGAGCAATCCAAGCAACGGAGGGCTCGCCGATGGAGATCATCCCGCTGGGTCCGGGCTTTGCCGCGGAGTTGCGCGGCATCACGCTTGCCGAGGTCGCGGCCGACGACGCCGCATACAAAGCGACGCGCGCGGCGTTCGAGGAGCATTCGGTCATCGTCTTTCGCGGCCAGGAGGTGACCGACGAGGTGCAGCTCGCCTTCTCGCGTCGCTTCGGGCCGCTCGAAGTGACCAAGGTCGGCTCGCTCGGCGCAGGCACCAATCTCGTGATCCTCAGCACCATCGACGAGAACGGCAAGGTCGTGCCGGCCGATCACCGGCTGGCGCTTCGCAATAAAGCGAACCAGCTCTGGCACACCGACAGCACATTCAAGCGCGTGCCGGCGCTCGCCTCGGTGCTCTCAGCGCGCGTCATCCCGGCGCGCGGCGGCGAGACCGAATACGTCTCGACCCGCCTCGCCTGGGAGCGGCTCGAGGAGGCGCTGCGCAAGCGGCTCGAGAAGTCCTTCGCCTGGCATGACTACGCCCATTCGCGCGGCAAGATCGCGCCCGACCTGGCGAGCACGGAGGAGCGTGCGGCGCTGCCGCCGCAATGCTGGCGCATGGTGTGGAGGAATCCGGTGAACGGCCGCAGCGCGCTCTACCTTGCCTCGCATGCCTATGCAATCGAGGGCATGCAGCAAACGGCGGCGCAAAAGCTCCTCGCCGAGCTGATGGATGCCGCAACCGCCCCTGGGCTGAGCTACGTGCACACCTGGCGCAAGGGCGACGTTGTCATGTGGGATAACCGCGCCACCATGCATCGCGGTCGCCCGTGGCCCGCACACGAGGCGCGGCTCATGGTGCGCACCACCATCTCTGCGACCGAGGCCGACGGGCTCGAGAGCGTTCGCCCGCCCTCACGGCAGGCGGCGGAATAGTGTCGTCCGCCGCCAGTGGAATGTTGTCCACCGAACACGACGGCCAGGTGAGGCAGCAATGAGCTGGTCCGGCTGCCTGCTCCACATTCATATCGCGGCGAGAGCATCGCTCGCGATGGAGGAGCTCGAGGAAGCCAAGCTTGTCGCCGGCCGCGGGATCGAAGGCGACCGCTATTTCAGCGGCACCGGTACCTACTCGCCAAAACCCGATGCGCGCGAGGTGACGCTGATCGAAATGGAAGTGCTCGAGGCAATCGCGCGGGGTGATCCTCCGGCTCCCGGCAAGCAAGTCGAGCTTGCGCCCGCAGAGCACCGCCGCAATCTCACGACGCGCGGGGTGCCGC
>WNFU01007698.1_pt1 | contig 13269 bp, 15 predicted proteins | sample 5400121 | NCBI WGS metagenome assembly WNFU01 (sample SAMN13153360, study PRJNA577476) | soil metagenome | isolation source: 100 cm soil or saprolite under grassland replicate 1 | place: USA:California | collected 2016-06-15
GCGATGGAGGTCGATCCCGACCGCCATGGCGACCTGCTGGTCGCTGGCGATGGCGCGCAACGCGAGCCCCGTGCGGCTGGCGTGGAAGAACCAGCTCAGAGCGGCGATGCATGCGCCGGCGATCGCCGCGGCGACGAGCTTTTCGACCGCGACCGGCACGCCGACGATGACCAGCGGGTCCAGGGGCAGGGGCCGCGCGATGCCGCCGGGGAGACCGGCGAACACGAGCGCCGCCGAGCCGCGCATGAAAATCCCGAGGCCGATGGTGACCATGATCAGGGTGAGCAGCGACCGGCTGAACAGTCGGCGCAGGACGACCCGGTCGAAGGCCATCGCCACCGCCACCATGCCGACGCACCCCAAGGCGAGCGCCCCACCGAGGCCGAGCCCCAACCCGTGCATCCCGGACGCGACCATTCGCGACCCCAGCGTCATCCAGTCGCCGACGGCGAAGTTGATCATGCGGGAGGCCTTGTAGACGACCACGAAGGCCAGGGCGACGAGGGCGTAAATGGCTCCGGCCAGCACGCCGTCCACGACGAGGAACGCGAGGAACTCCATGCGCCCGGCTCAGCCGGCGCCCAGGTACGCGTGCTGGACCTCGGGCGCCGCGAGCAGATCCGCCGCGCGCCCGGAGAGGACGACATGCCCGGTCTGGAGCACGTAGGCGTAGACCGCGCACTGGAGCGCCATCCGCGCGTTCTGCTCCACGAGCAGCACGGCTGTTCCCTCGGCGGTGAGCCGCGGGATGATCCGGAAGATCTCGCGCACGAGGAGCGGCGCCAGGCCGAGCGAGGGCGAGGATCTGCTGCTCGCCGCCGCTGAGGCTCCCGGCCAGCTGAGCGCGGCGCTCGCGCAGCACCGGAAAGAGCGCGAATACTCGCTCGAGATCGGACTTCCCGTGTCCGGCTCCCTTCAGCGCGAAGCCGCCGAGCCGCAGGTTCTCGAGCACGGTCATACGGGCCAGCATGCCGCGTCCCTCGGGCACGTGGATCACGCGCCGGCGGACGATCTGGTGGACCGGCAGGCCCACGAGGTCCTCCCCGAGATAGCGCACGGCGCCGCGGTGCGGGCGGACGATACCCGAGATCGCGCGGAGGAGTGTCGACTTGCCCGCGCCGTTGGCGCCGATCAGCGCGACGACGGCGGCGTCCGGTACCGTCAGGCTCACGCCCTGGACGGCCCGGATCCGGCCGTAGCTCACATGCAGGTCATCGACCTCGAGCAGAGAACTCGAGGAGCGCCCCGGGTTCCCCGGGGCGGTCCGAGCCGCTGTGGGGGGTTTGGGGGGCCCTTCGAGGCCCCCTATGCCATTAGCTGCCAAGGTATGCCTCGATGACCCGTGGGTCGCGCTGGATCTCGGCGGGCGCCGCCTCGGCGATCTTCTGGCCGAAGTTCAGCACGGTCACGATCTTCGAGACCTTCATCACGAGCGACATCTTGTGCTCGATCAGCAAGATCGTCACGCCGCGCCGATTGACCTGCGTGATCAGCGCTTCCAGCTCGAGGGTCTCCAGGGGGTTCATCCCAGCGGACGGCTCGTCGAGCAGGAGCAGTCGGGGCGCGCTGGCGAGAGCGCGGGCGATCTCGAGCCGGCGCTGCTCGCCGTAGGACAGCTCCACCGCCGACTGGTGGGCCTTGGCCGCGAGTCCCACCATCTCGAGGACGGCCCTCGCTCGCTCGCGCGCGTCGACTTCGCCGGACGACCGGCGGAAAGGGACGTCGAGGAGCGGCGCCAGCAGCCCGCCGCGCGTCCGGCAATGGAGCCCGAGCAGCACGTTCTCAAGCGCCGTCATCGAGCCGAAGAGCCGGATGTTCTGGAAGGTGCGGCAGATCCCGAGCGCTGTGCGCCGGTACGCGGGAAGGTGGCCGATGTCGCTCCCGCCGAAGCGGATCCGTCCGCTGTCCGGGCTGAGGGCGCCCGTCACGAGGTTGAAGAATGTGGTCTTGCCGGCGCCGTTCGGGCCGATGATCGCGTGGATACCGCCGGCCTCGACACTGAGATCGAGGCCCGCGAGGACGACGAGCGTCCCGAAGCTCCGGGAGAGCCGGTCAACCGCGAGCAGCGGCTCGCTCACCGCGTGCCGAGAGTCGGGCCAGGAGGGCCGCGTCGAGGAGGCCCTGCGGCCGAACGAGCATCATGATCAGCACCAGGAGTCCGTAGAGGATCTCGCGCCAGTCCTTCACCCAGCGTAGGAGCTCGGGCAGGATCGAGAGGATCGTCGCGCCCGCCACCGCACCCCAGAAGCTCGCGAGCCCGCCGAAGACGGCGTAGAGCATGACGAAGAGCGACCGGCCGACCCCGAACGCCTCGGGATCGATGAAGAGGGTGTAGTGGGCGTAGAGCCCGCCGCCGAGCCCGGCGATGACGCCGCCCGTCGCGAAGGCCACGAGCTTCACGTACGTCGAGTTCACGCCCATCGCTTCGGCGGCCGCCTCGTCGTCGCGGAGCGCGGCGAAGGCGCGTCCCATCCGCGAGCCGCTGACTCGTGTGAAGAAGTAGACGAGGATGGCCAGCACCCCGAGCACGTGCCAGATGGTCGTGGCGGGCGGGATTCCGGCGAACCCGACGGGCCCGCCGAACGCCGGCGCGTTCAGGAACAGGACGCGGACCATCTCGCCGAAGCCAAAGGTGACGAGCACGAGATAGAGCCCGCGGAGCCGCAGAGCCGGAAAGCCGACAGCGAGCCCGACCAGGCCACCGACGAGAGCGCCGGCGGCGAGCGCCAGCGGGAACGGCGTCCCGTGGCGCACGGTGAGGTAGGCGGACGCGTACGCGCCGAGCGCCATGAAGCCGCCCTGGCCCGCCGAGAGTTGTCCCGCGGACGCGGGCAGGTAGAACGACAGCGCCATGATGACGTCGATCCCCGCGAAGATCAGGATCGAGACGGCGTGATCCGAGAGCACGAGCCTCAGCCGCTCTGGAGCCTGGCGCCCAAGAGGCCGGTCGGCCGCACCAGGAGGATCAGGATCATCACCGCGAACGCGAACGCGTCGCGGTATGACGACTCGAGGTAGCCGACGCTCAGCGCCTCGACGACGCCGATGACCAGGCCGCCGACCATCGCGCCGGTGACGTTTCCGAGCCCGCCGAGCAGCATGATGGCGAGCCCCTTGAGGCCGACCTTGACGCCGAAGAATGGGCTCAGGCCGGTGAAGTTCCACGCGAGGAGGACGCCGGCCGCCCCGGCGAGCGCCGAGGCGATCGCGAACGTGATCACGATCGCCAGCGATACGTTGATGCCCATGAGCCCGGCGACCGTTGGATTCTCCGCCGTCGCGCGGATCGCCATGCCCGTCGGCGTCGAGCGCAGAAAAAGCTCGAGCAAGGCCATCAGCGCCACGGACGTGCCGAGGATCAGGAGCTGGAGCGTGGAGAGTGTAACGGGGCCGAGGGTGAGGGCCGCCGCCGCGAAGGGCGCCGGGAACGCCACCGGCTCGGCGCCGAAGATTTTCACCACGACGTGCTGGAGCACGAGCCCGACGGCGATCGTCGTCATCAGCGGTGTGACGTGGCTCCCCCGGCTGCGCACGGGGCGGAACGCGACGCGTTCGACGACGACGCCGAGGGCCGCCGCCGCGAGCATGGCGCCGCCGAGCGTCGCCCAGGGCGGGAATCCCGCGAGCGCCAGGGCGAGCCCCACGTAGGCGCCGACCATGAAGATGTCGCCGTGCGCCAAGTGGAGCAGGTTCAGCACACCGAAGATGAGCGTGTAACCGATCGCGACCAGAGCGTAGGCGCCGCCGAGCATCAGCCCGTTGACGAGCTGCTGAACGAACATTGTGCGCGATGATACACCTGGATTGACAGGGCTCGGTCCGCCGTATTACCGTCGCCCAACCGATGAGCGACCTCACGAGGATCCGCATCTTTCCCACGGGTATGCGGCTGCACGAGTGGATCGGGTTCGCGGAGCTGGGCATGGGTCGCGAGATGCACGTCACGGAGCTCGACCGGTTCGCGCTGTCGCTCGCGTGAGAGGAGAGGCTGACATGATCGGGATCCGGCGTCGGGCGGTCGGGGTCGCACTCGTCACCGTGCTGCTCGCGGGCCTCGCCGCGCCCCCGGCTGTCGGCGCGAAGCTGGCGGGGGACAAGGTGAGGCTCGGCGTGATCATGCCGATGGCGGGGCTGTTCGTGGACTGGGGCCAGCACGGGCTGATCGGGGCCGAGTTCGCGCGCGACGAGATCAACGCCGCCGGCGGGATCGGTGGCCTGCCGCTCGAGCTCGTGGTCGCCGACGACCGAGGTGATCCGAAGGAATCGGTCACGCTGACACGCCGCCTCGCGCAGACCGATCGCGTCCTCATGATCCACGGGTCGATCTCGAGCTCGAGCGCCGGTGTCATGTTTCCGCTGTCGGCGAGCCTGAAGGTGCCGATCATCACGCCGACCGCCGCCGCGCCTGGGCTCACTGACAAGTTCCGGCCGTTCGCGTACACCATGAACCCGGGTGCCGCCAAGGCGCTCGGCACGGGGCTCGCCGCCCTGCGCAAGCACCACCCGGGCGTCAAGAAGGCGACCATCCTCTACAACCAGGCCGACGGGATCTCCACAGCGGAGGCGACGCGGGTGATGCCGGCCACGTTCCAGCAGGCGGGTATCGAGCTCCTCGACTCGATCACCTTCCAGACGGGCGATCTCGACTTCAGCGCCCAGGTCACCCGCGCCCTCGCCAAGCAGCCCGACATGCTCTTCCTCGGCTCCGGATCGCGCGAGGCCGCGTTCATCGCCAAAGAGGCGCGCAAGCAGGGGTACAAGGGGCCGTTCCACGGCGGCGTCGCCACCGCCACGCCGGACCTCATCACGCTCGGCGGCGGCGTCGTCGAGGGATGGTACACCACGACGTATGCGTGGAACGAGCGACCGATCCCGCGCGTGCAGGCGTTCGTCAAGAAGTTCCTCGAGCGCTCCGGGGGCAAGCGCCCCAACTCGTCCGGCCTCGCGATGTACGACCAGCTCTTCATCTCCAAGATGTGCATCGAGACGACTGGCGTGACCAACAAGCCCGACGACCTCGAGAGCGATCGAGACAAGCTCGCGAAGTGCTGGGCGGGTCTCAAGGGCTACGACGGCGCCATCGGCGCGGTCACGATGAACGAGCTCGGCGTGAACGTCGGACACATCTGGGCCCTCACCGTCAAGCGGGGCGTCTTCACGCTCGCCGAGTAGTCACGCGTGACCGTCCCGGTGCTGCCGATCCTGCCGACGTCCGTCGTCGGCAGCTACGCGATCCCGGCCTGGCTGTGGGCCGCGTACGAGAAGATCGAGGCGGGCGGCTTCGGCGCGATGGACCGCGCGGAGACGGAGAACGACGCCGTCGAGACGGCGATCCGCGATCAGGAGCGAGCCGGCGTCGACCTGATCTCCGACGGCGAGATGCGACGCCAGGGGTTCATCGTGTCGATCTTCAAGTACTTCGGCGGGCTCCGGCCGCTCGAGTCCCGCCGGAAGGTCGGGGTCCTGTCCTACGACGGTCACGTGTTCTACGAGCCGGTCGAGCGCATCTCGGCGCCCGACGGGCTCGGCACGCTGAAGGAGCTGGACTACCTCCGGCAGGCGACGACCCGCCCGTTCAAGATCACGCTCCCGGGCCCCCTCACGCTCGCCACCCAAATCACCAAGGGGGGACCCTATCGCGATCGTTACGAGGTCGCGGCCGACCTGGCGCCGATCCTGAACCGGGAGCTCCGCGCGCTCGCCGACGGCGGCGCCCGCAACCTCCAGCTCGACGATGTCTTCCAGAGTTTCATCATGGATCCGAAGCGGTTGGTGGAGTTCTACGACCGCTGCTTCGAGGGCGTGGCGGTCGAGCGGCGCTTCTGGCACATCTGCTTTGGGACACTCGAGGGGTTCGGCTTCGGGGAGCGGACCTATCGACCGCTGTTCCCGACGATCTCGAGCGTCTGCGCCGACCAGCTCGTGTTCGAGTTCGCCAATCGCGAGATGGCCGAGAGCGGGCTCTGGCGTGAGTTCGACTGTCCAAAAGAGCTGGGTGCCGGTGTGCTGGATCTCAAGAACTTCTACGTCGAGAGCGCGGAGCTGGTCGCGCGGCGAATCCGCCGGGTCTTAGAGACCGTGCCGGCGGAGCGCCTGTGGATCAATCCCGACTGCGGGCTCGCGCGGCTCCCGCGCCATCTCGCGTTTGCCAAGCTCCAGGCGCTGGTGGCGGGCGCGCGCCAGGTGCGATGCGAGCTGACCGGTGCCCCGAGCACCTCGAACCGGCCACCCTCGGCTGCGCCGGGCACGAGCTCCGATAAAATAGAGCCGGCTGGCACCTCTCTCAGGCCACCCTCGGTCGCACCGGGCACGAGCTCCGATCCATGAAGCTGTACAAGCCCGAGGTCGAGGCCCAGCGGTTCTGGAATCCATACACGCAGACCATGGCGCGCGCCGACCTCGACCGCTTGCATCTCCGCAAGCTCCAGACCGTGATCGCGTACGCGTACGCGCGGAGTCCGATGTACCGCAAGCTGCTCGAACGCCACAAGGTCCGGCCCGAACAGATCCGCACCATGGACGACTTCCTGAAGCGCCTGCCGTTCATCGACAAGGAAGAGGTCCTCGACGCGCAGGCCGTCAGCCCGCCGTTCGGCGAGGCGCTGGCCGTCTCCGAGGAGTTTTTCCATCAGCGCTTCGCCACCTCCGGCTCGACCGGCGCCCCGCTCCACATCCCGCTCACGTACCACAGCGCCGAGCTCTGGGGCGAGTCGTGGGTGTACGTCTACTGGGCCGCGGGTCTCCGCGCGCGCCACAGCTTTTACTTCCCGTTCAACTGGGGGATCTTCGCGGCCTTCTGGTCGGCTTACATGGGAGTACGCCGCCTGGGCGCCACCGTCGTCTCGGGCGGTGGGCTCGACAGCAAGGCGCGGCTGCGCCAGATCGAGCAGTACCGTCCCGACGTCATGCTGGCGACGCCGACCTACGCGCTCTACCTCGGCGAGACGGCGCGCGGGATCGGCATGGACCTCGCCAAGACCTCCATCTCGCACGTCATCGTCGCCGGCGAGCCCGGCGGCAGCATCCCCGCCACGCGCCAGGCGATCGAGGACCTGTGGGGCGCCAAGTGCTACGAGCTCTACGGAATCGCGGAGCTCGGTCCGACGAACCCGGGCTGTCCCCTGCAGGGCGGGGTCCATCTCTGCGAGGATTGGTATCACGCCCTGGTCGTCGACGAGTCGGGCAACACGGTGCCCCATGGCGAGGTGGGTGAGCACATCGTGACGAGCTACATCCAGGACGGTCAGCCGCTCATCAAATACCGCACGCACGACCTCGTCCGCTGGACGGATCAACTTTGTGGCTGCGGGACGACGTGGCTCTATTACCCGGGCGGCGTGCTCGGCCGCACCGACCACATGATCATCGTCAAGGGTGTCAACGTCTACCCGTCGGCGGTGGAGGCGATGCTGCACCGGGTGACGGGGCTCTCCGAGCACTACGAGCTGCACGTCGGCCGGGACGCGGCCAACGACTTCGTGACCGTCAAGGCCGAGGCGCGGCCGGAGCTCGACGAGCGGCGCTACGGCGAGCTGCGCCGCGACGCCGAGGCGGTCTTCAAGTCGGCCATCGGCGTCAGCATCGGCGTCGAGGTGCAGAAGCCCGGAAGCCTACCCCGCTACGAGCTGAAGGCCAAGCGCTTCTTCGACCATCGCCCGGCCGCGCACCGCTGGCAGCTCGGGGGGAGGACTGGCGCATGACGCGCGAGGAGACGCTCGAGCGCATCCGCGATCTGCAGGCGCGGGTCCAGGAGCTGCGACAGGCGACCGACAATCCGGCCATCGAGCGCACCATGCAGCTCCTCGACCTCTACTGCCACATGGCCCGATGGGAGCTCGGCGACGTCCAGGCGATGATCCCCGAGGCGGAAGCGCGATGATGGACTGGGCGGCGCTGGGCGACGAGACGGTCGATCTCCTGCGCCGCTATCTGATGATCGACACCACGAATCCCCCCGGGAACGAGATCGCCGGAGCCCGGTTTCTCGCCGACGTCCTGGCTCGCGACGGAATCGAAAGCGAGACGATCGAGGCGGCGCCCGGGCGCGCCAGCCTCCGCGCACGCCTCCCCGGCGACGGCTCGCTGGGCGGGATCGTCCTCCACCATCACATCGACGTCGTGTACGCCGACCGCCGTTACTGGACGGTGGATCCGTTCGGAGGCGTGATCGCGGACGACTACCTCTACGGGCGCGGCGCGATCGACATGAAATCGACCGGGATTCTGCACCTGGCCGCCCTGCTGGCGCTCAAGCGCGCGCACGTGCCGCTCAAGCGCGACCTCGTGTTTCTCGCGACGGCCGATGAGGAGGCCGGGAGCGAGTTCGGCGCGCAGTTCGTCGCGAATCGTCGTCGCGACTGGCTCGCCGGCGCCGAGTACGCGATCTCCGAGCTTGGAGTGATCCAGACGCAGGCCGGTCTCACGGCGCCGCTCGCCGCCATCGTCATCTCGGAGAAGACGGGCCTGCCGCTCACGCTCACGGCCCGCAGCGAGCCGGGGCACGGCTCGATGCCGTGGCCCGACACCGCGCCGAATCGGCTGATCCGAGCGCTCAGCCGGCTGCTCGAGGCCGAACGGCCGGTGCGCGTGCTCCCGGAGGTGCAGGAGTACTTCTCCCGCATGGCCGGTCTCTTGCCGCCCGACCAGGGCGCCGGCTACGACGATCTTGCGCGCAGTCTTCAGGAGACACCGTTCCGCGCGCAGTTTTTCGCGAACCGGCAATTCGCCGCGATGGTACGGACGACCTTCGCGGTGACGATGCTGCGGGGTAGCGAGAAGAGCAATGTCATCCCGCCCGAAGCGGTGGCCCAGATCGACTGCCGGATGCTGGCGGGCGACGACCCTGAGGAAATCGCCGGCTGGGTCCGGCGCGCCATCGCCGACCCGAACGTCCAGGTCGAGATCGCCAGGGAGCCGAAGGTCCCGAACCTCTCGCCGCCCGATACCGAGCTCTACAAGGCCATGGCCGACACACTGCGGCGGCGGGTGCCGGGCGCCGTGGTGGCGCCGATGATCCTGGTGGCCTTCACCGACAACTGGGTCTTCCGACGCTGCGGGCTCCACAGCTACGGCTTCAGTCCCTTCGTCATCGAGGAGCCGGAGCTGCAGCGGATCCACGGCAACGACGAACGCATCTCGCTGGAGAACCTGCGCGAGGGCGTGCGCGCGTACACCGAGATGCTGGTGGACGTGGCGGGTTCCTAGCCCGGGAAGTCCCCGCACGCAGCGCGAGGAGACATTCATGGATCGGCCGATCAAGTGGAAGAACGGGGCGCGGTGCGCGGTGATGATCTCATTCGACGTCGACGGCGAGAGCCCGTGGATCCTTCGCGATCCCGCGCTCGCCGAGCGGCCGCTCCACATGGGCATGGGCGCCTACGGGCCGAAGACCGGCATGCCGCGGATCCTCCGGATCCTCGACCGCTACGACCTGAAGTGCGGCTTCTTCATCCCGGGCTGGATCGTCGAGCGCTACCCCGACATGGCCCGCGAGGTGCTGCGGCGCGGCCACGAGATCGGCCACCACGGATACCTGCACGAGAAGCCCTTCTTCCTCTCGGGGCGCGAGGAGGAGGAGGCCCTGCTCGTGAAGACGCTGGACATCTTCCAGAACGTGCTCGACATCCGGCCGCAGGGCTCCCGCGCGCCGTCCTGCGATCCGAGCAAGCACACGATGGAGCTCCTCCGTAAGCACGGGTTCGTCTATCACAGCAACCTGATGGACGCCGATCTGCCCTACTGCCACAAGACACCGTACGGCGAGCTGGTCGAGCTGCCCACGGCGTGGGTCAACGACGACTGGGTGTACTTCGGGTTCAGCGCCGTTCCGCCGGTGGGCAACGGGATCTGGAGCCAGGAGGACGTGTTCGAGATCTGGAAGGAGGAGTTCGAGGGCGCGTACGAGGAGGGCGGGTTCTTCAACGTCATGGGCCACCCGCAAGTCATCGGTCGCCCGTCGCGGATGCGAATGGTCGAGCGGCTGATCCAGCACATTCTCGCGAAGAAGGACGTCTGGCTCGCGCGGCCCATCGAGATCGCGGAGCACTACTTGAGCCAGCGCTAAGTGAATCAGCCGGGCCCCACGTTCCGGGAACCGAGCTCTCTCGAGCGCGCCTTCAACACGGCGTTCGGTGTTTTCGTCGGCTGGGGGCTCGGCCCGCGCGATTACTACCTCTTGCAGGTGAGAGGTCGGAAGACGGGTCGCGTGTTCGCTACTCCGGTGAGTCTGGTGGAGCTCCAGGGCACGCCCTTCCTCGTGGCCCCTCGAGGGCGTACCCAGTGGGTGCGTAACGCCGAAGCCGCGGGGCACGTCACCCTGAAAAGGGGATCGAGCAGCCGGAGATTTCGGCTCCGCGCCGTTCCCGACGCCGACAAGCCGCCGGTGCTGCGCGCCTACCTCGACCGGTTCAGACCGACCGTCCAGCGCTATTTCCCGGTGCCCGCTGGCTCGCCGGCCGCAGCATTTGTGGACATCGTCGAACGCTATCCCGTCTTCGAATTGCGGCCGCCGTCCAACGATGCGGAGGAACGCCGATGAAGCTGAGCGTCGACAGTCTGACGACTGGCCTGCAGTTCCACGGAGAGGTGCAGGGCAAGCGCCAGCACTACTACGTCCTGTCCAGCGCGCGGCAGTACTTCGTCATGTCCCTCTCGCTCAGCAAGCGAGACGCCGGAAACTTCAACCTCGTCAGCCGGTCGGTCGTCGACCGGCTCCATCGTCGGCTTCGGGGCCGGCGGGGGCTGACCGCGAGGCTCGTGTTCACCCGGTCGAAGAACCGTCGCGCTGTGCCCTCGCCGCTGGCCGCGCTGAACATGCTCTACGTGCTGGTCGCGACGGGCCGGGCGATCATCGATCCACGCCGCAAGTCGGCCCGCGAGATCTTTTTCAACGTCAAGCGGTAGTCGTGGCCGCCCTGTCGATCCGTCGAGCGACGCGGCGCGACGCGCCGGTTATTTTGCAGTTGATCCGCGGCCTCGCCGAGTACGAGCGGTTGGCGCACGAGATGGAGGCCACCGTCGGGCAGATCCGCCGCCACGGCTTCGGGCGGCGGCGCTACTTCGACGCGCTCATCTGCCGGCGGGGCCGCACCGCCGTGGGCTTCGCGCTCTATTTCTTCACGTACTCGACCTTCATGGGACGTCCGACGCTCTACCTGGAGGACCTCTTCGTGCTCCCCGCGGAGCGCGGCCGGGGCGCCGGCCGGGCGCTCCTGGCAGAGCTGGCGCGGATCGCGGTGCGGCGCGGTTGCGGTCGCCTGGAGTGGGCGGTGCTCGACTGGAACACGCCCTCGATCAGGTTCTATCGAAAGCTCGGGGCGCAGCTACGCAAGGAATGGATCCTCACCCGTCTCACCGGCCCGCCGCTCAGCCGGCTGGCGCGTCGACGCCGGAATCGCCAGGGGGCGACCACGGCGGCGCGCTGAGGCGACGCCGGCCGTCGTTCGCGAGCCTGACCGCGGGGTCGCCCGGGTCGAATTTGCGATCCCAGAGCTTGCATGTGACCTGCTTGTGGCGCTGGTCGAGCCCCTCGCAGTAATTCGTGAACTCGCAGCGTCGCACGAGGTCGCCGTAGCCGAGCCGGATCTTCCTGAACCAGTCGGGGTCGGCGAGGGTCTGGCGCGCGGCGGCCACGCAGTCGGCCTCGCCCCGCTCGAGGATCCCTTCCGCCTGGTCGAAGGTCGCGATGCCGCCGCTGGTGACGACTGGTGTTTCCCATCCGGCGTCGCGGATCGCGCCGCGGATGGCCGCGGCCAGGGGGACGTTCCGGCCGAAGGGGCCGCGCGCGTCCGAGAGAACCGTTGGCATGCACTCGTAGCCTGACGCTCCGGTGTAGGGATAGACGGCTTCGCCGATTTTCGGCTGCTTGGCGTCTTCGAAGCGTCCGCCCTTGGAGACCGACAGGTAGTCCACACCTGCCGCGGCGAATCGGACGCCGAACCAGATCGCGTCGTCGAGGTCGCTGCCGCCCTCGATCACCTCATCGCCCAGATACCGGATGCCGACGACGTAGTCGTCGCCGACGCGTGCCCGGACGGCCGCTAGCACTTCCAGCGGCAACCGGACGCGGTTCTCGCGCGAGCCGCCATAGCCGTCGGTCCGGACGTTCAGCCGTGAGAGGAACGACGCCATCGTGTAGGCGTGGGCGTAGTGCAGCTCGACGCCGTCGAAGCCCGCCTCGCGGGCGCGCCGCGCGGCCTCGGCGAAAAAGGCGGGGAGGACCCGCGGCAGCTCTCGGACGTGGGGCAGGTGCAGGTCCCAGATCCGCTCGCGGTAGCCGTAGTCGAGCGCTTCGAGCTCGCGGTCGGTCAGCACGGTCTCGATCGTCACGCGGTCCGCGGTGAGGAGCAGCTCGCGCACGTTCTCCTCGGGCGCCTCGCGCCAGCGCGGGTCGTCGAGCCAGAGGGCGAGCTGACCGCGCAACGCGTCGGTGATCGCGAGATATCGACCGAAGAATCGCTCGGGCTCGGGGCGGCGCCGCACCGTGACGAAATCGAGGATCTGGATGAAGAGCCGCGTCCGGCCCCGGCTCCGCTCGCGGACTGTCTCGACGAGGGCCTGCAGCCCGGGAATGAATCGGTCGTCGCCGATTCGCAGCAGGGGACCGCTCGCGACGTCACGGATGCCGGTGGCCTCCACGACGAGCACGCCGGGCTGCCCCTCGGCGAACCGCGCATACCACTCGAGGACCTCTGGCGTGACGAACCCATCGTCGGTCGCCCGCCACGGCACCATCGCCGGCACCCACGTCCGCTCCGCGGCGGTCAGCTGCCGGCCGATCCGGATCGGGGAGAACCAGCGGGCGCGCGCGGCGTCCTCGCGCGTCGGCCAGCGGGCCGACGGCAGCGGGTGGCGAATACGGTGCGCCGGAGAATTCAAATCATTTAAGCCTGGACTATCACTATATATCCTATCTGTGCCGGGACGCTCTCCGTAGAGACAGGCTCTTTCGCAGGCGGTCGAGGAGACCACGGAGCGTGCGTAGCTCGCGGGCCGGGAGCTCGGCGAGAAGCGTGGTGAGGACGCGATGATGGCGGCGCTGGGCTCGGCGCACGAGGCGGCGTCCCTTCGGGGTCAGCGTGAGGCGGAAGGCGCGGCGGTCCTCGGGATGGACGGCCCGGCGGACGAGCCCCTCGGCGTGGAGCCGGTCCACGATGCCGGTGAGATTGCCCGCGGTGACCAGGAGCCGGCGCGAGAGCTCGACGAATGTGAGGCCGTTCGGTTCGCGGTCGAGCTGGTTCAGGACGTCGAACTGCGGGAAGGTGCAGTGCA
>WNFU01007172.1_pt1 | contig 13263 bp, 13 predicted proteins | sample 5400121 | NCBI WGS metagenome assembly WNFU01 (sample SAMN13153360, study PRJNA577476) | soil metagenome | isolation source: 100 cm soil or saprolite under grassland replicate 1 | place: USA:California | collected 2016-06-15
CCGTTGTGGCGCTTACCATTCATGAAGATGAGGAATATTTTTTCAAGATGCTCGAAGCGGGCGCATCTGGTTATGTCCCCAAGAGTGCCGCGCCTGAAGAATTGCTAACCGCTATCCGTGCCGCCGCGGCGGGGCAGGTTTATCTTTATCCATCCCTGGCAAAGTTACTTGTACGTGATTTTCTGGATGGCGGACGCGCTCCCGAAGAGCAAACTTCCTCCGACCTGACAGACCGTGAACAGGAAGTATTAACTTATCTGGCAGAAGGTGCCAACAATTCAGAGATCGCTGCGTCGCTGGTTATCAGCCCCAAAACAGTGGCACGTCACCGTGAGAACATTATGCGGAAATTAAACCTGCATTCTCGGGCGGAGCTGGTGCGTTACGCAATCAGGAAGGGGATCATCAAAGCATAATTCATTTGCTCTGACCACCGCCGAGGATGGCGGGTTGAGCATAATACATACAATAAGATAACGGGCGCTGTTGCGCCCGTTATCTTATTTCTTTTCAAACTTATTTCAATTTACTGAGCAGGAGCCGGAACTTCCGGACGAGTGTAGTTGCTCACATCACCGCCCAGATCCTCAATCGAGTCATACAGGAACTGGATCACGTACTTCGGATTGTGGACAAACTTTCCAGGATCCTTCTGGGTGTATTGATAGTTGAAAGCCGCCTTCAGTAAGCGAGGAGTCCAGTTGCCAGCGTAAGCAACATTGGCACCCTTATCATTGGTATCGGGCTTTCCATCTTTATCCTTATCGACAAAGAAGTACGGATAGGCAGCACTGTCGTAGACAAGCGGCATACCTGCTTTGGTCTCGGCATAGCTCTGAATCTGGGTATAAAGCGCTTCAGATAGCGTCTGGATTTCGCCAGCTACGCCTTCCGTCACGTTGCCATCACCATCCCAGTCAGTCGTATCCGTATTGAAACGGATATCTTCGGGCTTGGCATCTCCATGACAACCAGCACAAGCCTCGAGCTTTGGTTGAAGCGCATGGACATCGTGGCAGTCTTTACACTTATTCAGTGGGTGCGTAACGTTCTGGCCCACATAATCCTTGCCTTCGTACTGATAGGCGCCCTGGACATCACCACCAAATAATGTCGCGCCGGCGGCAAAGTAGTGGATGTTCTTGAAGCTGATCTTTGCATCAACGGTATCGACATCCTTGCCTTTGAGCGCAGCATTCACGCTGGAAGTGGACTCACGACCCTGGTGGCACGAGATACATAGGTTGCTGTCATCAGCCACGAAGTTGCCATCGGCATCTTTCCCACCGAAGCTTACTGTTTTGCCACTCGGGAAGGTCACAGATGCAACTGCATAGCGATTGGGCCAATTGGCTTCGTCATGGCAGGTGGAGCATTTGAAGCCATTGCTGGAGGGCATTGAACCAACGCCGGTAGTAAGCGTGGAGCCAGTTGGTGAAACAACGGTCGTGCCACCATTCTTGATGAATTCGGGCAGACCGCCGGCAGTATGGCATTTCACACAGCCGTAAGGCACTACACCTGTATCATCCCAATCACGGAATGGCATGGTATTGCCAGCAAAGTGACCGGCATCGTCGCGAGTAAATTTGCTCACATCACCGCCCAGATCCTCGATCGAATCATAGAGCAACTGAACGATGTACTTGTTGCCATGAGCAAAAGCGCCAGGATCCTTGATGGAGACCTGGTAATTATAAGCAGCTTTGAGCAGGCGGGCAGTCCAGCTTGGATACGCTTTGCCATCAGCACCTAGGAAATATGGATAAGTGGCTGCGTCATACTTAATCTCAGCGCCAGCAGTATCCTTGGCATAGGTCTGAATCTGGGCAAGCAAAGCTTCCTGTAGACCCTGGACTTCATAATACATGCCTTCTTCTTTGTTGCCATCGCCATCGTAATCCCAGGCAGAGGCTTGGGGTTCACGAATGTTCTGCAAACCACCTTCAGCCAAAACTCCATCACCATGGCATGCAGCGCATTGTTCGACGTTCACCTTGAGAGAGTGAGGATCGTGGCAGCCAATGCAGGTGTCATATCCATCTACATGCATATGTTTGGCATCATAAATCTTGCCTTCATATTCATATCCGCCTTTGACCTGTGTACCATATAGGGTCGCGGCAGCGGCATAGTAATGGATATTGCGGAAACCGAATGTGACGTCATTACCCTTGTCATCTTTGATGGGGGCAACAACAGTATCCGGATCTTCAACTTTGAAACGCGTGATCTGGGCATCCACCGAGGCCTTGGATTCGCGTCCCTGGTGGCAGACGAGACAACGTGATGCATCGCCAAACCCTGTAACAACATAGGGAACCGGGTTGCCATCTTTGTCGAGTTCAAAACCAGGGAAGGCAACGCTGTTCAGATTGCTGGCGACCGGGTTATGACAGGTTATGCATTGAATCCCCTGCGCCTCTTTGGCAGGAACTGGGGCATCTACAACATCTGGTGCAGAACCGTCAGCGCCCAGGAAATCCTGATAGCCAGCACTGGTGTGGCATCTGGCACAAGCCACAGGAACGCCATCAGGATTCTCAGTAGCATCATCCCAATGACGGAAGGGCTCTGTATCAACGGCGTTATGGGCAGAGCCTTCCCATGCCGTCAGATTGGGCACTTCCACGGGGGGCGGCGTGGGGGCAGGAGGTTCTGTAGGAGCAGCTGTTGCTGTTGGTGGTTCGGGCGCCCCACCGCATGCAACCAGAATGACTGCGAGCAACAGGACGATTCCGAGCAGCACCAAACTTTTTTTCATTGACATTTGCGATATTCTCCTTTCAATGAGTGTTGGAACGAGGGGCTTTTATGTACTCTGATAGAAGGCACCTCCTTATAAGTATTAAAGTTTTATAGGGACTTTTAATCTCCCCTTTATGTTAATCTAAATTAATCTACGTGCTAATAACATATGTCATCCCCCGATAGGATAAATGTAATCGGTTATGCAAGAATGGTCTTAATTAGTAACATTATATAACAACTATTAAAAAATACATTAAAACGTGGGATAAATACCCCATTTAGAGTATGAAACAAGTGGAAATACATGGGGTAAAAAGCAGCCTAAAACCCATAAAACAAGTTGATGAATAGGCTGATTCGCCAATCCAAAGATTGGATGTATGCCGAATTCCCTTTCTCAGCGTTTTCTCATAAACTGGATATAGATCAGGCTGAAAACCTGAGAAAGGAAAATGCTATGAGCACAATCGTACTTGCCACTCTGTTATTGATCCGGCTCATCCTTCCATTCAGCATATTGCTCGCATTCGGCGAGTGGATACGCCGACGCGAAGCAAATTATTGGCTCCACAGGTGAGGTTTTATGGAAACCCTAACGTCTTTCCTGGCTGTCATTGCAGGTCTGCTCCTGCGGCTGGCACTTCCAATCCTTGGAACTGTCATACTCATTTACTTCCTGCGCAAACTGGATGCCCACTGGCAGGAAGAGGCCCAACTTGTACCAATATCCATTCAAAAAGTTGAATGCTGGAAGATCAAAGGCTGTTCGCCTGAACAGCAGAAGGATTGTGTTGCCGCAGCCTCCTCTTTGCCCTGTTGGCAGGTTTATCGACTTCCCAATGGCTATTTGCGTGAACAATGCATCTCTTGCGAAGTTTTCATGGATGCTCCCACGCCGACTCTAAAAATTGAAACCAGGAGAATGTAGAACATGAATTCTCGAATAGAACGTTTGTTGATTGCCTTGATGTTTGCCCTGTTTGCCGCCGGCGTGACTTTGGTGATTGCCAGCGCGCAGGGCGAAGTTCCACCCACCGGACAAACATCAACTGATTGTGTTGTCTGCCACACTGAATTTCAGATGACATGGGAAAATGGCGCACATGGAAAAGCGGGTAGTGATCCCATATTCGTTGAAGAATGGACCAAGCAAGGCAAGCCAGGTCCCTGTTTAGTTTGCCATACCACAGGGTTTGATCCGGCAACCGCCACTTACAAAGCCGATGGTGTGACATGTGAGGCTTGCCACGGTCCAGCACCGGCAGATCACCCGAAAACTCCCATGCCCGTCGATCGCTCTCCTGACCTGTGTGGGCGCTGCCACAGCGATACACGTTTTGGCTGGCAGGATTGGAAAGTGAGCACACATTATCAACGCGGGATGGATTGTGCCACCTGTCATGACCCGCATAGTGCCTCGCTGAAAAAAGTTGCTGGACCTCGTGGCGAAGTTGCAACCACTGATGAAGTTTCAGAGTTGTGCATTACCTGTCATAAAGAATCGAGCATGAAATTTTCATACACGTCGCATGCCCAAAAAGGTGTTTCGTGTGTCGAATGTCACGTGAAACATGCGGAAAATCCTGATAAGACTGCCCATACAGTTCCTGATCACTCCTTCAAAGCCAGTCTGGATTCGTGCAATACATGCCACGCCCAACAAATGCACAGCCCCACGGAAGCTAAAACTCCAGAAGGGATAACCTTGCCTGTCACTGTGCAGCCAGCAGAGGAAATAAAACCCATCGCAGCCACTCCGGAACCTGATCCCGTTAGCCCCATGGGATTCTCAGCGATGGCTGGTTTTATCGGTCTTGCGGGAGGTATGGTGCTGGCTCCCTGGCTGGAACGTTGGTATCACCGCACTGTAAAACATAACCGTGAGGAAGACCATGAGTCAGAAAACTCTTAATCGACGCGAATTCCTCAAGCTAACTGCTGTTGGTGTCGCAGTGGCTGCAGGAACCCGCGCTGTCACTTCAACAAAAGCCTCCAGCAGTGCACCCAAAGGCAAGCATCAATGGGCAATGGTCATTGACCAGTCCAAATGCGTTGGGTGCGGTTACTGCACTTTGGCTTGCCAGGCACATAATGCCGTCAATCCGGATATTCAATGGAATAAAGTGAATGAAGTGGACATGGTTGCCGATAAGCATGTATTTCTTCCACGTCCCTGTATGCACTGTGAGAAAGCCCCCTGTGTGGAAGTCTGTCCGGTGGAAGCCTCCTACTATCGTGATGATGGCATCGTGATGATGGATTATGAACGCTGCATCGGCTGCCGGTATTGTCAGATCGCATGTCCGTATGAGGCGCGCTCTTTCAATTGGGAGAAGTTCACAGGCGAAAATCCTGCTGTGCCCGAATGGGGTACTCCCGAAGTGGAACGACGACCACGCGGCGTTCCCGAAAAATGCTCCTTCTGCTACCAGCGCATTGACCGCGGTCTCGCACTTGGACTCAAGCCCGGTGTGGATGCTGATGCCTCACCGGCTTGTGTGGTCGTTTGCCCAACAGGCGCACGCCTATTCGGCGACCTGAACGATCCTGAATCAAACGTCAGTAAGGCATTGCACGAGAACCCATCTTACCGCTTGCGCGAAAATCTGGGCACTGGACCACGCGTCTATTACCTGCCAGCCGTCGCTAAGAAAGAGGCGTAACTATGTTGAAAAAACGAATTACTCCCTGGACTGCATGGCTCTCTTTTCTGGGCATCATCCTGCTGGGTGGTCTAGCCGCAGGGGTCATGGTCTTCTGGAAAGGATTAGGGATCACGAATCTTACCGATCGTGTGCCCTGAGGTCTATGGATCACAATCGATCTTTCCTCTATCGCTTTGGGCGCGGGGGCGTTCAGTTTGTGCGCGGGTGTGTACCTATTCGGTTTGAAGCGTTATCAGCCAATCGCACGGACCGCGACCTTCGTTGGTTTGATCGGCTATACCATGGCAACGCTGGCGCTCATCCTTGATATTGGCAAGCCTGAACGCTTCTGGCATTCGATGGTCTACTGGAATACACACTCCCTGCTTTGGGAAGTGACCATGTGCGTCATCCTGTATTTGACTGTGCTTCTCTTTGAGAGCATGCCAATCCTTGCCAATCTGGAATGGCTTCGCAAACACTTCCCGAAAATTGCTTCCATAATGGAACGTGTGCATCATTACGCGCCAATCCTTGCGATCATCGGATTGGGACTTTCAAGTTTGCACCAGTCCTCGCTGGGCGCGACCTATGGCGTGATCAAAGCGCGACCGTTCTGGTTCAAGCCTGAGATGTCGGTGTTGTTCATGTTCTCGGCTATCGTCGGTGGGATCTCACTGACGCTGTTCGCGACAATGCTCTCGTCCCGTTTGACAAACAAGGCAAAGACCAATGATGTATTGATCGAACGTGTTGCTCAATTTGTTGGCTACCTCCTAATCGGTTATTTCTACTTCCGAGCCTGGGACGCGCTCTCCACAACCTATACGTACGACCCGGGTCGTAACGAAGGCTTGCATTTCCTGACAAAAGGTCCATTTGCTTTCAATTTCTGGATTGTTGAAATGCTATTGGGAATGATCGTGCCGATGATCTTATTGCTCTACAAGCCAACCCGCATAAATCGCTTCTGGCGTATGGTTGCGCTATTGCTGGTCGCAGCGGGTGTAGTTGTCTTCCGATGGGACACAAATATCACGGGGCAGTTGGTTCTTATATCGTATATTCCCGGTGCCGCGATCACTTACACGAGCTACCGCCCCTCCTTGATCGAGATTTTGACGGGTACCGCAATCATCGCGTATGGACTCACTGCCTTCTCACTCGGCGTGAAATACTTAAGAGTTGTTGATCACTCGCTGGTGGAAACAGAACATGAGACGGTCAAGGTAGAAGCAACTGAACCAGTGACAATATAGTAGTAAGTAACTAAGTAGACATGTACACAGGTAAACAGGTGGTTTTTCTACACCTTGTTTACCTGTGTATTATTTAAAAATATTAACCTTGCGAAGGTTAACTAAAGGAAACTCTGATCGCTTACGACAACCTTTGCAAGGTTTTACATTACGAACTAACAAATCCGTGGCAGCATTTCGCCAGGCAGCATATCCACCAAGCGTGTTCCCCCAATCGCAGTCTTCATCCTCACCTGTGATTTTCCTGTCCCGATTACTTTTCCAATAATCGCAGCATTTTCCCCATATTTTGTCTTCCTCATTACATCCAAAACTTTGTGGGCATCATTTTCCTGGACGAACGCGACTAGCTTTCCTTCATTCGCAACGTACAAGGGATCAAATCCCAACATTTCGCAGGCAGCTTTGACCGCGGGTTCAAACGGCAACGCCTGTTCATTAAGTTCAATCGTCACATTCGATTGCTCGGAAATTTCAACCAAGGATGTTGCGAGCCCACCACGAGTGGGGTCACGCAACACATGAATCTCCCCTGCTCCGATCATGGCCTGGACGAGATGATTCAGCGGAGCGACGTCACTTTCGAGAGTCGTTTCAAATCCCAGTCCTTCACGCGCCGATAACACTGCAATGCCATGATCACCAATCGTCCCTGAAATGATCACTACGTCGCCTTCTTTTGCATTCGCTCCAGAGATATGAATGCCCTCAGGAATTTTTCCCATGCCGGAGGTATTGATAAACAATTGATCCGCTCCACCTTTTTGCACAACTTTCGTATCTCCCGCGGCGATAAACACACCGGCTTCCTGCGCAGCTGCTTTCATCGAAGCAACGACGCGCTGTAACACCTCAAAAGATAAGCCTTCCTCCAGAACAAAACCACAAGTTAATGCAATAGGCGTCGCGCCGACCATCGCAAGGTCATTGACCGTTCCACAAATGGCGAGCCGACCAATGTCGCCACCGGGAAAGAACAAAGGCGAGACGACATGCGAATCAGTCGTTAGCGCGTATCGTTGACCATCGATTGTCACAACAGCAGAATCATCCAGAGTGCGTGGGGCAGCTTTTCCCAGTTCGGGGAGGAAGAGTCGGTTGAGCAGGTCGCGGCTTAAAATCCCGCCTGAACCATGACCGAGAATCACCGTATCCGTGGGGCGGATCGGGACTGGGCAGGTATATCCTTCGAAGTCAAAGATGTTTTCCATAGTCGTTTGAGTAGATAAGTACACACGTAAACCGGTACATCAGTACCTGCCTACCTGTTTCCTTGTCTACGTGTTTACCTCCTCGCGGTGATACCGATAATAGGCCGCGCAGGCACCTTCAGCAGAAACCATTGGCGCGCCGAGCGGATTTTGCTGTGTGCATTGTTTTCCAAACGCGGGACACTGCGGTGGCTTTTTCAATCCCTGCAAAATTTCACCCGCGATACAAAGTGATGACTCCTGAGTGAAGATATTTTCCACGTCAAATCGTTTTTCAGCATCGAATTCCCGAAACGCGGGACTCAAGCCCCATCCGCTTTGTGGGATGACGCCGATACCGCGCCATTTCCGGTCAGTGGATTGGAACACACTTCGAATCGTCCGTTGCGCTGATTCGTTGCCCTCGAACTTGACAGCGCGCTGATATTGATTCTCTGCCACTGCATGCCCCGCTTCGAGTTGCTTCAGCGCGGCAAGCAGACCATTCAACAAGTCAATTGGTTCGAAGCCCGTGACTACAATAGGCACATTGTATTTCTCAGCAATGAGTGGATACTCATGAAATCCCATCACCGCGCAGACGTGACCCGCAGCCAGAAATGCCTGCACGCGGTTCATCTTGGAACCGAGAATAGCTTCCATGGCAGGTGGCACGCGGACGTGCGATACCAGCACGGAAAAGTTTTTGATATTTTTATTTTTAGCCTGTAGCACAGCCATCGCATTGGCAGGCGCGGTTGTCTCAAAGCCGATGGCAAAGAAGACCACTTGCTTATCGGGATTCGCCTCAGCGATCTGTACCGCTTCCAATGGCGAATAGACAATGCGCACATTTCCACCCTGTGCGCGGACGGCAAATAAATCTTTTGTTGAACCAGGCACGCGCAACATGTCGCCATAGGATGTGAAGATGACATCCGGACTCGAAGCAATGGCAAGGGCGCGGTCAATTTGTTCGAGAGGGGTTACACATACAGGACAGCCTGGTCCATGAACCAGTTCGATCTGAGGCGGGAGCATGGCATCCAGTCCATTGTGGAGGAACGCATGCGTCTGTCCCCCGCAGATTTCCATGATGACCCAGTTTTTTGTTACAACCGATTCGATCTCTTTAAGAAGAGCTTTTACTTTTACAGGGTCGCGATATTCGTCAAGGTATTTCATCTTCTAAATCTATCATTTCTTGGATAAGTTTTAAAGTTTCCTGCGCTTCGTCTTCATCCATTAAAGTGATTGCAAAACCAACATGGATCAAGGCATACTGCCCCACTTCTGCTTCAGGAGTATACGCCAGGCATGCTTCCTTGACGATTCCGCCAAAGTCAACTTTTGCCATTTTGAGAGAGTCTTTTTCGTAGATCTCAGTTATTTTTCCGGGAATACCAAGACACATTGATTTTTCCTTTTCTCCTGCTTCATTTAAACCGCGAAGCACGCGAAGAGTGCCAAGGTTTTAAGAGATTTTCTTCGCGTTCCTGGCGCTCTTCGCGGTTCGAACTTTGGAAATTTGCGATGACAGCCTGTCCTAATGCCAGACCGCCATCATTGCTCGGAACTTGTTGATGGAAATAGACGACAAAATTTTCTTTTTGCAATCCATCACGGACAAGGTTAAGTAAAATCTGGTTTTGCCATACACCACCCGATAAAGCGACTTCATTCAGGTTGGTTAATTCACGCGCCTGTCTGCAAATGTCGATGGCAATTTCTGCGATGGTCTGATGGAAGCGCGCACCGAGCATTCCAACCGATTCGTTTGCGCGTACATCCTGAATCATCGCAGACAGCAGGTCTCTCAGCCAGATCATCCTTCCGCTTTTCGTTTCCTCAATTACATACGGATAGGGCTTTGCCATTGAAACAAACGGCTTCGACAATACTTCCATCTCGATGGCAGCTTGCGCTTCATAGGTAACTTCGTTACGAATCCCGATGAAGCTTGCAACGGCATCAAAAAGGCGTCCCATAGAAGAGGTAAGCGGCGAATTAAGATTCTTATCGATTTGTTGTCTGAGAATGCGAAGCGCCTGTTTATCGATGTTTTGCAGGAAGGGCAAATTGTCAACGTCGATCCCAAGGGTATGGGCGTATCCAGCGGCAATACGCCAAGTGGAACGTGTGGCAGCATCACCGCCAGGGAGAGGCAAATATTCAAGGTGTGCGAACCGTTCAAAGTCCGCGTAGGAGGCAAGCAAGACTTCTCCGCCCCAGATCGCGCCATCGGTGCCGTATCCGGTCCCGTCGAAGGCAAGTCCGATCACGCGTCTGTTTTCCAAGCCATTATCAGCCATACAGGAAGCAATGTGTGCATGATGATGTTGCACACCCACGTGTGGAACATCCAGCTTCGAACGTCTGGCGTATTCGGTCGTAAAGTAATTTGGGTGTAGATCATACGCAATGATCTCTGGTTGCACCCGGAAGATGTGAGAGAGATGCCCAATCCCCTGCTCAAATGATTCCTGTGTTTCGACGTTTTCCACATCGCCAATATGATGGCTGAGAAATGCGTAGTGATCGCGCGTCAGACAAAACGTGTTCTTTAATTCGCCGCCCACCGCCAGCGTGGGCTTGACTTCAAAGGGGAGCGCCACAGGATAAGGAGCATAACCACGCGAGCGCCGCAAGTACATGATATTGCTTTTGTCTACCCTGACAACGGAGTCATCCGAGCGGATATGGATATCACGGTTATGCAACAGAAACGCGTCGGCAAGCGGCGAAAGCCTGTAAAGCGCATCTTTGTTATCCGTAGCAATTGGCTCTTCACTAAAATTACTGCTGGTCATCACCAGAATCGGCGGGACGGGTTCGCGCGCGAGAATAGGATCTGTTTGATTCAAAAGTAAATGATGGAGCGGAGTATACGGTAGCATCACGCCGATATTATCCAGATTGGGAGCAACCAATTCAGAAACGTGGTAGGTCTGCCAGCCAGTTTGTTTCTTCTTTGTAAGAAGGACAATTGGCTTTTCACGGCTGGTCAGCAAATTCTGTTCTTCCTTTTGAAGTTCGCAAACCGATGCAATCGATGTAATATTCGCAGCCATGACCGCAAAGGGCTTGTCAATGCGACCCTTGCGATCGCGCAACTCTGCAACCGTATAAGGATTGGAGGCGTCACAGGCAAGGTGGAAGCCGCCCAAGCCTTTTATGGCAACGATATACCCTTCCCGCAACAAACGTCGCGCTTTCAGGATGGCGGAAGTGCGAATCTCTATGCTCGATATGCGTGGATCAGAGGTGGGAAACTGAGAGTGCGTTTCACGCAACTCCACGAACGGACCGCACTCAGGGCAGGCGATTGGTTGGGCATGGAAACGTCTGTTTAACGGATCGATATACTCTGTCTGGCAATGATCGCACATGGGGAAATCTGCCATCGTCGTGCTGGGGCGATCATACGGAATATCTTTGATGATGGTGAACCGTGGACCACAATGAGTGCAATTGATGAACGGATATAGATAACGCTTGTCTTTCGGATCGAATAGCTCACGTTCGCAATCAGGACAAATCGCCATATCAGGCGAAATGGGCTGATAGGCACCCTCGACAGTTTGAGACATATGGATCTCAAAACTCGATGAGGAGTCACTAGGTGCGTCATTTACCTGAATGGAATCGATCTTTGCCAGCGGAGGCTTTTCAAGAGACAAGGATTGAATAAATGTTTCAACACTGGAACTTTGGCCATCCACAAGGATTTCTACCCCACCTGAAGTGTTGCATACCCAGCCATGCAAATCGAGCCGAGTTGCCAGCCCATAGACAAACGGGCGGAACCCGACTCCCTGTACTACACCTTTAACTGAGATATGCTTAGCCATTATTATCATCGTCCTGAGCCAATCGAATCCGTTGCGCAACGGATTCGCGCTCACGCGAATCTTTTACTCAACGTCGATACTTTCGAGTTTTATATCTTCTCCGCTTAATAACTGCGAGTTGTTCTGGCAGTAAGCACAGATCGATCCTTTGTCATCGAAACCCAGCGCTCCGCCACATCCAAAACATTTCATGTCTGCTTCCACATGTTGAAAGTGTAGTTCTGCACCTTCGCCAAATGTACCTTTTGTGAGATCTCTCCAATAAAATTGGATTGATTCTTCACGCTCCTCTGAAAATGAACCGATGAGAAGATTTACATTCACAATTCGCCTAGATTTTGCCTCTTTCAACGCCACATCCAGGAGCTTCTGCGTAATACTAAATTCATACATATATCCTAGATTAGTCCTTTAACAAGGGAAGTCCTAGATGGAGAAAGTCATTTGTCTTAATGACTTTCTTCTCCTTTGAACTGTGATTATTTCTCACAGTTCAATGACAATCATGGTTACTCTTATCCCTTGTTTTTTGGATTCACCTTCTTCACCAGCCAGTCCACCCAGGCACCCATATTTTCTCCTGTTTTGCAGGAGACGGGAAACACCGCCACGCCCGGGTTGAGGACTTCCACGCCTCTCTTGAAATAGTCCATGTCAAAAGGCACGTACGGTAGCAGATCAATCTTGTTGATGATCAACACTTGCATACCGCGATACATACTTGGATATTTGTACGGCTTATCGTCCCCTTCCGGAATGGAGGCGATCAACACATTTAAGTGCGTTCCAATTTGGAAGTTTGCAGGGCAGACCAGATTTCCTACGTTTTCGACAACCACCAAGTTGAGATCCTTGAGTGGAAGTGCAGGCAGAGCGTCAGCCAGCATGACGGCATCCAAGTGGCATTCGCCTCCCGTGTTGATCTGAACCGCGGGGAGTCCGGCTGCCATAGCCTTCTCGGCATCTATGGAAGTCGCGAGGTCGCCCTCGATCACTCCGAGTTTCAAACGTCCGTTCAAAGCCTCGAGCGTCTTGAGGATAAAACTGGTCTTGCCTGCGCCAGGGGAAGCCATAATATTGATCGCATACACACCCAGCTGATCAAGCATCTCGCGGTTTCGATTTGCGATGCGATCATTGGCAGACAATATATTTTCAACGACAGGAATTCGCGTGGTCATTGGATCTCCAATAAATCATTCAACATCAATACTATCCACTTGGAATTCTTCGCCTTTCGTGATCTTCACAAATGGACTCGAGCAGGAAGGACAATCAAAAGTTTCATCCGTGGGACGGAAAATATGTCCACAATTCTGGCAGGTCATCTCGCCTGGGATTCGCTCAAAATGGAGCAAAGAACCTTCCGCCGAAGTATCTTTTGAAATAATGTCCCAATAAAACTGGACCGAATCATCCACAATGGAAGAAAACTGTCCAATCACCAGATTGATCTGTTTGATCTTCCTTGCGCCTGCATTTTTAAGGGCAATATCCAGAACACTTTGTGTAACAGAAAGCTCATGCATATCCATCCTTAAGGTTACCCCATTAATAGCTGTGTCAA
>WNFU01007173.1_pt1 | contig 13263 bp, 13 predicted proteins | sample 5400121 | NCBI WGS metagenome assembly WNFU01 (sample SAMN13153360, study PRJNA577476) | soil metagenome | isolation source: 100 cm soil or saprolite under grassland replicate 1 | place: USA:California | collected 2016-06-15
ATTTCGGAGGTCGAAATTCGTTTTACTCGCAGCGTTTCATTGGCGAGTTTGAAAAATGGCAGCAACTCATCGGCGCTCCAACCCTCGTTGCCTAGAGCCGCCCAATTATCGTAGTCAATCCGACTGCCCCAGATCGCCGCGCAACCATTGTGCGAGGAGCAGCCGCCAATGACGCGCGCCCGCTCCAAGAGATGCCCCGGACGACCGTTGCTTGCGCCATTGACGTAGCCCCAATCATGACCGCCTGGCAAACTGCGCGCGTCCAATAATGGAGAGGGCCAACGCTGTTCGGCGAACGTGCCATAGTCGGGCCCCGACTCGATCAACATCACAGTCTGCGACCCGCTTCGCGCTAAACGTGCTGCCACTGCCGCCCCCGCTGTGCCGCCGCCGATCACAACCGTGTCGGCATATAAATGTTCAGCCATGAGTTATCTCCAAGGTTTGGCAAGCGTGTTGTCAGCTATAACGCCTGCTTCATGAACTCGATCAAGAACCTGTTTTTGTGATCTATTGATACAGTTTAATCATCATGATTGGTAAGATGCTTGGCGCAATTGCCTTGACCAGTGAGTCCACCTGTTCTTCAAGGTGTTTGGTTGTTGCCATCAATCCTCTTCTTATTCTTACCCTTCAACCATCTTTTCAATTGACAATGTCATATCGCGCCAAACAATGGTATTGCGACTCTGGATAATCAAAGATTACCGTTTCTGTCCATAATTATAGGATTTTTCTTGTATGGGTCAAGCCGTGAAGCGTGTCTGAATGCATGGTAACTATCCGACTCAGTGCCTCAGAAACAGAAAGGAATAAATTGCTAGTGTGATTATGCCATTACGGAGATTGATTGACGCGGGCGATCCTGTAAGCGTCTGCCGATACGATATTTTTGGATCGTCGCTGTGACAAACGAGTTTCTGCTGACTTGCATTCATGCGAGGAAGTCTGGCACTGCCTCGGAGTATGCGCGCTTACTGTGGTCACTGGTCAACTGTTTGTCACAAGGTCAATGGCTGTATTCTCTAAAAATGGCAGCAGGTCGGTTGTACGGATATCCGAAAAATACAGAAATTGCCGGGACAAAAGGATCCGAAGACGCGATAGTTTATAGTCTGCGGCAAGCATGGGTGCTAGGGTAAAATCCCTCCGATGGTCTGGATATTAGTAATCCAGCGAACATCCAATAACAAGTTGGGCGGCAGAAAGGATTAAACCGTGTCAGATATTTTACAGATAGCAGAAGTTATTGCTCGTCAAGCAGGGGCTGTTTTAATGGAAGGTTACGGTAATGTGCGCCATATTCAACAAAAAGGCGTAATTGACCTCGTTACAGAATTTGACAAGCGTTCTGAAGAGGTTATTATTTCATCCATTCAAGAAAAATTCCCTGATCATGCCATCTTGGCGGAGGAAAGCGGTCATAATAAAACAATAAGTGAATATCAATGGGTGATTGACCCTATCGATGGGACAACAAACTTTGCTCATGGAATACCGATTTTTTCAGTGACAATAGGGTTATTGAGAAACAACTCCCCTGTTGTGGGAGTCGCTTATGATCCATTTCATAACGAAATGTTTTCGGCAGAATTAGGACAGGGTGCTACCCTGAATAACCGTCCCATACATGTATCATCTCAGACAGACTTAGGACAGGCCGTTATTTCTACCGGCTTTCCATATGATCTTCGCACGAACCCACGAAATAATTTCGCTCAATTTGTTCAATTCCAACTGCGAACTCAAGCAGTTAGGCACTTGGGTTCTGCAAGCCTTGATTGTGCATGGACGGCAATGGGCAGACTGGATGGCTATTGGGAATTTGGAGTCAAACCATGGGATATCGGAGCAGGAGCACTTATAGTGCGTGAGGCGGGCGGACGCGTCACATCAGTTGATGGAGATGAAAATTTCTTGTCAAACGAATCTATTTTGGTATCGAATAGTTTGCTTCACGAGCAAATGCTTCGCGTTTTGAGCGAAGGCAACCAAGCACCCTTACCAGAACAACAGTGAGAAAATAATTGATCCATCGAAGTGGAGAACCGTATTCGCGCGCACTTCACTAATTTGATTTTTACCGAGAGGGAAGTGCCGCAGGGATTACATGTGGTCTCCAGCTAAAAGAACAAAGTCTTGCGAAGGTTTTTCAAAGGGACTCTGACCACTCATACTACAGAGTGCCGCACACCTCTGGCGTATCTAAAATCAAGATTTGAATTTCAGCCTGCAAAAGCAATTGAAAAGTTTAGTTACGCATGTTATGCGTGAGACAAGCGGTAAGTACAAAGCCGGGAACGCTGATCGGAACCTCAGAGAGGTTTCATCTTCATGGATTGAGGGATCGGAATGTCGAGCAGTTTCAGGATCGTTGGTGCGATCTGCAGATGGGAGACGGTTTCACTCGTATCGCCTTTGCCTTGTCTATCTGGCGGGATGATGAAAAGCGGCACTTCGCGCTGCTCGGGCGTGGTCCCGCCGTGATGTCCATCACTATTAATCCCATGATCGCCCGTAACTAATATGGTGTAACCGCGTTCCCTCCATTCCACACTGAGGGGGCCGAGGAGTACATCCTGCTTGATCGCCTGCCTCCGATACTGGCTTGAATCTGAGCCATATGTTTCGCCGGTGTAATCCATCATGACGGGGTGGAGCAGCAAATAATCAGGGGAAAACTTCCGTACAAGGAGCGCCGCTGAGGCAAATGATTCCTCGTCAGGATAATCATCCGTTCTGTGAAAACGTCCATGCTGGACTAATAATTTCTCGTCATCCACTTCCTTGTCGTCGATCCAATTAAATGGTGCGCGATTATACAATTCGGATACCCAATAATAAGCCACGGCAGCGGTGACCTTGCCCGCGTCCACCACGCATTGAAAGATATTTGACACCGACGAGCGCCTCACAACGGTATTTGCGACGATGCCGTGCTCACTAGACGCCATACCAGTATGAATGGTCTCATACATGGGACGTGACATGCTGGGTAGCTCACCGATGATCTTATACAGGGTTGCCTGTTTTGTTTCCACAAGGTGTCCCAAAAAACCCATATGGGACCTCGCAACGTCATAGCGCAGGGCATCAGACATAATAAGAATTACTTTGCTCATAGGAGTTATATAAAGCCTTTCAATTTGAACCTGTAGTTTCGCCAAATGATACCATCGACCAGAACCGATTGCCGGATCGCTTCAACCCGATGCGATTGCTTTTTGATCTCGCTCATCAACATAAGCAGGAGTACCTGAAAGTGAGCCTGTTGACGCTGACGTTTGCAATCAGCCAGAGAGGGCAAATGTCGCTTGGGCAAGTAGGCGAGCATGGCCGTGTATTGCAGATCACTGATGACCGGCACGACAACTCCGAACCACTTCTGAATGGCTTCAAAGGATTGCAGACAGAAGTTTCCAAGACCAAGGCTTTCTTTGAGATAGAGATTATCGACTTCAACCGATTCGCGAATTATAACTTGATTGGTGACACTCCCCTACCACTGAAGTGGCGGGGCTTCTTGGGATAACCCTAGACCATTGTCTGTGTTTCCGTCCCAATATCTGAGAATTACCTTCAAGATGACCATTTGCTATTTGAACGTTTGATCTTAGAGATTAACCAAGCTGGGCTTTCGTGGATAACGATATTGAAAAGGCTGATAACTTCGATCTGCGTATAGTCGTTTTGAGATAGACAAGATCGCATCTTATGACGAATCAGATCGGGCTCCATTATTAAGCGACCCTGGCGTAATTCGAAATCGTCTAAAGGTGAATGCAGCTATTGAGAATGCACGCCGTATCCAAGGCCTGCGCAATGAATATGGATCCTTCAAAGGATGGTTAGATAGCTATCATCCACAAACATTGGAAAACTGGGTCAAGCTGTTTAAGCACAACTTTGTTTTTACAGGGGGAGAGATCATCAATGAGTTTTTAATGAGCACCGGGTATCTACCCGGCGCTCATACGCCCGATTGCCCAAACTATGAAGTTGTTACTGCTAAACGCCTACCTTGGCATTCGCAATGATTTCAAATTACCTGCTAGCGGACTACTTCTGTTGAAAGTACTATACCTTTCTCGTAGTTATTGTGTTCAAGTCTTGAAGAAAACGTTACTCCAGCGGACAATAGCTAGATTACCTATCGGGCGCCTCCGATTAATTCGGCACTATTATTGATTTGAAATATAGTCATTTTTGAGAACAGTCTGTAAATGCCATGCAAAGGAGCAGGCACATATTGAACGGAAATGTAATAGCTTGCTCAACTCCAGCTGTTAGAATAGGCGCATGTCATCCTTAAAAGAATATTTTCTCTTGGATCCCACTCTCGTTTTCCTTAATCATGGTTCGTTTGGCGCAACACCCAAACCTGTTTTTGAGGCTTACCAAAATTGGCAATTACGTTTGGAACGTCAGCCAGTATTGTTTCTCGGTCGGGAATTGCCAGAGCTCTTACGTAAGTCACGCCACGCCTTGGGCAATTACTTAAATGCGGGTCCTGACGATTTGATATACATTCCCAATGCCACACATGGAGTGAACATTGTTGCGCACTCTCTCCAGCTCGGGCCTGATGATGAAATCCTGACCACTGACCATGAGTATGGCGCCTGCGATTACACCTGGGACTTCGTCTGTGCAAAGACAGGTGCAAAATATATTCGTCAATTGATTCCTTTGCCAGTCAGTACGGAAGACGAAATCGTGGAGCAGTTCTGGAAGGGGCTGACTTCCAAAACAAAAGTTGTTTATCTCAGTCACATCACATCCTCTACGGCGTTGCGATTTCCGGTGGAAAAGATTTGTCGGCGTGCAAGAAGCGCGGGCATCCTTGCGATCATTGATGCGGCGCACTCGCCTGGGCAAATCCCTGTTGACCTGCAATTGCTGGGCGCAGATATCGTTTTTGGGAACGCTCACAAATGGATGCTGGCGCCGAAGGGCGCGGCGTTTCTGTATGTGCGTCGTGAAATCCAAGGCCTCATCAATCCATTGATTGTAAGCTGGGGAACACACCCAACGCCTGATATCGCGACCGGTTCGCGCTTTATCGATATCCTGCAATGGACAGGGACGAAAGACCCTGCTGCGGCACTGACTGTCCCGACTGCTATTCAATTCATGAAGGACCATAATTGGGAGTATGTCCGTAATCAATGCCACGTGTTGCTTCGTCAAGCCATTGAAAGGATCTGTGACCTAACCAAGCTTCCGCCGCTGTATCCGCTGGATTCAGATTTTTACAGTCAAATGGGAATTGCTCCCTTGCCAAAATCGGATCTTGCGATGCTCAAAAGCCTTTTGTACGATGACTATCAAATCGAGGTGCCCCTGACCGAATGGCAGGATCAGCAATTCATTCGGATCTCGATTCAGGGCTACAACACTCAGGCGGATGTAGATGCATTGGTTGACGCGTTGAAGATCCTATTGCCTCAAGTCAGCCTTGCATAATGTGAGGACGGTTCCTTTCTAAGGCGAACCTATTTCCGCTGTAATCCTTGTTACTCCTCCTGCGTGTATCCACGCAAAACTGGGAACAAATTCGTTTGGGGATCCGTTCAGGGATATGGCTGTAATTTTGCTGGTTTCCCCCTTTAGAAGGTAAGGAGTCGAAATGAAATGGACCTTTCAAATTACCACCGCGCTCTTGCTGATCGCGGGAACAACTGCCTGCTCTCCAAAGATGCCTGCGGCTCAAGAAAGTATGTCAGCGCTACAACCAACGGCGGCTGAGACAGTTCATCCGCTTACGACTCGGACGGGCATCCAAGCAATTGATCGGGTTTTGGACGCAAGTGGCGATGTCCAAAAACTGCGTTCCCTCATTCAGTTCACTTCCACGAAGTGTACCAAGCGGGATGGCTTGGGCGGACTGCCGAAATGTCTACCGGATGAAGAGGAGGGGACGCCTGTCGAGGTGTTCCCATTTCTTGGTCCTGAAGGAAGTTTCCTTCGCAAAGAGGAGATCAAGAATTGGCCAGGATTTGAAGTCTCGGGCATATTTGCGATTTATGAGGTATCTACGAGTGCTTTCTCTGATGAAAATTATCCTGCCGGTCAGTATGCGATCCTGTTTGTAGGAAAGGAAAATCAGCCCGCCATATCTCTGCGGGTCAGGGACGGCAAGATTGTACGTGTGGATTACGTGTTTGATGACTCACGTGAGTCACTGGATGCGACTCTTCAGCGCGAAGCCGCCAAATTGATCCTCGGCCCTGTCGCGCGCTAGACAGAAACGTTTGTCCTCCGTTCGTAGGTTTTGTGTAGGACAGAAGTCCAAAATAGGGTATATTTCTTGACTATAATGATTTTTGCAGGTCTTGCGGAGATTTTATTCATACGAAGTGGATGTTGGAAGTTTGTTGCTATAATAAATCTCACACGAGGTGAATAATGAATTTTGCTCGACGATCACTGATCCCATTGCTACTCATCACGATCTTGCTTATGTCTTGTGGCGGCCAGACTGCTGCGGGTGAACCCACTCAAGATGTCGAGGGTACTGTTGCAGTGGCGGCTCAAACCTTTGCGGCGTCCCTTTTTCAGACTCAAACTGCGCTGGCTCCCACGATCACAAATACAGTTCCACCCACAGTGACTCCACTACCTACTTCATCACCCCTTGCATTGCCTTCTTCAGTAACTTCAGCGACCCAAGTCTTTTTTGCGAACACTGTGATACCCTCTGTTACAGGAACATTCTATACAGCTACTCCAAATCCCTCCACATTATCATATGGATGCAACAATTTGGCGCTGGTACGAGATGTAACGTATCCATCTGGTTCGATTGTCCAGCCCAGTACTACGTTTATCAAGACTTGGCAAGTTTCAAACACTGGTACCTGCGACTGGTTATACTTATATGAACTGGTGTTTGTAAGTGGACATAGGATGGGAGGAAATTCAAGGAGATTGAGTGATAAGGTCCCGCCGAAAGAATGGAGACAGCTCTCAGTGGAGTTGGATGCACCGAAGGAACCTGGAACCTACATCGGTTATTGGCGCCTGAGCGATGGAGCCGGACATATGTTTGGGGCAACGCTTACAGTATCCATCGTTGTGAAAGCCCCGACCAAGACGCCGAAACCGCCGACTGCCTATCCTTAATCGTAGTTTATTTGATTGCGTCCAGCTTATCTTTGATGGCTGCAACGTAAGCTTTGCTCCCGTAATAGCTTAGGTGAGTCTGGTCTCTGATAAACCAGCCCTGTTCGCTGTGCGCCTTAGTATCCCAGTCGATGAGCTCAGCCTGGGGCCAGCGTGCGACATCTTCTGCAAATTTCCGATTGATGTAATATTCCCACCCAATGGGTCAATGAACGTTGATAAAGATTACTCGCTCAACCTGATGGGCGAGTAATCTTTTCATTACTTCATCAAACGCTGAGTCTTCGAACGGACGGTTGCTCCCCAGATGAATCACCACTATATGTGAAAGATGCTCCGCTTTGTAGAGCGTTTCCACCAAAGCGGGTATATCCTCCATGCGGCGTTTGCGAGCGGCGTCAATGTAAATATCTGCGCCGAGCACATCTTCGATTGTGGGCGTCGCACCCTGCATGATCGAGTCTCCAATGAGTGTCACACGCGGCAGGTTTGTGGCAGGCGTTGCTGTACGTGTGGAATAGATATTTGTTGTTAAGCTCGTTGCTGGTTGAGTAGCTACCAAAGATAGTTTTGTAGGTGTTGTATGCATAACACCCACTGAAGATACGCTCTGCAACGTAGGAATTTCTTCTGTACTCTGATTATTGATTTGATGAATGGAACTTTGCCATATCAAAAGCATACTTGCAGAAACAAGTCCTGCGCCAACCCCAAGTTTTCTTGGCACTGACCATCGTTTGAAGGTCGCCCGTAAGGAGCGAAAGCTTGCCCGAAATCCATAATGGCGGACCGGTGATTCGATCCAGCGAAGTGGGCGCGTTTCGAGCAATTTGCTAATCAGCGTAGCCGGGCTGGATGCGCCAATAATCAGGAAGGCACTGCTAACTGCTGTGATAAGGACGCCTCCCCGATACAAAAAAGGCTGGAATTCGTTAAGTTGATTGTAGAGGATAACCAAAGTGACTAACCCACCCCACCCTAATAATTCAAGCGTTTCCTTGCTTGAGGAGTGGGACGCTTGCACGGGAGACGAGATTAATGCCAACATTGCTCCAACAAGAAAGCCCGCCGCACGAGTATCTGTTCCATAATAGACGCGCAATGGATCTGCGTCCGGACGATACAGAATAGCCATCCAGATGGAAGATATCGCGATCATGCTGGAAGTAGCGACTAACAATCCAAAGCGATTATTTCTTATCTTATGCAGCAGAAAGAGCAGCAGGAGCGGCCACAACAAATAGAATTGTTCTTCGACCGCCAAAGACCATAATTGCTGAAGAAGGGGCGGTCTTCCGAAGGCTTCAAAATAGGGAACTTCGCGAACAATGTAAACCCAATTCGTTATATAGAATAAGGCAGCCGGAATATCCTCTTTCAAACGTGGCAAGGCATCCCGCGCCAGGAGTACTGCCAGGATTGGCAATATCACTAGTAGCAGCCATACAGCCGGCAATAACCTACGGGCACGTCGTAATCAGAAATGTTTAAGGCTGATACCGCCCGTAGATTGCCACTCGGTCAACAGGAGCGATGTGATCCGGAAACCGGAAAGGACGAAGAACGTTTCCACGCCCAGAAATCCTCCCAGTGCCCAGGGAGCATTTGCGTGATAGAACAGGACAGCCATCACCGCCACAGCTCGAATTCCATCCAGGCCCGTGATGTAAGATAGACGATTTGATGATGTCATAACAGTATGGACAAATTTTTAGAAATGCAGTCAGATGTGGAATTTTAGGAGAACTGTTCGACTGTGAAATTTCAAACCCTTATCGATTTGAGGTACAGAGTATAGCATAACAGGAGGTTGAACAAATACGTATGGATATTACATTAGCACTCGGAGGGGGTGGCGCCAAGGGAAACGCACATATTGGTGTCATCCGCCGGCTTGAAAAGGAAGGTTTTCGGATCAGAGCGGTTGCAGGGACAAGCTTTGGCGGGCTGGTCGCTGTATTTTATGCATTGGGATATTCGCCAGACCAGATCGAGGAAATCTTCGCTTCCCTCGATCAGACTCAACTTTACGGTCACGCACCCAATGATGGGCCCTCATTGGTCGGATTGGCGGGGGTGGTTCGCTTTTTGGCAGAGACAGTTGGTGAGCGGACCTTTGATGATCTAAAATTGCCCTGTGTTGTCACTGCGGTAGACTTAAAAAGTGGCAATGAAGTCATCCTATCAAAGGGGCGCCTCATAGATGCGATCCTTGCTACGATTGCGCTGCCGGGTATTTTCCCGCCGCGGCTGATCAATGGATGGGAACTCGTGGATGGTGGAACACTTGACCCTGTGCCGGTGGCGCCAGCCCGCAAACTTGCGCCGCGCCTGCCTGTCGTTGCGGTGGTGTTGAATATCCCGATGGGCGTTCCTCCGCAACCCTGGAATCTTCCTCTGCGTAATTATTGGGCTGGGCTGATTCTGTCCTATGTATTGAGTAAAACGCGTTATGACACTGTCTGGGATGTGTTTTCACGCTCCTTCGACATTACGACCCGCGCGGTGACGCAATATCGCCTCGAAGTAGACCATCCTGAAATAATTATTCGCCCGGAGGTGCTTCATATCGATACGCTGGATGTTGTAGATGTTCATGAAGTGGCAAAAAAAGGCGAAGAAGCTGTAGAGGCGGTTCTACCTCAGTTGAGAACTTTATTTACCTGGCGAACTCGTTGGCGTCGTACAATAGGGGTCTATGATCATAGGAGCCTCTAAATGAGAGATTTACGTGAATATGCAAAACAGACAAACGTTCGCCTGGCATTAGGAGCATTCTTTCTGCTGTTTGTGATCGGAGTGGCCTTGATCTGGGCCTTTTACGGGGAGCAGGCAGCAGGCATGGGACTGATCTGTCTCATGGCGGCCCTCTTCCCAATTATCCTCATTCTCTTTATCTTCGTGGGCATTGAATGGATCGTCAAACGTGCCCGACCTAAATAATACGTCACTGATCTCGTTCAAAACTTGGACTCTGCGGATTCGGGAATCAACGCATCCTTCGCCTCGATTGATGCTTCTCATTCATGGGTTCACCGGCGACGAAAATTCGATGTGGGTTTTTGGGCGCGACTTGCCGCCTCATTATTGGATCGTTGCCCCGCGCGCGCCGTACGCTGGGGAATCAAGTGGATATTCCTGGCGTCCGGCTCAATTCGAAAACATGGACCAGCTCAGCCTCGACCAGCTCCGAGATTCCGCGGAGGCCTTGATCCACCTCGTGGATGAGTATTCCGCCTCGGCTGGGTTCGAGGCGAACGTCTTCGATGTGATGGGTTTTAGCCAAGGCGCGGCGATGTCCAGTTTGCTGGCGTTTTTATATCCCCAAAGGATCCGCAAGGCTGGAATGCTGGCAGGGTTTGTTCCAAGCGGGTTAGAAGAACTGGTCTCACAGCGTCCATTAGAAGGGAAGCCTTTTTTTGTCGCGCATGGCACAAAAGATGAAACGGTGCCTATTGACCGCGCTCGCGCTTCCATTGAACTCCTTGAGCAGGCTGGCGCACAGGTGACTTATTGCGAAGACGAAGTTGGACATAAAGTCAGCGTCACATGCCTGCGTTCGTTGAAGAAATTTTTTGGAGACACGTGAAGCACGCCGCGTAGCGGCAGTGTGGATTAATCCCTTCTCACTCGGGCGTTGACTAGCCCCTTATTTACAGGTATCCTTGTATCTATCAAGTAGTAATGGCTTTAGCCGTTTAAAAGCGACTGAAGTCGCCACTACATTTCCTGGTGTAATCAATGAATCAAAACCTCTCTCGTCGTGACTTTCTCAAACTCGCAGGTGTTGGTTTGGGGGCGTTGGCCTTCGATCCTTACCGGATGCGTATCCTTGAAGATTTTTCAACTCCCAAGCGCTTGCCTCAATTTCCGGGCAGTGAGATCATTGGACGCGTTCTGGAGCCTGGCATTGATCTTCGTAATCAACCTACCAACAATGAAACGTTGAATACATCCATTGCCAAATTGGATGCTGACACGCTCGTGGAGTGGGGACGTCAAGTGGTGGGGAAAGTGGTCGGCGGATTGACCAACCAACGGTATGTGGAAACCCCTCAGGGCTATATTTATTCCTCTGTCCTCCAGCCCACGCGCAACCTACCGAACACGCCCATCAACGAGATGCCTGCCGGGCAACCGGGCTTTTGGGCTGAAGTGACTGTCCCTTACGTGGAGCTGGCGCATGAAGGTGCGGTGGCTTCACCCTGGTTGCAGGATCATATTACGTATAACTTCCCCCCGCGTTTATATTATGGTCAGGTCGTGTGGATGGATCAGATCCGCACGAATAATGGTTTTGTGGAGTATCGCTGGAATGAAGGCGTAAACGGACATGGTTATGGCTATGGTGCTTATGGAGAGTTATACTGGGCGGATGGGGCGGGGTTCAAAGTACTGACCGATGAGGATGTAGCGCCTATCAGCCCGGATGTCGATCCAAATGAGAAAAAGATCACCGCCAATCTCGATTTCCAAACGTTATCGTGTTATGAAGGAAATACGGAGGTTTACTTCTGTCGTATTTCCAGCGGATTAGGCTATGACCCCAGTACAGGCCAGGCAAGCGATAAGCTGGCTACACCGGTGGGCAACCTGTTGACGCATTGGAAGATCGTATCTCTAAACATGACGGCTGGCACGTTTCAGGCTGGGTATTCCACGCCTGCGGTGCCGTGGAACACAATGATCAGTGGTGATGGGGTCGCTATTCACGGCGCTTTTTGGCATAACGCGTTTGGGGAGAGACGCTCACATGGTTGTATCAATGTCTCGCCTGAAGATGCGAAGTGGATCTTCCGCTGGACGACACCCTTTGTTTCCCTGGCGCAAAGTGAATTGCGGGTCTCGCTCCCAGATCATGGCACGATCGTGGTAAGTACCGAGACAAAGATTGGCTAACGTCATTATGCTCTCCAGAGCCGGAATGTTAAAAGGAGTTTCATGAACATCGCAGAAGTAAGCATCGGGCTTGCGTTTTTGGCTGGCCTGGCATCCTTCCTGTCCCCTTGTGTGTTTTCGTTGGTCCCGGCTTATATTGGCTATTTGGGTGGGCGCGCAGCGGGTGGGGAAGTCACGGAGAACAATCGTTTTGTGACCTTTACACATGGGTTGGCATTTGTGCTTGGGTTTAGCCTTGTCTTTATCATGCTCGGAGTTGCGACGTCTGCATTTGGCCGTTTGCTCTTTGACTTACGCTTCATCCTTTCAAAAGTAGGCGGGATTGTCGTGATCATTTTCGGCTTACATATGATTGGCATATTTCGCATTCCTTTTTTGGAGTATGATACGCGCGTTCAGCAAATGCCGGATCGCAAATGGGGCTATCTTTCCTCGGCATTGATGGGCGTGTTCTTCTCAGCAGGTTGGGCGCCCTGTGTGGGACCGGTGCTCGGCGCGATCCTGACACTGGCACTCAACGGCGGCTCGATTTCAACCGGCATTTCCCTCCTATCTGCCTATTCAGCTGGGCTAGCCATTCCTTTCTTGCTCGCCGCTCTTGGCTTGGGATGGGTTTCCGTGACGTTAAGAAAGTATGGCAAGGTAATGCATTATATTGAGATTGGGATGGGAGTTGTTCTGGTGATTATCGGTGTGATGCTCTTCTCTGGAATTTTTGAACGGATTGCCCAAGCAACTCAGTTTTTCTGGATTGACTTTGGGATATAGTATTCTATAATTCCATTATGCTTACTGTTACCCTATACACGCGCAAAGAATGCCATCTATGTGACCAGGCAAAAGCTGATTTGGAATCATTGCAATCGCAATATCCACACCGTCTCGTTGAAATTGATATTGATCAGGACCCCACCCTTCAAAAAGCCTATCTGGTTGAGATACCCGTTGTGGAGGTGGGTCCCTATATTCTCAAAGCTCCCTTCGATAAACAAAAATTGAGTATGACCCTTGGCGCAGCTGGGGATCGCCGCGGTCAACTCGATAAGTTAGGACGCGTGGATTACCATGACCGCGTCCGCCGCGGACAAAAGATCAGCGGCAGTGACCGCTTCATGGATTGGATATCAAGGCATTATCTGGCTTTGATTAATCTGTTCATGCTGCTTTATTTTGGTTTGCCAATCGTTGCACCGGTGTTGATGAAGGCTGGTGCCACCTTTCCTGCCAATGTGATCTACA
>WNFU01007174.1_pt1 | contig 13262 bp, 14 predicted proteins | sample 5400121 | NCBI WGS metagenome assembly WNFU01 (sample SAMN13153360, study PRJNA577476) | soil metagenome | isolation source: 100 cm soil or saprolite under grassland replicate 1 | place: USA:California | collected 2016-06-15
AAGGAGGAGAACATGAGCAAGCTAGCCGTACTACTCGCCGCCGTCGCGTTGCTCGCCGCCGGCTGCGGCGGCGACGACGAAGCCTCCGAACCGGCGCGCGGAGAGGAGACCGTCGCCACCGGGCAGGTGCCGTTCGACCAGGCCTTCATCGACGCGATGGTTCCGCACCACCGCGAGGCGATCGAGATGGCGAAGGCGGCGAACAGCCGCGGCCTGAGCCAGCCCGAGCTCGAGAAGATCGCCGACGACATCATCAGCTCGCAACAGCGCGAGATCGCCCAGATGCTCGACTGGCGCGAGCAGTGGTTCGGGTCGCGCACCCTCGGACCGGTCCTGCCGGAAGTGCTTGGCCTGCCGGAAGGGGAGCTCGGGATGGAGCACGGCAGCGCCGACGAGGTCGCCGATGCCGAAGACGTCGACGCGACCTTCGCCGAGATGATGATCCCGCACCACGAAGGCGCGATCGCAATGGCCGAGCAGGCCGCGGAGCGGGGTCAGCACGAGGAGGTCAAGGACCTTGCGGCCGCGATCATCGCCGCGCAGAAGCGCGAGATCGGAATCATGAAGAAGCACGCCTCCGGGATGGACCACGGTTAGTGCGCAGATGAATCCGGGCGAGCAGCCACTGCCGCGCGCTCGCCCGGGCTGGTCAGCCGGCCCCGGCTGGCTCGTCGCAGCTTGCGACGGCCGCGGGGGCCGGCTCGCCACCGGTCGCGATCGCCATCCGAGCCCAGCGGGCGAACCGCGAGCACGTGTCGGCGATCACCTAGATCGCCGGGGACGATGCGGGAAACCCGCACCGAAGTCGGGTGCTCCACGGATGCGCCCGGCGCCTCAGCGGCCGACTCTTCGGGAGTCCCCTCGAGGAGGAGAAGGATGCGTCTACGTCTGTTGCTACCACTCGCCGCAATTGCGATCGCCGCCGCCGTGGCGGGCGTCCTAGCGCTGGGCGGCCGCGAAAAGGCGGCCAGCAACGCGCCGGCCTCCGCTTCCGAGCACCCGATTGCGGTTCCGGCAGCTGCGCGGACGGTCGTGGTCTCGCGCGCGATGCCGATGCCGTCCGCTCACGAGCGCCGCCTCTCGGCGATGCTCGAGGAGGGGACGATGCCGGATCGACCGATGATGGCCGAGGTCATGACCGATAGCGACTGCGCACCCGACGCGCGGATGATCTCGCGCTGCCGGAACGTCGTGCGACTCGGGAGCGGGCGGCAGATCGTTCTCCGGCACCCGCACGACATGAGCTCCATTCCCTGCCTGGCCCCCGGCGAGCGCGTGCGGCTAATTCCTACCGGCGTCTAGTTCGACCACTCGCGCGGTTGCCGTCGTGTTCGTCGCGGCCCTCGCCGCACTCTAATAAACGCGCTTCGGCAGCCGCTTCGCGCCGCTTCCCCAGACCGTCGGGGGAGAAGAACGCAACTCTGTCCACGCGGCTCCGGGACACGGCTTTCAGCTTCACTGCTTGGGCCGGCGAGCAGGTAGTTGCGCAGCTACTTCCGTTTCTTCAGAAGGAATGCGACGAGGTCGGTGATCTGACGCGTCGTGAGTTGGCCGCTGTAGGTGGTCGGCATCACGCCCTCCTGGTAACCGGAGGCGATCGACGCATTCGGATCGAGAATCGACTCCCGCACGAAGGCGCTGCTCCTTCCCGTCAGCGTCGTGTCGAGGTTTGGGCCGACCGTCGCCTTCGTGCCAGCGGCGGCGAAGGTATGGCAGGCGCCACAGCCGGCCGAGAGGAAGACGGCCTTGCCGCTCGCAGCCATTTGCCCGCCCATCCCCGTCATCCCCGTCATCCCTGGATGCCCGGGCGGTGTCCCCGCCTTCGCGCCCTTGCCGCTGTGCAGGAACGCGATCAGGTCGGCCATCTCACCCTGGGTGAAGGTCGGCACGGGGATCTTCTCCTCGCGGAAGTGGGGCAGCATCGCCGGCAGGTGATCCCAGATCTGCCCGGACATGTCGGCGATCTCCCGCGCTGACATGTGCCCGCGCATGTAGTCGAGCGGCGGAGCGTCCTCGCCCCCTCGGCCCGCATACGAATGACAATCGGAGCAGCGCTTCGACTGCCACAGCCGCGCTCCACGAGCAGGATCACCGATCTGCGCGAGCGGAAGGTTCGGACCGCCCATATGCCCGGCGGGAGCCGCCATCGTCGTCTGGGCGGAAGCGGTGACCGTCTTCGTCTTCCCGGCCGTCTGGTTGCCGACAGCCCACCCGAGCGCCGCCGCGATCGCGACCAGCAGCACGACGACTGCGATCAGGAGGCCGACTAGGGCTCCCGGTCTCTTCACAACCAGACAACGATACTCTCCTCGGGCCATCACCTCGTCGGCGTTTCCGTCTCTACCGCGCGGGGAGACTCCTTCGGTGGCCGCGGTGTCCGTTGTCTGTTTTCTAAACAGACGACGTGCCGCGGGTACGAGACGGGTACATCAGGTCGGGCACGTGCGGGCACGCGCGGGCAGGCCCGAACGGGCTCGGCGGCGTCCCGAACCCGCAGTCGCCCGACAAGGCGATCACTGCGCTCTCCGGCGCCGACTTCTTCAAGGAGTTCAACACCGACCAGAAAATCATCGACGTAATCAGGAGTGGCAGCGTCATCGGACGAACGCCAATCGTCTCGATGCCCCACTGGGGCGGCATCCCCGACTCGCAACTGCGGGCGCTCGTCGCCTACATCAAGACGCTGAAAACCGGCTAGCGCCACTCGTCGCGCCCGCGGCCGCAACCCGCCCCCCCATTAGCCGATGCGCCGAGCGGCCCAGGGGTCCGCTTGGCGCGCACGAGATCAGTACTTTGCCGCGCGCCGCCTGCGGCCCTTCGCGGACGCCCCTGAGGGCCGCCAGCGCTATTGCTTCGCCTGCACGATCGGAAAAGGAGCGGTCTTGTCCACCGAAAGCGTCCACGAGCGTCCGCAGGAGTACGCCGTCGTCTGGCGCACCGGCGACGGCCCGAACTCCAGCGGCAAGCTCGAACTGGGCGCTGACGACCTCGTCCTTCACGGTTCGAGCGAAGACGAGCTGCGGATTCCGTTCGACGAGCTCTCCTCGGCGGAGATCGGGCGCGCGGCCGATGAGCGGATCAACGGCGACAAGTCGCTAGTGCTCGAGCGGCAGTCATGCGAGCGGGTGCTCGTCGCCGCGTTGGGCGGGGTGGGACTGCTCGGCGAGCTCATGGATCTGCTCACTCGGCTCCGGGCCGAGCGGGCGGCGCGGGCCTGCGTTGCCGTCGTTATTCCGATCAAGCGTGGCAGCGCCGAGGCGGCCCGCCAGCTGGTCGAGGAGGGGCCGCCCTTCGACCTTGAGCGCTTGGGGCTCGAGCGGCACCACGTCTTTGTCAGCGAGCGCGAGGTCGTCTTCTTCTTCGAGGGCGAGAGTGCGAGCGCGGCCGTTGACGCGCTCTCGCGAAGCCCGCGAGTGCTGAACGCGGCCGTGCGCTGGCGCGGCATTCTCGCCGGCCGACCACGGCTCGCCCAGGAGCAATTCGGCTGGACGCGCCCGAGCTGACGAACAGCAGCCAGCCCTCGTCAGAAGCCGAGACCGATCCCGCTCCGCCCGCGAGCGCGACGAGCCGCCTGGCGCAGGCCAAGCATCCCCGTCGGCCGCTCGCCCTCGACGACCGGCAAGTGATGGAAGCCGTACTCGGTCATCGTCGTCACTGCCGCCTCGATCGGGGTGGCGGCTGAGACGGCGACGGGCTCGGCAGTCATCCACTCACGAACGCGCGCCTCGCTCGGGTGGACGCGGCCCGCGAAGGCGCGGAGCAGGTCGCGCGAGGTGAGGATCCCGATCAGCCGCCCGTAGTCGGCGACGAGCGCCGACCCGAGGTCGCGTGCGCGCATCTTCTCGGCGACCTCCCCGAGCGTGTCCTCGGGCGCGACGACGAGCGGATCGCTCGACATCACATCTGCGACGGTGGCGCCACCGTCGCCTTCCGCGGCGGACGCTGTCTCCAACCGGAGCGCGGCCAGCGCATGCACGCTTGCGGCGTCGAGCTCGACCTCGACGGGGACGGCGCCGGGAGCAACGGGCGCTTCCGGTGGGCTCTCAACGCCGGCGAAGGCTCCGAGGAAGGGCGCGAGGTAGCGGCCGACGATCTTCGCCGGCGGCCACCAAAGCGGCTCGGGGCTGGCGGAGGAGGCGTCGCCCGCGCCGCCGGTGAGCTCGTGCCTGAGGTAGCGCGGCTGCCTGCCGGTCAGCAGCAGCCCCCGCAGCACCGGCCGGAACGGTTGCGGCGTGATATCCGCCCCGGCGTTTGCGGCGATCAGCTCGGCGGCCGCGTCTGCCTGCTGAGTAGCGATACCGCCCTGCTTAACCGGGAAGCTGGTGATGTCGCCGGCGGCGAAGACGGCGGCAAGCCCGTGCACCTGGCCGTGCGCATCCACGGGCAGGAACCCCTCGACCGTCTGCGGCAGGCCGTCGATCCGGGGGCCGCGGAGGCGCGGCAATGCGACGACCCGATCGGCCGCGATCGTTCCCTCGGGGACGAGGCGCAACTCCCCGTCGACCAACTCGACCGGGCACGAACCAGTCTGAACGGCGATTCTCCGCTCCTCCAGCAGCTCCCGCACCGCCTCGCTGCCCGCCCGCCCGAACAGCTGCAGCGGTTCGTCCTCCGGCGTGACGAGCGTAAGCTCGACGTGGTCGAGCTCACGCTCGACGAGGTAGGCCGCCGTCATCAAGGCCAGCTCGTAGATCGGCAGCGACCAGACCGCTCCCCAGGGAACGACAAAGGCGATCCGCCCGACGTGTCCGGCGACGATCTCCTCGAGCAGGCGGCGGATCTTCTCGGTATCCGCCGGCCCGCGGAAGGTCAGCGCGCCGGGGACCGCCGCGGTCGGTCGGGCTCCGCAGGCGACGAGCAGGACGTCGTAGGGAATCGAGCTACCCGCAGTGGTCTGGGCCTGGCGTCCTCCGGCATCGACGCCGGTCAGTGCCCCCGGCGAGAAGGTCGCACCCGCCGCCGCGGCCAGCTCGGGCAGCTCGAACTGCCTCACCTCGCCGAGATCGAACGGTTCGGCGACCGCGAGCGGCCGATACCAAAAGTGAGGCTCGGGCGCGAGCAGCTCGACGCTGACCCGATCCTCCGCCAGCGCCCGCAAAGCCAGGGCGGCCTCGAGGGCCGCGACGCCGCCGCCGGCGATCAGTACCCGCGTCGCCACCTCAACCATCTCCTCCAAGCAGCTTCAGCGACGATAACACTCGCCCGCTCGCCCCAACCTGGGCACGCGCGCCCGCACGCCTTCCGTCACCCCAGCGGCGCACCTCGTAGCGGAAGATCCGGAACCGTCCCGCCCAGCGGCTTCCGACGGCACCTTGGGCAACAACGCCACGCTCCCCGCCGTTGCCGTCGGGGACAGGCGTCTGCTCGATAACGAAACGACCTTCCGCCGGCACGCGCACCTCGAGCGCGGAGTGGTACAGGTCGCAGGGCGGCCGTCCCTCGCGCGCTGCCACCGCCTCGAAGACGCGTCCGTTCAGCCGCACCGAGTGGCCGCCGGCGCCGAGCGGGAGCCAGTAGAGGTCAACCCCAGTTTCGCGCTCTGTGGTCATACCGGCATCGTCTGCAAGCGTGGAGTCGGGCGGCAGTGGTTCCAGGCTGAGTGGCGGGCCCTCAGTGGGCACCGACGGCAGTCTCGACGGTTGCGAGGCCGCGGATCACGGCGACCGGCCGCTTCGACTCGGACAGGACGCCGCGCGAGACGCTGCCGAGCAGGGCGCTGGCGAGCGCACCGTGGCCGCGCGAGCCGACGACGATGAGGTCGACGTCGAGGTTGTCGGCGTAGGCGACGATCTCGACGTCGGTCTCGCCCCGCAAGAGCTTCGTGGTTGCCCGCACACCGTGCTGCTCGGCGAGGGCCTCCGCCTCCTCGAGCGCCTCGCGGTCGTCCTCGCTCGGCTCGTGCGGCACGGCGCCGACCATCCCGAAGCCGCTCATCGGGACGCGGTCCATGAGCGGAACGACGTGAACGAAGACCACGGCGGCGTCCTGCTCCGCGGCAAGCTCGACTCCGAACTCGACCGCCTCCTGAGAGGCCGGCGAGCCGTCGGTTGCGATCAGGATCTTCTTCATGGCTAGCCCCCTTGCTCGGCGTTCTCGTTTCTCATCGGATGATCGGCACCGGATCGCACTGCGGCGCACGTTCGCGTCGCAGCTCGATCCGCTCGACGAACTCGATCCCGCTCTCGATCGAGCGGCGAAGTGGACATGCGGCGGCGACCTTCTCCAGGCGCTCGAGCTGTGCATCGCTGAGCTCGCCGGTCAGCCGGATGTCGATCACGAAGATGCGGGGCGTCGAGTGATGGTCGTAATCGACGTCGACCGTCACGTCTCCGAGGTCCCACTCCCTGGTGCGCGCGTACATGACCAGCGTCGTCGCCACGCAGGCGGCGAGCGCGGCGGGAAACAGCTCGTGCGGCGACGGCGCACTTCCGTCACCCCCTACGCGTTCGGGCTCGTCGGTAATCAGGCGGCGGCTGCCGTCGATCACGACCTCCTAGCGGAGCGTTCCGGGGATCGAGCGGGCTGTCGCGGTAAGGCTCATGTGACTCCTTTGGTCCGTTCACAGCCTCACCTCCGCCGCGCCGCGAGCCATCGGGGCGTTCGCTGAAGTCGGTGCGGACAACTACTCGGCAGCACGCCGCTTGAGCTACGGGCCGTATGCCCTCTCATGTATTGGCGCGGCGACCATCCCGAAATCGACCTCTCCCGAGCTCGTGACCGCCTCCTCCAAAGGATGAGGGCGGCTCGTCGTATCCGCGCTCCTCGCTGCCGGAGTGCCGCCGAGCCCATCCCCCGACTGAACAACCGCCAGCGGACCGGCTGCGCTGGTCGGAGGCTAGACCCCGTCGGGATCAGCCGCCCGCGCTCGTGGCCGGCCCCGGAGTGTCGCTATCGGAGCAGCGCTCTACGGGGCCAGGCACCGGCCGGGCATCGCTGCGCGGAACGAGTAACCGGCGGGCGAGAGCGCCTGCGCACGTAGCCAGATGTTGGGCCCGACGACGGAACCGCTGGCCAAATCATCAGCGCGCTATTCCGATGCGAACGCCTGGAAGAACGTCGGGAACGTCCCGAGGATGCCGAGCGCGATCAGCACCGCTGTGGTGATCAGGATCGGTCGCAGCGCTGGGTTTTGCCGCCGCCAGAGGCCGTGGAGGAGCGCCCAGGACGCGAAATACGCGATCACGGCGATGATCGTCTTACCCGACAGCGGGCCGACGTCCTCGTCGAACTCGAGGAAGTCGTGCACGCCCGTGCTCGCCTCGTTCAGTGTCGTCAGCAGGCCGAGCACGATAGCGCCGATGCCGGTCGCGAGAACGGCCGCGGCGACGGGGCCCGTCGGACGCTCGATCTCCTCAAGTTGACTCGCTCTGACGTTTTCGCTCATCTGCTTGTGCTCACGTGATCGGCGCCGTCTTCGTGATTAGGGCGCCGAAGAGGCCGGCAATCGCGGCTGCCGCGAACGCGCCGGTGAAGACGACGAGCACGAGCAGCCGGGCGGTGCGGTTTCGGGCCAATACCGGCCCGTAGTAGAAGACGAGGAAGGCGGCGAGCGTCGCCAGCATCGGCGAGATCCAGGCGATGTGCTCCTTCCACTCCATCCCGAACTTGTGCCAGTCCTCCGTCTGCCCCGACACGTTCGAGAGGAGGAAGTCACGCGGCGAGCATTCGTCGCCTGGCACCTGCACGCCTTCGCAGCCTGCGCCCCCCTCGCCGGCGAGCGCCTCCCGGTACCAGGGGTAGACGATCCACGTGCCGGTGATCACCGTCGCCCAGGCGGCGATCGCCATCGCCGTCGTGCCGATCTTCAGCCGTCGCAGGCGCTCGCTGATGCCGGCCGGGGTGACGTACTCGCTGCGCAGACTCCAGAGGCCGGCGAGGCCGCCGCCGAACGCGAGCAGGAAGAACGTTCCGAGGATCAGCCCGTGGATCAGCGTCCATGTCTCGCGATTCGTGAATTCCATTGGATTAGGGGCCGATCCGGTATGGCCGCATCATCTCGTGGTCTTCGTGCTCGACGATGTGGCAGTGCCAGACGAACAGGCCGGCGCGGTCGAAGGTCGCCTTCACGCGCGTGATCTCACCGGGGTAGGCGATGACGGTGTCCTTGCGGGATCCCATCTCCCAGGGCTCCGGGCCGCGGACGGTTCCGTCCTCGATCCCCTCGCGGTTGACGACCTCGAACAGGATCTCGTGGATGTGGATCGGGTGCGCGTCCTCGGTGAAGTTGTGCATTTCCCACACCTCGGTCGCGCCTACGGCCGGGTTCTCGGTGATCGGGTCGTCCCAGCCGCGCGGAACGCCTGCGCCGCCCGCGAGCGTGCCGAGCAGCGCTTCCTTCGGCCCGAACGGCTCGCCGCCATCGCAGTCGAGCACGAGGTTCCCGTCGGCATCGGTGGAGACGCGCACGGTTTCCGAGTCGACCTCGTTGAGCGACACCTGGCGGGTGGTCGCCGCCGCGGGAAGGGGTGCGATGCCGGGCAGGAGGAGCTCGTTGGGCGGCGTGCTCGTGTCCACCGAGGATGCCGCGATGACCCTGAACTGCATCACCTGCCCGGTCGTATCCGGATCGGCCGCAATGTCGTCCGGATCCTCCGGCGGGAATCCGCCGAACGGCTCGTCGGGCGCGAGATTGAGCAGGCGGAAGGCCGTCCCCACCGACACCTCGGCGAAGTCGACGATCACGTCGGCCCGCTCGGCCGGGCCGAGCAGGATCACCGGCCCGACGTCTTGGACGTCGAGGTCGTTGATCCTCACCGGTGCCGGCAGGAAGCCGCCCTCGGTGCCGATCTGCCAGACGTCCGCCGCCGGGTGCCCGAACTCCAGGGCGAGGAAGCGCGAGTTGCAGCCGTTCAGGAAGCGGAAGCGGTAGCGGCGCTGCTCGACCTCGAGGTAAGGCCAGGTCTTGCCGTTCACGACCATCGTGTTGCCGAAGAACTCCGGGTTGAAGATCGGCGAGATGTCGCTGGGGCCGTCGCAGGCCGCCTCGGGGATGAACGGGATCTGCAGTTGCGAGGGGTCGAGGCCCTCGAAGAAGGCGCGGCTGTCCGGGTAGAAGAGCGAGCCGTCGGCGTTGAAGGAGCGGTCCTGGATCGCGAGCGGGATCTCGTAGTAGCGCAAACCGGGCGGGTCGCCGAGCGCCGGGGCAGGCCCGGGGAGCGTGCCGCCGACCGCGTCCGCGGGTCCGCCGCGCAGCAGGTAGAAGCCGGCGGGTCCGGCGTAGACGTTCGCGCGGGTCATCCCGAGCGTGTGGTCGTGGTACCACATCGTCGCCGCCCGCTGGTCGTTGTCGTACTGGAAGACCGCGCTTCCCGGCGTCCACGCCTGGCCCAGCCGTCGTTGAGCCTCGGCCCTGAAGCGCTGGTAGAAGGAGCCGGTACGCGCGAATCCCGGCGGGATGTTCCTGGCCGCCGGGAGATACCAGGCCTCGGCGTAGCCGTCGCTCTCCTCGAACGAGTGCCCGCCGTGCAGGTGCGTGACGATCGGCACGGGGCCGGTGTACGGGGTCGGATCGGTGCCATGCATGTCCGTCCCGGCCGGACCTCCAGGCGGGTTCGCCCAGTGCAGCGTCTGATCGACCGGCAGCAGATGCGGCAGGTAGTCCCCGCTCGTGTCCACGAGCTGGTTGATCCACTTGACCCGAACGGGCCTGCGCCAGGTCGCCTCGACCGTGAACGCCGGGTAGTTGAAGCTGCCCGGGTGGTCGACCGAGCCGTAGCTCCAGACCGTCGTCGGCTCCAGCCCCATGCTCTCCGGCAGGATGTGCTGCGGGAACTGCCGGACGGCGATCTCGTAGTAGTCGACGCCCCTCACGGCCGGGGGCGCGGCGGTGCGAGGCATCGCCGGCGGGATCACGAGCGGCGTCACGTACTTCGGGATGCCCCCGGGCGGGAGCGTCCCTCCGGGCACCTGGGCGAGCGCCTGCCGCGCGCCGACCCGGAGCGGCAGGAACAAGACCGCGCCGCCCGCAGCGCCGTACCTGAGAAATTGCCTACGCGTCAACCGAGCCATCTCGGCCTCCTCGTCGGGACCGGTGAAGCGCTCCACCCGCAAGCGGGCCAGCGAGAATGCCGTCGGCGACTCTATCCCGAGGACCAGCTAATCGCTCGAGGGAGAGACCCCGGTCGAGCACCTGTCCTCCCCATGCGAGTACGCTCATTCGAGCGTCGAAGAGCCGATGCGACCCCTGCCGCATCGGGGCTGTTCCGCTGTGCGGTACCGCATCGGCCCTCCCCTCCGATTCGATTTGATCACAGTCCTCAGCAACATGTCAATGCTGTCACATTGATGCGACACGTGTGTTACACCGCGAGGCGGCGATGAGCACACGAGCGCAGGGCACAAGGCGTGGAATCCTCCTTGCAGCGGCGCGCGTGCTCGCCGAACGAGAAGCCGCCAGCATGGCGGACATCGCAGCCGCGGCAGAGATCACACGCGGGACGCTCTACCGCTACTTCCCGGCTCGCGAGTCGCTCCTCCAGGCGCTCGAAGCCGCGGCCAACGAGGAGGCCGGGCGACGACTCATGGAGGCGAATCTCGACCAGGTTCCCGTCGAGGAGGGATTAGCCCGCGCGACCCGCGCCCTCGTCACGGTCGCTGAGGACTTCATCGTCTTGTTGCGCGAGAGGCGCCCTCCCGAGCCTGGCTTCACCGCACCGCTCGCAGCGCTCCTCGAGCGAGGACGCGAGGGCGGCCAGATCAGCACCGACGTCCCCCTCACGACCCTCGTCGAATCGTTGCTCGCCCTCGTCGGAACATGCGTCCGGACTGGCAAGCCCGCCGGAATGGGACTGGAGGACATGAGCTCAACCGCGCTCCGACTGTTCCTCACCGGCGCCCGCTCCACCACGGATTGATGACTCGTCGCGCCTGGGCCGATCCACACCGAGCGCACGGAGGTCGCGCGGTACGAAACGGGAGTTGAGCGCCGCATGCGGCCGCTCCTTTCGAGCGACGTCGGTCGTCGGCTCATCGACTAGCCTCATCTTCGCCCGAGGCGCGCACGAATGACGAAGGACGTCGGCGAGTTCATCCGCCGGCTCGAAGCCGCCGGCCTCACCATCGAGTCGACACCCGGCCACTACCGCGTCCTGCGCGACGGCAAGCCGCTCCGGAAGGCCAACGGGTGCCGTTCGTGTTGCCGTTCTCGCCCGACACATCCGGTGGCGCCGAGCAGCGATCGTCGACCTACGCAAGCTCGGCATCCACATCTAGTGCGGCCTTTCGTAACTTTGCACCCCAAAACGCCTCCATCGTTCGTGCCGGCCAGGCGCGGCCCGCTAATCGTGTGCCGTTCGCCACGGCCGCGACGTCGCTGCTCGTCTTACATCCTGTGCTCGGCTCGAGCCTCGGGCGGGTTGCAGTAACGGATGTCCTGACCCACGGCGTGGTCGAAGGCGTCCCCACGGGGGTGGTCGGCGTTGGCGCAGACGAACTCGTCGATAGCGAAGTGGCTCTCGACCCGGTGGAGAAAGCTGGCGTAGGTGGAGGTGGGGACAAACTCGACCTACCCACGTCTACGCAGGCCTGCCGAGTTCCGGGCGGTGCGGCGTCGATCTCATGCCGATCGCCCGCCGGCATGCGTGCGCAGGCGAGCCGACCGCACCCTCGCTACGATCCGCGCGCTCCGCGCGATGAGGCTCGCGCCTAACCGCCCTTCGGGCTGATGGCCTCTACCGAACGTCAACCGAGACGCGAAGTGGAGGTCCTGCCGTGGAGCCGATTCAACTCGCCGCCGTGCTCGCCGTCCTCGTGCTCGTCGCGAGCATGGCCTCGGTCGAGCTCGGCGTCACGGTCGCGTTGATCGAACTCTCGCTGGGCGTCGCCGCCGGCAACCTCTTCGATCTGCAATCACAGGAGTGGCTCGACTTCATCGCCGCGTTCGCGTCGATCGTCCTCACCTTCCTCGCCGGCATGGAGGTCGACACCGATTACATGCGCGACCGCGCGCAAGCGACGATCGGGCTCGGCGTCGCCTCGTTCGCCGGCCCCTTCCTGGTCGCGGCGCTCGTCTGCTACGTCGCGCTCGACTGGTCCGGTCGGGCGTCGCTGATCGCCGGCACCGCCCTCTCCACCACCTCGCTCGCCGTCGTCTATGCCGTTCTCGTCGAACGCGACCTGAGCGACACGCGAATCGGCAAGCTCTTGATGAGCGCGACCTTCGTCACCGACCTCTGCACGGCGCTCGCGCTCTCGGCGATCTTCCTCAAGCCGAACCTCTGGTTCCCGGCCTTTCTCGTCGTCTCGCTCACACTCGTCCTGTTGCTGCCGCGGATCGCGCCGTGGTTCTTCGGCCGCTATGGCGACCGCGTGATCGAGCCCGAGATCAAACTCGTCTTCCTCACCCTGCTCGTCCTGATGGTGCTCGCAGACCTTTCAAACGGGCACGCGGTCCTGCCGGCGTTCATCCTCGGTCTGATGATGAGCCGGCACTATGAGGAGCACCGCGAAGAGCAGCAGCGGCTACGCGTCGTGGCCTTCTCCTTCCTCACCCCGTTCTTCTTCCTCAAGGGCGGGCTCAACGTCTCGCTCGGAGCCGTCGCCGCGAACCTCGGTCTCTTGGCGGCGTTGCTCGCGGCGAAGATGGTGCCGAAGCTCGGCTTCGTCTACCCGCTCGCGCAACGGGCGGCGCCGCGCCACGCCACCTTCTCGACGCTCCTCATGAGCACGGGACTCACCTTCGGGACGATCTCCGCCCTCTTCGGGCTCAACGCCGGGATCATCGACGGCACGCAGTTCTCACTGCTCGTGACCGTGGTCGTCCTCTCCGCAGTCGTCCCGACCGCCATCGCGGAACGCTGGTTCCTCCCCGACGCAGAGAAGGAGCGCCACGAAGAGAGACGCCACGCGCCCTTCCCGGCCGAGGAGTACGTGTAGTGGCAGCAACGCCTCCGCCTGCGAAAAGAGGTGAGTTGCCAAATCAGACGACGGCGCGCGGACACAAAACGGACACATCAGAAACGACACGCGCGACGCCTCGCGACGCATCCCTGACGCCTCATTCGGAGCGATTTGCAGGAAGAACTGTGTCGCAAGTGATCGCGCGTGTACGCGATGGTAAGGAGGGGGTCGACGGTTCGAGTCCGTCAGAGGGCTCTGCAAAAGCCCCGCAAAACGGGGCTTCTTTGTATGTGTTCAGTCGCTGCCTCGCCTTGAACGGGCCGGTATGGAGCCGTTTATGGAGCTTTCGCGCGGAGAAGCGGCTCAGGCCAGCGTGGGGATCGGGTCACCGCGCGATTTCGCGGTGAGGACGCCGCTGAAGTAGG
>WNFU01010567.1_pt1 | contig 13261 bp, 10 predicted proteins | sample 5400121 | NCBI WGS metagenome assembly WNFU01 (sample SAMN13153360, study PRJNA577476) | soil metagenome | isolation source: 100 cm soil or saprolite under grassland replicate 1 | place: USA:California | collected 2016-06-15
AGCGCTGTTTGGGCTGGTGGGGGCGTGGGTTGGGCGCCACTCGCCACCGGCCCGACCGCGACGCTGTCGCGGCGCACGAACAGCAACGCACCGCCGAGCAGCAATGCGACGAGCACGAACAGCAGCGCCGCGACGACCGGGACCGACCGTGTATTCACCCGCCTCCAGGCTGAACATTGTGGGGCTTACCATGGACGATCGTGAAGTTCTGCTATGCGTTGCGCCGAGGCGTCTTCTACCCGAGCCAACAGGACCTCTTTGGAACGATGCCGCCACGCGAGCATCGCTCGAGCTACTTGCCGTTGGTACAGGCGATGGGCTTCGCCGCCGTCGAAGTCGGAGTTGATGAACAGGCCACGGCCGCCGAGGCACGCGATCTCGCCTCCGAGCTGCGGGATGCTGGCCTGGCGATCGGCTGCGTCCGCGGCGGTGGGGCGCTCGCGCACCCGCAGTCTGGTCCGGGCGCCCAGCGCAGGCTGGAAAGCGCGATCCAGTACGCCGGGTGGGTTGGCGCGGAGATCGTCAATACCGCGCTGGTCAGCCCAGCCACGCACCCCGACGGGCCGGGCGCCGGGCGTCAGGGCGAGCAGGTGTCACAGGGCGCCAGCCGCACTGCCTCCGAGCAGGATTTCGTGAGCGCCGCCGACGCTCTGCGGAAGTACGGCAAGCTCGCGGCTGATGCAGGCCTGAAGATCTCGATCGAGGTGCACCAGGGATCGATCGCGGACAACTCATGGGCGACGCTGCACCTGCTGGACCTGGTCGGGCTGGACAGCGTGGGCGCCAATCCCGACCTCGGCAACATCTATTGGCAGTACGAGTACCCCGAGGAGACCGCCCAGGCCGCGATCGTGGCGCTCGCGCCGCGCTCCGTCTACTGGCACTGCAAGAACCTGCGGCGGGTGCACGTGCCCGATCTGCAGCGCTCGTTCTTTCAGCGCGTGCCGCTACCCGACGGCGACCTTGACTACCGCTTCGCGGTCTCCGCCATGCTCGACGCCGGTTATGAGGGCTACCTGGCTATCGAAGGCATCCAGCACGGTGACCAACTGACCCAGGACCGCCGCGGTCTGGAGTACGTGAAGGAGCTGCTCGGCGCTTAGCTCACCACGGCATCGTGCGGTTGGTGTGCTTGCGGCCAATCTCGGCGGCCTGCTGGGCGCCCTTGCCCGCGCCGACCATCACCCCCGCCGCGAGCTGCTCGATGACGTTCTCGGGCGTGACCATCTCCAGGAACGCGAGCTTGTTGGCTTTGCACGCCTTCAAGACGCGGTCGCGTGCGGCCTGCATCTCCTTCGGGTAGGGCGGATCGTGGGCATCGGGTAGGCCGAGCGACATGCCCATGTCACCCGGGCCCCACTCGGCGAAAGAGATGCCCGGTACGGCCGTGACCTTTTCGGCGTTCTCCAGTGCACGGGTGTTCTCCACCTTCAAGCCGAGCAGCAGCTCACCCTCGGGATTGAGCGGCCACGGATCGGCTCGCTTCAGATAGTCCGGTACGGAGAGGCCCCAGATCTCAGCCGCGTGCGCCTGCCCGCCGCTTCCGCGGCCGCCCTTGTTGAATGTGTAGCGGGTCGATTCGACAAACGCCTTGACGGCGGCCGCGGACTCGGCATGACACAGCAAGATCCCATGGATGCCGCACGCCAGGACTTGCGACACCATCCAGGCGTTAGCCCTGAAGACTGCCTCGTCGGCGCCCGTCACGGGCAGGGTGACGATGACCGCAGGTGTCCTGTGGCCACTGGGCGAGGGTCCGCCGTCGACCAGCCCACGCATGAAGTCGAGCAACCGCGACACATCGAACGGCCCGTGCTCCATGTCGTAGGTGATGTAGTCGGCCCAGGTTTTGGCCATGGCCCGACCGGCCTCATACCCGCGGTCCTCAGCACCCGTGTAATAAATCGGCTGGCCCGACGCCAGCAGCTCGGCGGCTCTGTTAACCCGTTTCGTCGGCATCAACGGGCCAGTGTACGAATTCCCAGGAAAAGCCGGGTTAGCCCTTGATGGCGCCCGTGAGGACACCCTTGGTGAAGTACTTCTGTAGGAAGGGGTACACGATCAAGATCGGCAGCGTGGCCACGATCACGACCGCCATCTGGATCGACTGCGTGGGCGGCGGCGAGCCGCCAGATGCGGAGTAGGCGGTGACGCCTGGTAACGGTGAGCCCTGAATCACGTACTGCCGCAGCACCAGCTGCAGCGGCCACATGCTGCTATCCGACAGATACAGAAGAGCCTGGAAAAAGGCGTTCCAGTAGAACACCGCGTACAGCAACGCAATCACGGCCAGGATTGCGCCCGATAACGGCAGCACAATGGACAACAAAATACGGAGCTCGTTGGCGCCGTCGATCCGCGCGCTGTCGATCAGCTCATGCGGGATCTCCAGGAAAAACTGCCGCATCACGACCAGGTTGAACGCGTTCAAGAGCACGGGCAGGATCAGCGCCGAGTAGCTATTCAACAGCCCCAGCTCTTTGACGATCAGGTAGCTGGGAATTATGCCCGGCTGGAACAACAGACTGAACAGCGCCATCAGCAGCAGCGGACGCCGCCCGACCACGGGCCGGCTGAGCCCATACGCCAGTCCAGTGGTAACGGCCAGGCTCAACAGCGTGCCGATGATCGTGATGCCGATGCTCACGAGCACCGCGCGTGTGATGACCCCACCCTGGAAGATCGTGAAGTACGCCTCCAGCGACGCATGGGAGGGAAACAGCACCATGCCGCCACCCGCGTCGACGTCGGCTTGACTAGCCAGGCTCGTCGCCAGGACGCTGAGCAAGGGGTACAGCACCGCGATCAGCACCATGGTGAACACGATGAGCTTGGCGGTCAGATGCGCGGCGCTGGGCCGCTCCATCCATGGCGGCCGTGCGGCCCGCGCGCTCATGAGATGAGCCCGGGTTGGCCGAACTTGTGCGCGAGCTTGTTGGCGCCGAATATCAGCCCCAGGCCAACGATCGCTTTGATGAGGCCTGCCGCCGCGGCCATGGCGTACTGCCCGGCGGCGATGCCCTGGAAGTAGACGTAGGTGTCGAGGATCTCACCGGCCTCGGGCCCGACGGCGTTGCGCTGCAGCAGGATCTGCTCGAACCCCGCAGACAGAATCGCGCCGAGCCGAATGATCAGCAGCAGGATCGTGACACCCATGATGCCGGGCAGCGTGATGTGCCACAGCCGCCGCCACGAGCTGGCGCCGTCGACCGCCGCTGCTTCGTACAGCTCGGCCTCGATTGACAGTAGCGCGGCGAGGTAGATGATCGTGCCCCAGCCGGCTTCCTTCCAGATCAGCTGGAAGGTCATCATCCACTTGAACCACTCGGGGCTGTTGGTGAGGCTCGGCGCGGGTAGGCCTGCCGCGCGGAACAGGTGGTCCACGACCCCGGCGCCGCCGAAGATCTGCTGGAACAGCGCGACGATGATCACCCACGAGATGAAGTGCGGCAGGTAGATGATGCTCTGGATGATCCTTCGGACCTGACTGCTGATCAGGCTGTTCAGCATCAGCGCCAGGATGATGGGCACCGGGAAATACAGGATGAGCTGCATGCCCGAGATCACGATGGTGTTCCTGACCGCTGACCAGAAGGCAGGTGCCCCGAACAGTTGCGCGAAATTGTCGAAGCCCACGAACGGGCTTTTGAGAAAGCCCAGGAAGGGCAGGTAGGCCTGGAACGCGATGATGTTGCCCAGGTTCGGCAGGTAGATGAAGACCACCAGGTACAGCAGCCCGGGCGCCATCAGTACGAGCAGCAGCCAGTCGCGGCGAATCTTGCCCAGCAGTGACAGCTCACCGCTGCGGGCACCAACCTGCGCAGGGGCGGCGACCGCTGTCGGTGAGAGCACCCTTTGCTGTTGTGCCACGTGCAGTTAGGCCGCTGTTAGCGCCTGCTCGTATTCGGTGCGGATCTGATCGCCGCCGCCGGACTTCCAGTCATTGATCACCTGCTGGATCTGGTCCACGGGTCGCCGACCGGCCACGATGTCGGTCATCGCCGCACTGAACGTGGCGTTCAACGGTGCGCCCTTGGCGCCATCGGTCGGCGCATACAAGCCCAGCGTTGGGTCCATCACGCCCAGCGGCACCATCCGCTGCTCCAGCTTCTGCATCTCTGGGCCGTAGTCCGGCGTCGGCGGGTTGTACAGCGTGTCTGGCGAGTGCGGGCCGAAGCGGATCGGCACAAACGTGCTGTCGGCTGGACCGCGCTGCGTTTGCACGACGTTGCCATTGGCGTCGCGGTTGTAGTCGATGCCTTCGACACCGTACTCCCACAGCAGCCGCTCTTCGCTGCCGAACGGGCCGCAGATCCAGTTCCACACGCGCAGCAGCTCTTCGATCCGCTCCTTCGGCGCCTTCTTGAAGGCCCAGATGCCGGGCGCGAGGTAGCTGCGCGGCCAGATGTACGAGCTGCTCCAGTTGACGACTTTGCCGCCGTTGGCGCTGATCGGCTCCAGCAGCGTGAATTGCACCTTCGGGTTGGCGGCGACGCCGCGGTTCCACATGTCGACGTGGTTACCGTAGAAGACGCCCTGGATCATCACGAACTGACCGGTCAGGTGATCGCCCTTGGCCGCCACAGCGTCATACGTTGGCGATTTGGGATGGAACACGCCCAGCTGCACCAGGTCGCGCAAATAGCCGATGGAGGATTTGAACGCTTCAGTCTCGCGGTAGTTGGTCAGCTTGCCGTTGTCCGCACCCCAGCCGTTGGGCGCGCCGAACATCATCGAGAACCAGCCGGTCAAGATGCCGTATGGATCGGTCGAACCCGAAGCGATGGCCCACTTGTTCTGCTGAGGGTTGGTCAGCTGCTGCATGATCTTCTTCAGCTCATCAGCATTCTTTGGCCGCACATCGGCGCCGATTTCGGCGTCCCAGCGTGTCTTGTTGACCTGGATGATGTTGCCCATTGCACCCAGCGGACTCGGCAGCCCCATGATCGCGCCGCCGAAGATGGTGCCCTTCCAGGTGTTCGTGTTCAGATTGGCGAGATTCGGATAGCTCTTGACGGCATCACCCGCCAGAAATGGGGTCAAATCCGCGCATTGCTGCTTGAGAAAATCGACGAGATTGGGCGTTTGACCAACCCAGAACACGTCGGGCAGGTTCGAGCCAGCGACGAGCGTATTGAACTTGGTGTTGTAGTCGCTGATAGTGGTGATGTCGAGTTTGAGATTGACGTTGAGGCGCTTGTTGAGCTCCTGCAACATCGGGTTCTGATCGGCCGGCGTATACGGCGGCCAGGCCGAGCCGCTGACGATGCTGATGTCTTTGCCCGTGCCCGGCGTGTCCTGCACAGACTTGAAGGTCTGCTTGGGGAAATTGATCCAGGCCTCGTCGATGCCTGGTCCGGTGCTCGGCAGGTCGGGCTTCTGCGGCCCGACCACTGGCACATACGCGGGCAGCAGGTTGGCGGTCTTGGTGACCGCGCCGCCGGCTGCTGGTGGCGCCGCGCCCGGCCCTCCAGTCGTGGGTGGCGCGGGACTGGTGCACGCGGCCAGCACACCCAGGACGGCGAATCCGCCGGCAGATCGCAAGAACGTTCTACGGCTATGCTTCACGGCTTACTCCCCCTCGTCAGAAGGTTGCGCCGATACCTATGGGTATACCTACGCCAGGGTACCAGCGGCGTCAAGCGGCTGTGCGCCAGCTCGAACGCGATGCCTGCTGATGTCGGCCAGCTTCCCAGCCGAGGCGTCCCCTGATTTAGCCTTTGACCGAGCCGAGCGTCAGTCCCTCAGTCATGAACTTTTGCGCGTACCCGTAGATGATCAGAACCGGGACAACCATGAGGATGCACGCGGCCATCATTTGCCCGAGCGGGAAGACGTCGTTGAATACCATCTGATACAGACCAACCGCCAGCGTGTAGAGCCGATCGCTGCGAATGAGCACGTAGGCGTAGAAGAACTCGTTCCACGCATTGGTGATCGCGAACAGTGTGACGGCCATCAGTGCCGGCTTGGCCAATGGCAGAATCAGTTTCGTGAAGACCTGGAAGCGGCTGGCGCCGTCGATTACGGCCGCATCCTCCAACTCCTCGGGAATCGACCGGTAGTAGCCCATCAACAGCCAGGTCGCGAACGGGAGCTGGAAGACTGGGTAGACGATCATCAGCGCGTATGGCGTGTTGCTGAGTCCTAGCCAGGCCATGATGCGGTAGATCGGAATCAGGTACACGATGCCCGGCATCATGTACGTGATGAGCATCAGGCTCGACAATGTCGACGAGCCGCGCCAGCGCAGCCGCGCCAGGGCGTACGCGCCAGCTGCAGCGCCAAATACGCCGATTGCCGTAGCGACCACCGAGACCAGGATCGTGTTCCGGTACCACAGTCCGAACTGGGTCTCGTCGAACAATTTGGTGAACTGCTGAAACGTCCAGGGCGTCGGCCACAGGACCGACGTCATGTCGGTGATCTGGTTAGACGTCTTGAAGGCTGACACGAAGGCAAAGAAGAACGGGAACAGCTCAAAGAGCAGCAGCAGGGCAAGCACCACAAGGCTCAGCGCCATCAGCGCTCGCTGGCCTGCCTTCTTTCCTGCAAGCGATTCCTCGCCGCTGCGCCCCAGGAGTCGGCCGATGCCGCGCGTGAGCCCGCCACCAATCGCCTCGCCGGCATCGAACAGGAGCGTGAACAGCATCTTGAAGGGCCAGACGATTGGCTGAACCAGTCGGAATTGAGCCGGCATCGAGTCGCCGGACTGGGCGCGGGTGCCGGCCTGCATGTACGACGCGAGGAACCAGATCGCGACGGCGAAGGCTGGCAGCATGATGATCGCGATCGCCGTGCCTGACCCCCAGTCACGCGCGCTGAAGCCCCGCTCGAAGGTCAGCAGCCCGATCACGCGAGTTGCGTTGAGCGGCCCACCCGAGGTGAGCAGATAGATCGTGCCGTAGTTGTTGACCGTCCAGATGGTCGACAGAAGCGTCGAGACGATGAGCGTGTACTGAATGCCGGGTAGCGACACGTGGCGGAATCGCTGCCAGGCGTTGGCCCCATCGACGGCGGCCGCGGAGTACAGGTCCGGGTCGACCGACTTGAGGCCGGCCAGGTTGGTGATGGTGAAGAAGGGGATGCCAGCCCAGATGTTGACCAGCACGACGCTGTACAGCGCCATCGTCGGGTCTCCCAGCCAGGGCAGGCCGACATCTGACAGATGTGTGATGGCCAGCACTTCGTTCAACGCGCCGAATACCGGGTTGAACATGCCACGCCAGATCAGCGCCTGGACGATGCCGGGCACGATCCAGGGCAGCAGAATCAGGGCGCTGATGACGATGCGGTAGCGCTTCAAGTTGTGGATCAACAGCGCGGCGAGCACGCCGAGAGTCGGCTTGAAGATTTCGGCGAGCACAGTAAATTTGAGTGTCAAGCCGAGCGAGAACCAGAACTCAGCATCGCTGACGAGATCGGCGTAGTTCTTGAGACCGACGAACGGGCCGATCTGTAGGCTGGACCCAAGCGTCCTGGTCATGCTCATGTAGATGCCCTGGGCCATCGGCCAGGCCACCAGCAGCAGAAGCAAGAACGCTGTCGGCGCGTAGAAGAGCCAGGCTGCTATCCAATCTCGACCCAGCGCCATTTCCAGCCGCTTGCCGACACTGGGAGTCGGACGGCGGACGGCGACGGTGGTCGAGACGGTAGCCATCGGAGATCAGTTGCCCTCGAATTGCTCCCAGATCTTCTGGATGCGATCGTGCCCGGCCTGGACGGCGTTTTTGGTCGGTGTGCCTTTCAGGACCTCGGCCATGACATCGGTCGCCACGACCTGCGAGTCGAACGCGTTGACCCAGAGCTTTGGCTGCGGCTGCGGCAAGAACATCTTGAAAGTCTTGTCGGACAGGATGATGTCCTTCGACACGGCGAGGACATTGTTGGGTATGACCTTCAATTCCGGTTCATCCCAGCCCCAGGTGTAGCCTGGCACCGAGTGGCCGGGGCTGTTGGCCCAGACTTGCTTCTGGTTTTCCTTTGAGAGCAATGTTTGAATCATCTGCCTGGCCGCGTCGGGGTTCTTTGCGCCCGTGAACATCTGGAACTTGAAGGTGCCTGGACCAGCGACGATCAGCGACTCCTTCTTGCCGACTGGTCCAGACGGGTGCAGCGCGAGCCATGTGTCGTTGGCGATGTCAGGCTTGTCTTTCATCGCCGTGGCAAACATCGTGCCGGCATTACTGCTGAATCCGATGGTGCCGGCCAGGTAGGCCTCATTATTCGAGGGGTCGGTCCAGGCATTGATGCCAGTTGGCAGGGCCGGCGCCCACTTCGGGTTGGTGTACAGGTCTTTGAGCCAGTCGTAGGCGGCGATCGCCTCATCGGAGTAGAACGACACCTTGTTGTCGGCGGTGGAGAGGCGCACGCCTGCCTGCCATAGCGCGCTATAGACGTTGCTTTGTCCATCGCCCGAGCGGTTGACAGTGTTTCCCCAGCCCCAGCGTTTGTTGCTGGGGTCGCTGACCTTGAGGCTGGCGTCGAGCCAGTCCTGCAGACTGTATTGCTTGGTGATGTCGAAGTTGATCTTGTCGAACCAGCTCTTGCGTACCCAATAGCCACCCGTCGAGGTAAAGAACGGCACGCCGTACCACTTGTTGTCTATGAAGTTGATGAGCTTCTGGCTAGGGGCTGGCTCACCAAATTGGTCGGTAGCCCACTTGACCAGGTCGTCGACTGGCACGAGCGACTTCTGGTTCCAGAGCTGGAACGTGTCCTCGTCGCCCAAGAAGAAGTCCGGCGCGTCGCCAGCCGCGACAGCCGCGGCCATCTTCTCGAAGAAGTTGCCGCCGCCTGTGAACCCTTCCTCGTACGACAGGTCCAGCGGCCAGCCGTTGGCGTCGCCCGTTTTTTGCAGTAGATCGTGAACGTATGTGGTCTGGAGCGGGTTGAACCCACGCTGCTGAATGATGACCAGGTTGCCGGTGACCTTCGCGGTCGGCTTGGGTGCCGCTGCCGCTGCGGTAGTGGGTGCGGCGGGTGCCGCCGTGGGCTTAGCGGCCGGGGCGGCAGTCGCCGCCGCCGCCGTTGTTGGCGCCGCGGGCTTAGGCGCCTCGGTTGGCTTGGGTGCGGCCGGCGCCGTGGTAGCGGCGGGCGCAGGCGCCTGGCCGCACGCGGCGACGATCGTCATAACGACCCCTGACGTCAAGCCGTACCCCAGAAGGCCGCGCCGGGTCAGACGGCGTGTTGTCGGTTTCGGAAAATCCTCGAGCGCGCCCATCACGCCTCCCCACTGTGTGTTTCGTCTACGTCGATTGTGGCCTCTGCCCGCCGGCGCCGTCAACGATCTCCGGTGTTGGACCGAGTTCGGCCGCTGAAGGTACGAGAAACGCTAAGGGAAGCTTAGCTCGCGCTCCTCTTCGATCTTGTCGGCATCGAGGTCCATGCCCAGCCCAGGCGTCTCAGGCACGGTGACGATGCCGTTCTTCGGCTTAATCGGTGCCTTGAGAAAGAACTGGTGAATCTCATTCCACTTGATCAAGTACTCGAGCAACGGACACAGGTTCGCTGGCTGTGAAGCGATCAGGTGCGCCGAAGCAGGCGTGGAATGCCCATGCGGGATTACCGGCAGGTCATACGTGGAGGCAAGAGCCAGGATCTTGAGCATCTCGGTGATGCCGCCCGCCCAGTAGATGTCGGGCTGCAGCACGTCGACAGCCTCGGCATCCATGAGCTGCTTCAGACCCCAACGGGTGTACTCATGCTCACCACCCGAGATCGGCACGCGGACCTGGCGCCGAATCTCCGCGTAGCTCTCGATCTTGTCGGGCAGCACCGGCTCTTCGAGCCATCGCGGCTCGTAGTCCTCGAGCCGTTCGGCCATGGCGATCGTGTACGGGACATCCCAGCTCATCCAGCAGTCGAGCATGATGTCCACCTCGTCGCCGACCGCGCCACGGAGAGCGCTCACCAGTTGCGCGTTCTTGACCATGCCCTCGCGGCCATCCGCGGGACCGTGGCGAAAGAACCACTTCATGGCGCGATAGCCTTGCTGCACGGCCTCGCGCGCCCGTGCCGCGGCCCGTTCGGGCTCGATCGAGTAGCCGAGCATGCTGGCGTACGCGGGGATCTCCGTTCGACTTGGCCCACCCAGTAGTCGGTACACGGGCTGGCCGAGGACCCGCCCCTTGAGATCCCACAACGCGCAGTCGACGGCGCTGATCGCCATCACGAGCAGCAGCGGCCGCAGGTCGCGATCGATCAGAAAGGCCTGCTCCAACGGAATCGGTCCGCCGATACCCAGGGCGCCGTCATCGGTCTCGATCTCGACGAAGACCGTTTCGATTCGATAGCGCCCGTCGGCCACTTTGGGTAAATACCCGGGCCCTTCGGCGGCGAACCGCGGATACAGGTCGACCGGGCGGATGAGTCGCTCTTCCCAGAAGTCACCCGCGAACTCCATGGTCCCCGCAACCTGACGGAGGCGAACGTCGGCGATGTTCATTGGCGGCTGACTGCCGCGACGCCGCCGTCCCGCCGCGGATCGGACGCGCCGCGGAACGCGCCATCTCGATCGATCACGATCAGCTGATTGCGACCGAATCCGGCGCCGTAGTTTTGTGGCATCAGTCGTAGATCGAAGCCGGCTTCGCGGAGGGCGGCATGCGTCGCCTGGCTTACCCGGGCCTCGACAAAGACCGGGCCGCCTTCGCAATGCACGCGCGGCGCCGCCACTGCTTCGAGCGGACTCAACTTGCCATCGATCACGCCGGCGACGACCTGGACTACGCTGGTGACGATCGCGTTCGTGCCTGGCGAGCCGGTAACCAGGACAGGTCTGTCGCCATCGAAGATGATGGTCGGCGCCATGCCCGAGACCCGCGCCTTGCCGGACGCGATCGAATTGGGATTGCCCGGTATCGGATCGAACAGGTCCATTGCGCTGTTCAGCGCCACGCCCGTTTCTGGGACGATCACGCCCGAATAGATTCCGAGGGTATGCGTGAGCGCTACCGCGTTGCCTTCGCCGTCGTAGGTCGAAACATGGCTTGTGCCCTCGCCGCCCGCGATCGCCGCGACGGGCCGCTGGATGCCACGCCGTACCCGCTCGGCTGCCGCGTCCGCCCACTGCTGGCTCACCAGCTCTTCCACGGGCACTGGCACGAAGTCAGGGTCCGCCACGGCGCGCGACCGTTCGGCGAAGGCTTCGCGCATGACAGTCGCGAGCAGCACGTAGGTTTCCGGCTCGCCTGGGACGGTGCGGGACAGCCGGTCGAGTATCTGCAGCATCTGGACGCCGGTGATGCCGCTGGCTGGTGGCGCCGCGCTCTTCACGGTGAGGCTGCGGAACGTGCCCGTGACCGCCTCGCTCACGCGGACCCGATAGCCGCGCAGATCGTCGCGCGTGATGTACCCGCCGCCGCGCTCGAGCTCACGCGCAACCTGATCCGCAAGCTCGCCGTCGTAGAAGTCGCGAGCGCCGCGCTTTGCCAGGTGCTCGAGCGTTGTGGCGGCATCCGCCTGGCGCCACAGCTGACCGGGCTGCAGCAGCGTGCCGTCGGGCTTGCACCACACCTCGATTGAGGCTGGGGTGTGGCGCACGCGCGACTCGCCCTGGGGCATGCCTGGCTGCTGCGGACGCCTGACGAACTCGAACGCGTAATCGGGCGCCGGGAAGCCGTTGCGTGCGAGCTCGGCGGCTGGGTGAACGAGCTCGGACCACGGCAGCCGTGCGAAGCGATGCAGATGCTCCAGCCCCGCCAGCACGCCAGGTATGCCGACCGAGGTGTGGCCGAGGTTGGAGCGATGATCGTCGAACAGCGTGTAACCGCCCAGCTCGGTGCGGCCCTTGAAGTCCGCTTGCCACATATCAGGGGTGGCTCTCGCGCCTGCTCGCGCGTGGAAAGCCACGTGCTGGCAACCCGTGTCGCTGAGGTAGGTCGCGCATCCGAAGCCACCCAGTCCGCACATCTGCGGATCGGTGATCATCTGCGCGAACGCCGCCGCGATCGCCGCGTCGAAGGCGTTGCCGCCGCTGCTCAGGATCGCCGCACCGGCCTCAGCCGCCAGCGGTTGCGGCGCCACGACGATTCCCCTCACCCAAGGACCTCCTTGAACACACGGTGGTAGTTCTCATGAAAGATCATCCGCAGCTCCGCTTCGGAGAAGCCGCGGCGGCACAGCTCGGCGGTCAGGTTCGGCAAGTCTTCGGGCGACAGCATGTCCTCGAACGGTGGCAATCGTGGGCCCCAGTCGGGTCCCCACCCAGCCACCTCCAGCGTGCCGCCGATCTCCTCGACGTGCTGGATGAAGTCCGCGCCGATGCCCACGTGCTCGATGCCCGCTACGGAGACGACGTGCTGCAAATGGTCGACCCAGGCAGCCACTGTGGCCGGCTGATCGGAGATGAAGCTCGGCACCGCCGTCACGCCGATCACGCCGCCCGTGTCCGCCACCGCTTTCAAAAGATCGTCGGGCATGTTGCGTGGATGCTCGCGCAGCGCCCGCGCATTCGAGTGACTCGCGACCACCGGACCACGCGCAATCGAGAGGATGTCCCGCGCAGTTTGATCGGAGGCGTGCGAGACGTCGACGATGATGCCGAGTCGATCCAGCTCCGCGACCGCCTGGCAGCCCAGTCGCGTCAGCCCGCCGCGCGAATCGTTCTCCCAGGCGCCGTCGCCAAAGGCATTGCGGCGACTCCACACCAGCGACAGCATCCGTAGCCCGACCGCGTGGAACAAACGCAGGGCGCTCAGATCGTGCCCCAGCGGCTCGGCACCTTCGAACGCCAGCAGTATTCCCACCTTGCCGTCGCTCCGCGCCCGCTGGATGTCGGCGAATGTTTTGACCAGTGCCACGTCGTCCGGGCAAGCTTCGATCTCGCTCAGCAGCCCGTCCACGACCTGCCCGGCGCGCCGCAGCGCGCCCTCAGGCACGAACAACGACGAGATCCAGATCGGCGCCACGACCACGCTCAGACCGCCGTCGCGGAAGCGCGGTAGCCAGTAGGTCGCCAGCGAGTCGTACACGCCGCTCGCGCGACGGGTCGCGATCGCCGTGGCAAAGTCGTTGTGCGAATCGACGATGCCGATGCTTCTGGTTAGCTCGGCATGTTCATGTGAAGCGGGCACGGTCAGGCGAGCCTATCACGGTTACTCTCGTTCCCTCCGGGGTCACAAGACCGGTCTCCCTTCCCTCGGGGACACAAGACCGGTCTCCCTTCCCTCGGGGACACAAGACCGGTCTCCCTTCCCTCGGGGACACAAGACCGGTCTCCCTTCCCTTCGGGGACACAAGATTCGTCGGGTGAGCGTCA
>WNFU01007178.1_pt1 | contig 13259 bp, 8 predicted proteins | sample 5400121 | NCBI WGS metagenome assembly WNFU01 (sample SAMN13153360, study PRJNA577476) | soil metagenome | isolation source: 100 cm soil or saprolite under grassland replicate 1 | place: USA:California | collected 2016-06-15
TAACAATTACCTTCTTCTCCTTCTTCCGGAAATAATCACTGAAAAGAACCGAAAACTTTGGAAAAAAGTTTTCGGTGAGGTAATTCTTAATTTCTACGTAATTTAAGGCACGCGAAAAAGAATCCGTGAACTGAGCAAGAGAAGAAAATCTCTTCTGACGAAGAGGAGAAGAAAAAGAAATCTCTTTCCCAAACTCTCCTTTTTTAACTTCTTTTTTTACTAAACGAGAGTTTAACTTTCCGGCCGTCGTTAGATTATCAGAACTAAAGTAATCGACATACCAAAGATCACGGTAACTAGTTTCAATATCCTCAGCACGAGAAGATATTTTTAAATCACCAGAGTGAAAGTTATGAATATCAAAACTGAGATCTTCAGCAAAAGGATAAAAACAACCTTCATACCACGAATTACCAGGAATATATAAAAGCGCAAGCTGTTGTCGTCATTTTTGATCCCTATCTCACTCAAAATAGATTCTTTCCGGGGGAAAACTAAAAACAAGATCAGTAGTTGTTGTGTAATTTCCCCTGGATTTTAAAATCAAACCCTTCTTAACTTCTTGTTCAAAAAAATACCTAATTCTTTCCCAGCCTCTAGGAACAGAAGAAAAAGATTTGTCATTAAATCGAGAAGAATAAAAATTACCAACGGCTAAACTTCAGTTTGAGAATAACTCCGGAGCACTTCTGTACCAATTACGTAAGGAGGAATTTATTTTTTGAAGAGGCATATCTTCAAGGTTGTAAGTCCGAAGAAAAAAATTATACGTCACTTTTCCAGCACTATAAGAGGAACGAAAAACTTGCGTTCCTTTTTTGACGACCATACTTAACCTTTTTTTCCTAACATTCGTGAAATAATTCTCAATCCGAGAGGGATCAGAAAAATCAGTAAAGGATTTAGTGTATTTTCAAAAATAACTCTCATATGGACCAGAAAAATCCTCTTTTTCCCGCGAATAAGGAAGAAGAAAAGAGGAACAAGAGGTAAGACATAAGAGAGAGAGAAAAACGGAGGCAGAGAATGTTCACATAGCAATATTTTAACATAACGTGAGCAAGTTTTTTAAATCACTACCCTTTTTTTACGAGCTAATCAATTAGGATTTTAAGAAGATCTTCTTTTTCAAAATCAGAACCCGAGGACTATTCTTGGAAATTACTACTAATGTTAATAGAGAGCGTCCTTTCCTTCTTATTAGTTTCACTCACGCTCTCTATTAACATAGTAGTAATTTCCAAGTTTCCGCTTTTGGCAGAAGAAGGAAAAGGCAACTTTTTACCGTGAACAAAGAAAATTTTTTATGAAGAAAAAAAAAAAAAAAACGACGCATGACGAAACTGCAAATTTGCTTTTTTGGCAAAAACACCCCTTTCGAAACCCCAGAGCATTGACTTCGGCACATTTCGGGTTTTCGGAGAAGAAAGAGGTCTGAAAAACAGAGGTGAAAATTTTTACCCCCCCCCATTTGACATCAGCACATTTTGACACAATTTTTTTTTTGCAAGAAAGAAAAACCCCTCAATTACTGAGAGATGAAAAATTCACAAACCTCTTTTTTGTGCCAATAGCAAAAAGTTTGGTTGGGGCGATTTTTCGATTTGTGCCCCCCTCCTTCCTATTTAAGAAAGGAAAATCAAGGGTAAATAGTTTAATATCTCCTAAGTCACTGAACATCTTTAGATACGTAATATATATATATATATATATATATATATATATACATATATATTCCGCATCTAAAGATGTCAGTTGGAAAATGAAATTTTCCACCTTTTCCTGGGGGCCATTTAAGACGAGCGTTGACTTGAGGTGGCGGCGGAGGAAAAACCGCTGATTTTTAGGGCTTTTTAGGTCTTTCCTTTTTCTCATAGAAAAAGTTTACTTTTTCGCAAGCCTCAAAAAACAAAGTGTGACTAACGAAAAAGCATTGGAACACGAAAGAGACCGAAAAATTAGAGTCCAAAACTACTATTGTGTCAATTATAGAATACATCGTGTTACTCGTATTCTATATTTGACACAATAGTACTTCTAAAATATACAACCGCGTCGCCTTGACGCACAAAATTTGTTGAATTTATAGTTCTAAGAAGCATATGTCTATGCTTCTTAGAACTATATTAGGTAAACATCGTAAAATATGGGTCCAATTTGAGAAAAAAGAAGAAATATTAATTTGCCTTTAACTTCACCGGTTCCATTCTTAAGTCATGAAAGAAAAAAAAATTGTAAACTTTCGAAAAAGGCTTTTTTATTTTTTTTTTTTCTTCTTAATTTTTGAAGGACATTTTAGAGATTGAGTAAAAAAAAAGGTCTTTTTTCTTGTTTTTGAGGAATTTTCTTTGATTTTTCTAGCTATATTAATTAGTTGCTAGCCTAGCAACGCAACTAATTAATATAGCTAGCTCAAAATGGGTAAAAAAGGGGTTTTTGCCCTTCAGCTATATTAATTAGTTGCTAGCCTAGCAACGCAACTAATTAATATAGCTGGTCTGGAACGTGTGAAAAAAGAACTATTTTTTCCTCCAGCTATCTTAATTAGTTGCGTTGCTAAGCTAGCAACTAATTAAGATAGCTGACTCAGAACTGGGAGTAAAATTTTTGCAGTAAAATTATGTTAAAATACCATCCTCATGTGAATAAAAACTACTCTCTCCTTATTTTTAGCCTTTCTCAGCCCCTTCTCTAACTTTTTTGCTTCTCAACCTGCAGCTTCTCGTTTTTGGTTTCCAATTAGTCAGGAAGTCGGCGTGTTTAAAAATCCTATCACTCACCGCTTCGTCTCTCTTCACAAAAAAAGAGAAGAAACGGTTTTTAAGAAAGATTTTAATGAAAAGGAGCATTTTTTTAACTTTCTTCTCCAGTTACCTTTTTCCGAAGACAAAAATAAACCCCGGCTCAATTTATTTAATTATTCCCAAGACCAGTTTGGTTTTTCTCTAACCGGAGGGGCAAGATTGAAGTTTCTTTTCTTTGAACCTGAAGAGGCTTTCGCAGAATTTAAGGTTATTTCTTTTGCAACGATTACCGGTCAGGATTCTCTTCTCGCTAAAAAACTGAAGGACTTTCTCCTTCTTGCCGAAGGAAGTGCGGAACTAGAGGTAGATCCTTTTCAGAGAATTAGCGCGAAAGGAAAAGACGTTGAAATTCTTTTTTGGGGGTTTGAACTGAGAAAAGATATAAGATTAAGCTTTAATCCGGAATGAGAAGAAGATAATTTAGAGATTTCGAAATTAACTTCTCAGGACACGTTTAATCTTTCCGATGGTGCCGAGATTCTCCCTGTCTCTCAAGTAAAAAAAGAGAGGTTAAATCCGAAAAACTTTTCTAATAATGTTATTAAAACCGAACCTTTCTCCGAGTTTTTCACTACGGTTCCGGAAAAAGGGTACACTCAGCTTTTCACAGTTTATATTCAAGAAAGTAAATGTGTTGAAGGCGAAGGACCACGAAATTGTCAGGAGTTAGAAAAACAATTCTATCAAAAAATTGTCATCTTTCCTGGAGCAGTTTCCAAAGTTACTTCTGACTGGCGAAGGTGATATAAACAGGTTGATTCATACTTAGTACTTTCTCCCGAGGTTGCAGGAGATGAAAATAACAGTAAAAACTTTTTCTACTTTTGAGAAAGTCACTACGAAAAGTACTATCGCTTAAAAATCGACCTCTGAGTAAAAGAAGAAATTCCAAAGTTTCCTTCATACTTTGTCGAGAAATTTTCTTTCCGAAATCGTTCTGAAATAATTCCTCCGCCTCCGAGACGAGAAAAAGAGTCTCAAAAATGATATCTTCAGTCTTATTTTCTCTATCCGGTAATTAGTACTTTAGTTTTCGTACTGGTCGGAGGATTAATAAATATGAGTCGTTATCTTTTATGGAAAAAATTAAAAAAGAAAATTTAGAAGAATGAACTGACTAGTTATGGTTCTTCTTGAACCAGAAATATCAATCCCTGCTCTTGTCGTGTTAACCACGATTGTTTACTTGACTCCCGATCTTCTCGAACAAGCAAATTTTTCTGGTCTCCAAGTTCATTTCCCCCGTTGATGAGAAAAAAGAGAGAAAGAGGAAGATATTCTTCTTCCTCCGCTTCCAAAAACAGATGAAAGTAAATTGCCTTTAAAAGAAGTTCTCCGGGAGGATTTAAGTTTAAAACACGGTTATCCTCTTCATCATTCAAGACCAATTCACTCTTCGCCTTCTAAACATTCTCCTCTTCATGAAGGAATTCCGGTTGTTTCCTGGGAAACTTGGTTGTTCAGAATTTTGGTTATTTTCTTTTTGATTCCTTTGCTTTTTTTTCTCTGAAAAAAATTAATTTGACCTTGAATATTAAAACCTGCCCTTCAAGGTTGAAAGTGGTTTTTTCTTTTTTCTTTTCTTTTAATTACGCTTCTTTTTTCAAAAATAAAAAGGATGCTTGGAAAAGGTAGTAGAAGTCAGAAAAGAAAGGTTTTTTTTGTTGATAAAAATGAAAGGAATTAAAATAAAAAAGTGAAAGTACTTATTACCTTTTTAACTTTTCTGAGTTTTTTTTTCTCCTGGATTCCTTTTCCCCTTTTTTCCCGGGGTCTTTCCTCAGAACATTCTTCTTACTTCTGAAGTTACACGAAACCTTTCAGTGATTTCTCGGATCCGGGAGATATAAAAAATTACTTCACCGGAGTAGACTGTGAAAGAATAAGTGTTGTAGTAAAAAAAAACGAAGCCCTTTTTACCAAAGTCCTTTCTGATAATGAGGAAGGAGTATTATTTTACCTTCTTGATGTTCCAAGCCTTTTTCTGAAAGAAATGCCTTTCCAAAAATTAAATCCTGTGTTACAGGGTTGGCGCCGAAGTTCCCCGCGGTTATTTGCTTATTGGAATATTTATGTCTCCGGAAATTCTCTTAACTATCTTGAAGAAAATTCCTCTGATTCTTCAGTTTCCCTTCAAGAAAAAAGAGGATGAAAAGCAATAGAGACCTTTTTTGAACAGGAACGAACAAAAGGTTTAATTAAGAAAGAAGGTAATCGTTATCTTTCAACGACGGATTTAGTCTTTAGTTTTCCCTCCAAAAAGATCTACTTCAATTGAAAAGCTACGGAAAAACAGGAACTTCAACTGAGAATTTACTTTACAGATAAAGATCCGACGTACTCTGGTTACGAGTTTCCTTTTATCACGAAATTGCGATTTGATATTGAGAAAATCCGCTCTGAAGATTTTAAAATCTCTTCCGCGCAGGCGGATATCGAAACCAGTTATCGTAATCTTTGGTATGTTGACTACTTTAGTTCTGCTAATTTAGAGAGAGATGGAGAATTGAATCAAGATGTTATCCTAAAGGAGGCAGTACAAAGAGAGGATAAAGGAAAGGTTTATCAACAAAGAACGGAAAAAAAACTCTTCACTCGGGAAAGTTTTTCCACCTTCTTTTCCTCGGCAATCAACTATCGAGAAATGAAACAATTTTTAACCTCACAAGGGGAAGAAAAATTCTCTGTTCTTTTTAGCGAAAACCAGATAAGGCACGAATGACAGGTCAAGGTTATTCTGAAAGCTCTCGACAATCACTTTGATTTTAAACGTTTGGTGCTGCGAAGACGTGAAGGGCAGCAGCTTAGCTCCGAGACGATTATTCATCAACTTATTCCTGTTGAAGGAAGAGGATAAAGAAGAAGTAAGTAAATCTTTTCATGAATCCTTCCGGAAAGCCTCTTAAAGGGGTATTCTCAGTAGGAAAGAAAAGAAGAGAGGGTACTTTTCCTCTTAGAAAAAATTTCCCTTTTAAAAGTACTCTTAAACTAAATTATTAATTTCGCAAGATTGAAGAATTTTAAAAGATTCTGTCGTCAAGCGAATGTATCTTTTCTTTCTCTTTTAAAATGACTTATTTTTTCGGAAGGGAAAGTTACTTATCTCTTCTTGAATTACTTGATGAAGAAGAATGGTTGTGGAGATTCGAATTTTTTCTTTTTCCTGGAGAAACAGAGGTTTAAGATTAAGGTATTTACTTTGCGATTCAAGAAGAGTAGTTACCTCTCTTTCTTTTTTCTCAAGATAATTACTGAAGAGGATGGAGAATCTTTGTAAAGAGTTTTCCTTCAAGTAATCCTTAACTTCTAAATAGTTTAGCGCCGTAGAAAAAAAGGCGGTAAACTCCGAAAAAGAAGAAAAACTTTTTTCTGAACCTGATCAAAAATAGAAACTTTCCTTCCCTTCTTTTCCATAACTAATTTTTTTTCTTATTAAATGGTCGTTTAGTTTTCCGGATTTTGTAATGTTATTTAAACTGAAATAATTGACGTACCAAAGATTCAAGTAACTAGCTTCAATGTCTTCTTTTCTTGAAGACACTTCCAAGTCTCCTTTTTGGAGGTTCCTAATATCGAAAGTTAAGTTTGAGAGAAAAGGATAGGAATAAGCTCAGTAACTAGAATTTCCTTGATGGCGAAAAAGTCTCATCCTCCTATCTCATTTTGTGATAAGGTTTCAAGTAAATAAAATTCTTTCCGGCGGAAAACTAAGAACAAGATCAGTAGTGGGAGAATATTCACCGTTAGTTTCTGAAAGCAAACCTTTTTTCACCCCACGGTCAAAAAAGGCCTTCATTACCTCCCATCCTTGGTTTTCATCTCTAAACTTAAGACCTTGAAATGAGGTTTTATAGATAGAAATACTTCAGTTCGAAAACAAATCTGGAGAACTTTTGTACCAACTTTGAAGAACAGGATTTACTTTTGAAAGAGGCATGTTTTTAAGTTTTGAACTTTGGAAACTGAGAAAATAATAAGCATTATTTCGGCTCGCAGTATCTTGGTTAAAGAAAACATAATTCTTTTTTATTACGATACTTATTTTCTTTTTCGCTGTTCCCGTAAAGTAGTTGTTAAGATCCGCAGGATCTGAAAAATCAGTGAAGGACTTCGTGTATTTTCAGACATAATCCTCTTCAAGATTTAAGATTTTATTACTTTCCCCTGTTAAATAGGTTTGAAGAGGAAAGGAAAAGCTGAGAAAGAAAAAAAGAATGCTGATTACTTTAATTTCCATTTTCTGCTACTTTCAAGTTTAAAGACAGAGCGTTTTCCCAATCGTGTGAAGGTTGATACGAAGAATCCCAAATCTTTTTCCTTCTTACTACGTTAAAGAAGAACTTTTTGAAAACCTTTTCCGAAAAGAAAAAAAAATTATAACACTAACTTAAGAGGAAAGGATAAGTCTAAATGTAGTTTACAAAAGACAGATTTAGCGAACAACCGAAAACACAAATTGTTTTTGTCACTAAAAAAGAGGTTTTCTTTTTTTCTCTTCTTAAACTTTTGTTAACAAAAAGTGAAAGATTTTAATTTGAAAAGAATCTTCTTTTATCTTCTCTTTGAAGGGTTTTCTATTCTGATTTCTCTCCTTTCCGAAAAACAATTAAATTTTGTCGTCTCTAAATTTAACCTATAAAAGAACTAGGTACTTCTTTGGTGTCTTAAACGTTCACTACTTGGTTTGGACTGATTTACCCAGTAAGAACTTTAAGAACGTTTTTTATAAGCTAATCCCTTTCTTAATCAGCCTTCTAATGTATTCACTGATCGGTATTCCTTTATCTCCTATTTTTAAACATTCCTTTTTTATCTCACGATAATCCTTTAGATCCAAGAGGAATGAAACCTTAATACTTTTATTTCCTTTAAAAGGAACAAACGCGGTTTGTCTTTCTTGAAATTTTAAAGAAGAGTTTGTTTTTTGAAAATATATTTTTTTCTCTTTGTAAAAAGGTAAAGTTAAAATCTCTTCAAGAGAGAAGTATTTTAAGTCTTTGAGGATATTACTCACAATATGGAAATCGATAACCTTCGAATCAACCTCGCTTAAAAATGCTTTTAAACTTTTTCTTTTTCTCAACCGAACGAAAATAAAGAACTCTCCGGGCCTATCTGAGGCCTTAATTTTTATTTCAGACACAGTACCTGGGCTCGTAATTTTTTTTCTTATCTGCTCTTTTATATCTTCGCCCGGGCGGGGAATTATCTTTTTCTCGGGCACGATAATTAGTTCTAAAGCCCGGACCCTCTCTTGTATTTTTTCTTTTTTTTTTTGCATGGTATTTTTTATTCTAACATATAAGAACTGAAACGTTGAATCAAAATAGAATTATCGGATTATCGGATAATCGGATAATCGGATAATCGGATTATCGGATTATCGGATAATCGGATTATCGGATTATCGGATAATCGGATAATCGGATTATCGGATAATCGGATAATCGGATAATCGGATTATCGGATTATCGGATAATCGGATTATCGGATAATCGGATAATCGGATAATCGGATTATCGGATAATCGGTGGGACGAGAAATACTTTAAAAGGAGAAAATTTTAACGAGAAAAAATAATTCTAATTTTTAACTCTCCGGAAAGAGAGATAATTCTTCTTTTCTTTTTAAAGTTTATTGTCACCTAAATATATCAAAGAAAAAAATGTTATAATTTTATTATTTGTGGAGATAACCCTTTTTTCATCTAGATTTTATTTCTTTTTGATTTTTAACTTCTAAAACAAAAGTGAAAGTAACAAATTTAAAACCGAGCGAATTCGGATTCAAAAAATACTTAACCCGAGGAAACTCTTTTATTGAAAAAGATAACTTCCAAATCATACGGAATGGGATACGTACTTCACGAGACTTATTTGCTTATCTCAAAAAATACCTTCCTTTTTCTTTGAAATATTTTTGCTTCCAACCCGAGTACAATATCGGAGGAGGAGAAGGATGAAGAGTTTATTTTGAAAGTGAACATACGAGATCTCTACAATTTTTCAAAAGAATTTTTCTTGACTCAGATGTTTATCCGACTCTTCTTCGTCGTGACGAAGCCGTGAGAAGGAATAAAAGTCTAGTGTGAAGAACTAGTAATCTTGAAGATTGCTTAGAAGGAGGAAGTTTATCGAAAAACAAAGGGAGAGTTCGGATTAATTCAAAAACTTTTAAAGAACATATTTTCCTAAACGCAGATAATAACGATTTTTCAATTATAAAAAAAGTTTTTTTTAAAATCCGTAATAAAAGTTATCAAACTCGGGAAGAAGCTGAAAATCAACTTTCACATTACTTGTTTATCTGACAAAAAAGACTCGAACAGGAATGAAAAAGACGAACTACAGAAGAAGAGGAAAAAAATAGATTCTATCATCAGGTTCCTGTCATCTGAATTAAAGGAAAAACTGGAAGCGGAAAAACCACTCTTACGCAAAGTATTCTTTATAAGAAAGGCTTTTTAGGAGAAGAAATTTTAACTATCAAACCTGAAACTTCGCTAAATTACAACAGAATCCTTTTTCCACCTTCAAAAACAATAATCAGAGCTCTGATAATCGAAGAGTGCCAACCTGATTTTCCTAAAGCAAACAATTTTGCTAGTTTTACTGATCGCGGAACTTTTCTCTTTTCTCAGGAAGGAAAGGTGAAAAATAACCTTGAGATCATTCTTGTAAACAGTGTCCATCTTCCTGAAAAAATTTTCAATAAAGATAACTGTCCCGAAAATTATTCTCAAATTCTTCGTCGGATCTACAATACAAAACTAAACTGTCGTGTTTTTTCTTTACAAGAAAATAATGATCTCTTTTCTAACATTAAGACATCTTTACCATCTTTAGAAATGATAAAGACCTATGCTCCACAGATAAAATTAACCGAAAAAAAACGAAGTTATGATTAGTTCAAAAAAAAACAGTTTTTTTAAAAAAATAAGAAATGGAAAAAAAGAAAAAAAGAGGGGGCTACCCCCCTCTTTTTTTGTCGCTATTAGATGAATTATAACAGAAAAACTCAGACAAGAAGTCTAGAAATAGTTTTTGAAGTCGAAAATATAAATAAACTTCGCCAGGAACAAGATCTCTTCTTTTCAACCCTACAAAAAGAGAAGGAAAAAAGAAAAATCTCTTTTTTCGACGGTAAACTCTGCCTCATTAATAATCGTTACCAGATATTTGCTTTTATTCAACTGTTCGAACGGTACCGGATTGAAACAATAATAAGCTGATTTGCCTTCAAAGTTCTTGATTATAACCTTCCAGGAAGAAACAAATACGTTTATTACACTCCGGAGTTTTGAAACCATCTTTCTTCAATTCCAATTAACGGAAGAACTTACGGAAGTGCAAAGATAGGTACTAAAATTCCGGAAAAGGATATTCAAAAAGGAAATCGAGAGATATACCGTGAGCTCTACAGCCGAATCACTAACGGAGATATCACTCAATGACAGGAAGTAATTAGAGAATACCCCGAATTAATTGGCACGAAAACTTGAATGTACTACTTTCCCCTCCTTCGTCTTAATTACTTACGGGAACAGTTAAGATACAAGGAGCCGAAAGGAACCTGCATAACTTATATTTTCGGAGAACCAGGTTGAGGAAAATCTTATTTCGCTGATTGATATGCGGTAAAAGAGTATCAACACCGCTTCATTCATAATCCAATGAAAAACTGAGAGTGGCTTGACGGACTTAACCCTGAACATAAGTGTATCGTTTTTAAAGAAACGAAAACGAAGAATTTTCCTTTTTATCAGTTTAAACACCTCTGAGAAAAAGGTATTCTCGACGATGAAGGTTATACAGGCCGGTATTACCAAAATATTAAGTTTGGTCATACTGAGTTTCTTGGCGAACATATGGTTTTTTGTGCTCTTCCTTCTCCGTTCGGAATCACTCTTTATCACAGTGAAAACGCCACCCAAACTCTATCTTCTTACTACCAAGTCTGAAGAATTATGGCGGGGATTTCTCATCTAAACGATCAAACGGAAGACTGTATTTGTGCCGTGATTTGGTTACATAAGTCTTACACGGTGAACGAAAAAAAAGAAAGATTTTACTTCCCCCTTGAGGTGACAGAAAAATGCCGAGATTTTTACACCGAAAAGATAAAAACAAAATTGGATTCCGAGCGCGAAATCACCAGCTACGATATCAAAAGAATTGAAAAAGAGTTCCGTTCTTATCTCTTAAACTGAAAAGAACAATTAACCGAAGATGAAAAACAAGGGGTAAAAGATAAAGAAGTAAATTCCTGAATAAAAAAGAGTCTCGCCAAGCGAAAAAAGATAAATAAACCTCCTACCGAAAAGGAAGAGAAAAGCGAACCGAAAGCGAAAAAGAAAAAAAAACCTCATGAAGAAAAGGTTTCTTCGGATAGTTACTGAAAGTTAAAAAAAGACCTTTCTGTGGAAAAAACAAACGGAGAAGAAATTCAAAGATTCATTAATCAAGCTTCTTCTTTAGCGATCGATTTAGAAACCACCGGGGAGACAAGATGGCAAAAAAATAACCTCTCCGAAGATAGCTTAAACTGACAAAAGAACAGTTTTAATTTTCAGGGTTACTCTTCTCTCCGGACGATTCAATTTAGTGATGGAAGAAGTGCTTACTATATAGTGGTCGAGAATAAAGATAAAGAATTTATCATCAAAAACTTTCTTGGAAAAATAAAGAATAAACAACTCATCTTTCATAATTGAAAATTTGACTTTCGAGTCTTAAAAAATACTTACAATTACGACCTTCGGAAGTTCAATAATACTTTTGAGGATACCTATTTAATCGCAAAAGCTCTCGATGCGCGAGGAGGAGAAGAGGAATACAGTTTAGGAAAACTAGCAGACCAATACTGAATTACAAATACAAACTGAAAAGGAATAATTCTTTCCTTAAAGAAAAAATTAAAACTCCAAAGTCTTTCAGAAGTCTACAAAAATATAAATGTTTCCGAGAATCGGGATTTTATCCAATACGCCCTCCTCGATGCTTTCTATACAAAACTCCTCTTTAATAGACTCCAAGAGGAATTAATGGGAATAGAAGAATGAGAAATCTACAAAGGAAAACTTTCCGACAGTCTTCTTAGTTTTTCTGAGGAGGAAGAGGGAATCGGATTTGATTTAAGAAGAGCAGAAGAAGAGATCAAAAAACAAAGTAAAAAACAAGAAGAAATTCACGATAAATTTATTAAGCTTAACTCGATTGACGAAGGACAACATGAAGCTTGTTTCTTAAAATCAACGATAAAATTAAACACCTGACTCCAAAAAAACTTTGATCTTCGGCACTTAAACAAATTAGGAAGAACGAAAAAAAAGCTAATCTATCACACCCAAGGAGACTCTCTTCAGGAGCTTTTACCTCACGAAGGTATCAATCTTCTCCTCCAATACCGAAATAAAGAGAAAATCTTAGGGTTCTGGAAAGAATTTAAAGAACAAGCCGCGAAAGATAAAAAGCACCGTCTTTATCCAAACTATAACGTTTTTGGAACACGAACCGGAAGATGAACAGCGGAAAACCCTAATATCCAACAAGTTCCGGAAGAATTAAAAAAAGCACTTGATTTCGATTACACAATTGATTTTGACCAACAAGAATTAAGAATGATGGCTTTAATTTCAAAGGACAAAGCTTTGACCGAAATATTCCAAACAGGAGCAGATTTCCATTTTATGATTGCGAAAGAGCTAAACTGTGAAAGAAAATTAGCGAAGATAATTAACTACGCTTTACCTTATAACATCGGCAGAAAGAATTTTTTCCACCTCTTAAAAAAAGAAGGGAAAGTTGATTCCTTGGAAAAAAGCAATTTGTTTTACGAAAAGTGATGAAAAAAATTTCCGACTTTAAAGAAGGTTGTTTGAAAAACAAACGAAATCGGAAAAGCAGTTTCCGAAATTAACTCCCGAATCATCAGGACAGAAAAGAACTTTAAAACCTGAAACTACCTAATTCAAGGGAGTTGTAGTGATCTTTTTACTTTAGTTTGGAGACGATTACGAGAGATAAGAGGAATTAAAATCTGTGGAAAGATTCATGATGAATTTCTAATTAAAAGTAAGTTACCAAAAGAAGTCTTAAAAAAGGAAGTAGACAAATTAGAATACCGGCTGGAAGGAATTAATTTTCCTCTCCAGTTAAAAGAGAAATAAAGAGGAATCTTTTTTTCTTTTTTTAAAACCAAAAGAAATTTTTACAAAATCACTTGATGAATAAGAGTTTCAACAGAAATAATAATTTCTTCTTTTTCTTTTAGAACAAGTTTTTCCAGATTAAGATACTTACTTTTTGACGTCAAGATAACAATTACCTTCTTCTCCTTCTTCCGGAAATAATCACTGAAAAGAACCGAAAACTTTGGAAAAAAGTTTTCGGTGAGGTAATTCTTAATTTCTACGTAATTTAAGGCACGCGAAAAAGAATCCGTGAACTGAGCAAG
>WNFU01007181.1_pt1 | contig 13257 bp, 10 predicted proteins | sample 5400121 | NCBI WGS metagenome assembly WNFU01 (sample SAMN13153360, study PRJNA577476) | soil metagenome | isolation source: 100 cm soil or saprolite under grassland replicate 1 | place: USA:California | collected 2016-06-15
GCAGCACGACGAGATAGCTCCTTGCGAGGTAAGCTGCCGGCACCCTTCCCCGCGGTTGAGCAAGACCTCACCGCAGTGCATCGGGGCGACCGTCAGGAATGCCGGCTGGCATCCGAGCCGGATCATCGGGGACCCTGGCAGGAGCCGTCATCACCCACATGGGGTGATTCCACACCTGGAAAGGCGACCCTGTCGCCCCGCAGCAGGCTCGTCGACAGGTAGGACGGTGTCGATCAGAGGAACGAGGCTGCTTGCAGCGCTGCGCTCAGGACCCAGCGTGCCGTCCCCGCCGCCGAAGCCCAATCGGGCCCTCACCGAACGACAGCGGGTGGTCCTGCGCAGCGAGCCGGAGGTCATGACCTCGTGCTTGCCGCTCAGCGACCCGTCCGGTGCCCTTCGGCTCAGGCCGAGGCGGCCGCCAGCTGCTTGGAGAAGTACCGCAGGGCGGTGCTGGTCTTGGTCTGCTGCTCGCCGGACAGGTCGACCCCTCGCCCGGTCAGGAACCCCCTGGACTCGGTGGCGACCTGGAACGCCTGGCTGGGCGGGCACTTGGTGGACAGCTCCAGGATCCGCGAGCCGTCGGGGTAGAACCACATCTCGGCCACCAGCGGGCGGGTGTACTCCGCCACCGCGAACTTCAGCTTCAGCAGGGTGATCGGCCCCAGCACCGACAGGTCGTCAAGGCCGATACCCTCGGGGGCGTGCTCGGCGAAGAACGCCCGCTGCTGCTTGGAGAACAGCTTGCGGATCGGCCGGGTGCCCTGGGCGACCTGCCTGGCGTCGTCGATGCCGCCGGGGCCCTTGAGCGAGGCCGAGCACACATAGGTGCCGCCGGGCATGGCGTCGACCTCCACCACCAGGTTCGGCGACTTGCGCAGGCTGTCGGGAAGCTGATCGGGAACGACCGGGCGCAGCTTGATCACCGAGTCGCCGCCCTTGCCCTGGATCCGGCGGGCCCGCGCCACCACCCCCGCGCCGTTCAGCGTCAGCTGCGGGGTGTCGAAGAAGAACACCTGGCGCATCTGTGCCTGCAACGGGTCCATGCCCAGCGCGGCGACCGCCGACTGGTGGTGGCCTTCGGGGATGGTCAGCTTCAGCTCGACGCTGTCGGCGCCCTTCAACAGCGACAGCAGCCGCCCCAGGTCCTCGTCGGAGAGTGCCGAAAGCCGTTTCCCCGTGCTCGCCATGGTGCTGTCCTCCCGCCCCCCGGTCTTCCTCAGATCCCCGATGATGCCGCCAACGGACGAGCCGGTCGTCACCCAATCAGGATGATTCGCCGCCCGCCGCGGCATCACGGCGCCGCTCGTCCTGCCGATATCCCCGAGGGAACCACCGTGCGGCAGCCGGTGAACCCGCTGGCGTCCTCCGTGCCGAGCGTGAGCTGGCCCGAGACGACCCTGCGTCGCGCTTGGCGGAGGCCTCAGCCGCACCCAAACGCGAACGCTCTGCCTCGCCGACGCAGATGCTGGTCTCGCCGGCGAGGACGGCCCGTCTGGGCTGCTACCTTAGCGGCGGCGGGCGACGCGCCGAGACGTGCGCCGCGCGACCCTGCGAGATGCGAACATCTGTCACCTCCAATTGGTGGTCATGCTACCCGTCATCGCGTGGTCCCTGCAGCGGCCGTCTCCATGGCGTGCAGTTCCTCCGCCTCCGCGGCCGACATCAGCCCGATCTCCACCAGATCCAGCGGGCTGATGAACCCGTCGCTGAGGCGGAAGCCTCCCGCCCGCGCGATCGCGTCGCGCAGCGGGACCGCCCAGTGATGCTCCAGCAGGACCAGCGCGGCGGCCGTGTCGTTGGGGATGTCCTCCAGGACATCCCAGGCCTGCTCGTCGGTGAACACCTGCACGCCATCGGCGGCTGCCTCGGCGCCCGCCTCGGCGCCCGCCTCCATGCCCTCCTCACCCTCGATACCGAGCCCGATCAGGGCGCCGACCTTGCTGCCAAGCTCGACCGCCTCGTCCTTGGTCAGGTTGCTGAGATGCTGGACCTCGATCTCTCCGTCGGCGTCCTTGTGGACCGCCAGGGCGTCGATCACGCGGACCGTGTCGCTCTCCCGCAGCCGCTCCAGTTCGTCGATGATCTCCCCATGGAAGTTGGGGTGGTTGAAGCCCAAGACGATGAGCTGCACCGGTCCAATGGCCATGTCGTTCCCTTTCGTTCGATCGGCTGATCCAGGCGCCGCCACCGGGACCAAAAGGGCGACATTGCTCCCGGAGCGCCCCTTCCGCACGATTCTGTTTGGATGGGGGACGCCGCGCATCACCCTGTTGGGATGATTCCGGCGGGGGCAATGACTTCGAGTCGGAACAAAACGGGCAGCATGATGAAGGTTGCTCGTCGTCAGCCTTCCAGGTTGCGGGCGGTCGCCGTCGGACCCGCAGCGGCTGCGGCCGCCGGTGCAGAACCGACCCGACGCCGGAAGACGTAGTAGGTCCACCCCTGGTAGACCAGGACGATCGGGAAGAAGATCACGGCCACGACCGTCATCACCCGCAGCGTGTAGGAGGACGACGAGGTGTTGGTCACCGTCAGGTCGGTCGCCGCGCCTAGCGTCGAGACCATCACACGCGGGTAGAGCCCGGCGAAGATCGACACGACGACCGCCGCCATGGTGCAGGCGGTGGCCACGAACGCGAGGCCGTCCCGGTCCCTGCCGGCCAGCCAGGCGGCCGCGGCGACCGCCAGCACGGCGGCCACCTCGGGCAGCGAGGCCAGCAGCCCATTGTCGGCCGACAGTACCGTCCAGACGGCGAACCCCAGCACGGCCACCGCGGTCACCGGGGCGAGCCGGCGGGCGGCCCGCACCGCGCGCTGGTGGACCTCGCCGTTGGTCTTGAGCGCCAGGAAGGTGGCGCCGTGCAGGAGGCAGAGCAGCACCACCGTGACGCCGGCGAACAGCGAGTAGGGGTTGAGCAGGTCGACGAAGTCCCCGGCGTACTCCTGGTCGGTGCCGATCGGGACCCCGTGCAGCAGGTTACCAAGCGCCACCCCGATGAGCAGCGGGGCCAGCAGGCTTCCGCCGGTCAGCGCCGCATCCCACGTGCGGCGCCAGCGGACGCTCTCCCGCTTGCCGCGGAACTCGAAGGAGACGCCGCGGGCGATCAGCGCCGCCAGCAGCAGCAAGAAGGCGAGGTAGAAGCCGGAGAACATGGTCGCGTACCAGCCTGGGAAGGCGGCGAACATGCCGGCCCCGGCGACGATCAGCCACACCTCGTTGCCGTCCCAGAGCGGCCCGATGGTGGCGATCGCGACCCGGCGGCCGGGCTCGTCGCGGCCGACCACGCCGTGGAGCATGCCGACCCCGAAGTCGAAGCCCTCCAGCACCAGGAACCCTGTCCACAGCACGGTGAGGACGATGAACCAGAAGGTGACAAGGGTCATATGGGCCTCAGTACGTGAAATGGAGGACGGGTTCCTCGCCCTCGGCTGCCGCTGGGACGGGAGCGAGCTCCTTGCGGGCGAAGTGCAGCATCAGCATCACGGCGACGACCGCGAGGACGACGTACAGCAGGACGAACACCGAGAGGCTGATGACGATCGTGGTCACGCTGACCGACGGCGAGACCGCGTCCCTGACCAGTTGCAGGCCCTGCACGATCCACGGCTGGCGGCCGTTCTCGGTGAGCGCCCAGCCGGCGGTGTTCATCAGGAACGGCAGCACGGTCGCCCAGATGGCCACCAGCGGGAACCACCTGGCGCTGGCGAGCCGCTTCCGCCAGATCAGCCACACGCCCCACAGCGACAGCAGCAGCACCACCACGCCGCCGTAGGCCATCACCCGCATCGACCAGTACTGGATGAAGACGTTGGGGACGTAGTTGCCGGGGCCGTACTGCTGCTGGTACTGGGCCTGCAGCGGGTTGAGGCCCTGGACCTGGCCGTTCCAGGTGCCGGTCGCGAGCACCGACAGCAGGTGCGGGATCTGGATGATCCTGGTGGGGGTCTGGTCGTTGTTGCCGCCGCCGATCTGGAACACCGAGAACGAGCACGGCTGGCAGGTGCTCCACTGCGCTTCCGCGGCGGCGATCTTCATCGGCTGGTACTTCGTCTCGTTGATGCCGAGCCGGCCGCCGAAGAAGATCGCGAGCATGGTCGCGGGGATCAGGACGGCGATGGCGAGCTTGGCCGACCGCTGGAAGACGTCGGGGCTGGAGCCGCGCCGCAGGTGCCAGGCCGACACCGCCAGCATCACCGCGCTCCCGGTGACCAGCGAGGCCGCCAGCACGTGCAGGTAGGCCCAGAGGAACACCACGTTGGTCAGGACCGCCCAGATGTCGGTGAGTTGCGCACGGCCGGCGGTCTCGTTGAGCTGGTAGCCGACCGGGCGCTGCATCCAGGAGTTCGCCGCCATGATGAACGCCGCCGACAGCGCGGCGCCGACCGCGACCGCCCAGATGGTCGCCAGGTGCACACGCTTTGACAGCCGGTCCCAGCCGAACAGCCACAGGCCGAGGAAGGTCGACTCCAGGAAGAACGCCGCCAGCCCCTCGATGGCGAGCGGCGCGCCGAAGACGTCGCCGACGAATCTGGAGTAGGCGGACCAGTTCATCCCGAACTGGAACTCCTGGACCAGTCCGGTGACCACCCCGACGGCGATGCTGATGACCAGCAGCGTGCCGAAGAACCGGGTCAGCCGCAGGTACTCCGGGCGACCGCTGCGGTGCCAGGAGGTCTGCAGCAACGCGGTGAGGAAGGCCAGCCCGATCGTGACCGGCACGAACAGGAAGTGGTAGATCGAGGTGGTGGCGAACTGCAGCCGGGCGAGGTCGACCGCCGACACGTGTCCACCCCCTGGGGTCCTTGGCAGCTTCTCCGCTAGGCATCCAGCCGGAGATCGCGGTCCGTCGCATCACCCCGATGGGATGAAGTCACCAGCTCCACCCTCCGGCAACGCTCGAAGGGTCCCCCGTTGCCGTGGGTGACCAGCAGCACCGATCGTCCGCCGGCATGCCGCCACAGGTCGGCGAGCAGGGCGGCGGCCGTCTCCGCATCCAGGTGCGCGTCGGGCTCGTCGAGGACCAGCACCGAAGGGTCGGCGAGGAACGCGCGGGCGAGCGCCAGGCGCTGGCGCTGGCCTCCCGACAGGGTGCTCCCCCGTTCGCCCACCCGGGTGTCGAGACCGGCCGGCAGCGACGCGACCCACGCGCCCAGGCGGGCATGGGTGAGGGCCCTGCGCAGCTCGGCGTCTGACGCCCCGGGCCGGGCGAACGTGAGGTTCTCGCGGATGGTGGAGTTGAAGAGGTGTGGCTCCTGGGCGCCGAGGAGCACGATCGTGCGGAGGTCTTCCTGGCGGTAGGCGCGCAGGTCGTGGGGTCCGAGCCGGGCGTCTCCGGCCTGGCGTTCCAGGAACCGGACCAGCAGGTGGGCGAGCGTGGTCTTGCCGGCGCCGGAGGGACCCGACACCACCACTCGCTCGCCCCGCCGCAGTGTCAGGTCGACGCCGTCGAGCACGCGACGGTGATCCGACCCGCGCGACACGACCACGTCGCGCAGCGCGATCTCGGAGCGCCGTGGAGCGGCTACGACCGGCTCGTCGGGATCGGTCACCTGTGGCTCACGGTCGATGAGCTCCAGCACCCGCCGCCCGGCCGACAGCACCGAAGGCAGGTGACGAGCCGACACTGACAGCGGCAGGACCGCTTCGAACGCGCCGATCGCGACCAGCGTGATGGGCGCAACCAGCAGGGGATCCAGCGCACCCTGCCCCGCGGCGGCGGTGGCTGCCAGCAGGATCCCCACGGCGGTCAGACCGGTGATGGCGACACCGAGGGCGTCCGCCGCGCCGGCGGCGTGGGCGTCACGGAGCGCGACGTCGACCAGGGCTCGGTCGTCGGCGGCGATGGTCGCGGCGGCTCGGGCGTCTGCGCCGTTCAGCCACAGCTCGTCCGCCGCGCCGAGCGCGTCGACGAGATCGGCGGTGAGGCGTGCCCGCAACGCCGCCTGACGGCGCCGGGAGCGTGCGGCCACCCGCGCCGCCACCAGGGGCGGCACGGTGGCGGCGCACACCAGACCCGCGGCGAGCACGACGCCGGCGACCGGCAAGGCCAGCGCCACCCCGGTCACGATGACCGCGCCGGCCACCACGGCGACCGCCACGGGGAGGAGCAGGCGCAGCACGACATCCTGCAGCTGGTCGACGTCGGCCACCATGCGGCTGAGCAGCTCACCGTCGCGGTAGGCCTCCAGCCCTGCCGGCGCGAGCGGCTCGATCCTGGCGAACACACGCGCCCGCAGGTGGCCGAGGGAGCGGAACGCCAGATCGTGCGACGCCAGCCGTTCGGCGTACCGCGCGGCCGGCCGGACCAGGGCCGACACCCGGACGGCGACCAGAAGGACCGTCAACGACAGGATCGGGGGCTGCTGGGCGGCGCGGCAGATGAGGTAGCCGGCGAGGCCGGTCAACGCGGCCCCGGCGGTGATGGCAAGGGCTCCCAGACCGACCGAGGCGGCGAACCTCGCCGGGCTGATGCCCAACAGCCCGATCAGTCGCCGCAGCACGTGTCGACCCTCCGCCCGGCATCCAGCCGCACCGCACGGTCCGCCCGGGCCGCCAGGTCCCGGTCGTGGGTGACGAGCACGATGGTCCGGGAGGCACGCAGCTCCTCCACGGTGTCGGCGACACGTCGGGCCGCGACCGGGTCCAGGTGGACGGTCGGCTCGTCCAGCACCAGCAGCGAGGCGTCCCGCAGCAGGGCACGGGCCAACCCGAGGCGCTGCCGCTGGCCCGCCGACAAGCCACGACCGCCGGCCCCGACCACGGTGTCATACCCCTCGGGCAGTCGTTGGATGAACGGGTGCGCAGCCGCCCGGCGGGCCGCATCCTCGATCGCCGCCGCGTCGGCGTCCGGCCGTCCGAGCGCGATGTTCTCGGTGACCGTCCCCGGTATGAGGGTGGGATGCTGCGGCGCCCAGGCCACGCGGTCGCGCCATGCCTCCGGGTCGACGTCAGCCAGCGGGCGGCCGCCGGCGAGCACGACACCCTCGTCGGGTCGGGTGAGCCCGAGCAGCACCCTGCCGAGGGTCGTCTTCCCCGCCCCGGTGGCTCCCACGACGGCCACCAGCTCTGCGGGGTGGATGTCGAGGTCGAGGCCGTCGAGCGCGCTGGCCGCCCGCCCCGGGTACCGCACCGTCACCGAACGGAGGCGGATCGGCTCGGTCGCCGGGTCGGGGACGGCGCCGTGGCCGTTGCCGGTCACGCCCGCCGTCACGGGACCGGCCGCGCCCGCCGGGGTCCGGTCCAGGGCGTCGAGGATCCGCTCGACCGCGGCCAAGCCGTCGGCGCTGGCGTGGAACAGGGTGCCGACCATGCGGATGGGCGCGTACAGCTCGGGGACCAGCAGCAGCACGGTGAGGGCGGGCCGCAGACCGAGGCCGCCTGCGACCAGGCGCACGCCGAGGGTGACGGCCACCAGCGCGGTCGACAGCGTGGTGGCGAGGTCGAGGACGACTCCCGAGAGGAACGACACCCGCAGCGTGCCCATCGTCGTCCGCCGGTACCGGTCGGTGGTCTCCTGGATGCTCGCGATCTGGGCGCTTCCCCGGTTGAAGGCCCGCAGGGTCGGCAGCCCCCGCACGACATCCAGGAAGTGCGCCGACAGCACCACCAGCGCCTGCCAGTTGGCGCGCGACCGCGCGCCGGCCGACCTCCCGATGAGGATCATGAAGACCGGGATGACGGGCAGCGTCACCAGCATGATCACCGCCGACTGCAAGTCGATCACGGCACTCCAGAGCAGGACCGCGACGGGCACCGTGACGGCCAGGACCACCTGCGGGAGGTACCGGGCGAAGTAGGTCTCCAGGCCGTCGACGCCTTGGACGGCGCTGGTGGCGAGCTCTGCGCTGCCGGTGCGCCGCAGCTGCGCCCCGCCGGGCCGCAGGCAGCGCTCGACCAGCTCGGCTCGAAGCGCCGACATCACCTTCGTCGCCGCCCGCCGGCCGCTCAGCTCCACCAGCTGCACCAGCCCGGCTCTGGCGAGGATGATCACGACCAGGGCCGTCGCCTGGGTCGCCGGCACCTGCCGCAGCCCGCCTTCGGCCGCGCCCGCGATCACCGCGGCCAGCAGCGTCACCTGGGCCAACAGCAGGAGCGTGCCGGTCAGGCCGGCCGCGACGTCGGCGGCAAGCGCCCACCGGGCGACCGCCGCACGCCCGAGCAGTCGCCTGTCGAACGGTCGCAGCCCTCGGCGCGAGGTGGTGGGCATCCTCAGGCTGGGCGCCTGAGGATGCACCACACCACCCGGCTGCCGTCGGCCTGCCGGCGCACTCCCCAGGCCGGGGTGGCCCGCTGGATCATGTCAAGACCCGAGCCCGGGCGGGGATTGTCGTCGGGGTTGTCCTCGGCCTCCGGCGGAGCCTGCGGAGGACCGCCGCTCTGGACGGCGACCAGCAGCCCGACCGCGCGCAGTTCGACCCGCAGTTCGATCAGCTCGATGTCGGTGGGTTCGTAGAGGACGGCGTCGGTCACCATCTCACCGGCGAGCGGCTGGGCGGTCTCGGTCAGCTCGTCCACCTGCCAGCGCTGGCACACGTCGGCCACGAACCACCGCGCCGTGGCGATCGCGTCGAGCGTTCGAACCAGGCGGAGCCGCTCCCGCAGGAACGACGGGCGCGAAAGCGCCTGGGCGACCGCCTGGTCGAGGGTGTCGCAGATCGGCAGGACGCGCGGCATGCCTTGCCGCAGCAGGACCGCGGCGACCGCCGGCTGGGCGCAGCACAGCAGCACGCTGCTGTCGGGCCAGCGGCTGCGGGGACGGTGTGCGACGGCCGTGAAGACGGCGGTGCACACCGGATCGATCGCGGCGACCCTCGACAGGTCGCAGATGACCGCGTCGGGCTGCCTGGCGAGGCACTTCAGCAGGGCGCGCTGGACCTCTGGCGCCGCGGCGATGTCGAGGTCGCCGGTCAGCGTCAGGACGATGCAGCCATCGCGGGCGGACTGCTCGATCTGCATCGAGGTAGCGTTTTGGACGGGAGTCGCCATATGGCCCAGGCGCCACCTCAGTTGGAGGTCACGATTGCGCTGCAGACTGTATGGGGGAGACGCAACCATTTCGCAATCCTCGCGTTAGGCGCTGCCAGCGATGAGCCCGGCCTGAACCATCCTGGAGGCGGCGGACAGCACCCGTGCGCTCCCGACCACCGGCGCGATCGTCACCAACGTGCCGAGCACCTTGTCCATCGAGAGCCCGAGATCGCCGAGGTGGGCGTGGTAGGCGACCGGGGCCGCGTCCGTCGCAACCAGGGCGGCCAACCGGACGAGCACATAGGTCTCCTCCCCGAGCTTGGAGCGCTCCAGCGTGCCCACCTGCATCTGCGCCAGCGCCTCGAGCACCGGAGCCTCACCAGAGGCGAGCGCCTGCAAGCTGTCGTCCGGGGTGGCGAGGTGATGTGCGCCCATGCTGCCCTTTCGTCGGAGGACCAACGCTAGGAAAGCCCGGGTTATCGCACATCATCCCGTTGGGATGATGTGCCGCCGCGTCCCTGGCTCGTAGCTTGCCCTCAAGCACCGCCTCGACAGGGAGGTCATGGACGTGGCTACCACCCAGCCCGCAGACGTGTTCGTCGTCTTCGGGATCACCGGAGACCTCGCGAAGGTGATGACCTTCCGTTCGCTCTACCGGCTCGAGCGGCGCGGCTTGCTGACGTGCCCGATCGTCGGGGTCGCGGTCGACGACTGGACCGTCGAGGACCTCCGCGAGCACGCCCGCAAGGCGATCGAGGCCGGCGGCGAGGCCCTTGACGAGAAGGTCTTCGAGCGCTTCGCCGGCCGCCTGTCGTACCTGTCCGGCGACTTCGCCGACCAGGGCACCTACGCCAAGGTCGCCAAGGCGATTCAGGGCACCCGGACCCCGGTCTTCTACCTGGAGATCCCTCCCTTCCTGTTCGGCGCAGTCGTCAAGGGACTGGCCGAGGCGGGCCTGACCAAGACGGCCCGGGTGGTGGTGGAGAAGCCCTTCGGCCATGACCTGGCCTCCGCCCGCGCCCTCAACGAGGAGATCCACGGCCACATCGACGAGTCGCAGCTGTACCGGATCGACCATTTCCTGGGGAAGATGGGCCTGGTCGAGATCCTCTACCTGCGCTTCGCGAACAGCATGTTCGAGCCGGTCTGGAACCGGAACCACGTGGCGCTGGTGGAGATCACGATGGCGGAGAGCTTCGGGGTCGAGGACCGCGGCCACTTCTACGACCCCGTCGGCGCGCTCAGGGACGTGGTCGTCAACCACCTGATGCAGGTGGTGGCGGCCGCGACGATGGAGCCCCCCGCCGGTGGCGACCCGCCGATCATCAAGGACGCCCTGTTCTCACTGTTCCGCAGCATGCCGGACGCCGATCCGCGCCACTACGTCCGCGGCCAGTACGACGGCTACCGCGCGATCCAGGGGGTCGCCGCGGACTCGACGACCGAGACCTACGCCGCCCTTCGCCTGGAGATCGACAACTGGCGCTGGTCCGGCGTCCCGTTCTTCATTCGCACCGGGAAGTGCCTGCCGATCACCCAGACCGAGGTGCGGGTCGTGTTCCGGGAACCCCCGCGGCTGCACTTCCGCGCCTGGGAGCGGCGGTTGCCGGAGCCGGGCCAGCTGGTGGTCAAGCTCGACCCCACCACCGGCATCAGGCTGGTCCTCGAGGCTCAGCGCGGCGACGCGATGGAGCCGGAGCAGGTCCACCTCGACATGGAGTTCGCGGTCGAGGGGGGTGAGGGTGCCACGCCCTACGAGGTGCTGCTGCACGCCGCCATGGTCGGCGACAGCGCGCGCTTCACCCGGCAGGACAGCGTGGAGGAGACCTGGCGGGTCCTGCAGCCGCTGCTCGACAGCCCCCCGCCGGTCCACCCGTATGCAAAGGGATCGTGGGGTCCGGAGGCCGCCGACCAACTGGTGTCCGGCTACGGCGGCTGGCGCGGCCCGTGGGTGGCGTCGTGAGCGCGGCGGCCGGGTCGGGGCAGAGCGCGGCGATGCCGTCGCCGTTCCCGCCGATCGCCGACTACGCCTTCCTCTCCGACTGCCACACCGGCGCGCTGGTCGCTCCCGACGGGGCGGTCGGCTGGCTGTGCGTGCCGCGGTTCGACGCACCCAGCATCTTCGGCACACTGCTGGACCGCGAGGCCGGCTACTTCCGGCTGGGGCCGTTCGGCATCAACTTCCCGGCGGCGCGGGCCTACGAGCCCGGCACGCACGTGCTGGTGACGACCTGGCAGACCCCGAACGGCTGGGTGGTCGTCCGCGACGCCCTGGTCATGGGCCCGCGGCAGGGCGAGGACCAGGTCACCCCGCACACCCGGCCACCGGCCGACGACGACGCCGACCACCAGCTGGTGCGGACGGTCACCTGCATCGACGGTCGCGTCGAGATCGAGCTGGTCTGCGAGCCCGTGTTCGACTACGGCCGCACCCTTGCCGATTGGACGCTGGTCGACAACCGTCACGCCGCCGACGCCAGCGGCGCCGGCCAGACGGTCCGGCTGCGGACCGACATGGAGCTGGGGATCGAGGGCAACCGCGTCCGCGCCCGGCATGTCCTCACCGAAGGGGAGCAGCTCTACTGCGCGCTGTCGTGGGCCGAGGGTCTGGCCGCTCCGGGTGACATCGGCGAGGCCAACGCGCGCCTGGACGCCACCACGCGGTTCTGGCGCGCCTGGCTCGACGATGCCCGCATCCCCGACCACCGCTGGCGGCAGCCGATCCGACGTTCGGCCCTGGCCGTCAAGGGCCTCACCTACATGCCCACCGGCGCGACGGTTGCCGCGCTCACCACCTCGCTGCCGGAGACCCCGGGCGGCGAGCGCAACTGGGACTACCGCTACAGCTGGATGCGCGACTCGACCTTCACGCTGCAGGCGCTGCACTTCCTCAACCTGGACTGGGAGGCCGACGAGTTCATGCAGTTCGTCGCCGACCTCGAGCCCAACCAGGACGGCGCGATGCAGATCATGTACGGCATCGACGGCAGGCGCGACCTGACCGAGTCGACCCGTGACGACCTCTCCGGCTACGCCGGTGCGCGCCCGGTGCGGATCGGCAACGGCGCCTTCGACCAGCGGCAGAACGACGTGTTCGGCGCGGTGCTCGACGCCATCCTGCTGCACACCCGCCGCAGCCAGCGGCTGCCGCGGCGGCTGTGGCCGATCGTCGAGGCCCAGGCCAAGTGCGCCACCGCCGTCTGGCGCGACCCCGACCAGGGCATCTGGGAGGCGCGCGGCAAACCGCAGCATTACGTGTCCTCCAAGCTGATGTGCTGGGTCGCCCTGGACCGCGCGGCCAAGCTGGCCGAGATCCGTGGCGACCCGGAGCTGAGCGCGACCTGGCGTGCCACGGCGGAGGAGATCCACGCCGACATCCTCGCCCACGGGGTCAGCGACCGGGGCGTGCTGCGCCAGCACTACGAGACCGACGCGCTGGACGCCTCGACGCTGCTGGCGGCAATGTTCGGGTTCCTGCCAGGCGACGACGAGCGCATGCGCAACACCGTTCTGGCGATCGCTGACGAGCTGACCGAGCGCGGCTTCGTGCTCCGCTACCGCACCGACGAGACCGACGACGGCCTGTCCGGCAAGGAGGGCACGTTCCTGATCTGCTCGTTCTGGCTGGTGTCGGGCCTGGTGATCGTCGGCGAGGACCAGCGCGCCCGCGACCTGATGGAGCGGCTGCTGCGTGAGGCTTCCCCGCTGGGGCTGTACGCCGAGGAACTGGACGTCGACACCGGTCGCCACCTCGGGAACTTCCCGCAGGCCTTCTCCCATCTCGCGCTCATCGAGGCGGCCGGGGCCATCATCGTGAAGGAGCTATTGGATATGCTCAGGTGAACTCACATGAGCGCGAATCGTGGCGAGACCGCTCGTTGCGGAATTCACACATCAAGGTCGCAGCGATTCGGCGAGCGCTCGCCGAGGGTGCCTGGTCCGACTCCGTACTCGGGTCGCGGTTTCAGGTCCTTTCCGCAGCGGGTCGGTGATCGCACCGATGCCAGGCGGCCACAACCTCGCAGAACATGAGCGGGTAACCAGCCCGCAGAGCCTGGACAACATCCCAGCCGCGCGGCAACCACGAACGGAGCACGGCAATGACAAATGATGAGCTCCAGGGCTGGGTGCGCGACGAGCTGTTCTGGGATCCCAAGGTCGACAGTGCTCCGATCGTCGTGTCGGCAAACGACGGTGAGGTCACGCTGCGCGGAACCGTGGGCAGCGTCCGCGAGAAGCGCGAGGCGCAGAAGGCAGCCGAGCGCGTGTACGGCGTCACGTCGGTGAAC
>WNFU01023771.1_pt1 | contig 13255 bp, 11 predicted proteins | sample 5400121 | NCBI WGS metagenome assembly WNFU01 (sample SAMN13153360, study PRJNA577476) | soil metagenome | isolation source: 100 cm soil or saprolite under grassland replicate 1 | place: USA:California | collected 2016-06-15
GGCTATACTTATTGAAGTAATCCGGATCGGGATTTAGGAGAATTGGCCGATGGCGACCACCGCCGAGTCACTCGAACAGATCAAGGCGCGGATCCAGGAGGTCGACGCCGAGGCGGCGCACGAGGAGATCGAGGCCGGCGCGGCCTTGATCGACACCCGCGAGCGCCAGGAATGGGACGAGGCCCACATCGACGGTGCCACGCTCCTTCCGCCGTCGAGCGTGGTGGAGCGTATCGGCGAGGTCGTTCCCGATCGCACCCGGCGGGTGATCCTCTACTGCGCGGCGGGGAACCGCTCGGCCCGGGCGGCCGACGCGCTCCAGAGCGAGCTGGGATACGAGAACGTGGCCTCGGTGTCCGGCGGCATCCAGGCTTGGGAACGCGCCGGCCTGCCGCTCGTCGAGCCCGAGGGCATGACCCGCGAGCAGCGCATGCGCTACTCGCGCCACACGCTGCTCCCCGAGATCGGCGTCGAGGGCCAGCTCAAGCTTCTCGAGTCGAAGGTGCTGCTGATCGGCGCCGGCGGGCTCGGCGCGCCGTCCGCCTTCTATCTGGCGGCGGCGGGCGTCGGGACGATGGGGATCGTCGACGACGACGTGGTGGACGACACCAATCTCCAGCGCCAGGTGATCCACAACACCCAGCGCGTGGGAATGCCGAAGACCGAGTCGGCGCGGCTCTCGATAGAGGCACTCAACCCCGACGTCGATGTCGTGGAGCATCGCACGCGGCTCGACGCGGACAACGTCCTCGAGATCATCGAGGGCTACGACGTCATCGTCGACGGAGCCGACAACTTCCCCACCCGATACCTCCTCAACGACGCGTCCGTACGACTCCGTAAGCCCGTGATCTCCGCTTCGATACTTGCCTTCGACGGCCAGGTCTCGACCTTCGTCCCGTACGAGGGGCCCTGCTACCGCTGCCTGTATCCGGTTCCCCCTCCACCCGAGATGGCGCCGAGCTGCGGCGCCGCCGGCGTGCTCGGCGTGATGGCCGGCGTGATGGGCCTGCTCCAGGCCAACGAGGTGATCAAGCTCGTCGCCGGGATCGGCGAGCCGCTGATCGGCCGCCTTCTCCTCTACGACTCGCTCGCGACCCGCTTCACCGAGCTCAAGGTGAAGCGCGACCCGGACTGCCCGATCTGCGGCGACACCGCGCCGGAGATCCCCGAGTCGGAGATGGGCAAGTTCCCGGACTACGAGGCGTTCTGTGCGGGAACGCCCGTGCTCCGCTGACCTGCGTTTTCACGACTCCGCCGCATAGGATTGGCCGCCGATGACGACCGTGAAGATCCCACCGGTCCTGCGTCCCGAGACCGGGGGCGAGGCCGAGGTGTCGGTCGACGGGACGACGGTGGGCGCCGTGTTGCGCGCGCTCGCCGAGGCCCACCCCGGGACCAGGCCACAGCTCTTCGCGGATGGCGGGGACCTGAACCGCTACGTGAACGTGTACCTGAACGACGAGGACGTCCGGGTGCTCGACGGGCTGGACACGCCGGTCTCGGCTTCGGACACGGTCGTGATCCTGCCGGCGATGGCCGGCGGCACCGGCTAACCCGCAGCGCAGCCCCTACCTGGCGACGCGCCTGTACACGTACCAGGACGGCTTCGGAGACCCGTCGGCCTTCAGGAGACCAGCCGACTTGCAGAAGTCGCAGCTGCCGGTCGCGTAGGTGCCGCCGTCTCGCCACGTGAACCAGAAGACGCGTCCTATGTTCCAGCGCTGACGTTTGTGGAGGATGAAGCCGAAGGAGCGCTTCAGCAACCGCTTCTGCCCCTGGCGGCCCTTGTTCAGTTCGGAGAGGCGATGGGGTCCCGAACCCCAGCCCTGTTCGGTCAGCCAGACCGGCGTGCGCGCGTCGCGATGCTTTCTCTGCACGGCGCGGAACTTGCGGATCTCGATCCGCAGCTGGGTGATGTTGCGAGCGTAGGGGTGAAGCGCCGTCGCGTCGAAGGCGCGCTTGATGCCGGGTGCCTGGTAGATCTCGTCGAGGAAGCTCCACGCGGTGTCGTTGACGTAGCCCGGCATCCCGGCGAGCACGATCTTCGCGCGCCGATCGACCGAGGCGATGGCCCTGTGCGAGATCTTCACCAGGCGCGCGTACTCCCGTGGCGAGGGCGTCGGGAGCCAGTAGTTCTTGAAGTTCGGCTCGTTCCAGATCTGCCAAGCCTTGATCGGCTTCGGTTTGCCGGCCGGACCGAACTGGACGTGATACGGACTCGTCGGCCCACCGGACCAGTAGCTCCCGCCGGGCCCGTAGCGGCCGACGGCTGCTTTCAGGAACCTCTTCCAGGCCCGCTTCTTCCTACCCTTGAGCGGCGGCGATTGGGGGCTGGGGGAGAGCCAGCTCGGAGTGCCGTAAACGAAGGGCAGTGGCCTGATCCCCTGCGCGGACAGCCTGCCGACGATCTCGTCGCTGTGCGCCCAGTCGTAGGTGTGCTTGCTCGGTTGCTCTTGTGACCAGGGGAGGGAGAAGCGGTAGGAGGTGACACCGCTATCGGCCATGGCCGCCGCATCGTTCGGCTTGAGCGCGCGGCCCTCGACGACGCCGAAGAAGTTCTTCGGAGCCCCAGCCGAGCTTGGGGAAGCCCCAAGTGCTGTGGCGACCACAGCAACGGCGATCGTGATCGCGTGGCGTATCAGCATGGCGGTTCCCTTGGATCCTGACCGTGGCCGAATTGGCCCCTGTCGGCTAGGTCTACTTCGCGAACCTTCGGTACGCGTAAAAAGCCGGCTTTCGATGAGCATCGGCGTCCAGCAATCCGGCGGAGGCACAGAAGTCGCAGCTGCCGGTCGCATACGTGCCGCCGTCTCGCCAGCTGAACCAGAACAGGCGGCCGATGTTCCAGCGCTTGCGGTTGTGCACGATAAGCCTGAAGGAGCTATTCAACATGCGTTTTTGCCCTTTCAGCCCCCTGTTCAGGTGCGACTGGCTCCGCTTTCCGGAGCCCCAGCCGAGCTCCGTCATCCACAGCGGCGTGCGCCCGTCGTGATTCCTCTCCTGCGCCCCGCGAAATCTCTTGATCGAGGTTCGCAGCTGGGCGATGCTGTCCGCGTAGGGGTGGAGGGCCGTCGCGTCGAAGTCGCGCTTGATCCCGCGCACGTTGTACATGCGATCCAGAAAGTCCCACGCCGTGTTGTGCTTGCTCGGCTTGAGCCCGGCAAGGACGATCCGCGCGTGCCCGTCGACCCCGGTGATCGCGTCGTGCGAGGTCTTCACGAGGCGCGCGTATCCCTTGGCCGACGGTTTCCCCCTCCAGTAGTTCCCGAAGTTCGGCTCGTTCCAGATCTGCCACGCCCTGATCGGCTGGGGTTTTGCGGTGCAGGAGCACTGCATGTTGAAGATGCTGTATCCGATTTTGCTGCCCGACCAGTAGCTCCCGCCGGGCCCGTAGCGCTCGACCGCGGCTTTGAGGAACCGCTTCCAGCCGGTCCTCTTCCTCCCGCTGCGCGGCGGAGAGTTGGGGCTCGAGGCGAGCCAGCTCGGGGTCCCGTACATGAAGGGCAGCGTGCCGATGCCCTGGGCGGCCAGCTTGCCCACGATGTCATCGCTGTGCGACCAGTCGAACGGGCCCCGGTGTGGCTGCACCTGGGACCAATTCAAGGCGAAGCGGTATGAGCTCACGCCCGTGTTCACCATCCTGCCCGCGTCGTCCACTTGAACCGGGGCGCCCTCGACCACCCCGAAGAAATCCTTCGGTGTCTTGGCCGAAGCCGTCGAGGCTGCAACGACCACGGCCAGCCCGGTTACGAGCGCGATCAACGCACGCCTTGTCAGCATTGAACTCCGTTTCATCATGTCACCCAGGGGCCGGCGGACCTGCCCCTTCCCGCGGCCCCGACTTTACTTCGCGAACCGCTTGTACGCGTAATAGGACGGCTTCGGCGAGCCGTCCACGTTCAGGAGCCCGGCCGACTTGCAGAAGTCGCAGCTTGCGCTCGCGAAGTTGCCGCCGTCGCGCCAGCTGAACCAAAAGAGGCGTCCGATGTTCCACCGCTTGCGGTTCTGGAGGATGAGCCTGAACGCGCTTTGCAGGAGCTTCTTTTGCCCCTGCAGGCCCTTATTCAGATGCGACACACTCGGCTTGCCAGAGCCCCAGCCGAGCTCGGTCATCCATAGTGGCGTCGTCGCGTCGCGGTTGCTCACCTGGGCTGCGCGCATCGCTTCCATCGCCGCCTTCAGCACCTTGATGTTGTCGGGATACGGGTGAAGCGCGGTCGCGTCGAAGGCCTTCTTGATCCCATGCACCTCGTACATGCGATCGAGGAAGTTCGGTGCCGAGTTACGCGCACCCTTGGTGGGCTTCAACCCGGCGAGGACGATCTTCGCCCCCCTGTCCTCGCCCGCGATCGCGGCGTGTGAGGTTTCGACCAGGTGGGCGTAGTCCGTGGGGGAGGGGCTTCCCTCCCAGTAGTTCCGGAAGTTCGGCTCGTTCCAGATCTGCCAGTTCCGGATCGCAACCGGCTTCGCGAACAGCCCGAACTCAAGGTGATACGGACTGACGGGGCCGGCCCAATAGACACCGCCTGGCCCATAGCGCTGAACGGCTGCCTTGAGGAACGCCGCCCACATCCTCTTCTTCCTGCCCTTGAGCGGCGCCGCCTTGGGGCTCGGATCGAGCCAGCTCGGAGTGCCGTAGATGAATGGCAGGGTGCCGATGCCGTTCGCGGCCAGGCTCCCGACCACCTCGTCGGTGTGGGACCAGTCGAAGGTGCCGGCGCTGGGTTGCACCTGCGACCACCGGATGGCGGAGCGATAGGAAGTCACCCCCGCGGTTGCCATCTTGCCCGGATCGTCCGCTTGAAGCGGGCCGCCCTCTACGACCCCGAAGAAACCACTCGGAATTGCGGCCGAAGCCGAAGGCGCCGCGAAGGCCATAACCAGGATCGCTCCAATGGCGAGCGCGTGACGTTTCATCTTGCCTCCCTCCTATCCCTAGCCAAATACCGTTAGCCGGGCGCGCGAATCGCCCTGCGACGCCGCCAGTACACCACCAAGGCGGCTGCCGCCACAGCGCCCAGCCCCCCGAACAGTATCGGGACCGCCGAGCTGTTTCCTGCGGTCGAGTCGGTCCGCGCGCCGGGACCCTGCAGCCCGGGGTTCCCGGCCCCAGCGTTGTGGTTCCCCTGACCGGCCGCGTTCAGCGGCGGCGGCGCGTACTGGTCCTGGGCCGGCGCGTCCCCGAGCGCTGCCCCAGGCGCCACGAGAAGGGCCAAGGCGCAGGCGGTCAATGCCACCCGGCGCCGAAAGCCCGCCCGCCTAGACTGTGCGTCCGTTTCGATCCGTGCCATCCGAAGCGTAGAAGGGTAGCGGTGAGGAGGCAGACGCGGGCAATCGATTTCGTCAGACACGCGACGCCCGCCCTCGTCGCGGCTGCATATGCGGCGCTCGCGTTTGCGGATGGGGGTTACTCGCAGGAGTTGATCGCCGGCGCAACCCTCGGGGTCTGGCTTGCTGTCGCGATCTGCGTCGCCGGTGGCCTCCGCCCGTTCCTGCCCTTGCCAGTGCCCGCGCTAGTCGCGGGTGCCTGTCTTGCCGCGCTCGGCGCGCTGAGCGCTCTCTCCATGCTGTGGGCCGACGACGCCGGGCGCGCCTTCTTCGCCTCACGGACGGGTGGGATTCGAGCGTGGCTCGGCGGCCTTGCACTCGGTCTCGCGATCGTCTGCGTGGCGGCACTCGCGACGCGGTTCGATCCGTCGCTGTTCGGAGGCGGCGACAGATCGCTGAGCCAGGCACTGCCCTCCTCGGTCGGACGACTCAGCTATCCGATCGGCTACTGGAACGGCCTCGCCGCCTGTCTGGCGATCGAGGTCGTGCTGCTCCTGTGGTGGGGTACGCACGCGAGGGCGCGGCTGGCCCGCGCCCTCGCGGTTGGCCTGGTGCCGCTGCCGCTTCTGGCCATCTATCTGGCCTCCTCCCGAGGGGGCCTTGGCGCGGCGCTCACAGGGTTCGTCGTCCTGGTGGCGCTCGGGCGCGAGCGGGTGAGCTTGCTCGGTGGCGCGCTGCTCGCAGCGGCCGGCGGAACGGTGCTCGTCCTCGTTGCCCACACCCAGGACGCCTTCCTCCAAGGCGTTGGGAGTTCGAGCGCCCACACACAGGGCCTGAAGATGTTCCTCGTCGCGGTGGTCTGCGTGGTGGCGGTCGTACTCACCCGCCACCGGCTTGACGATCCGTTCGCACGCATGCGCTCGCCCGCGATCCGCTGGCGACTCGTCGTCCCCGTCCTCGTCGTGGCGGCGGCGATCGCAGTGGTGGCGGCCCACCTCCCCGCGCGCGTGCACGAGTTCTCCTCCGTCTATGGCGATGGAGGTGTCGGAGCGCGACAGGGGCACTTGACCAGTGCATCAGGCAGCGGCCGCTATCAGTTCTGGCAGGCGGCCATCGACGCCTTCGCCAGCAGTCCGATCAAGGGCATCGGGGCGGGCAATTACGAGCTCTACTGGAATGCTCATCCTGAGGCGCCGCTCTGGATCGTCAACGCTCACTCCCTTTACCTCGAGACGCTTGCCGAGCTCGGGATCCCTGGCCTTACCCTGGTGCTCGGCTTGTTCGGCGTAGCAGTCGTCTCGGGCCTGCGACGAATCCGCAGCGCGATGCAAGTCGAGCTGGCGGCGGCACTGGCCGTGCTCGCCGCGGGAGCGGTGTCAGCGGGATTGGACTGGACCTGGCAGCTGCCCGCGGCCTTCGCGCCGGTGGTGATCGCTGTCGCTCTATTGACGGGGCCGGCCACCGCGGATGCGGCTACCACCGAGGAGCGATCGGTCCACGCACGCGTTCGCCGCCTGGCGATCGGCGCGGCGACGGCCTCGATCGGCTGGGCGTCGCTCTGGGCCGCGGGTGTCGCCCTCGCGACCGATCTGAAGCTGAATGCGAGCCAAGAAGCCGCCGAGCAAGGGGAGCTCGCCGGCGCCGCAGACGACGCCCGCGATGCGGCCACCCTGCAGCCGTGGTCTCCCGAGCCCCGGCTTCAGCTCGCCCTCGTCGAGGAGCTGGCCGGCAGCTTGAGGGCTGCCCAGGGCGCCGCCATCGAGGCGATCGACCGCGCCCCTCACGATTGGCGATCGTGGGCGGTTGCGGCTCGAATAGACGAGGAGCTGGGTGAGCGAAAGGCGGCGAAGGAGAGCGGCGCCTTCGCGGACGGGCTCAGTCCCGCCCCCTTGCCGGCGGGCATTCTGAAGCCGGCGCAAGGCTGGCGTTGATCGCGGGAGCCCCCGGCGTCGCGTCTATCGAATATGCTCAAGGGGACCGCAGCGGTCCGGACGGGGACAGGGCGTCCGCCGGGCAGCTTAGGGGTTGCCATGGGTTCCGGTAAGGGGTTGAGCCAGCAGACAGAGGCGGCGGGAGGACGCACGGCGATTGCATCTCGAGAAGCGCTCGCAGGGGCGGAGTTCGGCCAAGCGGACCAAACTGCGTCGAGACCGGATCGTCGGCGATTTCGGAGGCGTGCCATCGATCGCTTCTGGCGGGACGTCAGGCGGCGGCGAATGCTGGCGATGGCGGATGTCGCCGCCGCGGCCATCGCAAGCCTCGTGGTTGGCGCCTCCACGACCGGCGGGCTGTGGGCCTTGGTCGTGCTCCCAGCCTGGCTCGTCGTCGCCCAGGTGCTCGGCCTGTACGACCGAGACCAACGCGCGCTACGGCATCTCACAATCGATGAGTTCGGCACGATCGCGGCGTGGGCGGCGATTGGCGTGGCGATCGTGGGCATCGTGTTGCCCCTGACGCCAGCCGGGCAGGTCGGCTTCGGCGCGCTCGGCCGTGCGTGGCTTGCGGCTACGCTCGCAGGGAGCCTCCTGCGCGCCGTCTCGCGGTGGATTTGGCGCCAAATTACTCCGCCGGAGTTGACCGCGGTGCTCGGTGAAGGAGAGCTGGCCGCTGCGGCCCGCCGCAAGGTCGAGCTGTTCGGAGACATGCATCTGACCGTTGTCGGCGATGGCGGCGTCTCGCTCGCCGAATCGAATCACGACCGCGTCGCATCGCTGCACGCGCTCGTCCGAGGGTTCGACCGGATCATCGTCGCCACCGAACAGATCGACCCCGAGTTGATCGGGCAGCTGGCCGGAATCTGTCGCGAGGAACAGGTCAAGCTGAGCGTCGTCTCGCCGCTTCGCGGCAGTGCGGGCGCCGCGCCGAGGCTCTCGGAGCTCGCGGACTTGCCCGTGCTGGAGTACGACACCCGCGACCCCTCCCGCTCGACAATCCTGCTGAAGCGTGTCTTCGACCTCGTCGCGTCGGTTCTCACACTGGTCCTCACCGCTCCGCTGCTGGGCGTGATCGCCGTCGCGATCAAGCTCGACAGCCCGGGCTCGGTCATCTTCTCTCAGCGCCGCGCCGGAAAGGGGGGAAAGCCGTTCCGCATGTACAAGCTGCGCACGATGACCGCGGACGCCGAGCGTGCGCTGGCGGAAGTGGTCGTGCTCGAGGACTTGCCGGAGCCGATGTTCAAGCTGCGTCGCGATCCGCGGGTGACCAGGGTGGGCCGCTTGCTGCGCCGATTCAGCCTCGATGAGCTCCCTCAGCTCGTCAACGTGCTGCGGGGTGAGATGAGCTTCGTCGGGCCGCGCCCTGAGCAGATCGAGCTCGTGGAGCTCTACCGACCCGAGCATCGGTTCCGCCTCGACGTCAAGCCGGGCATGACCGGCCCGATGCAGGTCCACGGTCGGGGCGAGCTCAACTTTGCGGAGCGCCTGGCCGTCGAGCTCGACTACGTGGAGAACCTCTCGTTCGCTCGCGACATGCGGATCCTCATGCAAACGGTGCCGGTGGTGCTGCGCGGCACAGGCGCCTATTAGCGCGCCCGCCACGGTCATAGTGCCGACCCTGAGCGGCGACCGAGTCGGGCCGTTGCTGCGGTCGCTGGCCGTAGACAGGCCAGGCGAGTTTCAGGTGCTCGTAGTCGACAACGGCTCGCGGGATCCCGGAATCGACCGGGCGGTCGCGGAACTGAACGATGCCGAGGTCATCCGGCTGGAGTCGAACGCTGGATTCTCACGCGCGGTCAACCTCGCCGCCCAGCGAGCACAGGGCGACGCGCTTGTGCTGCTGAACGACGACTGCGTCTGCGACCCAGGATTCGTGGGCCGGATCGTCGCCGCCTTGGAACCCCGAGCCGGGGTCGTGATGGCGGCCGGTGTGATGCGGGACGCGTGGGACCGGTCCCGGATCGACACCGCTGGGCTCGAGCTGGACCGAACACTGCTCGGGTTCGACTACCTGAACGGCGAGCTGCTGGCGCGCCTCGATCAGGGCGTTCCAGACCCGGCGGGCCCGTCGGGCGCCGCCGCTGCCTTCGATAGGGAGGCGTTTCTCGACGTCGGCGGCTTCGACGAGAACCTCTTCGCCTACTGGGAGGACGTGGATCTGGTGCTGCGCATGCGATGCCGGGGGGCGACGTGCAGGCTCGCGGCGGGCGCCCGCGGTGACCATGCACACTCGGCGACCCTGGGATCGGGCTCGGGCCGAAAGGACTATCTCATGGGGTTCGGGCGTGGCTACCTGCTTCGAAAGTGGGGGGTGCTCTCGCCGCGGAGACTGCCCTCCGTGCTCGTTCGCGACCTGGCGATCTGCGCCGGCCAAGCCGCGATCGATCGCAGCCTCGCAGGTGTGCGCGGGCGGGTCGATGGCTGGCGGCGGGCACCGCGCGGGAGGAGCTACCCGTCCGCCGCGCTTCCGGAGTCGATGCCCACGCTTGGCTCCACGCTGGCGCGGCGCTGGCGCCGCCGGGCACGCCTGCGGGAGCGGAGCCTCGAATAGATTGTCTCGACTGTGACGTTCCCTTCCTCGGCTTCAGCGGCGGGACGAGTCGAGGCGTCGGATTCGCGGCTCGACGTCCGCATCGACACCAGGCTTCCGAAAAGCCTGCCTCCCGGATGCAGGACAACGATCTTCATCCTCGGCTCATGCTTTCACCGCGATCTCCGCATTCGCCGACTCGAGATCCTGGTTGACGGTGCCGCCGTCGACGTCACAGCGCACGGGATGCCTCGCGTCGACCTCTACCGGGCCCTTCACCCATCCACCGCTCCCGGAGCCGCAGGAGCGCTCGAGCGGGACGGCGACTCGCCGGAGGATCCGAACGTCCGCAGCTACAGGAGCGGGTTCTGGGCCACGGTCCCGGTCCGGGCTCCGGATGACAGGAAGGCCGAATTGGCCGTCAGGGCGATGCTCTCCGACGGCGCCGTCGTCGAGGCCCCGCTCGGCGCGATCGAGATAGAAGGGGAAAGAGGCGCCGCAGATGGCAGCCTCCAGGACGTCGGGGGAGCGAGGGTCGCGATCGCGATGGCCACATTCGATCCGGATGTGGAGCTGTTTCGCCGCCAGGTCGATTCGATCCGCGCGCAGACGATGGAGGACTGGATCTGCGTCGTCAGCGACGACTGCACCCCGCCGAGGGCGTTCGAGGAGATGCGCTCGGTGTGGGAGGGGGATGACCGGTTCGTCGTCTCGAGATCCGAGACGCGTCTTGGCTTCTACCGCAACTTCGAGCGGGCTCTGGGGCTGGTGCCTGGCTCGCCTCCCTTCGTGGCGCTGGCCGACCAGGACGATCGCTGGTATCCGGACAAGCTCGAAACGCTGCTGGCCGGCCTCGGTGACGCGCAGCTCGTTTACAGCGACCAGCGCGTCATCGACACCGGGGGACGCGTGATCGCCGATACCTACTGGGTCGAGCGAAGGAACAACTTCACCGATCTGGCTTCGCTTTTGATCGCCAACACGATCACCGGCGCGGCTTCCCTGTTTCGGCGGGATCTGCTCGATCTGGCGCTGCCGTTCCCTGACCCGCCGGGCACCCAGTACCACGATCACTGGTTGGGGCTGGTGGCCCTGTCGACAGGGACGATCGCCTACGTGGATCGACCGCTGTACGACTACGTTCAGCACCGGGGAGCGACCCTCGGGCACCTCGCCGCCAACGTCGGCGGCTTCTCCTGGGATCCGCGCATCCTCATGGCGCGCCTGCGGCGGGGCGAGTGGATGCAGGTCGTATCTCTCCGCTGGGACTGCTGTGGCTGCTCGCACGAGGGGCACGGCGGTGGTTCGGGAGAAACGAGACTCTCGGCCTCGAGTCCCTTGTCGCGCGAGGCATTGTGTGGCGCTACATCGTCAAGACAATGGCGCTCGTCCGCAAACGACCGATTCCAGGCGTGCCCTACGGCGCGAGCCTGCCCGAGTCCACGGGCGGCGGCAAAGCCGATGCGATCGACCACGTGGAGACGCGCACGATGGCGCGATCGATCGAGCCTCTGCCGCTATCGGTCTCGACCGAGGCGCCCGAGCGGGTCAACGTGCTGATCCCGACAATCGAGCTGAAGCACCTGTTCGGTGGCTACATCGCGAAGTTCAACCTCGCCCGCAAGCTCGCCGAGAGTGGGCTTCGGACCCGGCTGCTCACGATCGACGCCACTCCACCCCTGCCGAGGTCGTGGCGTGAGCGGGTCGAGTCCTACGCCGGTCTGGAGGGGTTGTTCGACCGGGTGGAGGTGGCGTTCGCTCGCGATCGGGATGCACCGGTTGAGATAAGTCCACAGGACTCCTTCGTGGCAACGACGTGGCGCACGGCGCACGTGGCCCACTCGGCGCTTCGCTCCGTCGAAAGGTCACGCTTCCTCTACCTGATCCAGGAATACGAGCCCTACACCCACGCGATGGGCTCGTGGGCCGCGCTCGCGATGAGCACCTACGAGTTCCCGCACGTGGCGCTGTTCTCCACCGAGCTGCTTCGGGACTTCTTCGCCGAGCGAGGCTACGGGGTGTTCGCCAAGGGGAGGCGGGAGGGTCGAAAGGCGTCCGTTGCCTTCCGGAACGCGATCACCGCGGTCACTCCTCCGACGGTAGACGAGATGTCGGGTCGCGGGCGACGCCGCCTGCTCTTCTACGCCCGGCCCGAAAGCCACGGTCACAGGAATCTCTTCGAGCTGGGACTGATGGGCCTCGCCGAAGCGGTTGCCCAAGACACGTTCGGGCCCGACTGGGACTTCTACGGGATCGGCGCGGTCGAGGGACGCGACCGTCTCAGCCTCGGACCCCAGGCCCAGCTCGAGGTGCTGCCGAGGCTCGACCAGGGAAGCTACGCGTCATTTCTCGCCTCTCACGACGTCGGGCTGGCGCTGATGTGCACGCCTCACCCGAGCCTCGTGCCGATCGAGATGGCGTCCGCCGGGATGCTGACGGTGACCAATAGCTTCGAGACCAAGACCCCCGAGGCGATGGCGGCGATTTCCACGAACCTGATCACCGTCCCTCCCAGTCTCGAGGGGGTGGTTTCGGGCCTTCGGCACTCGGTGGAGGGGGTGGAGGACTATGCCCGGAGGGTCGAGGGCTCGACCGTGGACTGGAGCCGCGACTGGAACGATTCCTTCAGCCCCGCCGTGATGCGCCGGGTGCTTGCCCTTCTCGCCGAGAGTTGAGCCGCCGGAGCCGGGCGCAGTTGCCGTACTAGACTGCTCCGGCTCTTCGAGGCGCTCCTGCATGGACACCAATCTGCGTGGAGACGATCCGAGGCGGTGGGGCCACTCACTCGCCAACCTGGCCGAGCTTCTGATCGCCGTTCTCGACGCCGCCGAGGCGAGATCCGTCTTGGAGATCGGGGCGTATGCCGGGGAGCTGACCCGTGACGTTCTCGACTGGGCGGCACGCGCCGGCGCGCGGGTCGTGGCCGTCGACCCCACGCCACAGGCGGAGTTGGTCGAGCTCAGTGAGCGAGTGGACGAGTTGGAGCTGATCCCCAAGACGAGCGCCGAGGCCTTGCCATCCCTTGCGATGCCGGATGCGGTGATCATCGACGGCGACCACAACTACTACACGGTGAGTCAGGAGCTGGGACGGATCGACGAGAGATCCGCCGGGGCCAAGCTGCCGCTGTTGGTCCTCCACGACGTGTGCTGGCCGCATGGGCGCCGGGACGGATACGACGCCCCTGAGCGAGTTCCCGATGCCCATCGCCAGCCGATGGCAGAAGACGCCGGACTCTTTCCCGGCGAGCCCGGCACGGTCTTCGGGGGCCTCCCATGCCGCTGGGCCGCGGAGAGGGAGGGTGGCCCGGCCAACGGCGTGCTCACCGCGATCGAGGACTTCGTCCGTGGACGAAGCCACCTCCGGCTCGCCATCGTGCCGGCGTTCTTCGGCATGGCGATCGCGTGGCATGAGGACGCCCCGTGGGCAAGCGCCGTCGCCGAGGTCGTGGAGCCGTTTGACCGCAATCCCGTTCTCGGGCGGTTGGAGGCCAACCGGGTGTTCCATCTCGCCGCCGAGC
>WNFU01007183.1_pt1 | contig 13253 bp, 14 predicted proteins | sample 5400121 | NCBI WGS metagenome assembly WNFU01 (sample SAMN13153360, study PRJNA577476) | soil metagenome | isolation source: 100 cm soil or saprolite under grassland replicate 1 | place: USA:California | collected 2016-06-15
AGCCCGTCGGACAGGGGCATTGTGAGCTAGTTGTTTGCGTTGCTTCGGAGAAGCACTTTTCGATCGCGGCCTGTCCCGCTTTGGAATCGAGCGACTGCCACCGAAGTCATGCTTGCGTTTTTGTTTGGGCATATCTGAAGATCGATTTTGCGCTGCGCTTAGACATTCTGAAAAGAGGGCAGATCAATGTTGAGGAGTCTGCCGGTGGCGATCTGAGCTACATTGGCAGCCCGCGGCACGCCGCATGCGATTAGGGCTTTGGTCGTGTCCTTTACAGTTAGAAGGTACTTGCGCACGATCGGATGAATTGCATATGCGACTTCGGCATCTCGCATTATTTCGCGGAATTGGATTAGGTGCATCTGCCGTTAACCTCATAACAGAATGTCTTCAGCGCGCCTCGCGCCGGACCGGTTGTGGCGTCTTCCTTTCGATCATCACAGGGTAACTGTTGAAGTTGTCCTGGATTTCCGCCTTCGTTTTCCCAACGTCGCTCTGCGGCAGAATCGCTTTCTTCCTTTTGTGAACTTGCGAAAGTCAGGGAATCCATGATGGCAATCAATGAAGCGGCTCAGCGCCCGTTGTCCTTATGAAGTCGTGGTACGATGAATAAGTCGCCAGAGACCAGCCGGCGCCGAACATCCGGGCCCTGCTTGCGGGCCGCGGCGCGAAAGAAAAACGCCGCACGACGTTTTGAAGTTTTATGTTGCGCGTAGTAGAGCGCGTGGTTCTGAGTCAATGTTGGTTCCATGTTAATTCTCCGTTTATTTGCGCTGGCGGCGGATTGACGCGGGCGCTGATGTCTGAGCAATTCGTATCGAGGGGCGTGATATAAGCATCCAGGAACGCCACGAAACATATCCCTGAGATGGCAGTGTCGCCCGACAAGTTCTCGAGCAATTTTTTAAGCTCATCTTTATGAGCAGCAATAGGATTCATGATGCGGTTTTGTGTGCAGAGAGAAGGGGTCGCACACCTGCGCGATCGATTGACGCTGCGATTGTTACGGAACTAGCATACGGCTGCAACTGCCGATCAGCTAATGGTCATTACTGCCACAGTTCGCCACACCACATTTCCGGGTACGGTGGGAATTCGCCGGATCATCGGGACTTCATAACGCGCGATGCACGCGCCGATGGCAAGTCAGATTGCGACGAGCGCGCCAAATGATCCGATAGCGGTCTCTACTAGAGCTTGAATCGGATGGCGTTGCGGCTTCACTCGGGTGGCCACCAATCGTAAAGCTCTGCCGGATTCATTCCGTTGCGGACCCAGCGGCGCACTTCGTCCATCACCTTCTCCTCACTCCAGCCGGGGTGATGAACGCGAACCGATTCGATTTTGAACTGGCGTATGCGTTCAGTGAACTTCAACACGCGCGTTAATTTCTCTGGCGGTGTCATGGCCCGATACGCTGCTACATCTTCAGCATCCATTTTCCTGACTTCCTGCTTTTTTCATTCTAATCTGCGAAATCTGCGGATGAATTCATTTGGGATGTGAACGTTACTCGGTGATTTCGTTCGGTATATTCGGTTTCCGAATATCTCTCGCCACTTGAATCTTTAGGTCGCGCAACTGGCGAGCATCGACTTCCGCAGGCGACTGCGTCATGAGGTCCATGCCACGGTTGTTCTTCGGAAAAGCCATCACTTCGCGAATACCTTGTTCGCCGCAAATCAGCATAACCAGACGATCGAAGCCGAACGCGATTCCGCCATGTGGCGGCGCGCCGAGCCGAAGCGCACGGAGTAAATGGCCGAACTGTGATTCTCGAGCTTCCGGGCTGATTCCGAGAGCTGCGAACATTTTGTCCTGCAGCTCCGACTCGTAGATTCGCATGCTGCCGCCGCCGATTTCAACGCCGTTTAAAACGACATCGTAAGCCTCGGCGCGAACCTCGGGAAATTTCTTCGCCTCAAACAGCGGTATGTCCTCGGCTTTCGGTCGAGTGAATGGATGATGCATCGCGTTCCATTTGTTTTCGTCCGGACTCCATTCGAAAAGCGGAAAGTCTATAACCCAGAGAAAATCCCAGTCCGGCGCGCCCGGCGGTCGCGTCCTACCATGCAAATCCAGCATTTCCGCGATACGCAGGCGTAATCGCCCGAGGACCTCGCAGGCAAGCTCCCACTTGTCAGCAGCGAAAAAAACGCAGTCGCCCTCCTCTATGTTCAGCTCTGATTGCAATGCGGTCTTCTCGGCGTCACTGAAGAATTTCACGATGGGCGATTTCCATTCGCCGTTCTCAACCTTGATGAAGGCGAGACCCTTGGCGCCGTGCAGCTTTGCAATTTCCGTGAGCTCATCGGCCTGGCCGATCGTGATCCCGGCAAAACCTTTTGCGTTGATTGCTTTCACGAAGCCGCCGGCATCGAGCGCACCGCGAAAAACCTTGAAACTGCTATTTCGAAAAGTTTCGCCAAGATCGACCAGCTCCATTTCGAACCGGCGATCGGGTTTATCGCTACCGTAGCGATCAAGCGCTTCGCGATACGTAAGCCGGTCAAACGGCGTTTTGATGTCGACGTCGCGCGTGGCCTTGAAAATCGCCGCGAGCATTCCTTCGGTGACAGCAAAAATGTCGTCGGGCGTGACGAACGACGCTTCAATGTCGATCTGCGTAAACTCCGGTTGCCGATCCGCACGCAAATCTTCGTCGCGAAAACATTTTGCGATCTGAAAATATTTTTCCACGCCCGCGACCATGAGCAGCTGTTTGTATTGCTGCGGCGCCTGCGGCAGCGCATAGAATTTTCCCGGCGTGATGCGGCTCGGCACCAAGAAATCCCGCGCACCTTCCGGCGTGCTCTTGGACAGAACCGGCGTTTCAACTTCGACGAACCCCTGGCTGTCGAGGTAATCGCGCGTTGCTTTTGCGGCCCGGTGGCGAATCCGCAAATTGCGCGCGAGCCGTGGCCGACGCAGATCCAAATATCGATGCGTCATCCGCAAATCTTCATTTTGCGGCTCGGTGTCGAGTGGGAATGGCAGCGGGTCGGCGCGATTTAGAATTCGCAGCTCGCTCGGAATGATTTCAATGTCGCCGGTCGCAAGGTTCGGATTTTCGGTGCCGGGCAGACGTGCGGCGACCGCGCCCGAAACTTGAATAACATCTTCGCCGCGCAAAGTGTGCGCCTGCTTTGCAAGTTCGGCATTTTCCTCCGGACGAAAAACGACCTGGGTCAGTCCCTGGCGGTCGCGCAGATCAATGAAAATCACGCCGCCATGATCGCGAGTGACATTCACCCATCCGGCAAGCGTGATCTGCCTGCCGATATCGCTTTTGCGAAGTGAATTACAGTCGTGTGTGCGAAACATGCGATGCGCCCAAAAGTACCGCGTCATTCTGGGCGAAGCCAACAATCACGCAAGCGATTAGCTTCTGGGGAGCGCGCGCCTCTCGCGTGCTGGTTTCGGCGTCGCGCCGAAACAGGCTTGCAAGAAACGTTGCGGGTCGTGTTGTTCGCAATTTGAAGAGTTCGCGATCGCGAGGACGCGCTCGCCAGCACGCGAGTCTGAATTGCTACCGTAGCCTCGCGTCCACATCCGCTGCAAGATTTTCATGCGACACCAGCTCTTGCTCACCCGTTGCCATGTTTTTCACTTTCACCTGCGGCCACTCATCTCCATAAAGAAGCGCGACGCGCGCGCCTAAATCTTCGGCCGCTTGGAACTGCCGGGCGACTTTCGTTGGCGTGAGCGGGTAATCGATGCGGTAGCCGCGGTCGCGCAGTTGCTGGATTTGTGCAAGCGCGTCGACACGGCGTTGTTCCTTTGCGATAACAACGTAGATGTCGATCCTGCTGTCGTTCGCTATTGATTTCTGCATCGCTTCGCGTGCTCGCGGGATTTCGTTGATCAATTCGCCCAGAACGACGTCGCCCATTGCAAAACCAACCGCAGGCAGAGAAAGCGTGCCATCGCTCAGCTGTGAAATGAGATTATCGTAGCGTCCGCCACCGGCGATGGCTCGGAAATTTCCGGACCGATCGAACACCTCGAACACGATTCCGGTGTAATAGGCAAGCCCACGAACGATTCCCACATCAATCGCCACGAAATCGGCGAGGCCGCGAGCCCGCAGCTCCTCAACGAGTTGCTCCAGCTTTGCGCTTTTGCCGCCGCTCTTCAATGTCGCGAAGACGGGATCGGCAAGGTCCCCGAGTTTTTCTGCCGTCTTCTCACGCGGCTCGCGCGCGGATTTATCGATCGCTTGCAGCAAATCATCCCACCGCTCAGCCGGCACGTTCTTGTCACGGAAGAAATCAGTCCAGAATTCACGGTCGCTGATCCGGATCACGAAATCTTTTTCGGTGAATCCGAACGCACGCAGAAGATCGATGCAGAGTGCTACGAGCTCGATGTCGGCGGCGAGGTCCTTCTCGCCAATGATGTCGCAATTGAGCTGAAAATGTTCGCGCAGCCGGCCGCGCTGTTGCTTCTCGTATCGGAAAAATTGGCCGATGGAGAACCATTTGAGTGGTTTCTTGAATTCGCGTTCGTGCGCCGCAACCACACGAGCAAGCGTGGGCGTGAGTTCAGGACGTAGCGCGACTTTGCGTTCGCTTTTGTCTGTGAAATTGAAAAGCTGCTCGACAATTTCTGCGCCGCTTTTCTTCTTATATAGCTCAGTGGCTTCCAGAGGCGGGCCCTCCCATTCCACGAAGCCGTAGCGCCGCGCGACCTCACGCCAGCGTGCGAAAACGTAATTGCGCCTGGCGCAGTCCTCGGGCAAAAAATCGCGGAAACCAGGTAAAGCCTGCATAGGCAGAGTGTTACGTTGTTAGAGAACAGGCGCTTTGATCATCGCCCCGGACACGACCACCGGCGGCGGAATTTACGATATGATGGCGAACGTAAAAGAACTCCCGCGTTAAAGGCCCGGGAAGATACATGATCGTGCACATCGATTGAATCAAAGCAGAGGGAGAAATATGAAACAAATCAGATTAACAAAAATATTGGCAGCAGGCTTGGTTTGTGCGGCATCGCTGGGGTTGGCGCTCGCACAGACCACAACGACAACAACGAGCATAGACCCAGTGACCGGCACAACGACAACCCAACAGACGACCACCAGCACTGCGGGAAACATTGTCACCTACACCCCAGACTCGGATTACTTCATGTTCCGAACGGCGTCAGCTTCGGCGCCCGTACGGTATTACTACACGAAGGATACGACGGTGATTGATCCCGAAGGTCGCACTGTAACCTGGTCGGCGATCCGCCCGGACATGCCGGCCACCGTTTACTACTCAACAGTGGGCGATCGGGTTGTGGTGCGCAAAGTAGTATTGGCCTCCCAGCCAGCCGCTGTGATTAAGCAGGAGGAAACGACTACCACAACAACGACCAGGCCGTAGCGACAGAGTTGTTTTCCAAGTAGAAATTGCAAGCGCCCGCGAAAATCTCGCGGGCGCTTTTTGCAGCTGCAGCCGCCCGTCGGTCGCGGTGGAATTGGTAGGGCGGGCAGTCCTCTGCCCGCCGCCTGCGGTTCAGAAAATCGGCGCGCACGGAGTGACGCGCCCTACCTGCCAACGGCCTATAGGGCAGTGGCCACAGTGCGCCTGCGTTATTCCATCCAAGCACCGAGTTTCCCGTTGCGTTCTTCTCGGGTAATTTGCAGACGCGTGACTGCATCCAAAAAGGAGAAGCCTGATCTGCAGAAGAAAGTGCATGAGGTACCGCACAGGCCAGGTGTGTACTTGATGCGCGACCGGTTCAACCGCGTGATTTATGTAGGTAAAGCACGTGACCTGCGCAAACGGGTGAGTTCGTATTTCCTGCCCTCCAAATTGGCCCAGGCCGATTTGAAAACGCGGGCCATGCTGGATGCGACATGGGATTTTGAAACGCACACCGTCCGCAGCGAAGCGGAATCGGTTTTGCTTGAGGGCAAATTGATCAAGGAATACCGGCCGCGTTACAACGTTTCGTTCCGCGACGACAAGCGGTTCCTCGTGGTCAGGGTCGATCTGTCGGAGGAGTGGCCCCGCTTTCGCCTCGCCCGATTCAAAAAGGACGACGGCAGCCGCTACTTCGGCCCATACGCACATGCCGGCGCGTTGCGGCAAACACTGAATTTCATGCGTAAGAAATTTGGCGTGCTGACGTTTGGGCGCGGCGTACCGACAGAGCGCGAATTGAAGTCCTCGACATATCAGGTGCCCGTCCGCTTGAGCGAGACTAGCGCCGAGCAATACCGCGAGCGTGTCGAGCAAGCGTGCGAGTTCCTGGAAGGCAAATCGCGAGAGATGATCGCCGTACTCGAAGAACAAATGCACACCGCTGCGGAGAAAATGGATTTCGAGAAGGCGGCCGAGCTTCGCAACATGGTCGCGGACTTGCGCAGCACGACGCGGCCGACCCGCCGATTCACGCGCGGCAGTTTGCCCGGCACCATTGATCCAATGGCGGACGTGCAGGCGCTCGCTGACGCACTGCATCTTTCAGATGCGCCTCGAGTAATGGAGTGTTTTGACATTTCGAACATCTCCACGACCCACGTAGTGGCCTCGATGGTCTGTTTCCGCGATGGAATTCCGGACAAAAACAATTATCGGCGTTACCGCGTGCGCACGGTGGAAGGACAGGATGATTTCGCCAGCATGGCCGAGGTCGTGCGGCGGAGGTACTCGCGGATTTTGCTTGAAGCCCGAGCCGCAAATTCCGACGCAGCGGAATTTTCGCAGGAAAATGCGGCAGAGGCCGTGGCGCGAATTTCCAGTCATCCCGAGCGAAGTCGAGGGAGCCCGCCGCAAAACGCGCAGGTAGCTTCCCGGGATTCCTCGACGACGCTGCGCTCTGCTCGGAACGACGAGAGCTTTGTTGCAGTTCGCTTACCCGACCTGATCATTGTCGATGGAGGAAAAGGCCAACTCTCAGCCGCCTGCCGTGAATTGCAGCGACTGGGATTGCACGATCTTCCGATTATCGGCCTGGCGAAAGAACACGAAGAGATTTATCGACCGGGCCGTGCATTACCGTTGCGACTTCCAATGGATTCTCCCGCCCTGCGATTGCTCCAGCGTATCCGCGATGAGGCGCATCGGTTCGCTAACGCATATCATCAGTTGCTCATGAAAAAACGAGTCGAAGAAAGCATTCTCGACGATTGCCCCGGGGTGAGTCAGAATCGGAAAAGTTTGTTGCTACAGCGGTTCGGCTCCGTGAATCGCCTCCGCAAGGCGACTGTTGACGAGATCGCGGCAACCGAAGGTATTGGTCGAAAATTGGCCGAAGAAGTTCACCTGTTTTTGCAGAGGCATTGATTTGTCCGCAGTGTCGCCGAAATTCGCTGTCATTCCGAGCGAAACGAATCGGAGTCGAGGAATCCCGCGGAACAAACCCGATGAGAGTATCATGAGATCCCTCGACTTCGCTCGAGATGACAGGCCTAAGTTGGGATTACTTGAATGACTCGCACTCGAATCTGCCAAAATCTGCGGAATCTGTGGATTGCGTTTTGGCTGTTTGCCCTGTCGCCGATCGCTGACGCACAGACGCTCATGCCAGCGCCTGCGCCCAGTCCGAGCGCTTCGCCGGAAGAAGAGACAATTGTCCCGACGTTTGAGACACAAAAGCTGGCGCGCACTTTTATGCTCGACATTCCGGCGCCACGCGGACAGATCACGGACCGCAACGGAGTGCCGCTGGCGCAAAACCGGCTCAGTTACAATCTGGTCATAACTTTCCCAACGCCGCTGAATTTTTCCGATGCGCAGGCGCTCAGCTACACGCGAGAAAAGATAGATGAGGCTGGGAAGTTAATAGGACGCAGGTTCCGTATTTCCGATGAGGCGATCCTTCGTCATTACCGCAACCGGGGCATCATGCCGTTTGAGATCGCACCCAATCTCACGCCGCAGGAGTACGACGGAATCAAGGACCAGCTGCCGCCCGGAATGATGGTGCGTCCTGTGTACGTCCGGATTTATCCGAACGGAAAGGTTGCCGGGCAGATTGTTGGTTACACCGGAAAAACGGGCCGCAATCCGGACGGCATTGTTGATAACCACGAAACGATCTGGCCGCAAACGGAAGGACGCGAAGGACTCGAACAGACGTTCAACGACATGCTTACCGGGAAGAACGGCGAATACAAACTGACCTTCGACAAGGACGGCCGGAAAACATCGGAGAAACTCCTTACCCCGCCGGAGCCCGGATACAACGTGGTGACCACTCTTGATTTGCACCTGCAAGAGCTGGCCGAAAAAGCGCTGGCAGCAAAAGCAAAACGCGGCGCCATGGTGATTGTGGATCCGAACAGCGGCGACGTTCTCGCGCTGGCGTCCTGGCCCACCTACGACCCGAACGTATTCGTTCCGTCCATTTCAGCTGATCAACTCAAAGCCTTGCAGTCGGATCCGGACATTCCGCTCTTGCCGCGTGCATATCGGTCGTCCTATCCACCGGGATCGACATTCAAAGTGGCCGTGGGCATTGCGGCGCTGGAAAGCCATGCCGTCTACCCGCAGGACCAATATCAATGCGTGCCTGCGATTCAGATCGGCAACGTCACGTTCCACAACTGGAAAAAGGGCGATCGCGGCGCGCTAAACTTCGTGCAGGCGCTTACGGAATCGTGCGATACATGGTTTTATCAGGCCGGCATAAAGACCGGCTCGGCGCCAATCATTGATTGGGCGTTGAAGCTGGGCTTCGGCGCCAAATGCGGCATTCCGCTGCGCGGCGAAGTAGAAGGCCGCATCCCAAATGATGAATACATGAAAGCGACGCACGGTCGCAAAATCCTCAATGGCGATATCGCAAACATGTCGATCGGCCAGGGAGACATTCAGGTTACTCCGTTGCAGATGGCGCAGGCCATGGGCGTCGTTGCAAACGGCGGAACCTTCTATCAGACACGGCTCGTTCAACAAGTACAGACGTTCGACAACCAAATCGTCACTGCCTACCAGGTGCGCGCCAAACGAACGCTCGATATGTCGCCAGAGACGATGGAACAAGTGCGCACGGGAATGATCGATGTCGTGAATGGCGCCAGCGGCACCGCGCATCAGGCCAGCCTCGAAAATGTCGAAGTTGCCGGTAAAACCGGCACCGCGCAATGGGGACCAAAACACAAAGAGCGCACCGCGGCATGGTTCGCCGGATTTTTGCCTGCTGACCAACCGCGATATGCGTTCGCAGTTGTTTACGAAGGCGATGTCGGCAAGAACGTGCACGGCGGTTCGCATGCCGCGCCGATGATCGCAGAGGTGTTCAAAGACGTGTACAAGGGTCAGATGATCGCCGGCCGCCTGCAGCAGCGCGCCCAGCAGCAACCCGAAATCCGCCGGGCTGAACCGGTCGAGGAACAAGACGAATCAGATTAGTGGGAGCCGCAATCTCCGACCGCCAACCTGTAGCCGCCGCCCTGTGGGCGGCGCATTGCAGGTGTTTTCGCGCAGCTCAGACAGCGCTTCGCACAGCGAAGCGGCTACAGATCACACCGCCGCCGTTTCTTTCGGCAGCTCCATGGTCCCCTTGAACTTCGGCGGTTCTTCTTCGAGGCCAAAATTGTCGGAATAGAGTTCCTCGATTTTCGCCATGTCGTCCGACGTTAGCGGCGCGGTATCGGGCGCTTTTGCAAATTCAATGAGCTGTTCTTCGTTGTAAATATTCGGCAGCGTCGAAGCGACGCGATCATCCGCCAGCAACCATTGCAAGGCTGCCTGCCCGAGCGTGCGCTCGGCATTTTCGAGAAAGCGTAATTGTTCGACTTTCTTGACCCCGTTTAGCAGCCAGCTTCGCGGTCGATGGCTACGATGATCAGTCGGCGGAAACTTGGTCTCAGCCGTGTACTTGCCCTCGAGCATTCCGGACGAATGCGTCACGCGAATGAGAAACATCGTGTTCTTGCCGGCTTCCGTAGCCGCATCGTGAAACGCGCGCCCAGGGTGTTGCTCGAGCATGTTGTAAATATGCTGGACGCTCGTGAGATCGCGCTCGCGAATACAATTCACTCCCTCATACAGCCAGCCGATCGCCGGTCCCAGCGCGATGCCGTAATATCGAACTTTTCCTTCGCCCTTTAATGTCTCCAGCGTCTTCCAGAGCGCGTCGTCGTACACCTGTTCCATTCGGATGTTGTGCAATTGGAGCAGATCGATCCGGTCCGTCTTCAGCCGTTTTAGCGCCGCGTCGGTCGCGCGCGTGATGGCTTCGGGAGAAAAATCCTGCGGTATTTCGCGCTGACCGCGCCCTCGCGTCTCCCCGTGATGGACAAAGTCGTAGCCAACCTTAGTCGCGATCACGATTTCATCCCGCTGATTCGGGAACGCTTTCGCGATCAATTCTTCGCTCAAGCCGTTTCCGTACGTATCCGCTGCATCGAACAAGGTGACACCGAGATCGAACGCCTTATGCATCAGCGCCGTCGCTTCGCCCTCGGTGAAATTTCCCCACCAACCAGTGGAAATCGTCCAAAGCCCGAACCCGACTTCGCCGACTGTGAGGTCAGTATTCTTGTAAGTCCGGAAACGCACGAATGTACTTAAACACAGAGAGCGCAGAGGTCACGGAGAGAATTTCCATCAGTGTAACCTCCGTGCTCTCCGTGGTAGAATTCAAGCGTGAATCGAACACGTGACGCTGCATTGTTGATCGTCGCTCACGGCTCGACTGTGAACCCGGATTCGAGCGCGCCCACGCTTGGGCACGCGACGGAGATTCGGCGTCGGAAGATTTTTGCTAAGGTGGAGTGCGCGTTTTGGAAAGAGGAACCTAGCTTGCGCGACGCGTTGTTTCTGTTCGATCCCGAATCAATTCGCGAGGTTTACGTGGTGCCGAATTTCATTAGCGAAGGCTATTTCACGCAGACGGTCGTCCCGCGCGAGCTAGAGCTGAATGGGCGGATCACGAAACGAGCAAATGGACAGGTCTGGAGATATTGTGAGCCGGTTGGAAATCATCCACTGATGACGGAGCTGCTGCTCAAGCGCGCACGCGACGTCGCACCCGATGCAGTTCCCGCCGAAACCAGCTTGCTAATCGTCGCCCACGGAACGGATCTAAATGAAAACAGCGCCGTCGCGGCGAAACGCGAAGCGGAGAAGATCCGAGCACTCGGCAAATACGTCGCTGTGCTCAATGTTTACATGGAAGAAGAGCCTCTCGTGTCTGACTGGCGCAAATTAACCGAAACTCACAACGTCGTCGTGGTGCCTTTTTTTATTTCTGACGGCCTGCACAGTTACGAAGACATTCCCGTTCTGCTGGGGATCGTAGACGCGGCGCCCTCGCCGCGTCCCTCTCAGGAAGACGCGACGAGGCGTCGCGTCCACCATGCACGTGGCGAAATTTTCCGGCACAATCCATACAGGATGGATGGTCGTAATTTATTTTATGCTCCGTCCATCGGCACCGATCGCGGTTTTGCCGACATCATCATCGAGCAGGCGAACGCGGCCGCAAAAAGGTGAAATCGTGCTGGCGCTCGGCTTCTTATGCGCGAGATTGCTTCCCCGCGAATGAAGGAAACAACGTGCAAGAAGCTTCAGGAGATCGGGGGGTTTGCGTTGGCCGGCGGGTGCACGCGAAAACGAATGAAGCAACTCGTGGAGATGATTCGCGCCGCGCGCGATTATCGTTGGGTCGGCGTTTATAAGATCATTAAGGACGAGTTCGTGATCATGGCCGAGAGCGGCGAGGAACCGGCGACGTATCCACGTTTTCCAACTAGCCAGGGGTTGTGCGGTGCGGCCCTGGAGTCCGGCAAGGCCGTTATCGTAGGCGACGTGAGCAAGGATCTCCGGTACTTACCGACGTTTCATACAACTCGTTCCGAGATCATTGTGCCGATGCGCAACGACCACCGGCACGTTCTCGGGATGCTCGATGCGGAGAGCGATAAATTGAATGCGTTCGACGACGAAGACCTCCAGTTTCTCGAACGGGCGGGCGGTTTGATCGCACATTGTTTGCACTAACGGATGTGCCGGCGCGCCCGGGGCGGCGCCCTACCAATGCGGGATTTGATTGAGGAAATTTTCAACGGCATTGCTGTGCCATGTTCCTTCGGTCAAATCCTAGTTCAAAAGGGAGACGGCGCCGGTTTTGTCCTGTTGCATCGCGATGACGAATCGCTCGATAAGTTGCAGAAGTATCAGGACGCGGAGAACGCGATCGAAATCGCAAAGTACGATGACGCGGGAAACTATCGTCCGCTCAAAACCGCGCCGAACTTGCGGCACGGCTGGTGGCTGGCGCTCGCCACCGTCGAAGAACTGAGACGTGCGCTGGATTATTTTTATCCAGGCCGGCTCGCGGTTTTCGCGGCGTGGAGAAGCGGCTACCTCAAAACGACGCCGTTGCGCGAGACACTGGATCGTCAGTCAGGAATGTATCGCGTTGCCTCAAAAATTTCCGATCCACAGATCAACGATCTTGTAGCGGACTTTTGTCGGTCCGATAGCGGATGTCTTAGGACGATTCTATGGAAACGCGATCGCGATGGTGTAATCGCATCGACGAAATTGCCGAACGAAAAGTTTGATCCTGTGTATGATCAAGTGATAGCGGCTTGTAGCCGTCGCCCTGCGGGCGACGGGCGCGCTTCGAACAGCGAAGCAGCTACAGTTCCGTTGCTTTGCCAGGAAGCGTGCAATCTTCTGGTCGCCGAGTGCCGCAAAGTCGTGAAGGGCGAAAACGCCAGAGATCTGTAGCCACCGCCCTGTGGGCGGTCTATCGCATTTCAGTATTATCACAGGGATGACGGCGCACAGCGCCGTGGCTACAGGACCAGATTTGACGGCGGTCAGACATCGCCGCTACAGCTCACAGATGATCATTCGCGCGCGCATTGTTGTCACGATGCACGGAGCGCCCATCGAGAACGGTGCGGTCGCTGTTTCGGAGAATCGAATCGTCGACTTTGGCAGATTTGATGACATCAAGACGCGCAACGCCGGCAACGCTGTCGATCTCGGCGAACGAGCGTTATTGCCCGGGCTGATCAACGCGCATTGCCATCTCGATTACACCTGTTTGCGCGGAAAGATCCCGCCACAGAAGTCTTTTACCGTTTGGATCACCGCGATTAACGCGGAGAAGTCGGAGCTCTCGCCGAAGGACTATGTCGCCTCAATTAACGACGGGTTCGAAGAGGCGAAAAGATTTGGCACGACCACGATTGCAAATTTGACCGCTTTCCCGGAATTGATCCCGCAGGTGCAGCCGCCGATTCGCACCTGCTGGTTTGCGGAACTGATCGATATTCGCGCACCGGAGCACGCTAA
>WNFU01016054.1_pt1 | contig 13252 bp, 8 predicted proteins | sample 5400121 | NCBI WGS metagenome assembly WNFU01 (sample SAMN13153360, study PRJNA577476) | soil metagenome | isolation source: 100 cm soil or saprolite under grassland replicate 1 | place: USA:California | collected 2016-06-15
AGAGCCTCTTGCTCTGCGGCTGGGATTTCAAGTACGGTAGTTGAACGCACAGGCAGTTTCCATCGGTACGATTTTCTTCGCAAAAAATGTAGTACCAGAAAGAAGCTGTCTGTGCCAATCTTTCTTGTTCCGATTTAGATAAGTTCTCCGAGATATGGAAAAGCATAAGATAAAGGTGAACGAGTTTTGACGAAGGACAACCGCCAGTTTGTCGGACGTTACTCCGGGTTTCTCAGTTTTTTAACACGCTCCAAATCTTTCTGATACTCTCTGTTTTTCGGTTCGAGGCGGACGGCTTCGCCGTAGTGTCCTTGGGCCTCGCTCCATTTGTTTTGCTTTTCCAGCGCACAGCCCAGCAGGTTTTGATAAGATGGCGTTTGGGGTTGTAATCTGATCGCGTCCTTGAACGAGGTTTCGGCTTCGGGGTATCTGTCCTGCCTGAGCATGGTGACGCCGTAGTAAGCGTAGTACAGCGCCTGATTGGGATCGAATTCCCTGGCTTTGCGGCAATGGTTTTCGCCGGCGCTCCAGTCTTCCAACCGGATCATGACCTTGCATAACATCGCCTGAATTCCGAAATTGTCCGATTGGAGTTTTTCCGCATTGCGCAGCGCTTCCGAGGCGCTCGACCATTTTTGCTGTTCGTACCGCGCATAGCCGAGGTTGTAATAGTAGAGGGAAGAGTTGTTATCCAGGTTCGCCGCCTTCTGGTACTCGGCCTCGGCTTCCTTCCATTTTTTCTGGCGCGCGAGGGAATTGGCAAGGACATTGTGGATGGAGGCGTTGTCGGACTCCAACTGCACCGCGGCGCGATATTCTTTCTGAGCTTCGTCAACTTTCTTTTGCCCGTCGAGCGCCGCGCCGAGTCCGATGTGATACCGACCGACGAATGAATTGAGGCGAATGGCGTTGCGATAAGCCCTCTCCGCCTCTTCCCATTTCTCCTGGCCGTTCATATTGTAGCCCAGCGAAGAGTGATATGAAGCTTTGTTCGGCGCCTGTCGCAACGCCTCGTGAATGAGAGGTTCGGCTTCAGTCCACTTATTCTGCCGTTCGAGGAAGTTGGCGAGAATAAGCTTCAGCAGGGGCCGATTAGGCTTGAGCCGCAAGGACTCGCGGTAATCATTTTCCGCCGCCGTCCAATTTTCCTGCGCCGAGAACAGGTCGCCGCTGTAAACGCGCTGTTCCGCCGGGTCTTTCTCCAAATGCACGGCCTTCTGATAAGCGTCCTGAGCCTCCTGTTTCTTATTTTGCTGGTCCAATGTGTCGCCCAGCAGGTCGTGCCAGAGAGCTTCGCCGGGTTCTTTCTGAATCGCGTCGCGCGCGATCTTTTCAGACTCGGCGTACTTCCCCTGCCGATTGAGCGATTCGATCAGCATTCCGTAAAGCAGCGTGTCATCGGGGGATTTGCCGATCTTTCCGCGATACTCCGCCTCGATCTCCGACCATTTGCGATTGGTCTCCAGTTCTTCGCGCATTTTGTAATAACGATCCAGTTTCGACGGCAACGTCAACAGGTAGAGAAGCCCGGCCGCTCCGGCAATGAGAGCCAGCGCGACCGCGATCAGCGTTGGGATGAGATATTTGCGCTTTCCCGGGCCGGGCGGTGGAATCGGCTGCGGCCTGGGAAACGGAGGAGGCTCCGGTAGCGGAAACGGTTGCGCCTGGCCCGTGCGCTCGAATTGTTCGATCGCGCGGGAGAATTCGCCGCAGCCCGAGTAGCGATGGTTGGGGTCTTTGGCGAGCGCGCGCATCACTATCCATTCGAGGGCTTCGGGAATATTCGGATTGATGGTCCGCGGCGGCGGCGGCGGTTCGTTGACATGCGCGGCTTTGACCGCGAATTCGGTTTCGCTCTCGAAGGGGACGCGCCCGGTCAGCATTTCGTAAAGCACGATGCCCATCGAATAAACGTCGGTGCGATGATCCAGCTCCTTCGGGCGCGTGATCTGTTCGGGACTCATATATTCGGCCGTGCCGATGGCCACACCGGTCGAAGTTATGCGCCGCCCGCCCATCACCAGCGCGATGCCGAAATCCATGACATGAGCGGCTCCCTCGTGGTCGAGCATGATGTTCGATGTCTTGACGTCGCGGTGAATAACCCGGCGCCGATGCGCGTAATCGAGCGCCGAAAGCGCCTGCTTGCTCCATTGAATCGCCTTGTGAATCTCGATCGGGCCTTTCGCCCGATCGATCGCTTCGGCCAGCGTCCCGCCCTCCAGATGTTCGACTATCAGGAAATATTGGCCGTTCTGCTCGACGTAATCGAGCACCTGCGCGATGTGCGGGTGTTTGAGCGAGGATTGCGATTGCGCCTCCTGGAAGAAACGCTCCCGGAATTTCGGGTCGTTCGCCAGCGCGTGAAATAGAATCTTGATCGCGGAGTATGAGCCGAGCGAATTGTGTTTGGCGAGGTAGACTTGTCCCGTCCCTCCTTCGCCTATCTTATCTCCGATGATCCAATTGCCGACCACTGTTCCTTGCATACTCTTTTCTCCCTGGAATCAACCATCGCCCATTCGTTGTCAGGGCCGCGGCGCGACGAGGCGCGCCCTGAATGGGATGGTAAAAGTTATGAAAAAGACTTCGACTCCCATCTCGCCGCGCATCTCGACCGGCATGGATTTTCCGGAGAGCGCGTCGAGGGTGCTGGCAGCGACGTTTCCAGCGTTGATGCGAAATGGCAAGTCGAGATTGAACTCCTCTCCGGCTTTGAAATTCATAGGCGGCGCGCCCGATTCCCTGACGCCTCTACCGATCTCCGTGTCCCCGGCCATGATGGGTCATGAGAACGATTCGTACAAAATCGATTCTGTCGGGAAGTTGGTGATATTGAGACCTGCGCCTCCTCGATTGTAGGATCAGCGAGAATTGCCTCCATCTAGCGACATTTTCCCCTCTCCGTCAACCCTGTCCATCGCCAAAAGTCCGAATTAGCAGAAAACATTGGATTTCCCGGCTGGATCCCAATATCGTCGGCGAGATGATCAGTGGTTTAATTGCCTGCATCTCGGCGTTCTTCTCCGCCTTCAGTCGGCATCGTGACCTGGCTCTGGAGAATCTCGCTCTCAGACAACAACTGGCTATCTTCAAACGCCGCCATCCTCGCCCGAGCCTCCGGCCGACGGATCGCATCTTCTGGGTCTGGCTCTCAAGAATCTGGGCCGGTTGGCGGGAGGCTCTGATTATCGTCAAACCTGAAACTGTTTTCGCCTGGCATCGCCAGGCTTTTCGTTTCTATTGGAGATGGTTGTCGCGGCGAAGCGGATTGTTCACTTCAATGTAACTGCCAATCCGACATCTGTCTGGACAGCCCAACAGGTGGTTGAAGCTTTCCCCGAAGAGAGCGCTCCGCGGTTTCTGATCAGGGACCGCGACCAGATTTACGGGGAAGAGTTTTGCCAGCGGGTAAAGGGGATGGGGATCGAAGAAGTGATCACTGCGGCCCGGAGTCTCTGGCAAAATCCTTTGGTGGAGAGGGTGATTGGAAGTCTCCGGCGAGAGTGCCTCGACGATGTGATCGTGGTCAATGAAAATCATCTCCGCCGGATTTTGAAAAGCTACTGCCAATATTATCATCTGACCCGAACCCATTTAGCGCTCTCGAATGACGCGCCCGAGCCGAGAGCCAAGCAGCCGCCGGATTTGGGAGCGGTGATCGAAATCGCCGAAGTCGGCGGATTGCATCACCGGTGCGAGCGTCGGGCAGCTTGATTCACCTCAGTGAAATGATGTCATTGCGGTTTATAGCGTTCCATCCGATAGACCGTCTCGTTTTGCCTGCCTTGAGAGTCAACATTCTTTAGCCGAGCAAGCCAGACGTCATTAGACTCCTTTTCCCAGGAAAAGTAATTACTGACATTCTGCTTTGGCGCAAAATGAATTGACCTGTCGTCGACAGATGTCGCAGCCCAGAAAGTCGATCCAGCGCCATTTATAATGGACTTATCTGAGAGTCTGACCATTCCTTTGCCGTTGATCTTACTCAAAGTCGAATCCGTAAAGAATTCGATCTCAATGGTCGTATCGTTAATGAAGCGGTAACCTTCATAAAAAGCGCCCTTCCCTCCATCAGAGCCGCGCCAAGTGCCCTCAAGCCAGCGCAATTTCTGGAAGTCAGATTGCGAGAACTCTTTTCCCATAACAATGCTTCCTTCCACACCTTTTTGGGTTTTACAACTATTAGCCACGATCACAGCAACGCAGACAAAGATCGCAGTGATAAGTCGCCCTAAGTGACGTGTCACAAGGTCAGAACATAAAGTCACGGCTTGATCTCGCAGTTTCATGTGTTTCATTGAGGCGCTCCCCATGGCTCGCCGCAGATGTCGCGGCAGACCAACAGTATCCCTTCAGTGGCGTGGCGTGAAAAAGTGAATCCAATCTGTTTCTGACTTGGCCCATGTTGGCGCGTGGCCTAGACTGCGCCCGAGGCAACCGACGATGGCCGAGCACGATGACATTCCGAAAACTGATCCGTCCAAGATTGGGGATGGCAACGATTTGGGTCCGAATTTTCCACTTCTCTAATCTTTGATGATCCCAGTCGAATTGGCCCGAAATGTTCACTTCGTTGCCATGGGGCTTGCTACAAGCGCTGCTCACCCATAGCGCAGCGCGACCATCGGATCAACCTTCGTCGCCCGCCGCGCCGGGATGTAACAAGCCAACAGTGAGACGAAGTCCAGCAGCAAAGTGACGCCGGCGCAAATCGCCCACTCGATCGCGTCCACGCCGAAGAGCATGCCTTTCAACACTTGCGCCAGCCCAATGGATCCGGCCAGTCCTATAATTATTCCGATCGCGGTCATCCACATTCCCTGCCTGACGACCAACAGCTTCAAGATGTCACCCCGTTTAGCGCCCAGCGCCATTCGGACGCCTATTTCGCGCGTGCGCTGCGAGACTGCGTAAGCCATCACGCCGTAAATTCCGGTCGCGGCCAGGATCAGCGCGAAAACGCCGAAGCCACTCATAAGCGCGCCGAGCACCCGGAAAGGCATGACCATACGGTCGGCCACCTGAGCCATCGATTTGACATCGAAGACCGGCTGGTCGCGGTCAATCGCCTGAATCTCGCTCCGGATCGCCGCGGTCAGGGCCAGCGGCTGCGTCCGCGTGCGCGCGACCAGAGTCATCGTCTCCCATGTGTGTTGCGCCAGCGGCAGGTAAAAATCCGGCGTTATCGGCGTGAGCAACAGGCGCTTCACGTCACCGACGACGCCGACCACTTCCCACCGGGAGTTGGCGAAGCCAATGTGTTTGCCGAGGGCGTCGCCGTTGGGCCAGAAGCGCTCCGCCAGAGTCTGGTTGACGATGATTACGCGATGCGAATCGGCAGTGTCTGCTTCGGTGAACTCGCGGCCCCGGAGAATCGGGACGCCCATCGTTTTGAAGTAATCGGGCGTACAGACGCGATATCCCCCGTCGAATTGCTGTCCGGGCGGCGGATCGGGCACGCCTTCGACCAGAAAATCGGACGATGAATTGCCCTGACCCAGCGGCACATGATTGACCAGCGCCGCCGATTCGACTCCTGGCAAACTCCGCGCGCGCCGCATCAACTCGTCGTAAAACGCGCGGCGCCGCGCATCGTTTTCGTATTTGGCGGGTGGCAGTGTAATCCCCATCGTCAACACGTTGTCAGTATTGACGCCCGGATTTATCTTCAAAATCATCAGGAAGTTTTTCATCAACAGCCCTGCGCCGGTCAGCAACACTAGCGACATCGAGATTTCAGCGACGACCAGTGCGGCCTGCAACCGATGACGCCCAACGCCCGCCCTGCCCACGCCATCTTTCAACGTTTCGTTCAAATCGGGCTTCGACACCTGAATCGCCGGCGCGAGGCCGAAGAGGATTCCGGTCACTACGGAAACGATCAGCGTGAAAACCAGCACGCGCGAATTGACGCCGAGATGATTGTAGCCGGGCATCATCCCAGCCGCTTCCTCAGGCAGCATGACCTTGAAAGCCTCAACGCCCCATCCGGCAAGCAGAACTCCGATCGTTCCGCCCATGAGCGCCAGGATGACGCTTTCGGTCAGCAGTTGCCGGATGATCCGGCCACGGCTAGCGCCCAGCGCCAGCCGCAGCGCAACCTCTTTCATTCTCCCCGTCGCGCGGGCCAGCGTCAGATTGGCGACGTTTGCGCAGGCGATCAACAGCACGAACGCGACCGTGGCCATAATCATCAGCATCGCCGTTTTGTATTCGCGCACATTGTCTTCGAGGATCGGGAAAACTCCCACGCCGCGCCCGGTGTTCGTGTTCGGGTATTGCTGTTCCAACCGTCCAGCGATCGCGTCCAGATCGGATAGCGCCTGCCCAACCGAGACGCCTTCTTTCAACCGCCCGACCACCAGGTTGGTGTGATAGGTGCGATTGCGCATCGTTTCCGGCGTCATCGCCATCGGCGCCAGAAACTCGAGGCCATACGGATAGGTTACTTCCGGCGGCATTACGCCGATGATCGTGCGGGCGACGCCGTTGACGTTGGCCGTCCGGCCCACGACATTCGGATCGCCGCCGAAGCTCCTCTGCCACAAGCCGTGAGTCAATATCACGACGTTGTCCTTGCCCGGTTGATCTTCATCGGGCAGGAAGTTCCGCCCCAGCGCGACCTTTACTCCTAGGGCGTCGAGCAGGTTCGGCGAAACTTGATAGCCGCGCACGCGCTCGGGCGTATCGATGCCGCTGAGGTTTGCGCTCCAAAACATGTAGATCGCCAGGTTCTCGAACGAATTGCTCTGCTCGCGCCAGTCGAGGTAATTGGCAACCGAAGCTTCGATTCGCTCAGCGCTCCGGCCGGGAGCCTTCTCCCATACCGCGACGACCCGGTCGAGATCATCAAACGGCAGCGGCTTGAGCACAATCGCGTTGATGATGCTGAAAATCGCGCTGTTGGCGCCGATCGCCAGCGCCAGCGTGATGATGGCAATCAACGTGAAACCAGAATTTTTCATCAACATTCGCGCGCCGTAGCGCAGGTCTTGCCAGTGCGTTTCTAACCATCCCCCGCCGCGAATGTCATAGCCGCGTTCAGCGTTCCGGACCAGGTTGCCGAAACTTTTCAAGGCGGCGGCTCGCGCCTCGTCTGGCGCCATCCCTCGCTTGATATTCGTCTCCGTCTCCATCTCCACGTGGACGCGCAATTCTTCTTCAATGTCCCGCAAGACGCTTTCGCGCCGAAACAGGGAGCGCAGCCGCGCCATGAGAATGTTGAGCCATTCCATCATCAGCCTCCTTAGACTGCTTTTCTGACTTTCGCAATGGCCAGGGCGAGCCGATCCCAACTCTCTTCCTCGGCGGTGAGTTGTTTACTCCCTGCTTTAGTCAGCGTGTAGAACTTGGCCCGGCGGCCGGTCTCGGTCACGCCCCACTTGGAACTGATCCAGCCGCGCTGCTCGATCCGATAGACCGCCGGGTAGAGAGAGCCTTGCTCGACCTCAAGCAGCTCGTCAGACAACTGCCGAATTTTCTCCTAAAGGATTGGAAAATGACGTCGCGATGTCGCTACGTCAAAGCTGCAAAGGGTTAAGGATTCAATGTGGGGTCAGCCGGGCTATCTAAGCCGAGCAAAAGGTGTACCCGATTGTAAATCGTCACACCATTTGCTGAACGTCGTCATATCTTTCACTAAATCCGCGTCTTAAGTCTCCTGTCCGTCAATAAGGTGAATATTAAACTGACCTGTTCTGTTAACTTCGTAGCCATCGGGCCGGAGGCGTCCGACAAGCTGCCAGCTTGTCGAACAACGTGGCGCCTCTATGACAGTGTCATTTGGGGCGGTGAGGTAAGTCTCCGCTTTTATCCAGACCGGCCTGGCCTCCCATGAAAGCCATTTCCGCGTCTTTCCGTCTCCGCTACCCTTGAACACCTATGCCATAAAAACGCAAACTTCCTCGCCTTTTTCAAGAAGCCCAATTTATCGGAGTAGAATCGCGGCGATTCGGAAAGCCGGCTCGGCCGATTCGGCTCATGACGAACTGTCGTGGCGAAATTTCCCCAGAATGAAATCTCACCCGGCCTCGAAGCCCTCTGCGACCGGGCCGGTAACCGGTCACAGCGGCGAAGTTTCCACCCCAGATATGTCGACCCCGCCAAGGCCCCTGAAGACAGGCGCCGATCGCCACGGCTTTCCAAATCGCGAGGCAATTGTACATAAGGCCCTTGAGCGATTCTTGAGCGTTGAAAATGTGATATCGCGCCCGCTTCAAGAAGTTCTCAAGCCGCCTCGCTTATCTTGAGTTTCGAGGTCGGACATTATTGTATTTTCGAGGTCGGAAATTATTTCATGAAGATAATCACCAGCAAGGTAACGATTCCCTCCGAGATTCCGCGCGTTTGCCGGCAGGGGCTGCTCGACACGCTGCGGGAGAAGCTCAAGTCCTTTCCTGCGACCCTCATCAACGGGCGTGCGGGCGCTGGCAAAACCATGCTGGCCGTCGATTTCGTCCGGCGCCACGAGGGGTGTGCGGCCTGGTATAAAGTGGACGCGCCGGATATGAGCCTTCCTGTTTTTTTGGAGTATTTGGTGGCGAGTGTGGCTCGCGTGCGCCCCGGATTCGGCCGTCAAACTCAGGGCTGTCACGCGCGAGCATTCAGGAGTGGCGAGACCGGGGCCAAAGACGAATTCGATATCGCGGCGCTGGCGGAAGCTTATGTCTATGATTTGGAGCGACAGGCGGAGCCTTTGGTATTGGTGATTGACGACTTGCATTTAATCTACGACGCCGATTGGATAGCCCCGTTTTTCCATCATTTGCTCCCGCTGCTTCCGGCCGAGACACACATGCTCATTCTGGGGCGAGGTCTGCCGCCCGCGCCGATGTTGCGACTCCGCTCCAAGCAACACCTGTTCGTGATTACCGAACAGATGCTCGCTTTTACACCACCAGAGGCGGAGGAGCTGTTTTCCGGATACGGGTTGAGCGCGGAGGAGGCGAGATTGGCTCTCAAGCAAACTGGCGGACGCGCGGCGGCTTTGCACGCTGTGGCGATCCGCGCCTTATAGCGGTTTTTGATGGCTGTTTGATCCCAAACCAGCGCGCTGCGTCTTGCTGTCAAGCGTCGTAACCGCTGCGTTTCGGCCGACTGGTTCCAGACACGTGCAGGAAGTCACAGCGCAACAATTGCGCCAAGACAAGCGCGTCAACTTTATCAGTCTTGACCTTCGCTTCAGCCATGGCTTTGGTCTTGAGTGAATTAGAGACGACCACCTCAGCCACCTAAATCAAACCAAGTAACATTGGTACGGTACCGGGAGCGGTAGCGACCGGGCGCCGGCGGAGAGAGCGCTTCGACGGGCGCCCGGTCGCTACCGCTCCCGGTACCGTACCGCCGCGTGTGCCAATGTTGTCTGGCCCGGAAGCAGCGGTTACAGTGTTGTAATAGCCATCGCTGCGTATGAATTAAACTACGAAAATTTGAAGGACACTTCTGTCGCGCTGGCTCCGGGCACGATCAAATTGATATTTGACGGCTTGTGGGAACATTTTATCGATCCCAAAGCCGATTGATAGGCGCAGAGGGCTGACAACATCCGAGCGAATGTGTAAAAGTCGCGACTTGATCTGACAGTGAAGAGCTAACTGAAGGCAGTCCTCGCGTCGTGACGCCCGACCAATGCTTGCCGTCGGTCTAACATCTTGGCCTCGGCGAGCCGCTTTCTCTCGCTGAATACTTGTACGTCTGTTATTCTTTGTCAGAAATTGGACGTGGTAGCGCAACTCGGTTCACTCCAGAAGACACCGCTCTTCATCCGGAAATTCAAACGTCAACACCGGGCGACCGCTCGGTACCCTTTTCGGGACCAGTCTCCGCAAATGTCGAGCGTCCGCGCCATCATCAAGGAGCCCGTTACGAACGAAATCGACGAGCCAGTTAAACTCATCATTCGTGAGATGCGTCGGATGCGCCACGAGCGGGTCAATGCGGGCCAAGACCGGCCGAATTGGCCCCAGTGGGCCTCTTAAGTCGCGGGCGACTCCTGCAGCGGTAGGGTTATAATTCCTCGCCGACGTAAAAACGTCTAAATGGTGGCGTATGGCGTCTTCAAGCCTGGTAAAAGCGCCGTTATGCATAAACGTGGGCTGAAGCGCGACGTTGCGTATCGGCGACGTGCGAAACTTATAACGATCGGATGGATCGCTGGTAACCTGTTCGAGTCCGAAGTCTTCGTTGGCTCCGGGGCCGTCAAAAACCACATTGCCGACTGACGGGACGATCTGCGGGACCCCAAGAACATGCTGTTTGAAGTCACTAAACATTTCGTTAGATTGCCCCGAGACGGCATGACAAACCACGCAACCGGCCTTACCGAAGAAAAGTAAGGCGCCCTTTTTCTGGTTGTCTGTCAAGGCATTCTTGTGGCCACGGGCAAACCTGTCAATCGGCGCATTCGCAAAAGTCAGGGTGAACTCAAACTCCGCAATCGCTTTCCCAAACATGTCAAAGTTAATCGGATCCCCGTCTTTCACTTCAGGGAAAGATTTGCCAAAAAGCTCTCGATACTCATCAATTTCATTGAGCCGCCGCAACACCTCGGCGCGAATGGCGAAGTTGTCTCCGGGAAAGTCAAATCCGGCCACCTCGACGCGTTCTGTCGGCGGAATAAACGCCTGAGCCACTAGTAGATGTGGCAGGTAAGAAAGGGTAAGTTCTTCCGGGCGGGGGAAGATAAATCCTGCGCTATTGTCAAACGGATCATTTGAGAGTGACGCAAAACGCGAGTTCCACATCAAGGTCGGGAAGAACGCCGTGTTGATTATCAACGGAGTACGGCGCTGATTTCGTGGGCCGGTCCGGTGCGGGCCGACAATTCCATTGTTCTCGATTCCAATGGCGATCGATTGTGTGTCGCCAAAACCATTGGTGGGGGAATGACATCCGGCGCAAGTGTTATCGTTATTCAGGCCGGTTATGGTATCGAACCATAATAGGCGTCCGAGATCGGCAAGTTTGCGGTCGATACGGCGGCCGAGCCTTTCCTCAAGCGTGTCTTCGATTCTCCCGGTGAACCCTAATTCCTGGAGCTCGGCGGTCAGCTCTCGGGTTAACGCGTCATCTTTGCACAAGGCCTCATCTTGAGCCTTACCGCCTTTGGACGAAGCAAATGTCATGGCGCCACTTGCGGTAAGTGACAGCAGAAGAATTATTAGCTTAAGTCGCTTAATTAACATAGATAACCTCCCTCTCGTTCGAACATGCCCGTCCGGATTATCAAACGGGCACACCAATAGAAGTTATGACGGAAAAGCGACCAAATACTGGCGCCTAATCCATCCGTCTCGACGCGATGGTGAGAATAGCCCTGATGCCTAACATCAGGAGACTTTCTGTAAACGTGTGTGTAATCGCACGTTAACGATTTTTGTAACCCTGTTGGTGGTATGACAACAGAGATTCGACCGATACACGTAGACGAGCTTATCAAACACCTGACGCCGTGGGCACACGGTCATCAGACCAAGGCAATCACCAAGTTCGTCCTTGTGATTATTGACAAACAGACGAGTAACAGCCTTGACGTTTGTTGAATTCTTAACGCATTCAAGACCAAGTTACTATCTATAGGGGAGGTGGCTTATGCGCGCGCCCGATCCATCGCGCTGAGGCGCGCAAACCGAGGTGAACACACTTCTATCAATGATAGGGGTTTTGCTGATCTGTGAGTATAACTTCTGACGTAGCGTTCGAAGCTTAAGGTCGCTAGAGGAAATAGTGATAGCGATTCCATGGAGAGCTTGCTCTTTATTCAAACTAAATCAGAACACGTGAGATTGGTACAGTACCGCGCGCGTAAGCAAGCGGCTGACTTATGAGACGGCCGCTTGCTTACGCGCGCGGTACTGTACCAGCGTCCCAATGTAGCGTGTTTCGATTTAGTTGTGTAACAAATATTGAGCCTCACCTTCACTAAGACAAGCGCCATATCAACTCGAATTTTTACTATCAACGTCAGCTCTTGTCAATCACGAACATGCTAAATTCGGCGACAAATCGCAAAAACAATTTTTCCAGGTCCGCCAGCTGACCCATCGGCCCAGTCAGCGAACTCGGTTAGCATTACTCGGATAACTTTTTTATTCCTACTGACATTATGAATGAGTCTAAGAAACCGAATGGAACGGAAATGACTCCTGCAAGGCGCCGCGACGCGACTGCCAAACAGAACGCAGTAACGACCAGAAACCTTCGGTCATGTTTGCGTGTGTTTCACAAAAAGTCATCGCCGCATTCATCACGAACACCTCCAACGTGATATCGAATAACTATCACTTAACAGTAGAGTTTGTTAGCGGGCAAATATCGGAATTTTCACCGTCGTCCAGCGCATATCATATGTTAAAGAAACCGCAAAAGAGAGAACGCTTTGCCAGCTCCAAGAAAATTTTGCTATTTAGGAATGCGCGGAGACGTTCCCAAGTTGCTGTGGTTGAACCGATAACGGACATAGGATCATGCCGTTCATCACTCGAATTCCCAAAGAGCCGAAAATGTTATCTTCATCCGCGATTAACAATCTAACATATCAAGTCCGGCGTGCTGGACACGTTTAACGAAATACAGAGCAGTAAGTCTTGAAGAAATCATCAAAAATAGCTAGAGCCTGTTATCAACTTTAAGCGAGTATCTCCTGTCCATAGTAAAAATTCCGCCTCTCTTTATTTTCATACACTTACAGACATCCAGTGTTAACAGTTAACTTGCCGTTATTTACGATCCCCCTACGCTAGGATCAAATTTTGATCTCGAAAATTTTGGTTGGGAGAAAGACAAGCGAAGTTGTTGAAAACGCAGATGAATCGGGTTTTGACGAAGGACAGGTTCGAATTATTCTCAGCCCCCAGTTTTTCCGGTCTCCATTCTCTGCCGCGAGCGCTGTTCGGGAGACCATCAGGCTCCGGATGAGCAAAAAGAGAGCGGAGACGAGGACCATAAATGTGAAGCAAACCATGGAAAAAAGGATGAGCCGGACGATCAAGCAGAATGGCTGATGATCTCTCTAACTGCAAGTAGCTCAAGGCGGGATGAGGTTTTCGGGAGAGACAGCGGCCAACAGACGGTTGAAGGAGCGGCGAACTCACCACAATTTCAACCGTCGCTGCCGCGACTGGGCGATCATTCGCCATCTTAACCGGCGTTAAAACGCCGGCCTAGGTTCAAACCGTCGCTGCGGCGACGAAGAAGCATTTGGAGATCGAGCCCCTTCCCGCCGCCGCCTGATATACGAAGGAACGGCCAA
>WNFU01000674.1_pt1 | contig 13249 bp, 10 predicted proteins | sample 5400121 | NCBI WGS metagenome assembly WNFU01 (sample SAMN13153360, study PRJNA577476) | soil metagenome | isolation source: 100 cm soil or saprolite under grassland replicate 1 | place: USA:California | collected 2016-06-15
ACGCGCCTTCGATGTCGAGTCAGACCGTTCTGTGGGGGTAAAGGGTGGTGACGATCTTGACGGCGAGGCCACCTGAAGCGCTGACCTGCAAGGGAAGCTCCCCCGGTTGGACTTGAACCAACAACCCTGCGATTAACAGTCGCATGCTCTGCCAATTGAGCTACGGGGGACCGGCCGACGGCGCAGACCGTGACGAGCGGCAACAGTACATCATTGTGCCCGGGGCTCGCCTGTGCGGGGTGCTGACCGCCGGGAGTGGGTAGGCCAGTATGGAACCACGATGGTCCGGGAGGCTGACATGCGCAAGCTGATACTGGTGGTGGGGCTCGCGGTGGGGTACGTGCTGGGTACCCGCGCTGGGCGGCAACGGTACGAGCAGATCGCCCGGGCGGCCCGCAGGCTGAAGGACCATCCCACGGTGCAGAGCACCGCCGGGATCCTGGGCGCTCAGGCTACCGACCTGGCCAACCGGGCCCGCGGCAAGGCGGCCGGCGCGCTGCACTTCGGGCACGACCACGAGCATGCGCCGCACCAGCCGCCGAGGGCCACCGTGAACGGGTCGATGCCGTAGGGGGGCGGCAGCCGCCGGACCGGGCCCCTAGATTACCGGGGTCAGCGCCTGCCGGGCGGCGGCCACCAGCCGGGTGACCTGCTCGCGCAGCAGCGGGTCCCCGGCGTCGGTGCCCGGGTCGAACCGTACCTGCCACACCAGCCCGTCCCGTCCGGCCACCCGCCGCGCCACCACCCACACGCCGCCGCGCGGCGCCAGCGGATGGTGCGCGGAGTGCCGCACCGAGCGGGTGACCCGGTCCCGTACCTCCTTGGGCAGGTTCCGGGCGGCCGTCAGCGTCAGCGGCCGCGGCGGCTGCTCGACCAGCACGGCGGCGCCGCCCACCGGCTCCCCCTCGGTGGCCACGGTGAGCGCCAGCCGCGGTGGGTTCCAGGTTGCCTTGTCGATCAGGTGCCACCGAACGCGCACATGATCGCCCGAGGACGGCAGCCAGAGCCCGAGCGGCGTCGCCACCGCCACCCCGCCGCCGGCCAGGTCGGCCCACGCCGTGACCCGCTCGTCCGGGTCCAGCAGGCGGACCACGTCCGCGGGCGGCCGCTCGCGACGCGGCCGGGGCAGAGGCAGACGCAGCGGCAGGCGCATCACATCCCGCCCAGGGCCTGCTCCCGCAGCCCGCGGCGCAACTGCTCCAGCCCCACGAGCTGGCCGAACCGCGCGGTGTACTCCTCCGGCTGCTCGACCGGGTTGAGCCGCTGCAGCCGGGACTTCAGCCGGGCGATGTCGCGGCTCACCTTCAGCTCCTGCAGCCGGGACACGGTGCCGGCCACGTACCGGGCGTCCGGTTCGCCGGTGGTCCGCAGCGGCTCCACCGCAAGCTCGGTGACCAGCGAGCGGGCCAACAGGTCCGGGCACCCGTCGGCCACCCGGCCCACCCACTCCGGCCCGGCCCGGCCGGCGGCGGTACCGCCGGCAGCGGCCACCGCGGCCCGGACGGACCGGTACGTCGGGTCGGTGAAGGCGGCCTCCTCTACGGCGTCGAACAGCGGACCGGCCAGCACCGGTGCCTGCACCGCCAGCTTCAGCGCCTCCCGTTCCACCTGCAGCGCCGGGTCGTCGCGGCGCGGCGCGGCCGCCCGCCGCGGCGGCGGCGCCGCCGTCCCGGTCCGCGCCCGCACCCGCCGCACCACCTCGTCCGGGTCGTCCGGCCCGACCATCCCGGCCAGCCGCCGCGCGTACTCGTCCCGCAGCGCCTCGTCCTTGATCCGCGCCACGATCGGGACGGCCTCGCCGAGCGCGCCGACCTTCCCCTCGGCGGTGTCCAGGTCGTACCGCCCCACCGCGCTGCGCAGCGCGAAGTCCACCAGCGGCCGGCGCCGCGCCACCAGGTCCCGCACCGCGGCGTCGCCCCTGGCCTGCCGCAGCTCGCACGGGTCCATGCCGCCAGGCTCGACCGCGACGAACAGCTGCGTCATGAACCGCTGGTCCTGCTCGAAGGCCCGCAGCGCGGCCCGTTGCCCGGCCGCGTCGCCGTCGAAGGTGAAGATCACCTCGCCGCGGAAGGCGTCGGAGTCCATCAGCAGCCGGCGCAGCACGCCGATGTGCTCGGTGCCGAACGCGGTGCCGCAGGTGGCCACCGCGGTGGGTACGCCGGCCAGGTGGCAGGCCATCACGTCGGTGTAGCCCTCCACCACCACCGCGCGCAGTTGCCGGCCGATCTCGCGCCTGGCCAGATCCAGCCCGTACAGCACGTGCGACTTCTTGTACAGCGGCGTCTCCGGGGTGTTCAGGTACTTGGCCTCGACCGGGTCGTCCTCGAAGAGCCGGCGGGCGCCGAATCCGACCACGTCGCCGGTCACGTCCCGGATCGGCCACAGCAGCCGCCGGTGGAAACGGTCGATCAGCCCGCCGCGCTGCGACTGCCGGGACAACCCGGCGGTGATCAGCTCCTGCGCGGTGTAGCCCTTGCCTGCCAGGTGCCTGGACAGCGCCTCCCAGCCGGACGGCGCGTACCCGCAGCCGTACCGGGCCACCTCGGGGGCACCCACGTCGAAGCCGCGTTCGGCCAGGAAGTCCCGCGCCGGCCGCGCCTCCGCCGACTCGGCCAGCAGCCCGGCGTAGAACTCGGCGGCCAGGCCGTGCGCCTCGACCAGCCGGGCGCGCTGCCCCTGCTGCCGCACCGGCGCGGAGCCGCCCTGCTCGTAACGCAGCTGCAACCCGGCCCGGGCGGCCAGCCGCTCCACCGCCTCGTTGAACGACAGGTGGTCGATCTTCTCCACGAACCGGATGACGTCCCCGCCCTGCCCGCAGCCGAAGCAGTTCCCGGTGAGGATGTTGTCCTCGAGGACGAAGGCGTGCCCCCGTTCGACGGTGGCGCAATAGACCTCCTCCACCCGTTCGGTCGGCTCGACCGAACGCACCACCCAGCCCCGCCGGGCACACTTCTTGTCCGTGCCGGCAAACCGGATCCGGTGCTCGTCGTTCAGGAAGAAGTCCTCCGTCAGGTCCTCGTTCACCAGGTGCACGCGGCACAGCAGGCTGGGCCCGCGACCGGGAAAGCCGGCCCGCCACTGCCTGGTCACGCCGTAGGTGCCGATCCCGAGGCGGGTGCAGACGGCACGCACGTGCTCGAGGGCTTCGGCGCTGGCGCAGTTGAGCATGACCGTGCCGTCCTTGGCGACGTGCCCGTCCGCGGCCAGGTAGCCGGCAAGCCAGCCGTACAGGTATGGAACGGACTCGGTGAGCGGCGGCACCTCCTTGAAGAACCGCGGCAGGTGGTGCACGAGGATCTGGCGGCCGGTCTCCGCGGTCGTGCTCAGCGGGAACCACTTCAGCAACGGCTGGTCCTTCACCGGGTCGAGCCGCGCCATGCTGCCCGTGCCGTTGAGGGTGCCGTCGCCGAAGGTGATCCCATGGGCGATCCCGAACGGGGACGGCGTGGTGTTCTTGATCCGGCAGACCGGGAACGTCCAGGCGAGCCGGTGGCCCGGGAGCAGGTCCTTCGTCACGACCTCGCGGGTTGACCGCCGGTCCGCGCCGGACCGCACGAACCACCGGTGCTCGGGCGTCGCGTGGATCTCCTTCGTCTGCCCGTTGCGGGTCAGTACCAGGCGCATCAGGGGCTGCACGCCGAAGGAGGAGAACGGAGCGTCCACCCACTGGGCGTCGCGGGCCAGCACCCGGTGGGTGCCGCCGGCGAGTTCGCGGATCGGACGCACACCCTCCGCGGTCAGCACCCTGGTCTCACCGGCCAGGCAGTAGAACAGGTTGCGCGCCGGGGTCACGTTGAACGACGGGGAACGCTCGTCGTGGAACGGGCAGAGCCCCTTCAGCGACCCCCCGCCGGCGTTGCGTAGCTGGACGTACTCCCCGATGACGTCGGCGATCGGCGAACGCTCGCGGACCACGGTGATGTCCTCATCGCGGATCCGCCCTGCCACAGCGCCCGAGTCTAGGCGCTGCCGGCAGGTCAGCAGCCGCGCACTCCCAGCCGTCCGCCCGCGCGCGGCGGAACATGGTCAACTCGGGGGATCGGGGGAGACTCTGGTGAGCTACGGCACGCGCGAACTGGACACCGGAGGGATCAACATGGACATCATCGAGACACACCGCCTTGCCGGGGAGTACTTCCGGGACGCGGTGCGGGCAGTGCCGGCCGGTGCCTGGGACCGGCCGACGCCGTGCGCCGAGTGGAACACCCGGGAGCTGGTCAACCACGTGGTCGGTGAGGACCGGTGGACACCGCCGCTGATGTCCGGCCGCACCATCGCCGAGGTGGGGGACGCGCTGTCCGGTGACCTGCTGGGTTCGGACCCCGTCGCGGCGGCCGAGACGGCCTGGGCGGAGGCGGCCGAGGTGGTGCCGGTCGGGGTGCGTGACGCGGTCACGGTGCACCTGTCGTACGGCGACGAGACGGCCGCCGAGTACGCCTCGCAGCTCGCCGCGGACCACCTGATCCACGGCTGGGACGTCGCGGTGGCCACCGGCGGCGACACCGCGCTGCCGGCCGACGTGGTGGACGCGGTCGCCGGGTGGTTCGCCGAACGGGAGGAGCTGTACCGCGGGGCCGGCATCGTCGGGCCCCGGTCCACGGTGCCGGACGGCGCGAGCGCCCAGGACCGGCTGCTGGCCGCGTTCGGCCGCGACCCGCAATGGGCGCCCCCCGCCTGAGCGCGCTCAGCCGGCCGCCAATACCGGCACCTGCACGTGGCGCTATACCAGCTCGTCCAGGGGGATCTCGGGATCGGCCAGCCGGGCCGGGTCGATCGACTTGCCTGAGCGGACCAGCGCCTGGATGGCGTCGGAGACGTCCCAGACATTGACGTTCATCCCGGCCAGCACCCGCCCGCCGGAGGTCCAGAACGCGATGAACTCCCGGTCCGGGCCGGGCGTGCCGCGGTACACCACCCGGTCGTAGCCGCCCGGCTCGACGTGCCCGGCGTACTCCATGCCAAGGTCGTACTGGTCGGTGTAGAAGTACGGCAGGTTCTGGAAGCCCGCGTCCAGCCCCAGCATGGCCCGCGCCGCGGCCGGGCCGCCGTCGAGCGCGTTCGCCCAGTGCTCGACCCGGATCCGGGTGCCCAGCAGGGGGTGCAGCCGGTTCGCCACGTCACCCGCGGCGTAGACCGCCGGGTCGGAGGTGCGCATCGCGGCATCCACCAGCACGCCGTTGTCCACCTCCAGCCCCGCCGCCTCGGCCAGCTCGGTGGCCGGCCGGATCCCGACGCCTACCACGACCGTGTCGGCCGGCAGCTCGGCGCCGTCGGTGAGCGCCACCGCCTCGACCCGGCCGCCGGCGCTGCGGATCCCGGCCACCGAGGTGCCGAACCGGAAGTCCACCCCGTGCTGGACGTGCAGGTCGCGGAACACCCTGGCCAGCTCGTCGCCGAGCACCTGCTGCAGCGGCAGCGCGGCCAGCTCCACCACGACCACCTCAGCGCCGTGGGTACGCGCCGCGGCGGCCACCTCGAGCCCGATCCAGCCGGCGCCGACCACCACCAGCCGGGCGCCCTCGCGCAGCGCCGCGCCGATCCGCTCGGAGTCGGCGAGCGTGCGCAGGTACAGCACCCCGTTGGCGTCCGCGCCCGGCGCGTCCAGTCGCCGCACCTGCGACCCGGTGGACAGCAGCAGTGCGTCGTACCCGACCCGCTCGCCGCTGGCCAGCTCCACCTCGCGGGCCGTCCGGTCGATCGCGGCCACCCGGGTGGAGGTCAGCAGCTCGATGTCGTGCTCGGCGTACCACTCCGCCGGGTGCAGGAACACCTGCTCCCGGCTGCCCTTGCCCAGCAGCAGGTCCTTGGACAGCGGTGGCCGCTCGTACGGCCGCTCCGGTTCGGCGCCGATCAGCACCACCCGCCCGTCGAAGCCCTCGTTCCGCAGGGTCTCGGCGGCCTTCCCCCCGGCAAGGCTCGCCCCGACGATCACGAACGTACGATCCATCTACGCCTCCTTGCGCGTCCCGTCACGAGATCAGCCGGCGGTCCCGGCCGGTCAGCCTTGTGTGCCAGGCCTGGGCCGAGGTGTCGGTCAGGCGCGCCGCCTGGTCGATCGCCACACGCAGCCGGGCGGCGTCGTCGGGCGCGGCGGCCCAGTCGGGGCGGAGCGCCGGTTCCAGTGTGTCCGGTGCGCGGTACACCAGCTCGGCCACCAGCTCGGTGAGCAGCTCGCGCTGCCGGGCGTGCAGCGGCTCGGCGGCCTGCCGCTGCATCACGTACCGCAGCGCCACCCCCTTGAGCACCGCGCACTCGGCGGCGGCCCGCCGGGGCACCACCAGATCGGCGGCGTACCGCGCCAGTGGCCCGTCCCCGGCTGGCCCGTCCCCGGCTGGCCCGTCCGCGGCTGGCCCGTCCCCGGCTGGCCCGTCCCCGGCGACCTCCCCGGTGGCCGCCCTGGTCGCTCCCACCGCGGCTGCGGAGAACCGCTCGACGATCTCGCTGGTGGCCCGCTTCAGCGCCACCTGCGCGCCGAAGCTGCCGTCGTAGCGGGCGATCTCGGCCAGCGGCGGCAGCGCGAGCAGGTCGTCCAGCACCGCGCGCAGGTCGGCAGGGGTCTCCGCGGAGTACGTCGCCGCGACCAGGTCGGCCAGCGCGTCGCGCTCGTCCGGGTCGGCCAGCACGGCCAGCCGGATGTGCCCGGCGTACATCCCGTCCTCCAGGTCGTGCACCGAGTACGCCACGTCGTCGGCCCAGTCCATCACCTGCGCCTCGAGGCAGCGCCGGCGGGGCTCGGGCGCCCCGTCCCGGATCCAGTCGAACGCTGGCAGGTCGTCGGCGTACACGCCGAACTTGCGCATCCCCGGGCCGCCGCGTGGCCACGGGTACTTGCAGCAGGCGTCCAGGGTGGCGCGGGTCAGGTTGAGGCCGGCCGGCGTGCCGTCGGCGTCGACGACCTTGGCCTCGAGCCGGGTGAGCACCCGCAGCGTCTGCGCGTTGCTCTCGAACCCGCCGCAGGGCCGGGCCACCGCGTCCAGCGCGTCCTCGCCGTTGTGCCCGAACGGCGGGTGGCCGAGGTCGTGCGCCAGCCCCGCCGCATCCACGACGTCCGGGTCGCAGCCGAGCGCCGCGCCGATCTCACGGCCGATCTGCGCCACCTCGAGGGAGTGCGTCAGCCGGTTGCGCGGAAAGTCGTCCTCCCCGGGCGCAACGACCTGCGTCTTGGCCGCGAGCCGGCGCAGCGCGGAGGAGTGCAGCACCCGGGCCCGGTCCCGCTCGAACTCCCCGCGCGGCACTCCGCCGCCCGGGCTGGCCCGCTTCGCCGGCTCGGCCACCCGGCGCGCCCGGTCGTGCCCGCTGTATGTCATTGCCTGGAGCCTATCCGCGAGGTACGACGCCGTCTCTCGCGACGTCACAAACATCCAGTTCGGTGGTCCGTTGGAGCCGCATTGCGACGCCCTGCCGGTCACCGACCCCGGTCGCCGACCCCGGTCAGCGACCCGTGGCAGGTGCTGCCCGCCCGGCGGGCGGACCCGGCCGCGGGCGTTCCGGGGATGTCGCCGTCACGACGTCACACCCGCTCCCCCCGCCCACGAGGAGAACTTCAGCAGCGAGGAGATCCACCAGCGCACCATATAGACCAGCACCGACCGTTCGACCGGCACCGCGAAGTCGAAGACGTGCTCGGCGCACAGCCCCACCCGGCCGTCGTCGCCGACGGAGGTGTACGCCTTGCCGAACATCCGGGTCCGGTTCCAGTCGTCGGCGACGTCGAGCAGCCACGGCTTCTGGTCGATGTCGAAGCGCCGGTCCAGGATGGCCTGCACGCGCAGGATCTCCTGGTCCGGGCCGGCGAAGAAGAAGTAGATCCGACACCCTTCCCAGATGCAGCCCAGATCGCCTTCGTCGTCAACGAAGGAGCGGATATCGAGCTCGCGCAGGATGTTCTGCAACAACTCGAGGGACGGCCGCACCCGGGCGGGCTCCCTTGGTTTCCGGGAGAACACCGCCATATCCTCCTTGCTGCCAACCGGAGCCGCCCCGACGCGGACCCGATGCCTCACCCGTCCCCCGCACCGTACCCGGCGGTGCCGACAGTCCGGTGGAGCTTTGCCCGGACAACGATGGACAGGCAGGAATCCGGCCCGGATTAACCAGCCTGGGCGAGCCAGCTACCGGCTGTCGCTGCCGCCGGAGGTGATCGTCGCGCGGCCCGCCTCCAGCCGCGCCACCGGCACCCGGAACGGCGAGCAGGAGACGTAGTCCAGGCCGGCATCGTGGAAGAAGTGCACCGAGTCGGGGTCGCCGCCGTGCTCGCCGCAGACGCCGATCTTCAGGTCCGGCCGCACGGCCCGGCCCTCCTCCACGGCAATCCGCACCAGCCGGCCGATGCCGTCGGTGTCCAGCGACTCGAACGGCGACACCCCGAAGATGCCCTTGTCCAGGTACTGCGAGAAGAACGCCGCCTCCACGTCGTCCCGGGAGAAGCCCCAGCCCATCTGGGTCAGGTCGTTGGTGCCGAAGCTGAAGAACTCGGCCGCCTCGGCGATCTGCCCGGCGGTCAGCGCCGCCCGCGGCACCTCGATCATGGTGCCGATCAGGGTGTGCACCTGCTGCCCGGTCTCCTCCGCCACCGCGGCCAGGATGCCCTCGGCCTCCTCGCGGATGATCTCCAGTTCCTGCACCGCACCGACGAGCGGGATCATGATCTCCGGGCGCGGGTCGCCGCCGGCCGCCTTCCGCTCGGCGGCCGCCTCGGCGATGGCCCGTACCTGCATGCCGAACAGCCCCGGGATGACCAGCCCGAGGCGCACCCCGCGCAGGCCCAGCATGGGGTTCTGCTCGTGCAGCCGCTGCACCGCGGTCAGCAGCCGTTCGGCGTCCTCGTCCTGCTCGCCGCGGGCCTCCGCGACCGCGACGCGCACCGACAGCTCGGTCAGGTCCGGCAGGAACTCGTGCAGCGGCGGGTCCAGCAGCCGCACGGTCACCGGCAGGCCGTCCATCGCCGCGAAGATGCCGACGAAGTCCTCCTTCTGCAGCGGCTCCAGCCCGTCCAGCGCCTCCGCCCGCTCCTGGTCGGACTCGGCCAGGATCAGCTTCTCCACGAGCTGCCGGCGGTCGCCGAGGAACATGTGCTCGGTACGGCACAGCCCGATGCCGGCGGCGCCGAAGCGGCGGGCCCGCTCGGAGTCCTCCGGGTTGTCGGAGTTCGCCCGGACGCCGAGCCGCCGGGCCTCGTCGGCGTGCGTGACGAGCCGGTGCACGGCCGCCACCAGCGGGTCCGCGTCGGCGGTCAGGGTGCCCTCGAAGTACTGCACCACCGGGCTCGGCTGCACCGGCACCTCACCGACGTACACCGCCCCCGTGGTGCCGTCGATGGAGATCAGGTCGCCCTCGTTGACGACCACCCCGCCGGGCGCGGTGAACCGGCGCGCCTTCACCTCGACGTCGAGTTCCTCGGCGCCGCACACGCAGGTCTTGCCCATCCCGCGGGCCACCACGGCGGCATGCGAGGTCTTGCCGCCGCGGGAGGTGACGATCCCCTGCGCTGCGATCATGCCGGGCAGGTCGTCCGGGTTGGTCTCCCGGCGGACCAGGATGACCCGGTCGCCGCCGGCGGCCATCTCCTCGGCGCGGGCGCTGTCGAAGACCGCCTTGCCCACCGCGGCGCCCGGGCTGGCCCCGATGCCCTTGGCGATCTGCTCGGTCTCGGCCTTCTCGTCGAAGGTGGGGAACATGAGCTGGGCGAGTTGCCCGCCGGTCACCCGGGTCAGCGCCTCGTCGGTGTCGATCAGCCCGTCGTCGACGAAGTGCGTGGCGATCACGAACGCGGCCGCCGCGGTCCGCTTGCCCACCCGGGTCTGCAGCATCCACAGGTTGCCGCGCTCGATGGTGAACTCGATGTCGCACAGGTCCCTGTAGTGCCGCTCCAGTGTCTCCATGATCTCGAGCAGCCGGTCGTAGGACTTCTTGTCGATCCGCTCCAACTCGGCCAGCGGCAGGGTGTTCCGGATGCCGGCCACCACATCCTCGCCCTGCGCGTTCTGCAGGTAGTCGCCGTAGACACCTTGCGCGCCGGTCGCCGGGTCGCGGGTGAACGCCACGCCGGTGCCGGAGTCCATGCCGAGGTTGCCGAAGACCATGGTCACCACGTTCACCGCGGTGCCGAGGTCGGCCGGGATCCGCTCCTGGCGCCGGTACAGGATCGCGCGGGGGGCGTTCCAGGAGTCGAAGACGGCCTTCACCGCGAGGTCCATCTGCTCGCGCGGGTCCTGCGGGAACTCCCGCCCGGCGTGCTCGCGCACGATGCCCTTGAACGTCTCCACCACGCCGCGCAGGTCCTCCGCGTCCAGGTCGAGGTCGTTCGTGGTGCCCCGGGCCTTCTTGGCGTCGTCGAGGGCGTGTTCGAAAAGCTCGCCCTCAATGCCCAGCACGGTCCTGCCGAACATCTGGATCAGCCGCCGGTAGGAGTCCTGGGCGAAGCGCTCGTTGCCGTCGGCCCGCGCGGCGAGGCCGTGCACCGACTCGTCGTTCAGCCCGATGTTGAGCACCGTCTCCATCATCCCGGGCATGGAGAACTTCGCCCCGGACCGCACGCTGACCAGCAGCGGGTCCGCGGCGTCGCCGAGCCTGCGGCCCATCCGCCGCTCGAGCGCCGCAAGGTGCTGGCTGACCTCGTCCCGCAGGCTGGCCGGCTCGGCGCCCTCGGTCAGGTACGCGCGGCACGCCTCGGTGGTGATGGTGAACCCGGGCGGGACGGGCAGCCCGAGGTTGGTCATCTCGGCCAGGTTCGCGCCCTTGCCGCCGAGCAGGTCCTTCATGTCCCTGTTGCCTTCGGCGAAGTCGTAGACGAATTTCGTGGACACGGCAGCGGCACTCCCTCGGTTTCCACCCCGGCCGACACGCTGGCGAGCGCTGCCGCCGGGGGCCCCGGACTCCTGTGCGGATCCCTCGTCCGGACCCTACCGGGCGCCTTCACCGAGCGCAGAAAGAGGACCGCGCCGGCGTACCACCATCAGGTGGCGGTACGTCGGCGCGGACCAGGGTGGGTCAGGGTGGGTCAGGTCACCGACCCGGATCGCTCCGGCGCCGGCACCTGTCCCAACGAGGCCCCGATCGGCGGGTTACGGCCGGGCTTCTCAACACTCCAGGAGCCGTTCGGCGAGGAAGCCGCGGACCTGGTCCAGCCCGATCCGCTCCTGCTTCATCGAGTCGCGCTCCCGGACGGTCACCGCGTTGTCGGTGAGGGTGTCGAAGTCCACCGTGACGCAGTACGGGGTGCCGATCTCGTCCTGCCGCCGGTACCGCCGGCCGATCGCGCCGGCGTCGTCGAAGTCCACGTTCCAGGCGCGCCGCAGGTCGGCCGCCAGGTCGCGGGCCTTGGGCGAGAGGTCGGCGTTGCGGGACAGCGGCAGCACCGCGACCTTCACCGGGGCCAGCCGGTGGTCCAGCCGCAGCACGGTGCGCTTCTCCGGTACGCCCTTCGCGTTCGGGGCGGTGTCCTCGGCGTACGCCTCCAGCAGGAAGACCAGCACGCACCGGGTCAGCCCGGCGGCCGGCTCGACGACGTACGGCACCCACCGCTCACCCTTGTCCTGGTCGAAGTAGGACAGGTCCACGCCGGAGTGCTGGCTGTGCGTGGACAGGTCGAAGTCGGTGCGGTTGGCGATGCCCTCGAGCTCACCCCACTCGGTGCCGGCGAAGTCGAACCTGTACTCGATGTCGACGGTCCGCTTGGAGTAGTGCGAGAGCTTGTCCTTGGGATGCTCGTACAGCCGCAGGTGCTGCTCGGCGATGCCGAGGTCGGTGTACCACCGCTTCCGCTCGGCCAGCCAGTAGTCGTGCCACCCGTCCTCGGTGCCCGGCTGGACGAAGTACTCCATCTCCATCTGCTCGAACTCGCGGGTCCGGAAGATGAAGTTCCCCGGGGTGATCTCGTTGCGGAAGCTCTTGCCGACCTGGGCGATGCCGAAGGGCGGCTTCTTGCGGGCGGCCTGCTCCACGTTCTTGTAGTTGACGAAGATGCCCTGGGCGGTCTCCGGCCGCAGGTAGTGCAGCCCCGACTCGTCCTCCACCGGGCCGAGGTAGGTCTTGAGCAGCCCGTTGAACATCCGCGGCGGGGTGAACGAGCCCTTGTTGCCGCAGTTCGGGCAGTTGATGTCGGCCAGGCCGTGCTCGGGCGGGCGCCCCTTCTTCGCCTCGTACGCCTCCTCCAGGTGGTCCACCCGGAACCGCTTGTGGCAGGACAGGCACTCGGTCAACGGGTCGGCGAACGTGTCCACGTGCCCGGAGGCGACCCACACCTCGCGCGGCAGGACCACCGCGGAGTCCAGCCCGACCACGTCGTCGCGGGAGGTGACCATCGCCCGCCACCACTGCCGCCGGATGTTCTCCTTCAACTCCACGCCGAGCGGGCCGTAGTCCCAGGCAGACCGCGTTCCGCCGTAGATCTCGCCGCTGGCGAAGACGAACCCCCGGCGCTTGGCGAGGCTGACAATGGTTTCGAGGCGGTCTGCGGGCACGGTCACTCCATCCGGCTGGCGGTCGGCGAGGGGTTCAGCGCGAAGCGCCAAGGTTACCCAACGCGGCCGCCGGCGGCCGACCCGATACCGGTGCTACGCAAGGCGCCTAGAAGCCGCAGATCTTTGCCTCGTCGTGCTCCTGGGTGACGCTCAACGTCAGGGTTTCGCCGCCCTTCGGCGTGTACGTCACCTTGACGCTGACCTCCTTGCGGGGGTCGCCGTTGAAGACTCCCGGCTCGACCTTGCTGATCTGGTAGTCGCCGACCGACTTCTTGTCCAGGCCGAGCTCCTTCTGCAGCGCGGCGCCGTTGACGAACCGCTTCTGGCCGGCGTCGCAGAGCTGGATCCAGGCCAGGTTGAACAGCTTGTCCTTCAGGTCGCCCATGAACTCCTCGGCGGCGCCCTGCGCGGCGGAGTCGCTGGGCGCCTCGCTGTCGCCGCCGCTCGAGCTGGGGGTGGGCGACTCGGTCTCGGTCGGCGTGTCGGTCGGTGACGCCGACGGCGACGGGGTGACGGTGGCCGTCGGGGTGGTGGTGGACGAGGTGTTGGTGGTGTCGTCGTTCCTGGTGGCGAAGAACACGATGCCCGCGACCAGCGCGCCCACCAGGAGCACGGCCAGGCCGATCAGCAGTGGCGCCTTGTTCCCGCGGCGCGGCGGCGGCATCGGCGGCCCGAGGTAGCTCGGCGGCCCGCCCGGGTAAGGCGGCTGCGGCGGCCCGTACGGCGGCTGCGGGAGCTGCTGGGTGTGCTCCGGCCCGTACGGCGGCTGCGGGAGCTGCTGGGTGTGC
>WNFU01008541.1_pt1 | contig 13247 bp, 9 predicted proteins | sample 5400121 | NCBI WGS metagenome assembly WNFU01 (sample SAMN13153360, study PRJNA577476) | soil metagenome | isolation source: 100 cm soil or saprolite under grassland replicate 1 | place: USA:California | collected 2016-06-15
CATCCCCAGCCACGTGGCGGCGGAGACGCCGGGATCCATCAACGAGGGCGGCGAGCTCGGCTACGCGCTGGTGCACGCCTACGGCGCCGCATTCGACAACCCCGACCTGCTGGTCTGCTGCGTCGTCGGCGACGGGGAGGCGGAGACCGGCCCGCTGGCCGCAAGCTGGCATTCCAACAAGTTCCTCAACCCCGTGCGCGACGGCGCGGTCCTGCCGATCCTGCACCTGAACGGCTACAAGATCGCCAACCCCACGATCCTGGCCCGCATCCCCGAGGACGAGCTGCGCTCGCTGCTCGAGGGCTACGGGTACGCGCCGCGGTTCGTGACGGGGTCGGAGCCCGAGGCCATGCACCAGCGCATGGCCGCGACGCTGGACGAGGTCGTCGCCGAGATCCGCGCCATCCAACGCCACGCCCGCGCGGAGGGGAACACGGCCCGGCCGCGCTGGCCGCTGATCGTCCTGCGCACCCCCAAGGGGTGGACCGGCCCGGGCGAGGTCGACGGCGTCGCCGTGGAGGGCACCTTCCGGGCGCACCAGGTGCCGCTGGCGGGCCTGGCGCAGCGGCCGGACCACCTGCGCGAGCTGGAGGCCTGGCTGCGCTCCTACCGGCCGGATGAGCTGTTCGACGAGGCCGGTGCCCTCCGTGCGGAGCTCGCCGAGCTCGCGCCCAGGGGTGAGCGGCGCATGGGCGCCAACCCGCACGCCAACGGCGGCCCGCTGGTGCGCCCGCTCGAGCTGCCCGAGTTTCGCGCCTACGGCGTCGACGTGGCCAAGCCGGGCGCCACCACCGCCGAGGCGACCCGCGTCCTCGGCGGCTTCCTCCGCGACGTGATCGCCGCCAACCCGACCACCTTCCGGCTGATGGGTCCCGACGAGACCAACTCCAACCGCCTGGACGCTGTCTTCGAGGTCACCGACCGCGCCTGGGATGCCGAGCGGGTGCCGGGCGACGACCACCTGGCCCCGGACGGCCGGGTCATGGAGGTGCTGAGCGAGCACCTGTGCCAGGGCTGGCTGGAAGGCTACACGCTGACCGGCCGGCACGGGCTGTTCAACTCCTACGAGGCGTTCATCCACATCGTCGACTCGATGTTCAACCAGCACGCCAAGTGGCTGGAGACGACCAACCGCATCGCCTGGCGGCGCCCGATCCCATCACTGAACTACCTGCTCTCCTCGCACGTCTGGCGCCAGGACCACAACGGCTTCTCCCACCAGGACCCCGGCTTCATCGACCTCGTGGTCAACAAGCGGGCCGGGGTCATCCGGGTGTACCTGCCCCCGGACGCCAACTGCCTGCTCTCGGTCGCCGACCACTGCCTGCGCAGCCGCCAGTACGTCAACGTGATCGTGGCCGGCAAGCAGCCGGCCCTGCAGTACCTGTCGATGGACGAGGCGGTGCTCCACTGCGCGCGCGGCATCGGCATCTGGGAATGGGCCAGCAACGACGGCGGCGACCCCGACGTGGTGCTCGCCTGCGCCGGCGACGTCCCCACCCTGGAGACGCTCGCCGCGGTGTCGCTCCTCCGCGAGCACCTGCCCGACCTGCGCGTGCGGGTGCTCAACGTCGTCGACCTCATGCGCCTGCAGCCGGAGTCCGAGCACCCTCACGGGCTCCCCGACGCCGAGTTCGACGCGCTCTTCACCCGCGACCGCCCCGTCATCTTCGCCTACCACGGCTACCCGTCGCTCATCCACCGCCTCACCTACCGCCGCAGCAACCATGCCGGCCTGCACGTGCGCGGCTTCAAGGAGGAGGGCAGCACCACCACGCCGTTCGACATGGTGATGCTCAACGACCTGGACCGCTTCCACCTGGTCATCGACGTGATCGACCGGGTGCCCGGCCTCGCCCAGCGCGCCGCGTCGCTGCGCCAGCGCATGGGCGACGAGCGGCTGCGCCACCGCGCGTACACCCGGCGGGTCGGCGACGACGCCCCGGACGTCAGGGACTGGGTGTGGTCCTGGGCATCGCCACCGGGCGAGGCCGCCGCCGACGCCCAACGGGGGCAGCCCGTCTAGCGAGCGGCGCTCCGCGCGCCGCTCGCCTGGCCGAGGTCAGCGATCCCCCGAAGTGCCCCTGGTGACCGGCCCGCGGTCCAGCCGGTCGGCCAGTGGCCCACGGCCGAAGCGTCGCACGCCGTCGGCGCCTTACCGCAGCCGCCGACTGGCCGGAGAGGTCCTGTCGCGGGCCTCAGCGCGGCGGGCGACCTGCTCCAAGGCCCACGCGGCGACCGGCACCGCCACCGTGACCAGCGCCAGGCGGCGGGCTCGGCGTTTGGTCTTGCTTCGCATCTTCGTACCTCCGATCGTTCCCAACAACCAGACGGATGGTGGTGGCTATTGGTTGGCGCAGCAGCAGGTTGAGCAGCACGGTGCCCCCGCAACATCGGACCCTATGGTGCTGCCGCCGCATCGACGAGGTCGAGTTCCACCCCGCCTGGCACCGCCTCCTCTGCAGCGCCGTCGAGCACGGCGTCCACGCCGGAAGCTGGCGCTGGTCCCGCCCCGGCGCCCACGTCGCCCGGGCCGCCCTGTTCTACGTCTGGCAGCAGGTCGTAGCCGGCCACGGCTGCCCGGTCAGCATGACCCACGCCGCCGTCCCCGCCCTGCGGGCCGGCGCCCCCCGAGCTGGCCCAGCTCTGGGAGCCAAAGCTGACCGCCACCGCCTACGACCCGGGGCTGCGCCCCCTCGCCGCGAAGGCCGGCGCCCTCTGCGGCACGGCGATGACCGAGAAGCAGGATGGGCGCCGCGAATCGTTTTCTGAATCCACGGCGTGACCGAGCTGCCGCCTGTGGTTAGGGTTCGTCGTACGTCCGATCCGGTGCCGAGAGAGGATCGTTGTATGTTCTTCCAAGAGCCTCCCAGGTTGCGGAACACCTACCGCTCGGATGTGGTCCTTCACGAGCATCTTGAGCGCTTGCTCCCGGCGGAGGTCTTGGCGCAGGTCGAGCCTGAACTCGACCAGATGGGTGAGGCTGCGGCCGGTGAACTGGCCCGGCTCGCGGAAGAGGCCGAGGCGACTCCGCCGAGGCTGGTGCACTACGACCCGTGGGGCCGGCGGGTCGACCGGATCGAGCTACACCGCGCCTGGGCGGAGTTCCACGCCGTCCAGGCGCGCGCGGGCCTGTGCGCCCTTCCGTACGAGGATCGCCACGGCTGCTACGACCGTGTCGTCCAGCATGCGCTGATCCATCTCTACGCCCCCTCATCCGCCGTCTACACGTGCCACATGGCCATGACGGACGCGGCCGTCCGCGTGCTGCTCGACTACGCTCCCACTGAACTGCGCGAGCGAGTCGTCCCCCGGCTGACGAGCCGCGACCCCGACCGGGCGTGGACCTCGGGCCAGTGGATGACCGAGCGCGAGGGCGGCTCCGATGTCGGCCGTACCTCGACGGTGGCGCGGCGCGACGAGGCGGGGGAGTGGCGCCTGTACGGCACCAAGTGGTTCACCTCGGCGACGACCGCCGACTGCGCGCTCGCGCTCGCCCGACCCGAAGGCGCGGCGGACGGTAGCCGGGGCCTCGGCCTGTTCCTCGTCGAGCGGATCGACCCGCGCAGCGGCCAGACGCAGCTCGGCTCGACCATCCTGGTGAACCGGCTGAAGGACAAGCTCGGAACCCGTGCGCTGCCCACCGCGGAACTCACGCTCGCCGGTGCCTACGCGACCCCGGTCGGCAGCGTCGACGGGGGACTCAAGAAGATCGCGGGGATGCTCAACGTCACTCGCATGCACAACGCCATCAGCTCCGCTGCGGGCATGCGACGAGGGGTCGAACTGGCGGTGGCGTACGCCCGGGTACGCCACGCGTTCGGTCGGCCGCTGATCGACCTGCCGCTGCACAGGGCGACCCTCGCCGATCTGGCGGTCGAGGCGGAGGCGGCCTTCGCGCTCGCGGTCCGTGGGATGGAACTGCTGGGCCGGATGGAGCACGGGGTGGCGAGCGAACCGGAGCAACGCGCGCTTCGAGCGCTCGTCCCGACCATCAAGCTGCTCACTGCCAAGGATGCCGTAGCCCATGCCAGCGAGGTGGTCGAGGCCTTCGGCGGCGCCGGGTACATCGAGGACACCGGCATCCCGAGCCTCCTGCGCAACGCCCAGGTGCTGCCCATCTGGGAGGGCACGACGAACGTCCTGAGCCTTGACCTGTTGCGCGCGGAATCCCGGGAGGAGGCCGTCACGGCGCTCCTCGAAGACCTGTCCGAGCAGACCGCCAGCTTGCGCACAGCGCTCGGAACGGGTCTCCCTGCTGATCTTGTCGATCATTGGCGCCAGGTCCTACTGGAGAGCGTGCGGGCGTGGCCGAAGACTGACGGCGACGCGCTGCAGGAGCAGATGCGCGATTTCGCTCTCAGCCTCGGCCGTACCTACGCCGCGGCGTTGCTGGTTCGCCACGCCGCACACCGCCGTGCAACCTTTGACGATGACCGCGCCGCCCAGGTCGCCCATCGCTACGCTGAGCGTTGGCTGCGGGGATCGGCACCCGTGGCGGTAGATGGGCGATCCCCTTCATCGCGACCGGCGCTCGCTGAGCGCGTCGTTACAGGTGGATGAGCGCGGCCAAGCGAACAGTGGTAGGACGACCACAGGGCCGCCTCCGATGCGGAGGCGCCCCGCCTGAGACGGTCGGTATGGACGCCAACGGCGGTCCCCCCGGGCCCTCGCGCCGGCAGCCAGAGGTGACGTTGCGGTCGGAGGAGATGTCCAGGGCGGCCGCACGGACGCTTGCTTTTGTCGCGCGGCGGCTGCGGGCCGAGGCCGTCGGCATCGTGTTCGCAGTTCGCGAGTCGATCGAGCCGCTGAGGGGACTGCCGGAGCTGCTGATCCCCGGCCTGGATGGCGATGCAGCCCGAGGCGTGCTCGCGTCCGTACCAAGGGCTGCGGTTGACGAGCGAATCCTTGAGCGGTTCATCGCCGAGACCGGCGGAAACCCACTCGCACTCCTGGAGCTTTCGCAGGGTCTGACCGCCGATGATCCGGGCAGAAGTGGAGGCCTCCGCGAATCCGACTCCCGGGGCGTGTGGGTTGTGCTGGAGGAGAGCTTTCATAGGCGACCCACCTCTGCTTTGGAGGGCGGCGGATCTGGCAGGCGTCCCGCGCCATGCCGCCGACGAGCTGCAGGAAGCCGGGCTGCTGCACGTCGGCGCCACGGTCGTGTTCCGTCATCCGCTGGTCCGGTCCGCGACGTACCGGTTGGCATCCCAGAGCGCGCGACGCCGCGCGCATCGCGCGCTTGCGGAGGCGACGGACCCGGAGGCCGATCCCGACCGTCGAGCTTGGCACCGAGCTCTTGCGGCACCCGGACCTGATGAGGAGACCGCGGCGGAGTTGGAGCGCTCGGCCGATCGGGCACAGGCGCGCGGCGGTTTGGCCGCGGCGGCTGCGTTCCGACAGCGCGCGCTGGCGCTGACCGCCGACGCCGATCGACGGGGGTCGCGAGCGCTCGCCGCCGCCCAGGCAAAGCTGGCCGCCGGCGAGCCCGGGACGGCCCGGGATCTGCTGGCGATCGCACGACGATCCACCCTCGACGAGCTGCAGGTCGCGACGCTCCACGTCGTGAGCGCCCGCCTCGCGTTCGCGCTCGGTCGCGGCGGAGAAGCGCCTGGCAGGCTCCTCAAGGCGGCTGAGCTGCTCAAACCACTCGACCCTACGAGGGCACGCGAGATCTACAGCGAGACGCTCTATGCCGCTCTGTACGCCGGGCGTCTGGCCGCCAACGAGGAGGAGACGTCGCAGAGCCAGCAGGACAAGTTCCCTGTGACGGACGTCTTTCAGCACATCGAAGTCGCGGACGGACGCGTCTGGCTGCTCCCGAGCGGCGTCGACACCTTCGCCGGCGACCTGCCCGAGGAGGAGAAGCAGGTCGTGTGGGCGGCCGCCACAGCCCCCGCAGCGGACCTCTTCAACCAGAAGGTCGAAGGCGTCGCGTGGCGGTCGAAGCCGAGCGCGTACGTCGTGGCCAAGAACGACCGCACCGTCCAGCCCGACCTGCAGCGCTTCGTCGCGAAGCGCATGGGAGCCACCACGTACGAGGTCGAGAGCAGCCACGTCCCAATGCTTTCGAACCCCAACCTCGTGGTCGACGTGATCCGCACCGCCGCGAACGCCCTTGAAGAAGAATCCCTCGTGACATAGCGCGGCAGCGCGGCGAGACTCGGCAGTGGCGCGCCAAGGTGGCCATCCACCACCACAGGCCGTTACGGCGGTGCTGGCCATCTCCGCCGAGATGGCTAATTGCCTGGCCGACACGATCGGCGCGGACCATCTCTACCAGGGCCTGTAGGGGACAGCCCCGATCTGCCGAAGGAGTCTTGCCATGCCCATGATCGACGTCTATGCGACGGCTGGGACCTTTGCCGACAAGCACCGGCTCGCCGCGGATCTTGCGGCCGCGGTCATGGCGGTCGAGCAGGTGCCGGACATCCCCATGTTCCGAAAGAACACCGCGGCCTTCGTCCACGACCTGCCCGCTGGCAGCCTCTCCAACGTCGACGGGGACACCAACTACGTGCGGATCCAGGTTCTCACCAACGCAGGTGCGCTCGATCGTGGCAAGCAGCTGGCCGTGGTCGAGCAGCTGACCCGCATCGCCGCCGATGCTGCTGGTGACCCGACGCTGGCCAGCCGGACCTGGGTGCTGTTGACCGAGGCGCCCGACGGAGGTTGGGGCCTGGACGGCCACGCGAACACCAATGAGGAGTTGGTGGCCGCCGCCCGAGCGCAGATCGCGAGCCTGTCGGCCGGCAGGAAGGCCGAAGGCTGACAGCACTACCTGCGGGAGTCCCGTTCCGAGCGGCCTAACTACGACATGCGGTGTGCAAGCTGGGTGCGTGTCTTCACGTCGAGCTTGCGGAACGCCTTGTGTAGGTGGTACTCGACCGGGCCTTGATTTCGACGCGATCGTGGAGCGGGCGACGCCGAAGGTGGGCTGAGCCGACCGGGCAGCTCCCGGCTGGAGCGCCTGGGCTGTCCGGCCGCTTACCATGGCCGGCCATGGACGGTGAGGGTCTGGCCCACTGGCGGATGCGCAACCTGCGCCTCTGGGGAGCTTCGTTCGAGCGTCCCGAGGAGGTGGTGGGCTGGTTGGGTGGGGTGCAGTCGCAGGACTACGGCCCGGCGAAGTGGTCGCTCGCCGAGCGGACCGGCGGTGCCGACGATGCCGCGGTGGAGCGGGCCTTCGCGGACGGTGCCATCCTGCGGACGCATGTGCTGCGGCCGACGTGGCATTTCGTCCTGCCGGCGGACATCCGCTGGATGCTGGAGCTGACCAGGCCGCGCGTCCAGGTGCTGAACGGCTACCAGTACCGTCAGCTCGGGCTGGACGAAGGCGTGCTGTGGAGGGCGACGGCGCTGCTGGTCGACGCCCTGCGGGGCGGGAACCAGCTCACCCGCAAGGTGCTCGGCGCCAGGCTGGAGGCGGCGGGGATCGCGACGAGCGGCTTCCGGCTCGCCTACATCCTGATGAACGCCGAGCTGAACGGCGTCGTCTGCAGCGGCGCCCTTGACGGCAGGCAGCACACCTATGCCCTGCTGGACGAGCGGGTGCCGCTCGCGCCGAGCCGTGGTCGCGACGAGGCGCTGGCCGAGCTGGTGCTGCGCTACTTCAGCAGCCATGGGCCGGCCACCGCCAAGGACCTCAGTTGGTGGTCGAGCCTGACGATGGCCGACGTCAGGGAGGGCATCGAGATGGTCGCGTCCCGGCTCGAGCGGATGGACGTGGACGGGGTGTCCTACTGGTTCGCCGAGCCGGCGCCGCCGGCGCGGCCTCCCTCCCCGAGGGTCCACCTGCTGCAGGGCTACGACGAGTACGTCGTCGGCTACAGCGAGACCAAGTACGTCCTCGACGTCTCCGGCGCCGCCAGGTCGCTGACCCAGGACGGGATCCCCTTCAACAGCGTGGTGATCTTCGACGGCCAGGTGGCCGGCCACTGGAAGCGCACCCTGAAGGGGCGCTCGGTCCTGGTCGAGGTGGCCCTCTACCGCCAGCTCGACGACGGACAGGCCGCTGCCCTGCAGGCTGCCGCGGACCGGTACGCGGCGTTCCTCGGCGTGACCGCCAGCGTGACGACCGCCCAGTTGTGAGCGCGCCCGCCGCGGTCGCGGTGTCCCATGTGATAGATCGGGTAGCTCGTCCGCCCTTTCCGTCCTCAGCCTGAGCTGCGCGTTTCGACCTGAAACCCGCAATGCTGCTGAGTCGTGTCGCGGCGGCGGATGTTGTAGAAGAAGCCTTCGTGTGCGCGTCTGCTCCACTGCCCGGAGTGGGCGTGTAATCCGACGCATGCCGGCGGCGGCCCCCACCCCGCCGACCGGTCCGCCGCCAGGGGAGTGCTGCCCGTGATGCCTGCAGGACCGCCACCGCCGCTGAACACCCTCGCCTCGGACCCGTGGCTCCTGCGCTTCCGGACCATTCTGGTCGCGACGCTGGCCGCGGCCGTGGCCGGGATCGCCTCGCTGGCGTTCTACACCAGCTTCGAGGCGATCCGGGCCTTTGCCGTGCGCTCGGACGGCATCGCGCCGGAGCACGCCTGGGCGATCCCCCTGCTGGTCGACTCGTTCATCGTGGTCGCCACCGGCGCCGACCTGTGGTTCACCACCACCGGCAAGTACCGCGCCTGGTGGGAGGTGCTGTGGCCGAAGCTGCTGCTGGCCACCGCGGCCAGCGTCAGCTTCGTGCTCAACGTGGCGCACGCGGAGCCGACCTGGGGGGCGCGCGGGGTGGCGGCGATCCCGCCGGCGGCCCTGGTGCTCGGCGTCGAACTGCTGATGATGGTGCTGCGCCGCGCGAGCAACCTGCGCATCACCCGCCTGCAGGCCATGTTCGAGCAGGCCGGGATGGAGCCTGGGCTACCTGGTGGTGGTCCGCGGCTGCCGGCGCTGCCGCTGCCGGTGGAGCTGACGCGGACCGACGGCGACCGGGCCAACCTGGCCGCGCAGCGCAACGGCGAGCACATCCAGGCGGACGGCACCTTGCCGAGGCGCGACGTCCCGGCGGCGAACGGCGAACGCGTGCCGGAGCCGGAGCGCGGCGGCACGCCGCTGCCGGCGGCGGCCGGGGCGCGCGACGACGCCCGGCGGCAGCCCGCCTCGGAGCGGTCCGGCAACCCCAGTGTGGTGCTGACCGACCCCACCCACAGGCGCGCCACCGTGGTGGTGGAGGCAGGCAGCGAGTTCGCGCCGCGCACGGCCGCGCCGATCGCGGGGGCGCCGCCTGGGCTGCGTCCGGGGGCGCTGCGGCGCGCCGGCAAGGCGCCGGCGCCGTTCGCGGTCGCCAGCCGCATCCTCGACCAGCGCAAGCCGGGGGAGCCGGTGACGGCGGAGGAGCTGCTGGCGGCGCTCGGCAACAAGGGCATCACCGTCGACCTGGACACCGCGAGGCGGCTGCTACGGGAGCTGCGGCCCCCCGGCACCGGCAACGGCCGGCCGAGCAGGATCGCCCAGGCCGACACGGGCGAGCCCGCCAAGGCCTCCGGCGCCGGGACCGCCCGCGGCGACAGCCGGCCCGCAACGTCCCGGCCGGCCCGGACCCCGAAGCGCCCCAGCGGCTGAGCCTCAGGGAGCCTCCTGGGGAGCACCGGCGGCGGAGCCCGGCCTGGACGGTGCCCGGTCTACGGGTGGGCGGTGGACTGCGCGGGATGCTGCGGTGCGGTGGGCGTGGCCGCCTCGGGCACCAGGGCGGCGTCGGCACTCGCGTGGGCGCGGTCGGGGCCGACCAGGTTGCTCAGCGCGGCCAGCAGCATGGTCCTGTCGCGCTGCCGGAGCCGTGGGTCGGCGGCCGCGGTCGCCTGGTCGAAGTCGACCAGCCGCGGCGCGCCGTCGGCGTCGACCACGACGTTGGGCGGCAGCAGCTCGCCGTGGGCGATCCCCGCGTGGTGCAGCAGCGCGACCTGCCGCCAGGTCGCCGCGAGCAACTCGTCGTCGAGCTGGTCGGCGCCGAGCTCCGCGAGGGTGGGGCCGCGGAGCCGGCGCTCGACCAACAGGCCGGCGCCGTTGCCGAAGGACCTGACCAGCAGGACCTGGGGGACGCGCACGCCGGCGGCGGCGGCGAGCAGGGCCATCGATGCCTCGTGCTCGACCTTGTGCAGTGGCGTGGCGAAGCTGGGCAGCCTCGGTCCGCGACGGAAGGACAACCAGCGCCAGGCGCGGTAGACCAGGTCGGTGTCGCGCCACTCCCGCGGGACCACCTTCACGAACAGCCCGGACCCGGCGTCGTCGTCGGTCACGTAACAGGCCGAGCCGCGCTGGTCGCTGCCGACCGGGTGGAGCTCCGCGGCCGCGAACCCGTGCTCCTGCAGGACGCGGCGCAGCTTGGTGAGCGACGGGCGGTTCTCGGGCGCGCCGAGGACGAGGTGGACCAGCCCGCCGGCCGCCCAGCCCATCGCCGCGCCGCCGAGCACGTCGAGCGGCAGGTGCGCGCCGACGTACATGCGGGCGAGACAGACGGCGGCGGCGAGCGCCCAGGCGACCCGCCGGCCGCGGCGCCCGAGGTAGGGGCTCGCGACCGTGGCCAGGGCGACCGCGACAGCCGAGTGCCCCGAGACGTAGCCGAGCCCGCGGGCCGGCTCGCCGAGGATGTGCACACCGTCGAGCAGCGTCTGAGGACGGCCGCGGTGGACGAACTCCTTCACCAGCTTGGCGACCAGGTAGATGCTGCCGGCCGCCAGGACCGCGTCGAGCGCCAGGCGCAGCTTGCGCAGGCCGAGCGCGACGGCGGCCACGAGGGGGATGGCGCCGATCACGCCGAGCTGCATCACCAGCCACACCGCCGGGTCGGTCCAGCTTGGCAACCCCAGCTCGTTCACCAGGCGGAACGCGTCGGTCTCGCGGAGGCCGACCCGGTCGGCGTGGATCGCGGCCGCGGTGACCAGCAGGATCAGGGTGCCGAGCACGAGCCGTACGGCGTCGCTGGGATGGCGGGCGTAGCCCGGGCGGAGCCATTTCGTCGCCGCGCTCATGACGGCTTCACCGCCGCCGGGTCGCCCGCGCCTTCCACCACCGCCGCGACCGCCCGCCGCCGCCACCACAGGTAGGTGACGATGCCGACCAGGATCGGCAGCCCCCAGGTGAGCGCGCGGAAGACCAGCACGGCGGCGGTCACCTGCTCCCGCTGGCCGCCGGCACCGGTCAACCCGGCGATCAGGACCGCTTCGACCACGCCGGCGCCGCCGGGGGTGAACGGGATCGCGGTCGCCAGCCTGGCGAAGGCGAACACCGCCAGCACCTCCGCCCAGCCGACCTCGGCGTCGGACACGCCGACGTGGCGCAGGGTGATCAGCAGCACCAGATAGAGCGACAGGTGGCTGACCACGGTCGCCGCGGTGATCGGCAGCCAGCCGTGCTCGAGCAGGTCCAGCGTGCGGGAGCGGAACTTCACCGTCGCCAGCTCCCAGCCGGCCACCGATGGGCGTCCCACCAGCCGCAGCAGCCGCGAGGCGGCCCGGCCGGCGGTCACCCCGACCCGCTCGGCCATCTCCTCGCTGCGCAGCATCAGCGCGAACACCACCACCGCGCCGACCAGGCCGGCGATGCCGATCAGCGCGGCGACGACGCGGGCGCCGCCGGCGTTGCCCTGCAAGGCGACCAGGGCCAGGGCGAGGACCGGCAGGCCGAGCTTGGCGAAGGCGTTCCAGACGCCGGAGACCAGCACCGCGGTGGTGGTGCGGGACCGTGAGTAGCCCCAGGAGCCGAGCATGCCGTAGGTCATGCCGACGCCGATCGGCGCGCCCACGACCGGGACGGTGTTGGCGACCGCGGTGGTCGACTGGGTCATCGTCATCGCCCGCCAGAACGACAGGCCGGGCGTCACCGCCACCTTCAACGCGGTGCGTCCGGGCCGTGGCCGCTTGGCCGTCGCCGTCTGCTCGCTCATGACGTGCACCCCCTCGGGTGGCTGGCGCGGGCCTCGCGCCACGGCCGGCTCATGACGCCGTTCCTGGGTCGAGGTGGAGCCGTCCGGTCGAGCGCTGCTCGAGCGTGCGTGCGACCTCCTGGCGGCTGACGAAGCCGAGCATGACCTCTGCTTCCGTGGCGAACTGTCCGGTGAGGTCGCTGGCGGAGCGCAGCCGGTAGGTCACGCACCCACCCGGGAAGCGGTCGTACACCGTGGCCTCGTAGCCGCCGCCGATCTGGTCGGGGACGTGGTAGCGCCGCACCCCGTCGATCGGCGACGGGGCCTCCACCGCCGCGGCGGTGTCGCACGCGGCGGTCAGCCGCAGCACCACCGCGCCGTCGCCGGCCCGGTCGTGGTCGAAGGTGACCAGCGAGCGGCCGTCGTTGACGGCCACCATGGCGACCGACCAGCCGGGCAGCTCCGAGGGCACGCACGGCAGCAGCGACGCGGACGGCACCGACTGAGCCATCACCCACAGCGACTCGAACTGGGTGCAGTCGAGCTGCTCGACGCCCAGCGGCGTCTTGTCGGCGACGTCGTTGTTGAAGATCGAGCTGGTGGTGCTCGTCAGAACGAGTACGAGCAGGCCTGCCACGAGCGCCAGCAGGCCGACGCGGCGGAGGCTCCAGCGCTGGATGGAGATCGGCCGAGGCGCCGCGGGCAGCAGGCGGACGAACTCGGCGTGCAGGTCGCGGCCCTGGGCGCGGATCATGCGGCGCAGCTGGGACGGCAGCGCCAACCCGCGGGCGGCCGCGAACGCCTCGGTGATCTCCTCGACGCTGAACTGGCGCAGCGCCCGCTGGTAGACCCGCTCGGCGTCGCTGCGCAGCGCCAGGCACAGCATCATGTTGGCCAGGTCCACCGCCTGCCGCCACGGACTCGGCCGGGCCTCCACGAACGCGACGTCGATCAGCAGCAGGCGGCCGTCGCGGACCAGCAGGTTGGCCGGCTTTATGTCGCGGTGGGCCAGCCCCGCGTGCCACAGCTTGCGGACGATGCCCAGGCCGTCGTCGACGATCGCCTCGTCGACCTCGGCCTCGCCAAGCTCGACCGCGCCGGCGAGGAACTCGGTGACCAGCAGGTACTCCCGCTCGGGGGTCAGCTCCACGAACCCGAACGGGGTCGGGCTCGGCATGCCGGCGCGCTGCATCAGCGCCAGCGCGTAGTCCTCCTGCTGCACCAGCCGGCGGACGGTGTTGAACGGCTTTTCGTCCTCCAGCCGGCCGTACAGCAGCTCCCGGCCGAGCTTGTACCAGCGGTCGGCGCGCAGGTGGCTTTGGGCGTACAGCTTGCCGAACAGCACCCTGGGCGGGTCGCCGGCGACGGTGATGCGCAGCGGGGTGGAGCCGGC
>WNFU01007187.1_pt1 | contig 13246 bp, 10 predicted proteins | sample 5400121 | NCBI WGS metagenome assembly WNFU01 (sample SAMN13153360, study PRJNA577476) | soil metagenome | isolation source: 100 cm soil or saprolite under grassland replicate 1 | place: USA:California | collected 2016-06-15
GATCGCAAAGACACTGCCATGCGGGATATTGAGCGAAATGTCGCGAACCGCGTGCACGCCGCCGAACCGCTTGTGTAGGCCTTCGCTGCAAAAGAAAGCGGCGGCTGTGGGTACTTGCACCGCCGCCGCAGCCCGGTCCGGCGCGGTCATCGGCGTATTCCAGCGTCACCGGCGGTTCGGAGCAGGCCAAAACGTGCGCGCAGGATCTGCGCCGCCTGCACGAGGCCGCCCGGCATGAACAGCACGACGAGGGTGAGCGCAGCACCGTAGAGGACGAGCCGCAGATCGCCGAATCCGCGCAAAAGTTCGGGCAAGACCGTGAGCAGGATCGCGCCCCAGACCGGGCCTATCAATGTCCCCATCCCGCCGACGATCACCATGGCCAGAATGGTGAATGACTCCGTGATGATGAACGCGTCCGGGACCAACGTACCGACGAAGCTCGCGTAGAAGGCGCCGGCCGCGCCCGCGATCGCCGAGCCGACGCCGAAGGCGAATACCTTCCAGGCGGTGCAATTGATGCCGAACGAAGCCGCTGAAACCTCGTCCTCTCGGATGGCAGTGAGGGTTTCGCCGATCGGCGAGCGGACGAGCTGGTCGAGCAGGAGATAAAAAAGGAACGCGAAGGCCGCCACCAGATAGAACATGTTAGCTGTGTTGCCAAACGAGATGACCGGCAGCCCGGGCAGCGCAATGTCCGGCGGTGGCTTGATGGCATAGATGCCGAGCGGGCCTTGCGTCAGGCTGATCCAGTTCAACAGCACCTGATGCACGATGACGGCAAAGCCGAGCGAGGCGATTGCAAGATAATGGCCCCGCAGACGAACCGCGAAGATCGACAGGGCCATGCCGGCGGCGCCGGATAATACGATGGCACAGACGAACGCCATCCAGAATGGCACGCCGAGCTTCATGATGAGCAGCGTGGAGGCATAGGCGCCGATGCCATAGAACGCGGAATGACCCAGGTTGAGCTGACCGGCATAGCCGAGAATGAAATCAAGGCCGATGGCCAGCATGATGTTGAGCGCGCAAACAATGAGATTCGTGCGCCAATAGGAATCCTGAAACACCAACGGCAAGGCCGCGATGACAACGGCGGCGACAAAGAGCCACCAGCGCCGATTGCCGGATTGACCGGCACGCGCAAGGCCGCCCCCGCTAGACATTCTCTTCACGCTTTTCGGCAATAAGTCCGGTCGGCCGGAATGCGAGCATCAGCAGAAGGAGCGTGAAGACGATGAGGTCGGTCAGGCCCGGATTGACCAGCTGGGTCGCAAAGCTTTCGACCAAACCGACTGCAAGCCCGGCGATGATCGTTCCTTCGACGTTGCCGAATCCTCCGATGATGACGATGGCGAACGCCTTCACGATGACGCTTGTGCCGGCAAAGGGCGTGAGCACGAGGATGGGGCCAAGCATGGCGCCCCCCATGCCGGCCAGCGCCGAAGCGATCACGAAGGTCAGCATGATGAGCTGATTGGGATTGATCCCCATGAGCCCCGCCGTCTCGCGGTCCTGTGCGACCGCGCGCAGGGCCTTTCCCATCATGGTAAATTTCATGAACGCGTAGAGCAGCGCGATGGTCAGCGTGGATACGCCGATGATGATCAGGTTCTGCCAGGTAATGAACGTGCCGCCCCCGAGCCGGATGACTTCATTGCTGTAGGGACTATCGAAGGCATAGGGGATCGGCCCAAACCAGAGCAGCATTGCGTTCTGCAACAGGATCGACACGCCGATGGTCGCGATCAGCGGCAACAGTTCGCTGCCGCGTTCGCGCAGCGGTGCAAAGATCGTCGCGTTGACGAGCCAACCCAGTGCCGCGCCGACCATAAGCGCGATGCCGATACTGACGAGATAGTTGCCGCCGAAGAGGAACGTGAAGAAGTAGGCCGCGAACGCGCCGATGGTTACGATGTCCGCGTGCGCAAAATTGATCTGTACGAGAACGCCGTAGATGAGGGTGAGCCCCAATGCCACGAGGACATAGAGGCTCCCGAACACTATCCCATTGATTCCCTGCTGGAGAACGATGGTCAGCATGACCTCTCAGTTCCAGTCGAGCGCCTTCCACGATAGATCCGGCAAGGTCTCCATGTAGTGGATCGTGTCCATTTTGATATTTTGATTGGTCTTGTCGAATTCGACGCTTCCGGTCACGCCGGAAAAGTTCTTTGTGGTGGCCATGATATCGCGGATCGATTGCGAGTCCTTGCCGCCGCGGCGAACGACGTCGGCCACGACCAGAATCTGATCAAAGGCGTGTGCATTGATGTGCGTCGGCTCTTGATTGTACTTGGCCTTGAACGCGCGAATGAAGTTTTGCACGACCTCGCGCTTGTCGGTCGGGTCGAATTGCACGATGCGGATGTAGCCGAGCGCTGCCTTGCCCGCCTTCTGCTCGAAACCGAACGGCAACCAGATCGTGCCGAGCTGGATCGATGGTCCCCCGCCGCCCTTCGTGACGCCGGCCTGGGCGAGCGCTTGGGTGATGCGCAAACCTTGGCCCTCAAGGGTGTAGGTCGGGATCACATCCACTTTGCCGAGACCGGAGATGCGCGTCGCGATCGCGGTGAAGTCGTTCACGTCGCGGCCGAAGCCGATATCGGCGAGGATTTGCCCGCCGAGCGATTTGAATGTATCGCCGAAGACCTTCGCGTTGCCGATTCCGGCATTGGTGTTCTCATAGAGCAGCACCGCCGTACGCGCGTTGAGGCGCTTATACGCGTTGGTGGCGATGTCCACCCCCTGCATCACCTCGTTAGGCATGATGCGAAACGTCCACGGGTTGCCCGGATCAGTGATCTTGATCGAGGAGGACCCCGCGTTGAGCAGCGGCACTTTCGCCTGCTCCATGAGCGGCATGATTGCGAGCGTGGCGTCCGAGCACTCCTCGCCGAGCGCGATGTGAGGCTTGTATTGTTCGAGGAGGCGCTTGGCCGCCTGCGTTGCCGGTAGCGGGCTGCATGCCGAATCCTCGTATTGGACCTCGAACCGGTGGCCGTTCACCCCGGCCTTGTTGAGCTGCTCGATCGCAAGATCGATGCCCTGCTTGTCCTGTACGCCGAAATAGGAACCCGGGCCGGACATGGCGAACAGCCCGCCGATCTTGATGACTTTGTCTTGCGCGTGAGCCGCTGTCGCGGCAGCGATCATGACAATGGTCGCAGCCACGCCGATGCGGATGATGGCAGAATGTTTTCGCATGGCCCTCTCCCTCAAGGATATCCGTTCATTTAAGCCTGAAACCGGGACGCCTGCCAATGTCTTATCATCCTGCGACTGCAACGGCAGGAGAGCGAATCGCCTCACGCTGAGAAGGCCGTATCCACGCAATTCCGTTCGATCTCTTCCACCAACGATGAAAATGCGCCCGTCACGAGCGCCTCGCTGCAGCGGGCAAGGATTCGCTCGGCCTTTTCCGCGCCGAGCACCGGTTGCGTGAAACGCAAAAACTTTTTGCGCACGCTCCCGCGATCGAACGGCAGCGCGGGATCGCCGGGAACATGGGTCACGGTCCGCTCGTGGCGCGTGGAGCCCGCGAGAACGCGCACGCGCGCCGGCCAGCTGCGCGGGTAGTCCGTGAGCAGCCGCTGGTCCGCCTCGACTTTGATCTTCGCCATCAAGCCACGAACGGCCGAGGGCAGCTCCGGCGGGTTCTGTTGGACGTCGAATGCCATGTCGGGCGCGAGCGCTGCCACTGCCATGCAGTATTGCACGCTAGTGAGATGCGAGGCGCGGTCGCCCGAGATGACGCCGTGATCGATCATTTTGAGGTGCGGCGGCGGCGCGGACACCGCGATCTCGTCGATCGCCGCCGGGGCGATACCGCTCGCGATGATTTCCTTGAGCGCCTGCGTCGCCGCCATGGTCTGGCGCGCCGCGCACCACGGCTTGAACGACACCTCGGCCAAGGCGATGCGCTCGCCCAGCGCCGCGGTAAGGGCTGAGATGTCGGGCGTAATGCCGTACGCGCCGGAGAGGACAGGACCTTCGATCAGCTTGCGATCGGAGGTGAAGCCCTGCTGCGCGGCGAGGGCCGCAGTCAGCCCATTGCGGGCGGCGTTGCCCAGCGCGAACCAGCGCGAGGTCGTCGCGGCGTTGTGATGAGCCACGGCGGGCGAAGCGAGCGTGAGCGCGAGCGCCAGCGCATCCGCGCTTGCTCCTATGCCGAGCTTGAGGAGGCGCGCGGCGACGGCAGCGATGCCGAACGGCGCAGCGAAATAGGTCGGCCAGATGCCGCGATAGAGGATGCTGGGTCCGTCGATGGTGCGGCCGAACCGCGTCATGGCCTCCGTGCCGGCGAGGATGGCCGCGATCACGTCGTCGGCGGTGAGCCCCGGCGTCGCCGCCGCAAGCGTCAGCGCGCCGGGAATGACGACCGCGCCCGGCGTGCTCATCGAGGCAAGATGGATGTCGTCGATCTCGCTCAGCCGTGCGAGCGCGCAGCGGGTCGCAAGATCGAGCGCCAATGCGCCGCCGGCTTGCTCGCGCATCGCCGCGCGAAATCGCAGCAGGCTTGCGCCCTCGACGGTCCGCGTGCTCGCGATCCACGCTCCGACGGTATCGATGAGATGCAGCTCGACAAGCTCGCGCACCGCGTCCGCGGGGCACACGCTTTCCGCGACATGGCGGCCGAGCTGTTCGAGGGCGGTCATTGACATGAACTCGGGTCGATTCGTCGTGAAATAGTAATCCTCTCCGCTCGTCCCCGCGAAAGCGGGGACCCAGTCCCTGGCCCCGGATTCCCGCTTGCAAGGGAATGAGCGGTGGAGAGAGTCATTGGCCAGCGTTGATTGGAGCTATTGGATCAACTCGTCGGCAAGATCCTTCCAGGTCGGATTGGTCCCCGCTTTCGCGGGGACGAGCGGATGTTGATCGTCCTCGCCTATCCCTGATCGCCCCGCACTCAAATCCCCGCCGAGCCGCCGGCGTCGCCGAGATCGGTAGCGGCGAACAGCGCATCGAGCGAGAGCATCTTGCCGATCATGCCCTGCTGATAGGTGTAACGCAGCACGGTCTCCAGATTCTTGCGGTTGGCGGGCGTGAGACCATAGGCCCAGGGGTCGCGGCCCAGCACCTCTTCCTGCTCCTCGAGCGCCGTGCGCACCCACGCGAGCGGCACCGTGCGCGGATTGGCGATGCGCCGATAGGCGGTCTGCTTGGCCTCCTCGAACGCCTTCGTCAGGTTCGTCGGCACCCAGGGAAACTTGTCGATGATCTCCTGCTTGATCGTGGTCACATGCATGATCGGAAAGATTCCGGTCCTGCGGAAATAGGCGAGCTCGATCTCCTTGTAGTTGGGAAACAGCCGCACGATGCGCTTATCGCCTGCAAGGAACAGCCGCGGCAGCTCCGGCGACAGCATGGCGGGGATTTCGCCTTCCGCCAGCATGATGTCGAGCTTGTTCCCCGGCGCGATCATCTCGATGCGCAGATCCTTGGGCGGCGTGAAGGGCACATCCTCGCTGCGCTCGACCACCCAGGTGACCTGCCGGTGCGGCAGCCCGTACTCCTCCTCCAGGATGCCGCGCATCCAGATGTTGGAAGCGGGCTGGAAATTCGTGCCGCCGATCTTCTTCCCGATGAGGTCCTTCGGCGCGCGAATGCCGGCCGCGGCGTTGACGAACAGGAAGCCGTGCCGGAAGCGCCGGTGCAGGAACACCGGTATCGCGGTGAGCGGCGCGCCCTGGTCGCGCTCCATGAAGTAGGCGCCGACATTGGCCTCGCAGACGTCGAACTCGCAGCGGCGCGCCATGCGCCAGTGGCGCTCGCGCGGGCTCATTCCGGTGAGCATGACGAGATCGAGGCCATCCGCGGTCACCGTCCCTTCCTTGAGCGCGCGCACGATCTCGTAATCCCCGCACGCGACCGTGAGCCTGAGCTTTCCCGCCATCGACAAATCCATTCACTCGGTGTGCCAGCGGCTGAAATGCAGCTCGCCGCGGCGCACGATCTCGTTGAGCACGATGGCCATGGCGGCGAGCACCGAGATCAGGCCAAGGAGGCGGGTTGGATCGAAGTTCTGCGTGAACAGCGTGGTGAAATGGCCGATGCCCGCGGTCGACACGTAAAGCTCGGCCAGCAACACGCCGAGCAGCACGCCGGTCATGGCGAGCCGCATGCCGGCGAAGAAGCTCGGGATCATGTGCGGGAACACGACGTAGCGCAGGATTTGCCACCGGCTCGCGCCCATGGCGCGCGCGCTCGTGAGCAGGATCGGCTTGATGTTCTGTACGCCGGCGACGATGGTCATGATGATGGGAAAAAAGCCGTGGCTCACGCCGAAGGCGATCTTGGAGGCGGGGCCGATGCCGAAATAGAGAATGAACAGCGGTAGAATGGTGACCTGCGGCGTGCCGTAGAGCAAGAGGATGATCGGCATGAAGCTCTTGCGCGCGAACGGCTGCAGGCCGAGCGCAAGCCCGATCGCAAGGCCGATTGCGACCGAGAGGACGAAGGCAACAGCGAGCTCCCAAAACGTGACGCGCAGCGCCGCCGGCACGCCGCGCGTTTCGAACAGCGCCGGCAGCGACGCAAACACGCGCGAGGGCGCGCTGAGAAACATCGGGTCCACCCACCAGCGCGCGGCGACCTCCCACACACAGAGCAGGAGAATGATGACACCGATGCGGGCGACCCATGGCCGCCGCAACGCTCGCCATAGGCGCGCGGGCGTCATCGGCGCCTCCCGCGCGCTTCGAGCGCCGACACCAACGTATTGAGGATCGCGGCGATCGCCACGACGAAGGCGATATACGCAAACATCGGCGCCATCTCCATGCCCTCGGCGAGATGGACGATGCGGTGGCCGAGGCCGGCGAGCGACGCGATGGTCTCGCTGCCGATGATGGAGAGAAGCGCGACGGTAAAACCCATGCGCATCCCGGTCAGGATGATCGGCAGCGCCGCGGGCAGCAGCACGTAGCGGAACAGCTGCAAGTCGGAGGCGCCCATCGAGCGGGCTGCGACCACGAGCGTCCTGTCGACGTAGCCGAAGCCGGCGATGGTGTTGAGCGCGATGGGAAAGAAGCCGATGGTCGCCCCCAGCGCGATCTTGGACGCCGGCCCGAGCCCGAAGAACAGGACATAGAGTGGAAGGAAGAGAATGATGGGCACCGAATAGATGCCGGCGAACAGCGGCTCGAACACGCGAATGCGATACTGCGAGCGGCTGATGAGGTAGCCGGCGACCACGCCGCAGCTTGCCGCGATGGCAAAAGCGGCGGCGAGCTCGGTGAGGGTGACGCGCAGATCGCCGAGGAATTCGCCGGTTCGCAGGATCTGCCAGAAGTCGCGCAGCACCGCGACGGGGTTGGGCAGAAGCAGCGGGCTCACGCGCCAGCGCGTCGTGGCGAGATACCACAGCACGATGAGGGCGATCAGGAATGCGGCCTGAACGGCGCGGCTGGCAAGATGCCCCTCGTCGCCGGGCGGTCTCATGGCGCCGGTCCGCCCAGGGTGCTCACCGAGGTCTCGGCCATGGTCTTGCGGATCTCGTCGTGCAGCAGTGCGTAGAGTTCGTTGCGGATGGCGGTGAACTTGGCCGAGGTCACGAAGTCCGGCCTGCGCGGATGCGCCTCGTCGACTTCGATGATCTTCTTGATGGTACCGGGCCGGGCGGAAAACACGGCGACCCGATCAGCGAGAAACGTCGCTTCGCCCAGGCTATGGGTCACGAACACGATGGTCTTGTCGGCGCGGGCGAGCAGCACCGAGAGGTCCTCGCCGAGGATCATGCGGGTCTGCTCATCGAGCGCGCCGAACGGCTCGTCCATGAGCAGGATGCCGGTTTCGAGGCTGAGCGCGCGCGCGAGCGCGGCGCGCTGGCGCATGCCGCCGGACAGCTGGGCGGGATAGTGTTGCGCGAAATCCTTCAGCCCGACCGCCTCGAGTGCGCGCCATGCGCGCGCCTCCCGCTCGGTGCGCAGCACGCCCTGGAAGATCATGCCGAGGTTGACGTTCTCGAACACGGTATTCCAGGGAAAGAGCGCGTTCTCCTGGAACACGAAGGCGATGTCGCGGGGCATCGGCCCGGCGACGCGCCTGCCGAGGACTTCGACCGAGCCGGTGGTAGGGGCGATGAGACCGCCGATGATATTGAGCAAGGTCGACTTGCCGCAGCCGCTTGGGCCGATTAGGCAGATCAGCTCGCCGCGCGCGATCTCGAGCGAGGTGTCGTGCAGCGCACGCACGTGGCGCGTTTCGCCTTCCTCCCCGAATTGATGCGAGACGCCCCGGATGCGGATTGCGACTTCGCCCGTCATCGCATCATTCGCTTGCTGCCTGACGTCCAATCGCGATTGCGGCGCTCATCGCTTCGTTCCTTGCTGTGCGTGCCCTCGGGTCGACTTTAGCGCCTCTCTCGCGCGTTCGGTCGCGGCGTGGTCGATGGTGAGATCATCTCGCAGCACCACGCCGTAATCCTCAGCTGCCGCTTGCCGGGAGACGAAGTCCTCCCGCACGTCCGCGCACACCGCCTTAACGTCGCGCTCGAGCGGATCGCCCCAGCCGCCGCCGCCACCGGTGCGCACGATCACCTCCGAACCCACCGGCACCGGGCGGTGTACCCCGCGCGCCGCGCGAAATTCGCGCTCGCCCGGCTCGCGCAACAGATATGTACCGTATTCTCCCGGCTCCCCGCCCCACAGACCCCACGGCGGGCATTGGGTGCGCTTCACCAACTCGAAATTCCATTTCCCCTCGACCAAGTTGCGCACGCGCATGTCGATGCCGAGGCCGCCGCGATACTTGCCGGCCCCACCGGAATCGGTGCGCAGTGCGCGCGCCTCGACCAGGACCGGGCATTTGAGCTCGATGCCTTCGATCGAGCCGTTGCGCACGTCGCCCTGGCACACCGACACCGTGCCGGACTCGCCGTCCTCGAACGGCCGCCCGCCCCAGCCGCCGCCTTCGATGCTCTGCACCACAAAGCGGCGCTTGGTCTGCGGATGCACGCCGAAGAAGACCACCGTGCCGCCGAGCAAGCCGTGGTGGCCGGCCGGCACGCGCTGCGGCATGGCTGGGGCGAGCGCGGCGACGATGGTATCGACCACCATCGGCACGATCACGCTCCAGCTCGACATCGGCGCGGGAAAGCGCGCCATCATGATGTTGCCCTCGGGAATGATGACCTTGAGCGCGCGAAAGGAGCCTTCGTTCACCGGATCGAGCGGTCCGGTGAGCGCCTTATAGGCGACGCGCGCGCCGGCGAGCGTGCGCGAATTGAGCGCGGCGCGGCGCTCCTGCGAGCAGCCGGAAAGATCGATCGTCATTGCGCCTTTGTCGATCGTCACCCTGGCGCGGATCGGAACCGGCTCGCCCGGCGTCACGCCGTCCTCATCGAGCGCGGACTGCGCCTCATACACGCCGTCGGCGAGCTGCGACACCACGTTGCGGCACTTCGCTTCGGTCTCCTCGAAAATGCGCGCAATCGCCGCCAGCATGGTGTCGCGCCCGTATTTGGCGAACAGCTCGTCCATGCGCCGCGCGGCGAGCCGGCAGGCCGCCATTTGCGACTTCATGTCGCCCAGCGAAGATTCCGGAAAACGGATGTTGTCCTTGAGCACGCGATAGAGCGTCTCGTTGAGCTTGCCCGCCTCGTAGATCTTGAGCTGATCGAGCTGCAGCCCTTCCAGCCACGGATCGGCGACGGTCGGCCCGGCGCCGAAGCCGGTGCTCATGCCGCCGACGTCGATCCAATGTGCCCGCACCATGGCGAACATCATGAGCTCGCCGTCATGAAAATAAGGCGCGTAGATGACGATGTTGTTGAGATGCTGGCCTGCGACCGCCTGGTGATTGGTGATGAGCACGTCCCCCGGCGCAAAGCCGTCCCTGCCATACCGCTTGATGGCATCGGTGATGATCACACCGAGGTCGGCGACGAAATGCGACACGCCGCCGACGTTCTGGCAGATCAGCTCGCCCGCCGTGTTGACCAGCGCGGTGCAGAAGTCGCGCACCTCGTAGATCATCATGTTGTAGGATGTGCGCTGCAGGTCGACCGCCATCTCGTTGGCGACCGCGGGTAGCGCGTTGCGGATGACTTCGAGCGTGACGGGGTCGAGGGCGGCGGTCATCTGCGTTGCTCGTGAATTTGGCCGCGACGTTGCCGCGCGCCGTGTCCTGCCCCCTCCCCCGCTTGCGGGGGAGGGGTGGGGAGGGGGAACGCGCGCACGAATCTTGTTGCATGCCCCCTCCCTGTCCCTCCCCCGCAAGCGGGGGAGGGGACGCTGTGGCGCGGCCTTGGAATCCGGACCTGCAGACGCGCGTGCATCACCATCATCCTGCTCCCACCGTGATGATCAGCTCGCCCGATGGGGCGACGAGGCAGGCATCCTGCGCGAATAATACCGTCGTCGTCCCATGCTCCTGGATGAGCGCGGGGCCGGCGATCGCGCCGCCGGCGCCGAGGGTCTCGCGCCGGTACACCGGGCAAGGCACGGCCTTGTGCGGATCGGCGAAATAGACAGCGCGCTCGTGCGAAGGCTTGGCGCGGCTCATTTCGGTGAGATGCGGGAAGCGAGGCTTCGGGCGTTTGCCGATCAGCGCAAGGCGGATATTGACCATCTCGACCGGCTCCTCGGGCGAATGGTGGGCATAGCGATGCTCGTAGAGGGCATCGAATGCGGCACGGATTGAGGCGCGATCTCCCGCGGCGATCGCCTCGACGCTCACCGGAACCTGCAGCGTGAATTCCTGCCCCACATAGCGCAAATCGAGATGGATCTGCCGCTCCGCCTGCGCGGCGTGGCGTAATGCCCCTGAGGCTTCCGCCACCATCTCATGGTGGACCTGCAACAGGGTCGCGAAATCGAGGGTGGCAAGATCGGCATAGAACGTGCGGATGAAATCGTGCCGCTCGTCCGCCAGCAGCATGCCTAGGGCCGAGAAATGCGAGGGGAAAAGGGGCACCACGACCTTCGGGATATGAAGCTCGCGCGCGATCGCGACCACGTGCAACGGCCCCGCGCCGCCGGAGGCCACCAGCGCGAAGTCGCGCGGATCGTAGCCTTTCGCCACCGAGACTTCGCGCACGGCGAGCGACATTTTGGCGATGGCAATTTCGACGATGGCCTGCGCCGCCGCAATTGCGTCGAGTTTCAACGGAGCGGCGATTTTGTCCTCGATGCCGCGCCGTGCGGCCTGCGCATCGAGCTTCATCTCGCCGCCGAGAAAATTGTCCGGGTCGAGCCGCCCGAGCACCACATTGGCGTCGGTAATGGTCGGCTCGCTGCCGCCGCCGCGATAGCAGATCGGACCGGGATCGGCGCCGGCGCTCTGCGGCCCGACCTTGAGCGCGCCGACCTCGTCGAGCCAGGCGATCGAGCCGCCTCCCGCGCCAACCTCGACCACGTCGATCATCGGCAGCATCACGGGATGTCCGCTGGCATAGCCGCCGACGTAGTAGCCCGGCGCCATCGTCGGCTCCCCGTCGCGCACGAGGCTTGCCTTCGCCGTGGTACCGCCCATGTCGAAGGAGATGACGTTGTCGTGGCCGAGCGCGCGCCCGACCTGCGCCGAAGCGATGATGCCGCCGACCGGCCCCGACTCCATCATGGCGGCGGGCCGCTCGGTTGCAACTTCGGGCGTCATGACGCCGCCGTTCGAGCGCATGATCGACAGCGCGCCGCGAAATCCGAGATTGCCGAGGCTCGAATTGAGCTCTCTGACATAGCCGCCGACCTTCGGGCCGATATAGGCGTTCACCACCGTGGTCGACATGCGCTCGAACTCGCGGTATTCGCGCAGGATCTGGTGCGACAGCGAAAGATAGGCGCTTGGCATGGCGGCGCGGATCATCTCGCCGGCGATGCGCTCGTGCTCGGGGTTGACGTAGGAGTGTAGGAAGCAAACGGCGACCGCCTCGAGCCCCTCGGCCGCGAACGCACGGCAGGCTTCGGCAATGCCGGCGCGATCGAGCGGCGCATGCACCTCGCCGGAGCTGAGCAGCCGGCCGTCGACCTCGCGCGTGAGATGACGCGGGACCAGCGGCCGGTGGCGGTGAAAGAGCAAGCTATAGGCTTCCGGCCGATTGCCGCGGCCGATGATGTACACGTCGCGCGTTCCGCGGGTGACGATGAGCCCGGTCTTGGCGCCCTTTCGTTCGATCAGCGTGTTGATGGCGATGGTCGAGCCGTGGATCAGTTCGTCGATGACGGCGGCTTTCAGCCCGCTCTTGCGGATGCAGTCGATGACGCCTTGTTCCAGCTGCGCCGGCGTGGTGAGGCTCTTCGCCTCAACGAAGCTCTTGGCGGAATCGTCGAAGCCGACCAGATCGGTGAAGGTGCCTCCGATATCGATGGCGACGACGATCACGCTTGTCTCTACTCCCTCACGATATTTTCGTCGGCCCGTCCGCGCGGAAGTGGGGACCCAGATCTCGGCCCTGGATTCCCGCTTTCGCGGGAATGAGCGGAGTTTTGCTGTGCGGCCGGTGCGCTGCCTGCTTGCATCAACCCGGATTTCGCGTCGTTCATCAGGGCTACGCGGCTGCGCCCACCACTCGCGGCGAATTCAATGTTGTGCGGGATTGCCGCATTGCGCCGGCCATAGGCAGGCGGCAGAAAATCAGCGATAGTTCGGCAAAAGGCAAGCACTTCAGGGAGAGCACTAAATGCGGACGTGGCTGATGGCTGCGGTGGTGTGTGTGTCATTGCCTGCGGCGGCGGCCGGGCAAGAGGCGAGCTATCCCACCAAGCCGGTGACGATCATCGTGCCGGCCGCGCCCGGCGGGGTGACCGATGCGCTCGGCCGCACGTTGGCGCAGCGCTTCACCGACGCCTGGGGCCAGCAGGTGATCGTCGAAAACAAGCCCGGCGCCAACAACCAGATCGCTGCGGAATACGTCACCAAAGCCGCGCCCGATGGCTACACCCTGCTCATTGGGCCGGAGGTCACCTTCGTGGTCAATCCGAGCCTCTATCCCAAGCTGTCCTATGATCCGGTCAAGGGCTTCACGCCGATCTCGGGCCTCGTCACCATCAACCACGCGCTGATCGTCAATCCCGCGCTGCCGGTCCAGAACGTCAAGGAGCTGATCGCGCTCGCCAAGCAAAAACCGGGCGAGCTCAATTATGGGACGTTCGGCATCGGATCGAGCGGTCATCTCAACATGGAGCTGTTCCAGGCCCTTTCCGGCGCAAAATTCCAGGCAGTGCACTACAAGGGCGCCACCCCGGCGCTCACTGACGTGATGGCCGGACATATCCAGCTGATGTTCATCAGCGTGGGCAGCGCG